>Ga0187886_1000405_pt1 | contig 53059 bp, 38 predicted proteins | sample June2016WEW_20_1_FD_133001 | JGI IMG/M metagenome (GOLD analysis project Ga0187886, IMG submission 133001) | Peatland microbial communities from SPRUCE experiment site at the Marcell Experimental Forest, Minnesota, USA - June2016WEW_20_150 | ecosystem: Environmental > Terrestrial > Soil >... | reverse complement strand
TTTTACTATACGAGACGCGCTTAAAAGTCAAACGGAAGCGATAGAGGAAAATCGATCAAGACCTTGAAGGGCACTTAAGGGACACCGTTGCGCGTCACTTTAATTATTAGGGCTTCCTGAGCAGTCCGTCGATCTTTTCCTCCATGCCGTTGAAATGCGTGCCCGGCCAGAAGACCCGGCCGCAGGACGGACAGATGGCGAAGGTCTCCTCCCGCTCATGAACGAAGGGCGTCACGAGGTTGGCCGCCTGGGATTTCGACAGCGGCTTGAGCCCGGCGTTGCATTCGACGCAGCGGGAATACGGCCGCGCTTCCGGATACAGATCGAACCGGCCGAGAACTTGTCTGACCTGGTTTTCCCAAGTCTCGCTTTCGATGAGGAGGGCCGTTAAGCCCTTGGCTCGCGCGAGCAAGGCATGATCCCGGGAAAGAAGCGTCCGGCCTTCGCGGCGGGCGAGCGCCAGGAGGTCATCGTCGTCCGCCTTGGGAAAATAAAGAACATCGAAGCCGAGGATCTTCAGCCATTTGGCCAGTTTCCCCAGCATGCAATCGACAAGGAACGTCATCTGAACCCGCCGGGAAAATCATAACCGAAATGGACGGAAAAAGGGAGACCTGCCGACCCGGTTTTTTGCCCCTGAAAAAAAATGGTGGACGTTGGGGGAGTCGAACCCCCGGCCTCAGCATTGCGAACGCTGCGCTCTCCCAACTGAGCTAAACGCCCACGCGAAGTCCCGGAAAGGCCGTCGGCCTTTGGGGACCCTAAATTTAACATTTTTCGGATTTATTTTCCACCTCCTAGTCAGGTTCTATAGCGAGACGCTCTTCGGCGGCGATGAAGTCTGGGATACGGCCCTGCTTTACGGTTTCAGTCTCAAGCCGTCGTCATTTTATGTCTCGGCGGGCATCGGAATCGCCATCGTCGGCGGTTGGCGTTGTGAAACGTGCGGCTTGCACTTGTTCGGGGATACGGGCAATGATGGGAAAAAGAAGATAGGCCCCCGGATTGGATTACCGCTCGAAATGCAGGGTTTTTCAGGCCGTTGAGCTTTATGGGAATAGGCCTTTACGGCTTTGCCGACATCAACGCGGAGCGATCATTCGCCGGCGTGACACTGTGCTTGCAGATCGGCAAGCTGCGCTGAGTGTCAACGAGCATTGACGTCTTCCAACGGTGTTAAAAGCCTCCAAGGTCCCGATCGGGAGGACAAACAAGAACTCTGGATCCGAGAGCGCTGGCCCGGCGCTTAGCGGACGAGAACCTTTTTCGACTTGAGGTCGTAAGTTTGGCCGGGGAGAAGGACATGGGTCGTCATTCCGACGATCCCGACCGCCTTTGACGGTGTGATCGTGACCTTCGCCCGCGTCGCGTCATAGACGATGACGTCCTTGTCGCCAATGACTTCGAACCTCTCGCCACGGCTGACGATGATGGCCGTGGTTTCGTCGATCCCGACCCCGAGGAGGGAGGGGTTCTCCGCGACGAGGCTTATCAGCCGGTTGTGCCGCTTCCGCGTCGCGAAATGCTGGTCGATAATGGCCGAGCTGATAAAACCCAGCCCCCGGGTTGTGACGATGTTCCCGGCTTGAAGCGTCGAAAACTCGTCGCCGGATTTCACCTCACGCTTTTCGTCTCCCGTGATCATGAGTCGGCTCATCACGGCCGCCCCGGCGCTGATCCCGCCGATCACAGCGCCGCCCGCATAGAGATCGAGGAGTCTCGCGTGGACGGGCGTATCGAGCAGCACTTTCGTGATCCGAGCCTGGTCGCCTCCACAGAAATAAACGCCGCCGACACCGTCGAGGAGGTCGGCCGAGCCGGGCTTCAGGGCGTCTTCCCGCGTCAGATTGCGGAAGACGACATTCTTGGCTCCGTATTTGACGAATTCCTCGACCTGACTTTTTCCCGTTTCCTCGGGCGTGGCGCTGGCCATGGGAAAAACAAGGATGGTCCCGCGGCCGCTCTGTTCGGCCAGGGCGATGAATCTTTTCATCATGCTTTCGGACCGCGTTCCTCCGCCGATGATGAAGAGACGGCCCTCGACGGTCGCGGCGCGGGCGCCACTCGACCAAGCCGACAGGGCGATGAGCAACAAGGCCAAAGATCTTTTCATGCGATTCTCCTTGACAGTTTTCGGGAATGTCTATTATATCCGAAATTGTCTCCTGAAGTGAGGTTTCGGGGCGGATTCCGGGGGTGACCGTAGTCCACTTTTTAGCGGACGTCCTTGATAAATTCTGTTCCGGTTGATCCCGAACCTGTTATAGAATAATGTCCGTCTATGGGAGGAATAACACGGATGAAAAAAAGGCGCGTCTTCAAGCTCCCGCACACCCTTGTGCTGATTTATCTGCTCGTGATCGCGGTCTACGTCCTCAGCCTGGTCGTTCCCTCAGGAGAATTCAAGCGCGTTGAGAAGACGGTCCAAGGCCAGACGCGGTTGGTCACCCTCCCGGGTACGTATCAAGCCTTGACAAAGAAGCCCTTGGGGCCGCACTGGCTCCTGATCGCGCCGATCCGGGGTTTTCAAGACGGCGCGCTCATCATTTTCCTGATCTTCATCTTCGGGGGAGCGTTCGCCATCCTGGGGAAGACGGGGGCCATCGAAGGCGGCATTCAAAAATTGGCTCTATTCTTCTCCCGAAATCCTCGATCGAAAAAATTCGTGATCCCCATTCTGATGATCGTTTTTTCCCTGGCCGGCGCGATCTACGGCATGGCCGAGGAATCGATCCCCTTCGTCCTGATCTTCATTCCGCTGGCCTTGTCGCTCGGGTACGACTCCATCGTCGGCGTCGCCATTCCCTTCCTCGGTTCGGCCGTCGGCTTTTCGGCGGCTTTCTTCAATCCCTTCACCGTCGGGATCGCCCAGGGACTGTCGGACCTCCCGCTTTATTCCGGCCTGCCTTATCGGCTAATCCTGTGGGTGATCGCGACGACCATCGCCATAGTCTTCGTCATGGTTTATGCCGCGAGGATCACCAAGGACCCGACCAAGAGCCCCGTCTTCGAGATCGATCGAAGCCGCGGCTATGCGCCGTCGCTCGACCCCGACAAACGCCTCCCGTGGGGCGCCGCGCAGAAGCTCATCCTCCTCGTCCTCGGCTCGGGGATCGGGCTCCTCGTCTACGGGATCCTGGCCAAAGGCTGGTATATGGAAGAGATCGCCGCCCTGTTTCTCGGCATCGGCTTGATCTCCGGGCTCATCGCCCGGCTCCGGCCGTCGGAGATCGCCTCGACGTTCATCACCGGGGCCAAAGACGTCATGAACGTGACGCTTATCATCGCCGGCGGCCGGGCCATCCTGATCATCCTCAAGGAAGCGGTCGTTCTTGATACCGTGCTCCAATTCACGGCCGGGATCATTTCCGCCGTTCCGGGTCTGGTCACGGCGCACATGATATTTATCACCCAGGGCATCATCAATTTCTTCATCCACTCCGGAACCGCCCAGGCGGCGCTGACCATGCCGATCATGGCCCCTTTGAGCGATCTCGTCGGGATCACCCGGCAGACGACGGTCCTCGCCTTTCAGCTCTGCGAGGTCATCAATCCTATCCTGCCGACCTCGGCCGTCACCATGGGCGTTCTCGGCGTAGCCAAGCTCCCTTGGGAGAAATGGGCCAAGTGGTTCGTCCCGCTGATGATCGTCCTTATTCTGTTCAGCCTGATCGCGCTCATCCCCCCCGTCCTCAGTCATTGGGGTCCGTTCTGAGGACTCTTAATAGGGAGTCAAGGGACGAGCGTCGGCGAATAAGCTTGACGTCCTGAGGCCGGCAATGGATAATTAAACAACAGACTCATGAACAGCAACGACAAAGAAAAAATCGTTTCCCTGAACCAACAAATCTCCGAAAAGTATCCTTCGCTGTCGCGCAAGGAAAAGAAAATCGCCGATTTCATTCTCCAGAATTTTCCGGCCGCCTTCGCCCTTTCGGCCGCCCATCTGGCCAACAAGACGGGAACGAGCTCGGCCACGATCGTACGATTCGCCCAGCATCTCGGTTTTACGGGCTTCCAGCAATTCCGATTACACATGCTGAACGAAGCAAAAGAAGAGATGATGCCCGAGGACCGCTTCAAGCTTCTCTCTCCGAAGGAGAATCAAATCTCGACGGTCCTGAAGATCGCCGAGCTCGAAGTGAAGAGCATCAATGACACGCTCCAACAACTCGACCGGGCCGTCTTCAAGAGGTTCATCGCCGGTTTGAACAAGGGCCGCTGCGTTTACTCTCTTGGCATCGGGATCAGCTCTTTGCTGGCCCGGCTGTCCGCGTATCAATTGAACCAGGCCGGCCTGAAGACCCACTTCTGCGCCAAGGACGAACACTCGTTCCTGGAAAAACTGATCCATTTGACGCCTAAAGACGTCCTCCTGGCGTTCTCCTTCCCGCCCTATTCCAAGGAAACGGTACGGGCCGTGCAATTCTGCCGGGAGCGGGGGATCCAGTGCCTGGCCGTCACGGACAGGACGACGGCGCCGATCGTCCGCTTTTCCCAGGAGACTCTTCTGGTCAAGACCCGGAACTTGATGTTCACAAACTCGGTCTCCGCAGCCGCTATGCTGATCAACGCCGTCGCCACGGAAATCGCCCTTCTCAACAAGAAACGGGTCGTCGCCGAGATCGATCTGATGAATGAATTGCTCTCCCAAGAATTTCTTTCGTGAAGGGGTTCAAAAAACTTGACAAAGTTTCGGAATTGTGTTTTTATAAATGTAATTATGGTTACATACAAATTTATGATGAAAGTTTTATTTCATCATCAAATTCAATAAGGAGGGATAACGTGGCAAGAGCCAAATTGTGTTTGATTTTTTGCTTAATCGTTCTCCTCAGCGGAATCGTCGCAGCCCAGGACATGACCCAGACCGGCACGATCGCCGGGACGGCGCTCGATCCGGAGGGCAATGGGCTTCCGGGCGTCACGGTGACGATCGCCAGTCCGGTTCTGATCAAGCGGACGGCCACGGTGTTGACGTCGGCCGACGGGGGGTTTCGGTTCAACTTCCTCCCGATCGGCTCTTACGAAGTGACGTTCACCCTGCAAGGGTTCAAAACGGCTGTCCGAAAGGGGGTCGAGGTCTCCCTGCGTAGGACGACCTCGTTCAGAGTCACGATGGACGTGTCGGCCATCCAGGAGACGGTGACGGTCATCGGCGAAGCGCCGGTTGTCGACCTCAAGACCAGCACCATCCAGACGAACTTCACCCAAGTCATGCTTCAGAAACTGCCCAGCGCGCGCGATCCCTGGGTCATCATGGCGATGACCCCCGGGGTCGTCATGGACCGGGAGAACGTGGGGGGAAGCACGGCCGGCAACCAGAGCAGCGCCTATGCCCACGGGACCATGCGCAACCAGACCAACTATACGATCGACGGGGTGAACATGACGGACGCCGCCGCCAACGGCGCTTCGGCCATGTATTATGACTTCGACTCCTTCGAGGAGATCCAGGTCGAGACGGCCGCCCATACCGCCGACGTCCAGGTCGGAGGCCTGGTCCTCAACATGATCACCAAATCCGGCGGCAACAAGTTCAGCGGCGGGATCAGCCTTTACGGCGAGACGAGCAAAAAAGTCCTTGGCATACAACTCCAGTCGAACAACATCCCGGATCTGACAACGAATCCCCAATATGCCGGCGTCGGCAGCGGCAATCCGATGGACTATTATAATGAATGGGGAGGAGACCTCGGCGGTCCGATCATCAAGGACAAGCTCTGGTTCTACGGCTCCTTCCGCAAGACAGACATCAGCAGCTTCATCATCGGCTACAACCTGAACGGCGTTCCCCAGACAAATTACGCCGCGCTGACCCACGGCACGTTCAAACTGAGCTTCCAGCTCTCCGACAATAACAAGCTCATGGGCTGGGTCAACTACGACAACAAATACCAGCCCAATCGCTCGGCCTCGATCACCCGGCCGCCGATAACGACCGCCCTCCAGGATTCTCCCTCCTATTTCTACCACCTGGAGGACACCTGGACGTTGGGCTCGAACCTCATCCTGAATCTCAAGTTCGGCATCAACAACATGTGGTATCAGACCGGCAATCAGCCCGGGGTCGATATGAACCAGCCGGCGATACGGATCTACTACACCACTCCGGTCACCGGCGGATACGAAAACGCCTATTACAACTACACCTGGTACTATTCCAATCGCTACCAGTTCAACGCTTTCGCCGATTATTTCAAGGACGACTTTCTCGGCGGCAACCACGAGATCAAGGTCGGTTTCGAATACCAAAACTCGCCGTTCCACACGACCCGGAAACACCCCGGCAATATCCTTCTCTATTTCGACTATCCCGATCACACCAGCCCCTATCAGGTCTGGACCTTCCGGGAAGAAAAATGGAAACAAAGCGATATCGTCTACTCCGCCTATTTCCACGATGTCTTCAGCCTGAAAAAGCACCTGACGATCAACCTCGGCCTTCGTCTCGACAGCACCCATATGAACATCGACCCAACGGACATCGCCTCGTCCCCCTGGACGGATTACTATTACGCGAACCGGACGACGGCCACGCCCGTTTATCATCAGGCCGCCATCAAAAACGTAGCAGCGTTCACCATGCTCTCCCCGCGCATCGGCCTGACCTACGACCTGTTCGACGACGGAAAGAACATCTTCAAGGCCCATTACGCCCACTACTCCTACCAGGTCAGCTACGGCCCGGTGGATCAGGCCATCACCACGGGCTATTGGGAGGTCGACTATAGCTGGAACGACGCCAATGGTGACAAGCTGCCCCAAACAAACGAGTTCGGCAGCATAAAATACACCAATATCGGGACGGCCCTCAGTATCGATCCCAATCTGAAATCGCCCTACACCGACGAAATCGTGGCCGGATTCGAAAAGAAACTCGCCCGGGACATCGGCGTCAGCCTGAACTTCATCTACCGCAAATCGCAGAGATTCTGGTGGACGGACAACAAGGCCGTGAATCCCCAAACGGACTACACGGCCGTCAGCGTCGTCGATCCCGGTCCCGACGGGGTCGTGGGCACTTCAGATGACGGCCAAACACTGACAGCTTATAATCTGGCTTCGGCCAAGGTGGGCGTTTCCCAGCCATATATCACCCAGAGACCGGGCTATGAAACTTCGTATTCAGGCTTCGAATTCGTATTCAACAAAAGATACGCCAACCGGTGGCAGTTCATGGCTTCGGCCACCTTGGGTAAGACCAACGTCAAGCAGCCGATCGAATCCGTCGACGACCCCAATAACCTGACGATGAACGATAATGTCGTCGATACGACCGACGTGCCCGTGATCATCAAAGCCAGCGGCAGCTATGATCTGCCCTGGGGCCTCTACATCGGCGCATACTTAGATTACCGCAGCGGTTATCCAACCCAGCGCTATTTCAACACCAGCACGAGCCTCCTCAACCAGGGCCGGATCGCAGTGTACACGGAGAAGTACGGCGCCAGCCGATATCCCAGCCTGACGAATCTCGACGTGAGGCTGAGCAAAGTCTTCAGCTTCGGCAGCGTCGGGAAGCTGGAATTGATGATCGACGCCTTTAATATCTTCAATGCGGTGACCACCCTCAGCTGGAACGCCCAGTCCAGCAGCACCTTCCACTACATCACCCAAGTCCTGTCCCCGCGGATCATCCGGCTCGGCATCAAATGGAACTTTTGATCCTCCGCGGATAGAACGCCCAAAGCTCAGGGGGGAACCCGAGGCGGGTTCCCCCCTTTTTTTTGCCGACTTTTAAAAGATGGGCTTTTCCGCTATCATATTTTCACTGAACGACATGAAAGCATCTCGCAGTCCAGGAGGATATTGTTTTTCCGGATGGCTTCCCCTGTTCGCTCTTTTCTTTTTTTCCCTTTCGAGTGGAAAACCGGCGTTCCCCGCGGCGCCCGAGTCTTATAACCTTCTTCTCATCACCGTCGATACGCTTCGGGCGGATCATCTGGGTATCTACGGCAACGCCGGGATCAGGACACCGAACATCGATCGGCTTGGACGGAACGGCTTGCTTTTTTCCCGCGCCTATTCCCATGTCCCTCTCACCCTTGCTTCCCATTGTTCGCTCATGACCGGAACGCTTCCTCTGTTTCACGGCGTCCGGGACAACGGCTACCGGCTCCCCCCGATCCCTCCGACCCTGGCCGAGATCCTGAAAAAAACCGGATACAAGACGGGAGCCTTCGTCGGGGCGTTTCCTCTGGATTCGCGTTTCGGTCTCGACCGGGGTTTTGACGTCTATGACGATCTTTACGGCAGCAAGAACGCGGTCCGGGATCTGTCCTTCGTCGAACGAAGAGCGGAGGACGTCGCGGGAAAGGCCATCGCCTGGATGGAGGAGCATCGCAACGAACGATTTTTTGCCTGGGTTCACTTCTTCGATCCGCACGCTCCCTACGAGCCCCCGTCCCCATTCAAAGAGGATTACCGAGGCCGCGAATACGACGGCGAGATCGCCTACACCGATTCCGTGATCGGAAAACTCCTGGCAAGGATCGATGAATGGCGATTGACCGAACGGACGATCATCGTCCTGACCGCCGACCATGGCGAATCCCTGGGGGAACATCAGGAAGCGACGCATGGGATCTTTATTTATGACGCGACCCTCCATGTTCCCTTGATCTTGTTCAATCCGAAACTCTGGCCGGCCCATAGTCTGATCTCCTCCCAGGTTGGCCTGATCGACGTCGCGCCGACGATCCTGGAGCTGCTGGGTTTGCCTCTCGCATCCTCGATGCAGGGAACGTCGCTAATCCCCGCTATGAAAAGGGGAAAAGCCGAGTCTGGCCCCCCGCAATATATAGAATCCATCGGGGCCATGCTGGATCGCAACTGGGCTCCGCTCCAAGGGATCAGGACCGAGGAATGGAAATATATCGAAGCCCCGCAGCCCGAGCTCTACGACCTGAAAACCGATCCGCGGGAAATGAGGAATGTCCTGGCCCAAAATGCCGACCAGGCCCGGCGCATGCGCGAAGCACTGCAGAGCCTCATCGGCAAATCATCGGCGCCCGCCGCAAAGAACGTCTTCTCTCCAAGGGACAAGGAGACGCTGGAGAAATTGGCCTCTCTCGGCTATATCTCGGGAGGGAGCGCCGGGGACGAAAAGAGCCGCCCGGATCCCAAGACCATGATCGCTCTGGACAATCTCTTCAACGAGGCGATCAACGCTTCCGAGACGGGGGATCTGGAGGCGGCGGACCGGATCTATCGGGATGTCCTCGAGAAGCAGCCGACGTTCGTCGTCGGATACGAGTACGCGGCCTACAATTTGTACAAGATGGGAAAGCTGGAGGAGGCCATCGCCCTTCTGAACAAAGCCACCTCGCTAAACCTGACCACAACCTCGCTGATTTCCCGGCTTGGCCTATACGATCAGGAGACAGGACGCCTGGAGGAATCCATCGCGATCCTGGAAAAAGCCGTCCGGCAGGATCCGAACTATGCCGAAGCCTACAATTATCTCGGCGTGAGCTACTTCAAGATCGGTCGAACGGCGGATGCCGTCGAAATGTTCAAAAAGGCCTTGGCCCTGGATCCCGATTACGCCATGGCGATGAATAATCTGGGCAACGGGTATCTGGCCGCGCATGACTATGAGGCCGCCGAAGAGACTTATAAAAAGGCCATCGGCATTGATCCGAACTTGGCTGGGGCGTATAACGGATGGGGGGCCACTTGCTATCGGAAAGGTCTCACCGACGAAGCCCTTCGCCACTGGGAAAAATCGCTTGAGCTGGACCCTCGACAGCCGGACACTTCCTATAACCTGGGGCGGGTTCATCTCCGCCTGGGACATAAGAAAGAAGCGCTCCGATATTTCGAACTCTTTGTCAAGACGGCCCCTCCCCAAAAATACCAAAAGGACCTGGACGAGGTCCGGGGAGTCATCGACAGGCTTAAAAAAGAGATCGGCGGAAAGGCGGATTCATGAAGGCTCGGAAACGGTTTATGCGGCTCGCCATGTTCGCCCTGACCTGCTTTCTGAGCGGGATGCTCGCCGGGATGCAAAAGACCGCGCCCGGCCTCTCCCAGAGGTATCAGGATTGGCTGAACAAGGACGTGGCGTATATCATCACTCCGGTCGAACGCGACGTTTTTCTCCGCCTCCAAACAGACAAGGAGCGGGATATTTTCATCGAGGCTTTCTGGAAACAGAGGGACCAAATTCCCGGGACTCCCCTCGGCGGATTCAAGCAGGAGCATTACCGGAGGATCGCTTATGCCAACGAATATCTGGGCCGGGAGACGACGCGGCCCGGCTGGCAGACCGACCGGGGACGGATGTACATCCTTCTCGGTCCTCCGCTCGATACTGTCAGCATCCAGGGCGAAGGGACGGTCTATCCGTCCCTGATCTGGTCCTATGAAAGCAAGGGCCAGTTCGGGCTCCCCGCCCATTTCAACCTGCTTTTTTATAAAAAGGACGGGCTTGGCGAGTACATCTTATACAGCCCCGCCCAGGACGGGCCCTCCCGGCTTCTCGTGAACTACCAAGGGGACATGACCAACCGGGAGGATGCCTATCTGCGGCTTCAAAAATACGATTCCAGGCTGGCCGAAGTCTCCCTGTCCATGGTCCCCGATGACTCGACGTTCACCGGCCAGGTTTCTCTGGCCTCCGAACAGCTCCTCTCCAGGATCAACGCCCTTCCGGAAAAGATGGTCGACTCGACCTATGCTCAGGCCTTGCTCAAGTTCAAGGACATGGTCGATGTCGAATATAGCGCCAACTATATCGCCAGTGAGGCGATGTTGAAAGTCTTCCAGGACGAATCAGGTCTGTTCTTCCTCCACTACGCCATCGAGCCCAAACGACTCTCTGTCCTGACCGGGGAAAACTCATACGGCCTGAATCTCATCCTCAACGGGATCATCACCGATCCGCAGAACCGAACCGTTTTTCAATACGAAAAGAACATCCCTCTGGATTTCGATAAAAACCAAATCGAGGCCATCGGCAAGAATTCGCTCGTTGTCCAGGACATGGTTCCTCTCATCGAGGGCGACTTCCGGTTCAACCTGCTCATGAAGAACACGGTCTCGAAAGAGTTCACCTCGTTCGAAGCTCGGATCTCGATCCCGCCCGACGTGGAGGCCGCTTTGCGGATGGGTCCCCTTCTTCTCGGATATCAGAGAAAGCCCGTCGCCTCGACCTTCGCTTACAACAAGCCGTTCACGCTCGGCCGCGATCAGATCGCCTGCCAACCGGAAAACATCTTTCATCCCAACGAGACTCTGACCGTCGCTTTCCAGCTCTTCGGCCTGAAGCCGGACCTGGCTCGAACGGCCCAGGTGCGCTACGCCGTCCTCAAAGAAGGGCGGGAGATCGTCGTGAAGGCCAAAGATCTCAAAGACGCCGACCGGCTCAACATTATGGAAGATCTGACTTTGGCCGACATTCCACCGGGAAATTACCGGCTCAAGGTGACGGTGGTTGACGGGGAGCGGAAAGAGCTTCTCGCGGCGCAGGAGGATTTCGGTGTTTCGCCGCTGATAGCCTTGCCCAGACCGTGGATCGTTTCCAAGGTCATGCCTTCTTCGAACGACATCGAGTACCAGTACATTCTCGGAACGCAGGGGATGAACATCAACCGTTTGGAAGAAGCGGAGCGCCGGCTGGCGAATGCCGCCCGCGGCAATTCCGCTTCCCAGAAGTATGCCTTGGCCCATGCCGAGGTCCTTATGAGAATGAAGGATTATCAGAAGGCCAAAGAGAGCCTGCGTCCATTCATGGAAAGGCCGGAGGCCGGGGACCGGATTCTTTCTCTCATGGGCGCGGCCTGCCAAGCCTTGGGCGAGTACGAAGAGGCGATCTCAGTCTACCGGAAATTTCTGGCCCAGGCCGGGACGAGTGTCCCGATCCTCAATGCGCTCGGCGACTGTTATTACCGGCAGGGGAATTTGAAAGAGGCCCTGATCGTCTGGGAACGATCCTTGACGCTCAATCCGGGGCAGGATTCCATCCAAAAGTTGGTCGACGAGATCAGACGGAAGAAATGACGCGCCCGGGCCTCAGCGCGGCCTGAACTCCTCGCGGCGGACCGTGACGCGGTCCAATCTGTCGATCAAGACCCTGACCCCGATGCCCGGCCCGGTTGGCACGGTCATCGTCGAATCGGGATTGAGGATGAATTCGGGTTCGACGATGTCTTCCCGGTAATAGCGCTTGCTGGCCGAGATATCGCCGGGCAAGGTGAAGTTCGGCAGCGAAGCCAGGGCGACGTTCCCGGCGCGCCCGATCCCCGACTCCAGCATCCCGCCGTGCCAAACGGGGATATTCTTCGAAGCGCAGTAATCATGGATGGCCACCGATTCCATAAAACCCCCGACGCGGCCGGGTTTGATATTGATCACCCGGCAGCTGTTCAATTCCAGGGCCGCTCGCGCGTCGGCCAGGCTATGAATGCTCTCGTCGAGACAAAGAGGAGTCTTGAGCTCACGCTGCAATTTGGAATGGTCGTAGATGTCCTCATAGCTCAAAGGTTGTTCGATCAAAAGCAGACCGGCATCGTCCATCGCCCGAAAAACATCGATGTCGCTCAGCTCGTAAGCGGAATTGGCATCCACTTGAAGCAGGACCTTCGGATACGCCTTGCGGAGAGCCTTGACCAGTTCGACGTCGCGTCCCGGCGCGATCTTGATCTTGATCCGGCGGTATCCTTCGTCCAGATGCGTTCCAACCTTTTTGACCAACGCCTCTAGGGTCGCCTGAAGGCCGACGCTGACTCCGACGGCCACCTGGTTTCGCTTGCCGCCCAGTATCTTGGCCAGCGAGACGCCCTTCGTCTTGGCCAGCGCGTCCCAGAGGGCCGATTCCAGCCCCGCCTTGGCCATGCGATGGCCCCGGTACTTCGTCCACAGGGCGATGGCCTCTTCGACCCAGGCGATCTTCCGGCCCAGGACGGCCGGGATCAGGCAGTCCCTCAGGACATGCCAGGCGGTCTGGACCGTTTCGGAAGAATAGAGCGGCGTGTCTTCGACAACGCACTCTCCCCAGCCCGTCACCCCCTCGCCGTCGACCCGGACCAAGACGTGTTCCTCATGGGTCTCGACGCCCATGGACGTCTCGAACGAGGTCACCAGCTCCATTTTCGTATGGCGGATCTCGATCCGGTCGATACGCATAAGATCCTCCTTCGTCATCCGGGAATCAGGATCGTTCTCGTCCTGAGGTTGAACTTCTCCTCCGGCCGCAGGACATGCATGACCAGGCCCGTCACGCCGATGATCGTCCCCGGCGTGGCCAAGACCTTGACCGAAGTCGGGTCATAGACGATGACGTCCTTGTTCCCGATCACGTCGAACGTTTCATTCGGATTCACGATGCAAGTCCGTTCTATCTCCGCGGAGGCGGACGAGACGCCGGACGATGATCGCCGCTCGTTATTTCACATCGGCTTCGGTGGCGTGGCGATCCTTGGCGGTCCGTTCGACGGCCAACTCGATCGTTTTCAACAAGTCGAGGGGTTTGAGCGGCTTGGAGACATAGTCGTCCATGCCGGCCAGGAGGCATTTTTCCCGGTCGCCCTTCATGGCGTGGGCGGTCATGGCCACGATGGGCAGATGGGTGGCCGTATCCCTCTCCCGGCGCCGGATCTCGGTCGTGGTCTGAAAACCATCCATGACCGGCATCTGGACGTCCATCAGGACGACGTCGAACCGGTCCTTGGCCAAGGCGTCGAGGGCTTCCCGGCCGTTCGCGGCGACCGACACCCGGTGCCCGCGGTTCTCGAGGATCCGGACGGCCAGCTTCTGGTTGATAACGTTATCTTCGGCGAGGAGGACCGAATAGCGGGCCCGGGACTGAATCAAGGTATGCCGCGTGATCAGGGCGGCGCCTCCCTTTTTTTCGATCGCGGGGCCGAGGGCGAGCATGATGGCATTGAGCAGCAGCGATTGCTTGACCGGTTTAGTCAAGTACGCCGACAATCCCAGTTCTCGACAGCGGGCCGAGTCTCCGCGGAATCCGGCGGAACTCAGCATTATGATCATGAGATTTCCGTACTCCGGCCGCTTCTTGATTTCGGCGGCCAGCTCGAAACCGTCCATGCCGGGCATGTTCAAGTCGGTGACGATTACTCGGAACGGACCGCCCGAGTCATAGGCCTGATTCAGGCAGGCCAGGGCGGCCGTCGTGCTGTCGGCCAACGTCGGCTTCAAACCCCAGTGAGACAGCATATCCCGGAGGATATGGCGGTTCGTGGCGTTGTCGTCCACGACCAGGACCGGAATGTCCTTGAGGTCTTCGTACCGGACGGGAACGGACTCCTCCTCGGTTTGCGTTTGGAGCGCGAGGGTCATGATGAAATGGAAGGTGCTCCCTTTGTCCAATTCGCTTTCGACCCAAATGTGCCCGTCCATAAGTTCGACGAGCTGGGAGGTGATCGCCAGGCCGAGGCCCGTCCCTCCGAACATCCGCGTCGTGGAGGTGTCCGCCTGAGTGAACGGATCGAAGATCATTTGGATCTTGTCCGGAGCGATGCCGACACCCGTGTCGCGCACCCGGCAGTGCAGACGGACGGACGTTTCCGTTTGTTCTTCCGCCTCGATCGTGAAGACGACTTCGCCTTTCTGGGTGAATTTGATGGAGTTGCTCAAGAGGTTTGTCAGGATCTGGCGCAGCCGGCCCGGGTCGCCCAGGACGCGGTCCGGAACGTCGGGCGGGATATTGTAGGCCAACTCCAGCCCTTTCTTTTCCGCCAGGAGGGCGACGCTCGAGATCATGGCGTGGACCGTGTCGCGGAGGCGGAAGGGGATGGTTTCGAGCTCGACTTTCTTGGCTTCGATCTTGGAGAAGTCCAGGATGTCGTTGATGATGTTCATCAGCGATTCGGCCGAGGCCTTGACCGCCTCGAGGTATTCCCGCTGGTCATGGGTCAGGTTGGTCTCGAGGGCCAATTCGGTCATCCCGAAGATGCCGTTCATCGGCGTCCGGATCTCGTGGCTCATGTTCGCCAGGAATTCGCTCTTCGCCCGGCTAGCTTCGTTGGCCGCTGCCTCGGCCTTCTTCAGCTCGGTGATGTCGGTGTAGACGAAGATGGCCCCGGCGAATTCCTTGCCGATATAGATCGGCGAGCTGGAGATGAAGACGTTGATCGGCGTGCCGTCCTTGCGGTGGCGGACGGATTCCACGGATTCGGCGCGCTGGCCGGAAAGCGTCGCTTCCGTGCGTCGACGGGCCTCTTCCCTGAACTCGCGTTTGACGACGAAGTCGTCGATATCTTTGCCCAGGACTTCGTCCTTCGTCCAGCCGAAAATCTTCTCGGCGCCGGGGCTCCACTCCAGGATTTTGGCCTCGGCGTCGATGGCGACGATGGCGTTGGAGGAATTGAACAGGACGCTTTCTAGATACTTCTGGCGCCGCTCGAGCTCGGCCTCCGTTCGCTTGAGCTCGGTGACGTCGGTGTAGACGGCGATCGATCCCACGACTTCGCCGCCGATGACCAAGGGCGAGCCGGCCAGAATGACGTTGATCGGCGTGCCGTCCTTGCGGTGGCGGACGCCCTTGAACGTGCTGGTCGTTTCTCCGGCGAGGACAGCCCTTTGATAGCGCACGGCTTCCTCCTTGAATTCCGGACGGATGACGATGTCGTCGATGTTCCGTCCGAGGACTTCCTCCCGGCGCCAGTCGAAGATCTTTTCGGCGCCCGGGCTCCATTCGGTGATGAGCGAGTTCCTGTCCGTCGTGACGACGGCATTGGGCGAATTGAAGAGGATGCCTTCCAGGTACTTCTGGCGCCGCTCGATCTCCGTCTCGGCGTTTTTCCGGACGGCGATCTGTTCCTGAAGTTCCGAAGTCCGCTCTCGGACTTTATTCTCCAGAAGGGCGGTCCGGTTACGGACGTTTCGGACGCGCGTGCTGACGATGCTGTAAGTGCTGAAGACGGCCGCCAGGAAGGCCAGGCCGAGGAACCACCATGTCTTCCAGAAAGGCGGAACGATCCGGAGGCGGACCGCGACGCCTTGCTCGTTCCAAACGCCGTCGTCATTGGCCGCCTTGACCCGGAAGGTGTATCGGCCGGGCGCCAGGTTCGTATAGCTGACGAACCGCCGGTTTTTGGAATTGATCCAGTTCTTTTCCAAGCCCTCGAGTCTGTAGGCGAATTGATTATCCTCGGGAGCGGAGAAATGGAGCGCGGCGAACTCAAAGGATATCAGACGGGCCCGGTAGCTCAAGACGAGGTCGGTCGTCTCGGTGATGACTTTTTCCAGGACGGTTCGGCCGAATATTTTTTGCTGGGGATAGACGGATTCGTTGAAGATCTGGAGATCCGTGATGACCACGTCCGGCGGATAGGGATTGTCTTTGATCCTCGCCGGGGTGAAGCCATTGAAGCCGTTCGGCCCGCCGAAGAACATTTCTCCGGCCCGCGTCTTCAAGCAGGTGCCCCCGTTGAATTCGTTGCTCTGCAGTCCGTCCGAAACATTGAAACCCTTGGCTGACTTGGCGTTCGGATCGAAACGGGCCAGGCCCCGGTTTGTGGAGACCCAGATGTTGTCCGCATCTTCGATGAGGACGCCGTAGGCCGAATTGTTGGGCAAGCCGTCTTTATCGGTGAAGCAGACGAACGTCCCGGTTTTGGGGTCGAACTTGCTCAGGCCGTTCAACGTTCCGATCCACAGATTTCCATGAGCGTCCTCGGTGATGACCATAATGAAATCGTCGCACAGGCTGTTGGAGTCGGTCCGGCTGTGCCGGTAGCGGACGAACGTTCCTTTCTCGCGGTCGAGCTTGTTCAATCCTCCGCCGAACGTTCCGACCCAGAGCGTCCCGGACCGGTCTTCATAGACGACCCGGGCGATGTTGTGGCTGAGGCTGTCGGGCTGTGCGGGATCGTTCTGGTAATGGACAAACGTTTGCGTCCCCGGGACGAGTTTATTCAACCCCCCGCCTTCGGTCCCAGCCCAGACCGTGCCGGAATGGTCGACGCACAAGCCGCGGACGGAGTCATGGCTGAGGCTGGCCGGATCGTCGGGGTTGTGTCGATAGGGGATGAATTTTTTGGTCTTCGGATCGTATTTGTCCAACCCTCCGCCGAGGGTCGCGATCCACAGCTTCCCGGCGTTGTCCCAGCGAAGAGTGTAGGTCGCGTTGCTGCTCAGGCCGGCGGGATTTCCGGGATCGTGTTGAATATGGGTATGGGTGTTCGTTTTCCGGTCCCAGTAGTCCAACCCCAGGTCTTCCGTGGCGATCCAGAGGTTTCCCGAGGCATCCTCTAAGAACCCGCGGATCGAATTGGAGACGAGACCCCGGGGATCGTTGCCCACCCGCTGATAAAGCCTGAACTTATTTTGATAGGGATCGAACTTGTCGACGCCCGTGCCCCGGTTTCCGATCCAGAGAACGCCGGCTTTATCTTCGAGAAAAGAGATGATGTAGTCGTAGCTTAGGCTGTTCGAATCGGCCGGATTGTTGCGGATGACGGTGAAATCCTTCGTTCTGAAGTCGAAGATATTGAGACCGGCGTATGTCCCGACGTACAGGCTCCCCGACCGGTCCTGAAATATGGCATAGACATTGTTGTGGCTGAGGCTTCTCGGCCGGCCGAAGACGTTGAGGTAGTGGGTGAATTTCCCGGTTTTTCGGTCGAGGGCGTTCAGCCCGCCCCCCTCCGTCCCTACCCAGAGGGTTCCGTCGCGGTCCTCGAAGACAACGCGCGTCTGGTTGCTGCTCAGGCTCCACGGGTCTCGGGGATCATGGCTGAAGCGCGTGACCTTGCCCGTCTTCGGCTCGAAGGAGTGCAGTCCGCCGTTGGTCGCCAGCCAGAGGATGCCGGCCGAATCTTCGACGATGGAATAAATCTCGCCTTGGCCCGCGTTGTCCCGGGCCGCGGGTCTGCCTTTATAGCGGGTAAATTTTCCCGTTTTGCGGTCGAAAGAGTTCAACCCGCCATCGGTCCCGATCCAAAGCGTCCCGTCGCGGCTTTCGCACACGGCCCGGATGGTATTGTGGCCCAGGCTCTCGAGGTTGTTAGGATCGGAAAAAAAGCGGGTGAATCTATCCAGATCGCGATCGTAGCGGTTCAGACCGTTCTTGGTCCCAACCCAAATGGCTCCCTGGGAATCCTGGAAAAGAACATATGTCGTGTTATCGGTCAGACTGTGGATGTCGTCCGAAGGCCGATAGATCTTGAAGTTGTAGCCGTCGTACCTGTCCAAACCGTCTTCCGTTCCGATCCAGATGAACCCCCGGCGGTCTTGGAGAATAGTATAGGCCGAGCCCTGCGACATGCCGTCCTTGATCGACAGATGGGCAAAATTGTTCGGGATCTCCTGCGCCGCGGGCTCGGTCTGCGCGGCGAGCGCGACGAAGCCGAGCATGACAGCCGGGACGAAGGCCGCGGCCAAACGATATAGGCTGAAAAGCCGGGCGCGTTTTGACGGGCGGGGGGAAAACTCGTTATTCGACATCATTGTCCTCCTGTCAAGGGACGAGCCTTCGCGGCGGAAGTGGACCCCCGAGCAAAGCCCGGAGCCCCGTCCGCCGTGGAAAATCGGACGTTGGCCGGAAAAAAAGAGAAGAACGCCCGTTTTGGAAATTCCGTTCTTGCCCATCCGGCCGTCGAGGCCCATGTCCTTGATCCAGATGATGAGTTTATCTCCGGCCGAAAAAGCTTGTCAACCTATATTTCCGTTTTATCTCCGGAACAAGCGCGCAGCGATCTTTCCCATGCTTTTGAGCGTAACCCCCGCGCGCACCATCGGCAACGTCGGAAGAAGGCCGAAGGCGGCCTTGAGCTTTTTCCCGGCCCGGTCCTGATGCAGAAGGTTCAGCGCCTTTTGAATGACTTGAGGTTTCGGATCGCGATAGGGATACCACCACAGCAGGCCTTTTTTCCGGGAGAAATCCGCTCCGACGAACTTGATGTTCTGGAGATGAAGAAGCCCATAAGGCCCGTGCGACCGGCCCATGCCGGTCAGTTTGATGCCGCCCCAGATCGCCTTCGGCTCGGTGAAAGAGAACATGTGATCGTTGATCGTCACGGTGCCGGCTTCGAGGCTCTCTGCCAGCCGGCGGGCTGTTTTCCTGTCGCGCGTCCAGAGCGAGGCCGTCAAGCCGTAACGGCAATCGTTGGCCAGCGCGACGGCCTCGTCGAGACTCGAAAAAGGCATGATGGGCAGCGTCGGCCCGAACGTTTCTTCGGTCATGATTTTCATGGCATGGTTGACGCCCGAAAGCACAGCCGGGGTGATGAAATATCCGGGAAGCCCGGGGACTTTTTCTCCGCCGCATAAAACCGCGGCGCCTTTTTCCCGGGCATCCCGAAGATGGTCCTCGACGACCTTGAGTTGGCCGAGCGTCGTCATCGGTCCCATGTCCACGCCGGGCTCCAGGGGATTTCCGGTTCTGATCCCGCGTGCCAGCGAAACGACCCTGTCCGTGAACTCTTTCTCGATCTCCCTAGCGACATAGACCCGTTCCACCGAGGCGCAGCTCTGCCCGCAGTTCATGAAAGCCGCCCAGACCGCGCCGCGCGCCGCCCGCTCCAGGTCGGCATCCGCGCAGACGATCATCGGGTCTTTTCCGCCCAGTTCCAGAACGACGTTCGTCAGATTGCGGCTGGCCAGTTCCATGACCCGCTTGCCGATGTCCACGCTCCCGGTGAACATGACGGTCGGGATCTCCGGGTTCGTGATCATCTCTTCGGCCTGGGCCGTCCGGCAATTGACGACGTTGACGACCCCGGCCGGAATCCCCGCCTCGACGAAGATTTCCCCGATGAGCAGGGCGATGAGCGGCGCGGACGTGGACGGCCTGAGGACCACCGTGTTCCCCGCCGACAAAGCGCTGACAATATCGCAAAACGGGATCAGGAACGGAAAGTTCCAGGGCGAGATGACGAGCGTCGGCCCCAGGGGCTGGAAGCGGAAAGCGCATTTCTTGTGAGAAAACAGGGCCACATGGGGCTTCATTTTTTTCGGGGCCACGGCCTTGTCGAGATTATGGCCGTAATAATCGAGGATCTCCAGGCTACTCAGGACTTCGACGGACAGCGATTCCATGACGGGCGATCCTTTTTCCATGGATATGAGCCGGGCCGCCTCGTCGCTCCGTTTGAGGAGGATCGCCTTGGCCCGCCGGAGGATCTTTTTCTTTGCGGCGGACGGCAAGTCCCGCCATAGCGGGAAGGCCCGCCGCGCCGCCGAAACCGCATCGCGGCAGTCTTCCGCCGTCGCCAGCGAAACCTCGCCGACCGGCTCGAGTGTCGCCGGGCTCTTCGAGACGAGCTTCTCTTTCGTTTCTCTCCGTTCGCTGCCGATGATCAGTCGTCCGTCCATGGTCTTAAAGCCTTCCTTTGACCAGCCTTCTCATCCAGGAAAAGAAGAGGCAGATATAAGAATCGTATATGAGATCGATTCTGAGACCGCGTTGGGCTTGATCGTCACGCGGCCTTTCACCCGGGACGCCAGGCCCATCTCGTCGAGCCCTTCTCGGATCATCTTCTCTATGGCGGCGGGATCATAAACCGGAGCCAGGCGCAGGATGACGATCGGCTTTTTCATGACACCGCCTCCGTTTTGGCGCTCAAGTATAATATGTTATGTTTTATAATAGCAACACGCGGTAAAATAAGGCCGCCGAACGGAGAGAAACGGTGAGGCAAATCAAGCCGGCGATTGTTCTTTCGATCACGGGGATTTTCCTGGGACTTTTTCCGCCTCCGGCGGGGTCCCTCGCCGGGGCGCAAAAAGCCGCCGCTCTCGAGGCGTTCTTCGCCAAACGGGAGGTGACGATCGCGGTCACGGATTCGGGGCTCGGCGGCCTGTCGATCATTGCCGAAGCCGCGGCACGCCTGAAAGAGGCGAAGATCTTCGAAAGCGTGAACCTCGTCTTTTTCAACGCGCTCTTCTCGAACGACAGCGGCTACAACAGCCTGAAAAGCCGAGAAGAAAAGATCGCCGTTTTCGACAGCGCCCTTCGCGCCCTCGACCGAACCTGCCGCCCGGATATCGTCCTCGTCGGCTGCAACACCCTCTCCGTCCTCTTGGAGGAAACGCCTTTTTTCAAAACGGCGAAGATTCCCTTGTTGGGTATCGTCGAGCCGGGCGTTGATCTCATCGCTCTGGGGTTCAAAAAGGAGCCCGGCGCGACCGTCATTATTCTCGGCACGGAGACGACCATCGCCGAAGGGGAGCATAAAAAAAGGCTTTTGGAGCGAGGCGTCAAGGAAGAACGGATCGTCGTCCAGGCCTGCCCGGAGCTGGCGAGCTATATCGAGAAAGATCCCGCCGGCGAGGACACGGGGCTGCTCATCGAATCCTACGTCGAGGAAGCGCTGGCGCGCGTCAAGGACCCGAAAGCCCCCCTCTATGTCAGTTTGAACTGCACGCATTTCGGGTATTCCCTCGATGGTTGGAAAAAAGCGTTCGAGGGCCGGCGGAGTCCGTCAATCACCTTCCTGAACCCGAACTCGAAAATGACGGACGTTTTGATCTCTTCGAAATACGCGAATCGATTCGCGGCTTCCATGGTCCGGGCAAAGGCCGTCTCGATGGTCGAGATCGGCCGCCAAAAAATCGACGCGCTCGGCCCATGGCTGCGGAAGATATCGCCGGAAACGGCGGACGCGCTGGCCCGCTATGAATGGAAACCGGACCTCTTCGACGGCGGACGGGGCCCCGGGCTTTGCCCGGGGGTCCATTTCCGCCGTACTCGCCCGTTGATATAAGCCACGGGCGAGTAGCAAGTCGAAGGCTCGTCCCCTGACTGGAAGAAGCTTATGAAATGATCACGCCGTGCGGGCCGGGAAAAAGCTCGCCGATGACCCACGCTTTGTGCCCGAGCTTCTGAAAGAGCGCGATCGTTTTCCGGGCGTCCTTCGCCCCGACGACCGCGACCATGCCGATCCCCATGTTGAGCGTCCGAAACATCTCGGGCTCGCCGATCTCTCCGCGCTCCTGGATCAGGCGGAAGATCGGCGGGATCGGCCACAAGCCCTCCTGGATCCTCACGGTCAGGCCCTTCGGGATGACGCGGGGAATGTTGTCGTAAAAGCCGCCGCCGGTGATATGGGCCAGGGCCTTGATCCTGATCTTTTTCATGACGGCCAAAATCGCCCGCGTATAAATCCGGGTTGGTTTGAGCAGCTCGACCCCCAGTCTTCCTCTCATCTCCTTTTCCGTGAATGCGCCGCGGACGAGCGAAAAGCCGTTGCTATGGAGGCCGCTCGACGCCAGGCCGATGATCTTGTCTCCTTTTCGGCACGAACGGCCGTCGATAATCGCGCTCTTGTCGACCAGCCCCACGCAGAAACCCGCCAGATCCCACTGGTTCTTCCCATAGAGGCCCGGAAGCTCGGCCGTCTCCCCGCCGACCAGGGCGCAATTCGCCTCGCGGCAGCCTTTGGCGATGCCTTTCATGACCTCCGCCAGCATGTCCTTATCCAGCCTGCCGCAAGCGATGTAGTCCAGGAAAAAAAGCGGCTCGGCGCCCGTGACGACGATGTCGTCCACGCTCATGGCCACAAGATCGATGCCCACCGTGTCATATTTTCCCTGGAGGTCGGCGATCATCAGCTTCGTCCCGACGCCGTCCGTCGAGGAGACGAGAACGGGATTTTTCATTCCTTTGAGCCGCGGCTGGAAGAGGGCGCTGAACCCGCCGATCCCGCCCAAAACCTCGGGCCGCGACGTCGATCGAGCCAGGGGCTTGATTTTCTTGATGAATTCGTCGGCCTCGTCGATATTGACGCCGGTTTTTCTATAGGTCAGGGGGCTCATTGCTCATCTCCTTGAATTTCACGGTTTTTATATCACCCGCGGAAAATCAAGTCAACTTGTGGAAGCCCCTGTCCGTCCAAAAAAGTAGAAACCGGCCCTGATTTCGTGATAAAAGTTCTTGTAACCTTTTTAAGAAATTCGAGTCTATATCTGCGATGAACGACAACCAGCTCATGGAAGACGTTCGGGACGGCCGGGTCGAGAAGCTCGCCATCCTGTTCGAGCGCCATCACGTCGCCCTATTCAATTTCTTCCTCCGCCTGACGGGAAATCGCCCCATCAGCGAGGATTTGGTCCAGGACGTCTTCATCCGGATCCTCAAATATCGAGCGACCTACCTGGGTGAAGACCGGTTCGCCGTCTGGTTGTACAAGATCGCCAGGAACGCCCATATCGATTTTCTGAGAAAACGGAAGGAGACGGTCCCCCTCGAGGAGCAGTTCGACGAGGTCCACAGCCTCGAACCCCTCCCTGACGAAAAGGCCGCCCGGGCGCAGGAAGCCGCCCTGCTCGCGAAGGCGCTGGCGAGGCTCTCTCCAAAGAAGCAGGAAATCCTCGTCCTCAGCCGCTTCCAGAACCTGAAATACCGGGAGATCGCCGAGCTCCTCGACTGTCCCGTCGGGACGGTCAAGGGCCTCGTCCACAGGGCCGTCCAAGAGCTGGGCGACATTTATCATCAATTGACCGGGGAGGCTTGCCGCCATGAAGTGTGAAAATGCCAGGGGAAAATTTCCGGATTTTTTGAGCGGCGATTTGAAGTCTGAAACGAGGGGCGAATTCGACGCCCACATCGCCTCCTGCGCCGCCTGCGGCGAGGAATTGCGCGGCCTGGGCGAGATTTGGACGAAACTCGGCGTGCTCCCCCAGGAGCAGCCCTCGATCGCCGTGCGTGATAAGTTCTACACGATGCTCGAAGCTTACAAAGACGGCCTCGAAGCGAAAAAAGGAAAGGTTCCGTCTAAACCGGGATTCCCTTTTTCCCTGGGTCGGATATGGAGGCTGCGGCCCGCCTTCCCCATCGCCGCGGCCGCCGTCTTGATCATCGTTGGCCTCGCTGGCGGGTTCGTTCTGAGCGGCTCGGGAGCCCGCTTCGCGAAGCTCCAAAAAGATGTCGATGATATGCACAGGATCACCGCCGTTTCCCTGCTCCAACAGCCCTCGCCGTCGGAGCGGCTCCGCGGCCTGAGTTACACGTCCCTGCTCAAAGAACCCGGTAAAACTACTCTCGATGCGCTCCTCCAAACCCTGGACGGCGACCCGAACATCAACGTCAGGCTGGCCGCCGTGGACGCGCTCTATCTCTTCTCGTCCAAGCCCGAAGTCAAGGATGGCGTCCTCCGCTCGCTCTCCCGCCAGGAATCGCCGATTGTCCAGTCCGCGCTCATCGATCTTCTCGTCGATATCCGGGAACGCCGGGCGGTGGACGCGCTCAAAGCCCTCATCGGGAGCGAAAAGCTGAGGCCCGAGATCAAGAAAAAGGCCGAGCTCGGGATCCAGCAGCTCGGTTTTTAGGAGAATCCCATGAAGAGAACCGTTCTTGTCGCCGTGCTCGGCGCCGCGCTTTTAGGTCCGGCCCTGGCCGGCCCATCGCCCTCCAATGACAAATACAAGTTCGAGGAAAAAGAGGACATGCGGAAGACCCTGAAGTTCCAGGATCCCGCCAAGCCGAAAACGCTCCAGATCGACAACATCTTCGGCTCGATCGACGTCCAAGGGACCGACGGAAACGATGTCGAGCTCGTCGCCCATAAGCTCATCCGGGCGAAAACGGAGGACAAGATCCAGAAGGCCAGGCAGGACGTCAAGCTCGATATCACCATGGAAAGCGGCGGCATCGATATCTACATCGACGGGCCGTTCCGCTGCCGGTGCGAGAACGGCAAGGGATTCAACGGACGCGACCTGGGATACGAAGTCGTCTTCGACTTCACCCTGAAGGTTCCGCGCAAAACGGGCCTGACGCTCAAAACCGTCAACGAGGGCGACATTACGGTGAAAGGCGTCGAGGGCGATTTCGACGTGTCCAACGTCAACGGCAAGGTCACGCTGGAGGACATCGCGGGAGCGGGCGGGGCTCACACGGTCAACGGAAAAGTGAACGTCGGCTTCCTGAAAAACCCCGGCGCGAACTGCTCGTTCCGGACGGTCAACGGAGATGTGGTCCTTTCCTTTCACGACGGGCTGTCCGCCGATTTCAAAATGAAGACGTTCAACGGCAAGGCCTATTCGGATTTCGAAGTCAAAACGCTCCCGCCGCCGCCCGCCGTCAAAGAAAGCCAAAAAGGGAAATTCATCTATAAGCGCGATCAGTTCAGCCAGGTCCGCGTCGGGAAGGGCGGACCACAGATCACCTGCGACACGCTGAACGGCGACATCCTCATCAAAAAATTCAATTAAGGAGAAAACCATGAACAACAAACACCTTTACCTCGGAATGGCGATCCTGATGGCCGCGGCCGTTTTCGCCGCCGCCCAGGACGCGAAACCGGACCAGATCGTCGTCCCCTTGAGCAATCCGGCCAAGCCGGCGATCGTCAACGTCCACGTCATTATGGGCGGGATCAAAATCACGGGCTACGAGGGCAAGGACATCCAGATCGAAGCCAAGGCCCGGGAGAAACAGATCGGAGAAGAAAGAGAAGAAAAAGAAGGCGACCTAAGGATACCCCGTCCTGCAAGGCCTACCGCTCCTAAAATCGCCTGGCTCGGGCCGGACAAGGATAAAGACAAGGAGAAGGACAAGAAGGACAAGACCACGGGAATGAAGCAAATCCCCATCGACAACTCCGGCCTGTCCGTGGAAGAGGACAACAACAAGGTGGACATCCAGGTCGAATCCTTCAGAAAAACGGTGGACCTGAACATCAAGGTCCCGTTCGCCTCTTCGCTCAAGCTTAATTCCAACAACAACGGCGATATCTGGGTCGGCGGCGTGAACGGCGAGATCGAAGTGGAATGCCTCAACGGCGACGTGACCCTGAAAGACGTTTCCGGGACCGTGGTGGTCTCCGCGCTCAACGGCGACGTGACGGTGACCATGGCCAAGGTGACCCCGGACAAGCCGATGTCGTTCAATACATTGAACGGCGACATCGACGTCACGTTCCCGGCCGACATCAAGGCGAACCTGAAGATCAAATCGGACATGGGAGAGGTTTTCAGCGATTTCGACATCACCTTGAAACAGGCCCCTCAAAAAGTCGAGCAAAATAAGACCAAAGAAGGCGGAAAATTCAGGATCAGTTTCGATCGAACGGTGCTCGGCGCGATCAACGGCGGCGGGCCCGAGTTCCAGTTCAAGAACATGAACGGGGACATTTATCTCAGAAAAGGGAAGTAAGGTCGACCGAACGTCACATCCCCCCGCGCCTTCCTCTTGATAAGGGAGGACGGGGGGATTTTTTTTATTCCTTGATCCTGACCGTCTGGATGGCGAACGGCTTGACCGTCACATAAATGGACCGGGGAATGACGGTATTGGCGTTCGCCGGCCCCTCGCCGATATCCGTGGCCGTGTAGGTGACCGTGTCAGATTTAAAAAGCGGGCTCGCGATCTTCACCTGCGCTTCAATCCCCGCGATCTCCCTAAGCCTGACCACGATCCCGTCGCCGTCCTCGGCCTGTTTGACGGCCTGGATGATGACGTTGGGCTTGTCCACGCTGAAAAAGCTCGCGGCCGGCTCGGGCAGCGAGCCCTTGTTTTTTTCGGGCAGCCAGGCGGCCGCGAACGGCGTATGGACTTCCCAGCCGAACCGCGACGACTGGAGAAGGTCGGCCCCGCCGCTCCGGCTCGTGATCGCGTAACGGAAGACGAACGCGCCGCCCTGGCCGGCCTTGAAATTCGTCATCCAGTAATTGTTCATCGCGTAGGAATAGAGCGAGGTGTTCGTGAGGTCGAGCTTCTTCAGCCATTTCCCGGTGTTGATGTCGCCGAACTCCACGAGCGGCGCCTCGATGGGCGACCAGACGACGCTCTGCTTCGGGCCGGCGATCTCGACCCAATGCTGGATCGCCTGCCAGTCCCTTGTCGTTCCCGGAAGCTGTTCCGTTTCCGGGCTCATCGTGCCGTCCGCGATCTCGAACCGGAATTTTCCCCCTTCCACATGGAAGGGAAAAGCGAAATAGAGGGCCTCGGGCTCGTAGGTTTCGTCCTTCTTGAGCCGGTTGACGATATCGATGCGCTTGACGTTCTCGTAAAGGACGACCTCCTGCTGGATCTCCGGGCAGGGTTTCGCCTTCGACCGGAGGATGAGGCTCGAGGCCACGGGACCGGTCATCCCGGCCGCGGGCGCCGCCGTCACCGGGCTGACGCGGGTGAATTGGGCGCGCCGGTCCATGTTGTCCACCGCTTTGCGGCCTCCCTCGGGATTTTCATATACGTATTGATTCAGCATCTGCCGCGCTTTGGCATCGACGAGCTCCCGGCCGGTTTCCTTATCGACGACGCTCGAAAGGCCTCCCGTGACCGGGTCCGCGGTGACTTTGTAAAAACGGTTTTCGATCACGTTCCCGGCTCTCTCCGTTTTGGGCGCGACCGGCGTCGGGGCCGCGTCCGGAACGATCGCATAGACGGCATATCCGATCGAGGGGACGGCTTCCGCGAGGAACATGATCTGGCTTTTATCCACAATCTGAAACGCGGTCTCCAGGCCTTTTCTTTTGTCGATGAGCTTGAACGCGCCCTTCTTTTCCTGAACGGCCTGGGGCAGGACGGCCTTCACGATGTCCGTCCGTTCCCAGGACAACGGGTTGAAAACCGCGAGGGCATAGGTCTCCGGCGTCGAGATATTTTTCGCGAGCGCCTGCAAGCCGCGGTCGAGAGTGGTCCGGGCGATCTCGCGGGCGTTATAGGCGAAGGCCGATTTGAGGGCCCACTGCCCGCGGGCAAACTCGGATTCGGGGTCGTCGATCGAATTCCAGCCTCCCCAGGTGTGTTCGTCGTAGAACATCGTCTGAAAATACGCCTCGTCGATCTCCCGGGCCGGAAACGCGTAATTTTTGTCGGCGAGCCTGGCCGCGACGGCCATCTTCTCCGCGGAAAGGAGCTCGTTGTGGGCGAGCCGGTCCAGTCCCGTCTCGAAAGCCGTGGACGCGACGCCGTCCGTCCAGTAGTCCGGCCAGCCGAGCTTGTAGGTCGGGACGGCCTTCGCGTATTTCTTTTCGAACGCGCCGAAGAATTCGCTCATGGTCGCCAGCCGCAGCTTCGGGTAAGCCCAATGGCCGTTCCATTCGCGGACGCGATCGGCCAGCTCTTTCTTCGGCGGGCAGTTGTCGGTGACGTAGCCGCTGATGTGAAAGGCGATCAGGTCATAGGGAAAATCGCCGCGCTTCTGCAGCTTGGTCAAATAGTCCGCGACCTGGGGCTGGCTCTTGTCAATGCTTTCGTGGAGAAGCAGGTCGTAGTTGGCGAACAGGTAATGCTCGCCGTTCCAGTGGAGGATCTTGCTCCCGTCCTGCGCCTGCCAATAGAACGGGTTGGGGCGGCGGAGCGGCGCCCGCGAGCGCGTCTCGTTGATGCCGGTCGTGAAATACCGGACGCCGATCTGGCTGAGGACTTGAGGCGCCGCCCAGCTGAAGCCCGTGACGTCGTTGTTCATCGCGCACTGCAAAGGAAAGCCGTAGGTCCGGCTGAGCGTTTTGGCGACGAGCGCCGCGCGGATGAGCTCCTCGTGAGAGAAAAGGTCCGATTGATTGACATACCAGCCCGAAAGCTCGACGCGCCCGGACTTGAGAAGGGCCACGAGCTCCGCGACCTTGTCGGGGGGCCTATTTTTGAGGTAAGCCTGAAGGGCCCAGGAAACTTCGATATTCCAGCGGAACTTGGCCTCGTCGGGATAATCGTTCGTGGCGCGGCAGAAATCGATGACCGCGTCGAGGTACTCGAGGTGGTTTTTCGTCACGCGCGTCTGGAGATCCGTGTAGCCGATGTCGTTGTGGGAATGGGGCAGGAGATAAAGGGTCCATTTCCGTTGGGGTGAAAGCGCGACATCGGCCTTAAGGGTGGTCTTCCCGGCTTTCAGGACGAAGCCGGTTTTCGACGCCTGCTGGACTTCCGGAATGAAGACGAGGATGACGGATTTGCCCGCCGCGATCTTCTCGAGCGTAAACGTCAGCGTTTTTTTGGGAAGCTTGATCTCCAATTGGGCGGATATCGCGGGGCCGGGGTTGTCGACGGCGATATCCAGCTTCTGCTTGAGCGCCCCTTTTTCTTCGATGAAGAAGATCGTCGGCCGGACCTCGAATTTCAGCTTGTCGGCCGGCGCGGCCTGACTGACGGCCCCGAAACACGGCCCGATAAAAATCCCTAAAAGACAAACGGCGATCCCGGCGTTCGATTTCTTCATGCGCATCTCTCCTTACCCATGACCTGTCGTTTCCTAAATTTAACACAAATTCGCGAGTCTGTGGAGAGGCCATCGACGCCGGCTTTCGCTCCGGCGCGGAGTCATGTACAATTCCCACCATGAAAAACTGCGCCATGAACGTTTCGGTGACTCAAGCCCTGGCCCGACGGCTTCGCTCCGGCCTCCCGATGATGGCGGGTATTGCCTGCCTCATCGGCATCTCCTGGCCCGGCTATTCTTTCTTAGGCCAAAGAGCGGCCGATCAGCGCGCGCCGATCTCCTGGCGGGTCCAAAGGAGCGGAACGGAAGCGAGCCTGCGGGGCGTTTCCGCGGTCGACGATAAAACCGCTTGGGCCGGCGGCGGCAAGGGAACGATCCTGCGGACGACGGACGGCGGCGAGACGTGGACGAGCCGCGCGGTTCCCGGCGCGGAAACGACGGACTTCCGCGACGTCGAGGCCTTCAGCGCGGAGACGGCCTGCGTCATGGGCGTGGGTCGTCCGGCGAAAATCTTCAAGACGACGGACGGCGGAACGACATGGACGGAGCGCTATCACAACGACGCCCCGGGGATCTTTCTCGACGCCATCGCCTTTTTCGACGAGAAGAACGGGCTGGCCGTCGGCGATCCGATGGACGGACGGTTCTTTCTCATTTATACCGCCAACGGCGGAACGACGTGGGAGCCGGTTCCCTTTGAAAACCGTCCCGAGGCGCGGCAAGGAGAAGGGGCGTTCGCCGCCGGCGGCACATGTCTGTTCGTCATGCGTCCGAGCGAGGCCTGGTTTTGCACCGGAGGCCCGGTCGCGCGCGTCATGCATTCCGCGGATAAAGGAAAAACCTGGCAGGCTGCTCCGTCTCCCCTGCTCAGCGGCCAAGCGTCGTTCGGGGCGTTTTCCGTCGCTTTTCTCGATCGAAAAAACGGCATCATCGCCGGGGGCGATTATAAAGATGAAGCGGCGCGGGAGAAAAACGCGGCCCTCTCGACCGACGGCGGCCGAACATGGGAATTGACCTCGTCCAAGCCGCCGGCGGGCTTCCGGGAATGCGTCGCGTTCGTCCCCAAAACCACGCCCCCGCTCGCCGTCGCGGTCGGCCCTTCGGGATCGGATTATTCCCTGGATATGGGAAGAACGTGGAATCCGATCGCGGGGCCGGCCGGTTTCCACAGCGTCAGTTTTTCCAAGTCGGGAAAAGCCGGATGGGCGGTCGGGAAAGGCGGTTTGATCGCGAGATTCGCTTTGGCCGGCTGAATCGCCGCTCGACGGCGGCCGGGGCCCCGGGCTTTACCCGGGGGTCCACTTCCGCCGCGAAGGCTCGTCCCTTAACCACCTCAAGCTTGTCTTTGTCGCGGAGAAGCCGCCGCCGTCGTGCGTCATCGAGCAGGTCGTCTTAATGGCGGCCGAGGAGAGCGTGGACTATTTTTGATTATTCGTGATCACGAGGAGCGGAAGCCTATCGTCTTTTAGCCGGTGCGGCGGGGTTTCTCGTCGCGACACGCTCTTCGGGCATCGATTTTCGCGGTTTCGCGGGAGATTGACAACGCCGAGCGGCCGACGATATACTTTCGGCGTGGTGAAGAGAAGGAATTCAGCGTCCGGAGGGCCGTCTTCGATGTCGCACAAAAAGGAAAATCCTATCGTTCAAAGAGGGATAATTACTTGACCATCGAAAAGGATTTTGATGTTCCTTTCATCGCCGGATTGGCTTTGCGCGAAAAACAAATCCAACAGAACTATAGACCGATTATTGCTATCCATAAATGGTTTGCCCGTCGGCCGGGAACATTGTTTAGAGGGCTCCTTCTTTCGGAATTCGGAACATCCCCCATCCGCGAGTTGTTTTACCGAACTAATAACTTTAAGGGTAAAACCGTTTGCGATCCATTTATGGGCGGAGGAACTCCGCTTATCGAAGCGAATCGCGTAGGATGCGATACATACGGATGGGATATCAATCCGATGTCTTGGTGGATTGTCCGAGAGGAAATTGAACATCTCGACTTGGCGAAATACCGCAAAACAGCGCAACTACTGATTGAAGAACTAGAACACGAAATAGGATTCTTATATAAAACGACTTGTTCGTTTTGCGGATCTGAAGATGCTCTCGTCAAGTATTTTTTATGGGTTAAGACGTTGCCGTGCAGACAATGTGCGACTTCAATCGATTTATTTCCGGGCTATCTAATCGCAGAAAATCGCCGTCATCCAAATAATGTATTTGTATGCAGAAGCTGCGGCGAACTCGTTGAAGCAGAATCGCGAGCTGATCCCGGCAATTGTCATTATTGCGGAAACGAACTTCGCGGTGCAGGGCCAGCCGCAAAAAAATCTTGCCTTTGCCCGAATTGCGGATTTAAGAATATATACCCAAATCCTTCATCCGGTCCCCCGGATCATCGTCTGTTTGCTATCGAATACCATTGTCGAGCTTGCTACCCTCATCATAGGGGTCGGTTCTTTAAAAAGCCTGATGAAAAAGATCATGAAAGAACTAAGTTAGCGGAAACAAAAAGGCAGAAATTGAATCCGCAATTTGTGCCGGATGAAGCAATCCCCAAAGGCGATGAGACGGACCGTCTTCATCGCTGGGGTTATAAGCGATATCTGGAAATGTTCAATTATCGCCAACTCCTTGGCCTAGAATTGAGCAGTCGCTTTATCGTCGGCATCTCTGACGCGAGAATTCGAAACGCTTTGGCGACGAATCTGTCGGACCTATTGCGCTATCAGAATATGCTTTGCCGCTATGATACAATGGCTTTAAAATCACTCGATATCTTTTCCGTGCATGGATTCCCAGTCGGACTCATCGCCTGTGAGTCGAATTTTCTTGGAATTCCGAAAAACGATGGAACGAATATCGGCAGCGGGGGCTGGTCGAACATTATAGAAAAATATTCTCGAGCCAAGGCGTATTGCGATCGACCTTTCGAAATTGACCAAAATGGACGTGGAAAAATCCAGATCGTCATTCCTGATGAATGGATCGGAGATAAGCGAAACGGGGATTCCTCCCCGGATGACCGCTTGGTCGTGCTTCAGGCGGCATCGTCGACCGAGGCCGATCTCCCAAAAGCCATTTTGGATGCGGTCCTGACGGATCCTCCTTATTTTGGTAACGTCCAATACGCCGAGCTAATGGATTTTTGTTATGTTTGGCTACGCCGTATCGCGAAAACCGATCAACCCGCTTTTTCTGCGAAATCGACTCGCAACATCAACGAGTTGACCGGAAACGAAACACTAGCTAGGGGCCTTGAACATTTCACTTCGGGACTTTCTAAAGTATTCATTAAAATGGCCCAAGCGTTAAAGCCGGGGGCGCCTTTTGCTTTTACCTATCACCATAATCGAGTAGACGCTTACTTTCCTTTAGCCGTCGCGATTCTCGATGCTGGGCTTGTGTGTTCGGCCACTCTGCCCTGTCCGGCCGAAATGAGCGCGTCAATTCATATCAGCGGCACAGGATCTTCAATTGTGGATACCATCTTCGTAAATCGTTCCACGGGACGTATTCCCAGACGCTGGATCGTTGATTCTCCGGAGGGCATTAGCGAGCTGGTTAAGAATGATATGGTTTCTCTTCGTATGGCCGGTCTTAAACCCACACAAGGCGATATGAAGTGCGTCATTTATGGCCATTTACTCCGCCTTGCTATTTGGGGGCTACGATCATGTTGGGATTCCAATCTTTTAGTAAGCGAAAAGCTGGCTATCGTTAGAAGCAAAATTGACGAAACAAGCGGGCTTGATCTGATTATGAAAGCTCTCGGTCCCGAGATCTTAACGGCCCCTATTGTCCATGCCCCGCTGATTTTCGATGAGACAACGAAATATTTGGTAGGTGAAAATGAGATTTCCTTTTGAAGCTCCAATTTCCGAAATCGATGCGAATCTTGATGATTTTGTTGATGCGATATTTTCTTCGCTCGAGTCTGAATTTCTTGTCATGCCCAAGGGGGATGGTTTTGTTGAATATGATATTTTTGAACAAGGCTATGAAGCTATCAAACGGGAGACCGATGGATTCAAGAAGCTCGATCCTGATCTAGTTGAAAAAGTTGCTAAAGAAAAACCGATTACGATTATCGTATTAAGAACGATTCTTGGCTTCTCGCCGCCGGAATGGGCGTATGTTGCATCTCAACGATCCGGAATAGAAATTCCACAAGGGGCCGTCCGTTCTCTTGATCGGAATATTCGACTGAAACCCGAGATTCCTCTTAAGGTCAGAGGTCTCACTGCGGAAAGAATTCGAGCACTAATTAAAGTGGCCTGCGAATTGATCGGCGAAGGCGTCTCATCCGTTCCCCCGGATTATCTCCATCGACTTGATAAGGCGGATACGAAAGCCGGCCTCGCGAGCGTGCGTTCCGCTGCGCAGATTGGGATTCCCTATGCGATGCTTCTTTATGAGCGATTTTTGGGGCGTCCTTTTGCGGGGCATCGTGATTCTATCAGCGATCTCGTTGGCGGCAGTTTTGAAGTAGCGATTGAAGAGGTCCTATCTAAATCGGGCATCAGTTTTCAAAAAACCAAGAGAGCCGAGAGGCTTGCGGCTCTGGATCAAACGCCCGATTTCGTTATTCCCGATCAATTTGCCCCTCAGGTTGTCATTGAAGCGAAAGTTTGCGAAGATGACGGGACAGCCAGAGACAAAGTAACGAGGATTCTCAGGCTTGTAACACTTTCAAATACAAAGCAAGAGGGAAAAGCATCCGGGTTTGAAGTTATTGCTTGCCTTTCAGGTCGAGGTTTTGCCCAGCGACGTGAGGATATGCGTAGACTCATTCGAGAAACAAAAGGAAAAGTATTTACTCCCCAAACGCTAAATAGACTTGTTGATTCAACGCGTTTGAAGAAATTAACGACAAATCGTTTTCCTAATGAATGATCCGTATGGGTTTATAAGGTGTTCCTAAATATATTATTGAATAAACTAAGTGAGCATATGATATTAAGCCAACATTTAAGTATGTCTGAATTGAAGTGAAGAAGGAACTATTTTATGAAAATCCTCCTCTCAATTGGCCTAACGATCGAAAAAAGTCTACGATGGCTCCTCCATCCATTAGACGAACAGTTTTATTCAATACCCAAAGGACCAAATGAGTAATCAAAAATCACAGATTAAAGTCGATCAAATCGGAATCGGCAAAATCCTCAAGGACTTTACCCTCCAGGTACCATCGCACCAGAGAGACTACTCTTGGACGGACCTAGAAGTTACAACGCTTCTCCAAGACTTGGCAAAGGCCATTTCCGATAATGAGCCGGGGTATTTTCTTGGCACAATTGTTACAATCCCCGGCCCATCCGGAAAGTTCGAAGTCATAGATGGCCAGCAGCGTCTCGCCACGATTTCAATTCTGCTTTGTCAGATCCGCCGTTATCTTGTAGACAAGGACACCTTAATCGCAGACGACTTAAAGTCTTTCCTGTTTTATACCGATCGAAACCTTCGGGCTATTGTCCCGCGGCTGACGTTGAACCATTCCGACAACGAGTTCTTCAGGGCAATGCTTTGCGACGATCAGAGTTCCCCCATGCCAACTGCGCTCAAGTCGCACAAACTGATCGCGGCAGCTTTCAAAGAAGCGTCCCATTACATCAACAAGATCGTAGCCGGATTTGATAAGAAGGCACACGGCGACGAATTGAACAAGTGGATAAACTTTATAGAGTCTCGGGCCGACGTCATCCTCCTTCAGGTTCCATCAGGCGGAAACGCATATAGAATGTTTGAGACGTTAAACGATCGAGGACTTAAAACCACGCAGGCCGATCTTGTTAAGAACTACCTCTTTAGTCAGGCCGGTGACCGGTTGCAAGAAGCTGAAAGCTCATGGGCATTGATGCGCGGAGCTCTGGAAGCTCTTCAGGAAGAAGAGAAAGAGGATATCACCGTGGCTTTCCTACGCCACGAACTTATGGCCATTCAGGGATTCCTAAGGAAGGGCGAAGTCTACGATGCAGTTCAGCGAAATGGGAAGGGGCCACAGGCTGCTGTTGGGTTTCTTAAGAAGACCGAGAGTCTATCTGTCGCCTACGTCTCCACGTTCTACCGCGACCACGAGAAATGGGCTCTCTATCCGGACGCAGTGCGACCAGCGATTGCGACGCTGAATTTCTTTAACGTCCATCCTTTTCGACCGGTGTTGCTTTCAATTGCGGCCAAGTTCTCGCCACGAGAGACGATTAAGGCGTTTGGCCTGCTTATCTCACTCGGTGTCAGGTTGCTGATTGCTTCGAGTACTCGAAGTGGTACTATTGAAGAGACGTTGGCGAAGGCCGCAAACAAGATTTTTATCGGCAAAATTACAACTACGTTGGAGTTAAAGAAGGAACTGAATGATATTATCCCCACTAATGAGAGATTTCGGCAAGCATTCGCGATTGCCACGGTCTCTGACGGACCCCTCGCGCGGTATTATCTACGGGCGTTAGAAAAGGTTGCTAAGAAGGACCCCGATCCTTTGTTCATTGTTAACGATGACAAGGAAATAGTTACTTTGGAGCACATTTTGCCGAAGAAACCGGAAAAAGATTGGCCTCAATTCACTTCTGATGAAGTCGACACTTACAGCAAACGTATAGGTAACCTTGTTCTGCTGGGACATAAACCCAATTCCGATTTGAAGAGCGCATCCTGGTCAACAAAACAGCCGATCTTCCGAACTCATGGATATGTATTAACGGCACAGGTCGCTTCTTTATCTGAGTGGAACGTGAAAGCCATTTGTAGCAGGCAAGCTGACCTCGCCAAGTTGGCTCTTAAAGCTTGGCCTATATGATGTAGTATGTGGCGACTGCACGTTATTGGTTTCCTTTGCTGTTTTATTTTTTCTTATGGTATAACCAAAATCACTTCGTCCTCAGCGAAAAAGCGGCGTCCGTTTTTTTCGCTTGATTTCGATTCAATATAGGCGAAAATAGCTAGTTTCTTTGCTTCTGCGTAAATTCTGGGGACACTTACCCTAATTATTCCTCCTCGAAGAGTTATGGTTAGTGTCCCCCGAATATATTGGGGCAGGAACCGCCCGGGCGCGCAAGGTCTCCCATCGGGCGATGCGGATGAGCCCGAGGACGACGGCCAGCAGACATCCGAACGCGACGCAGGCCAATGTGATGGCCACGGAAAGGCCGGCCCAGGCGTGGAGCTTTTCGGCCCCGGACAAGCCCGCGACACCGTCCTTCACCTTTTCCCAAGCCGCCCAAATCTCCGCGGAGTGGTCGCCAAGGAAGGCGATCGAGACGGCCGCGGCAGCCGCGTTAAGCGCCGCCCGCACGCCCAGACGCAGCCGAGTCCAATACGGCCGGATCAGGTTGAACGCGGCCAGGGCCGTCGCGGCCAGGACGATGACGGCGATGGGGAGAAGAAACCGGCTTCGGAAATCAGCCCAGAGCGCGACCGGCCAAAGGATGAGCTTGGTGCCGTCCGAGGCCAGCGCGGCCGGGAAGCGGTAGCCTCCCATCCACCATGTCAGGAAAATGATATTGACCACGATGCCGGCCACGGATGAAAACCGTGGGATCTTCAGGACATCCCGGACGGCCGGCAGGCGGCCGGGGTCCCAATCGTTGCGGGCCGCCGATTTGCCCCGGGCGCGCTCGCCCACGGCGAAGCCGAGCGTGATCAGCCCGTAAGTAATGAACGCCGAATTCCAAAGTCCGCCCAAGGTCTCAAGGAGGGCGAATCCGGGATGAGCCGCCCGATAGGACGGGGAAAAAGCCACGAGGCCCAGCCAAACGGCCAGCCAGGGAATGAGATAGAATCCGGTCGCGAGCTTCAGGACGAACACATAGACGGGAAACAAGGCCGGACCGATCAGGTAGCGCGGGGCAAGGAATTTTCCGGCGACCGAGAACGGGCTCCCCCTCCGCTTGAGCAGGGAGGAAAGATCCTCCTCATTCAAGGTCCGGCCAAGCTCGGACTCCTGTTCTTCGATCTGGGAACGGATGTCTTCCGCAAGCTCGGCGATGACGTCCGCCTTTTGGTTTTTTGGCAGCCAGAAACGGATGGCGTTCAAATAGCGTTCAACGAGTTCCATGGCGCGGCTCCTTCATGATTTCTTTCAGTGAGGACGTGATCGACTCCCACTCGGCCGATAATTGATCGAAAATCCGCCGGCCCTCCGAGGTCAGGCGGTAGAAGCGCTTGGGACGCTTGTCCTCCTCCCGCCAATCGCTGACCAGAAGACCCTGGCTCTCCAGCCGCCGGAGAAGAGGATAGAGCGTCCCCTCATCAACAGCCATTCCCTTCTCCGCCAGGGCCTTGCGCAAGGTGTATCCGTAGCGTTCGACACGGAGCTCGGCCAGCGCAGCCAGGGGGACGCAGCCTCGCCGCAGCTCGAGCCGGAGGTTATCGAATTGATCGTTGGTCATGCCGCTCACTTCTCCGCTTATACATTGCGTTGTATAGTGTATGACGCACAGTAGCGTTTGTCAAGTCTTTCTATAGTCTTTTCTATAGGAGAACAGTATTTCAGAAGGTCTTACTTGGAAACCAAGAAACTAAAATCGAGAGGTCGAGCGCCGGCCGGGGTCAATGCGGGTGGGAATGTCGCAGGATGTGCGGCTTCTCGAGTCCGTGCTTGAGCATCAGGTCTTCGTCGGAGAGGATGGACAGCGCCGGACCGTCGGCCACGACCGTCCCCTCGTCCATGACCACGGCCCGCGTGCACAGCTCGGCGACGAGCTCCAAATCGTGGGTGGCGATGATTTTCGTGGCCTCGATCGTCCGGAGCAGCGTCTTCAGCAGCCGCTTTCCCCGGGGATCGAGACCCCGCGTCGGTTCGTCCAGGGCCAGGACCCTCGGCCGGCAGGCCAGGAGGCCGGCCAGGCAGACCCGCTGTTTCTCTCCGCTGCTCAGGTGATGGGGGGAACGCCGCTCGAATCCCGAAAGCCCGACTTTCGCCAAAGCCTCCCGGACGATGCCCTCGACGTCCCCCTCCCCCGAACCGAACTGCCGCGGGCCGAACGCAATGTCCTCGAAGACCGTGGGGCAGAACAGCTGGTCCTCCGGGTCCTGGAAAAGCAGCCCGACGTCGCGCCGGATGTCCGGCAGATTGGGTTTGATCACGGGCAGGCCGTGAATCCAAACCGACGTGCCGCCCCGGCCGTCCTCCGGCAGGATCCCGTTCAAGTGCAGGAGCAGAGTCGACTTGCCCGCGCCGTTGGGCCCGATCAAGCCCACGGTCTCCCCTTCGGCGATTGCCAGGCTGACGTCGCGAAGGGCGACGCGGCCGTCTTCGTAGGCGAAGCCGAGGTTTTTCACTTCGACGGCGGTCCTGGTCATTTCCATCCCCGGGCGGACATGGCCGCATAGATGCGCTCGGCCCGCTCCGTCGAACGGAGGAACAGCTGGCCGACGATCCGCGACAGAAGGACCCAGTCCGCTCGCGCCGATCGCCGAACGTCCGGCTCCGCCGCGCGCAGCGCATGCGCTGCATTTCGTCCGCCAGGACGAAGATGTAACGATAAATTACGCCCGGCCGCGCAGATACGCGATCATCTTCGGCACGACCAGCGGCACGACGTCCGGCAGCATGTGGGGCATCAAGCTGTCCATGACCTTAGGCATGAGCGCGGGCATCTGCTCTTTCATGTAATCCGGCATCGGGATCATGGCCCCGACGCGCTCCAGCATGGCCGGCATCACTTTGGGCATCATGCCGGGGAGGAGCTTCGGGAAGAGGACCGGGAATATCGGTTTCACGTTAGGTCAAAAGGTCTCATCCCGGGGGCGATGGCGGATGGGCGGCTCGGAGCTTTTAAGATCCCGACTTCTTGAGGACGTAATAGCACCGCTCGCCGAAGATGAAATCCTCGAGCCGGTAGCCATGGGAAAAATAATGCTTGAGGGCCGTTCGGACGGCTTTTTGCCAGCGGCCGATCGCGCCGGGCAACGGCTTGAGATCGCGAATGTTCTTCGGCAATTCGACCAGGATGTGCGGCCCTTTGAGAGTCAGGATCGGCCGCGCCGGGGCGATGTCCGGATATTTTCCGCCCGGCTTCCGCTCGACGGCGGCCGGGGCCCCGGGCTTTGCCCGGGGTTCCACTTCTGCCGCGAAGGCTCGTCCCTTGACGGCCGCAGCGAACCGGCCCGTATCCGGCGGCTCGTCTTTGCGGTTCATTTTGCGGCGGACCCGCGCCGATTTGATCCACCATTCGACGAGCAGCCGGTCGGTCGGAACGCCGGTATCGAGGCTCAGGCTCGGAGTGCGTCCGTAAAAATCGTCGAGGTAGGTCTTGCCCACGGCGCCGAGCGTGTGGAGATTGAGATTGGCGTTGCGGGCCTGCATCGGGTCATAGGTCCAGGTCACGAGATCGTAGCCGGCCCTCAAGGCTTCCTCCCGTTGGGCTTGTTTCAGTTTCTTGCCGATGCCGTAGCCCTGATAGTCCGGAAGGACGGCGAGATGGTCCGAATGTTGACAGTGTTTCCGGCCGAATGCGGCCGGGAAGGAATAGACGTAGCCGGCCAACTTTTTTCCGACGAACGCCCCCAGGAGAACGGCGCCCGTCTGGACGGAAATGCAGAACTGATGGACGGGGGTGATGTCGAGATCGGCATGGCCCCAGACCTCGCGTTGGATTTCGACGCAGCCTTCGTAATCCCCGAAACTTCGCAGCGGGCGGACGTTCACCTTATCCACGAAGTCGGATTCCTTTTCGGGCGGCTATTCTTTCGTAGACGGCGATGATGCGGCGGGCCATCGCCTCGGCCGAGAACTTTTCGTGGACGACCTCGTAGCCGCGGTTGCCGAGGCGGGCGGCCAGGAGCCTTTCGTAGTAGAGGCGGACGATGGCTTCGGCCAGGGCCTGCGGGTTGCGCGGAGGAACGAGGAGGCCGGTCTCATTGTCGATGACGACCTCGGGAATTCCGCCGACTTCGGTCGCCACGACCGGCAGCCGGCAGGCCATGGCGTCCATGATCGACGTCCCCAGGCCTTCCAGGTGGGACGACAGGACGAACAGATCGAGCGAGGCGAGAATGCGCGGGATGTCCTCCCGGAATCCCAGAAAATAAACCACGTCGTCCACTTGAAGAGCGCGCGCCTTCTGGTCGAGCTCCATTTCGAGCGAGCCCTTACCGACGATGATGATCCTGACCCTCGGCGCGTGAAACTTGATCCACCGCGCTGCCTCGATCAGATCCCGGTGCCCTTTATGGTCCTCGAGCGCCGCGACGATGCCGACGAGATAATCGTCCGGAGCGAAACGGAACTCCTTGCGGAGGAAGTCCCTGGACTTGACCTCGTCGAACGGCGAGAAATCGATACCTGACGGTACGACTTCGATCGCCGCCGGGTCGATGCCGCCTTTGATCAAAACGCTCTTCACGCCCTCGGAAATGGCAATGATGACGTCCACGTCGTCCTTGTATTTTTTACGGGAAAACGGGTTTTTTTTCAGCGGGAAATCCACGCGCCGGGAGATGACCCGGATGGGAACGCGGGCCCGGCTCGCGGCGCGCCGGCCGACCGAGACCGCGTGGGCGTCGTGAAAATGAGCCAGCGTGCAGCCGGCGCGTTTCATGGCCCGGGACAATCGATACAACGCCCCGAGGTGCAGCTCGCTCTTGATCCGGAGCGGAAAGACAGGGAGCCCCTCCTCGGCGGCCTTCTGATGAAGCGGGCTGTCGGGCTGGACGACGAACTTGAAAGGATAGCCCATTTTTCTTAGCTCTCGGGCGAGAAAAAGCGACTGCCTCTGCCCTCCCCGCCACTCCTTGCCCGCGTCAATCTGGAAAAGGCTCAAGTCGCTCTCCTTTTTTCCATATCTCCCGGAGCTTCGCGTACCGGACGAAAATGGCATAACCGTTGAGGACAGAAACGACGAGCCCGGCGAACCCGTCGAGGACGCCGAGCTTGAGAACGTACGATTTCAGAAATCGCGAACAGGGCAGGACGGCGAGATGATACCAGCGGCATTTCTTTTTCGCCGCGTAGAGTTTCTGCGCGCCGAGGCTCGAGAATTGGTTGATTCTATCCAAGTGCTCGCCGATGTTTTTATAGGTGTAATGCTGGACGACGCCCTTCAACGTTCCGGCTTCTCCGCTGAAGACGAGTTTCTCGTGGACGAACTCGCCTTCCCAACGGGCGCGGTCGCCGCGGAAGAGTCTGACCCGGCGGTCGGGATACCAGCCGGAATGTCTGATCCAGCGGCCGAGATAAAAGACCCGCCGGGAGACGGTGAAACCGGAGTAAATCGGCTCGTCATTTTTCAGGGTGATAAGCTCTTCGCGCAGCTCGGGCGAAAGGCGTTCGTCCGCGTCGAGCGAGAAAATCCACGGATGCGACGCCTGGGAATTCGCGAAATTCTTCTGGTCGGCGTAGCTCGTCCATGGACGTTCGAAGACGCGGTCGGTATGCTTGCGGGCCAGCTTGACGGTCCTGTCCGTGCTGTGGCTGTCGACGACGATGATTTCGTCGGCGACGCCGGTCAGGCTCTCGAGGGCGGATTCAATCCGGTCTTCTTCGTTGAAGGTGATGACGACCGCCGATATCTTCACCCCGCCATCTTAGCACAAAAAAAAATGAGGACACAAGACTATGTTCCCTTTCCGTGTCGCGGCGATCAGTCCGAGCCTTCGATTTTGATCGTCTGCTTGTCGAGGCTCAAGCCCCTGGCTCTCTCGAGCCTCTCCACGGACAGGATGTAGTCGATCTTCGCCTTGACTTCCGCGGAGCGGGCATTGGCCAGCTTCTCCTGGAAATCGAGGACGAAATAATTCGTCGATAGCCCGACCTTGAGCTTTTTCTCCTCGGCGTCCAGGCTTTTTTCGGCGAGATCGCGCGCCACGCGATACGCCTCGACTCTCTTGGCGTTGGTCTCGATCGTCCGCACGGCGTCGCTGACGTCGAGCGCCACCTGCTGTTCCAGGCTTTTCAACCTGACCTGGCTTTGGCCGAGATCCATTTTGGCATAGGTCAAGTCGGCTTTGGTCGTGAACGTACTCAACGGGATTGAAAGAGTCAGGCCGACGTTCCAGTTCGAATATCGGAATTTGAGGGCATCCTTGAGCGCGTCGCCGGGGCTGCCCGGCTGTTTGCCGACAATGACGCCCGCGAACGGATCATCATTCAGATAGAGCAGCCGGTCGCCGCCGAGGCCGGGGCTCCAGTAAGACAGCTTCAAATCCAGGGCGGGCAGGGTCTGGTTTCTGGCCACGCTCAGATTAAGATCTTTCGCCTCTATGGATTTCTGCAGGACTTTCAAATCGGGCCGGCGTTCCATGGCGTCTTTAAAAGCCTGGTCAAAGCCGACGGGCATCTCTTTGTACTCGGGTTTGTCGATGGGGACGACCTTCATCAAGCGGGAGTCGCCTTCGGCGGCCAGGTTGATGATCGACTTGAGGACTTCTTCGCTTCGGGCGATGAGCCCTTCGGCTTGGATGAGGTCTGCGTCGCGCGAGGCGACGATGGACTCGGCGCTCAGCACTTCGATCGGCGCGAGCTGTCCGAACTCGACTTCTTTCCGGCTTTTATTCAGGAGGTCCCGGCCGAGCTGGAGAGACTGCTTCTTCACGTCGTAATTTTCAATGGCAAAGACATAATTCCAGTAGGCTTCCTGGACGAGATAAACCGTGTCCATCATCGTGCTCCGAAGCTGGAGCTGGGAAATATCGAGGTTGTTCTCGGCCAGAAGGACCTGGCGACGGGCGATCTTCGGCCCGAAATCCTTGAGCAGGGGCTGGCTGAAATCGAGGCGGAGCGTGCTGCCGTAGCGCGGGTTGATGAGCTGGAACGCCTGGTTGGTGTCCGACTTGTAGCTTTGGAGCGATAACGAGACGCTGGCGCCGGTCGGGACCGCCTCTACGATGGAAAGACCGTAATCCCACATCTTGTTGAGGCTTGTGCCTTGGCCTTGGAGCCACCAATAAGAAGGAGTCTCCTGATGATCGGAACCGTAGCCCAGCTCGAAACGGGGCAGGAACATTTCCTTGGCCCGGGTAATGGAGATGTCGGCCAGTTCCGGGTTCATCTGTTCGACGGCTACGTTCAGGTTGTTTTTCAGGGCCTTGGCGATGCAGTCCTCGAGGCTGAGTCTCAGCGGCTGTCTTTCCTGCGCCAGACCCGAGCCGGACAGAAGCAGGGCCAGGATCAGAATGAGAATCGGGCTTGTTTTTGTCTTCACGTCTCTCCTCCTGGAGAAAAATCGCTCATGTTAACCAAGAAGTGTATCAGAAAGCACTCCTAAAAAATACCGAAATATGCGCCCTCATCCTTAATATACGGATGGGAAAGACGAAAGTTCTCGCGCTCTTGACTTTGGCTTGCAAGTGGGCTAATAGTCTGAAACATGTCAAAGGCGCAAAAAATCGGCCACCAGATATTTCTCTTTCTATGCGCCCTTGGCCTGGCTCTCTTTCTTCAATGCCGCGGCCAGGTCCCTTCGTTCACCTTTCTCCGCCACGTTTACGGCATCGGTCCGGGATCGTTGATCCTGTCCGCGGCGGCCGTGTTCATCCTTCTCAACGGAGTCTGGGCTCTGTTTTCGGCCGTGATCGCGAAGGCCTTCCGGATCCCCTATGAAAAAGCGCTCGATGCGGACCTCTCGACGTATTTTCCTCTCCTTTTTTTCGCGTTGACACCCTTGACGCTCGTCCACTACTTGACGTTCGATGATCTGCGCCAGAGGCTGGGATTATTCCTGACGGCCGTAATTTTTTCCATTCTCTATCTCAAGGCCGTCCAGGCCGTTCACGAAGTCCGGGAGCAAGCGCCGCCTTGGCTTCTGTGGACGCGCAAATTTTTCTCGCTTTCCGTGCCCCGTCGGATGCTCCTTCTCTTTCTCGCCGCCCTTGTCATATATAACGCCGGATCCATGATTATGACCTCGCGAGGGATCTTCTTTTCCGGCGACGAGCCCCATTATCTTCTGATCACTCACAGCCTCCTCGAGGACGGCGACTTCGACCTGGCCAATAACTACGCGGCGCAGGATTATTCGCGTTATCTGCCTCCCGGGGCGACCGTCCGCGCCCATGCCATGCCCGGCCGGACCCCTGGAAGCCAGTATTCGTTCCATTCCCCGGGGATCTCCTTTTTGATGCTTCCCTTCTACGCGCTGGGAACGTGGCTTGGAAAGAGCGCCCTGCTTTTCCTCGTCCGCTTCGGGATGAGTCTTTTCGGAGCCCTGCTCGGCGTCCAGATGTATCTCTTCGCCCGGCAGGAATGGGGGAAGGAACGTCTCGCCCTGGGAATCTGGCTTCTTTTCAGTTTCACGTCGCCCATCTTTTTCTATTCGATCCACGTCTATTCCGAAATCGTCATCGCCCTTTTCTCGCTCACGGTGTTCCGGCTGCTCCGGTTTTCCCCCCGGCTGTCAAGGCCCAGGCTCGTCCTCTGCGGATTCCTCCTGTTTTCGTTCATTTGGTTCCATGCCCTGAAATATTTCTTCATCCTGGGGCCTCTTTGTCTCTATGCCCTGTGGGTCCTCATCAAAAAGCATCGTCTCCGTTGGGATCTTCTTTATTTCCTGGGGCCGGCGGCGGTCGTTTTTATCCCGTATTTCTATTTCCAGTACTCGCTCTACGGCTCGCTCAACCCGACGGCCCTCCCCATCCAAGTGGCCATGGATGAGAAACAAACCATTGGATATCTCAAGTCCCTTTTCACGGGAATCCCTTTCCGGTTCCGGTTGGACACGCTCCTCAACTATTTCCTGGACCAGCGGGACGGCCTCCTGTTTTACGCCCCGATCTATTTTTTCGCCTTTCTCGGACTCGTCGAAATGATTCGGAAGAAAAGCGCGGATTTTTGGCTTCTGATGTTCATCACCGGACCCTATGTCCTCATTTGGGCATTCCTCACCCAGAGGGGAAGCTATGCTCCCCAGGCCCGACCTCTCGTCGCCGTCGCCTGGGGACCGGCGATCCTCCTCGGCTATTTCCTGGCTTATAACGGGAAAAAGATTTTCGCTTATTTGATGAATTTCGCGATCGGCCTCAGCTTCATCAATGTCTGGCTCCTTTGTTGGAATCCCCTCGCCCTTTATCAAGAGACAACATCCGGAACCACGGAACGCGGGGGGGATCTCTTCTACATTCTCAGCCATCTTCATTTCTATATTCCGAACATCCTCCCCTCCTTCATCAAAATCGCGGAATGGCGCTGGTTGCCGAATTTCGTCTGGCCCGCACTGATTCTGGCGTTCGTAGCGACCGATCTTCTCGTCCGGAACCATGCGTTTTCCTTGAGATTCGCTCAGCATCGAGCGCTGACGGCCGCGGGGTTGATTCTGTTTTTCATCTGGTTCGCTTTTTATCCGCGGCTCACGCTCGGCCCGCCCCGCAAAGTCGCCCTCCCCTCCGGCGAAAAGATGACTTTTTATTCCCTTTCCCGCGCGGCCCTTTTGAGGGAAGGCGGCGGATTTTCACTGGTTGAAGACAATCGGGATTATCATTTTTATTATGCCTCGGGCAAGCCCTTCGACAAGCTCAAAATCGAGTTCGGCTCCCTGCAAGGCGATTATCATCTGGAGCTGAAGATGTTCGACGCCCCCCTCTTCGCCGACGTCACGCGGCGGGAGATGAAGGACAGAATTCTGGATAATCCGCCAGCCTACCGCTGGAAAACGTCATACCTCTACGATCTCACGGTCCATTTGGAAAAAACATCGGACGTCCGGACCGGCGTCAACCCTTACACTCTATCGATCCAGCCCGTCCGTTGAACATCACGAACCTCGCCCACCCTTTTTTATGGAGCTTGAATTTGACGAGGGTCACGAGGATCGAAAAACCATAGACGAGGCTCCGGCCGAGTCCGATTTGCGAGGCCTCGGGGAAGTAGCGGGTCGCGATCGGGATCTCGCGAATCCGCATCTTATGGAGCACGCCCTGGGCGATGACCTCGGAATCGAAGACAAAATCGTCGGAATTCGCCATGAAATTCACGGTCTCGAGATAGCGGCGCGAATAGGCGCGGAGCCCGGAATGGTATTCCGTTAAATACATATAGAACGTCGCGTTCTCGATCGCCGTCAGAAAAATGTTGGCCAGGTACTTCCACTTGGGCATGCCGCCCTCGAGCGGACGGCCGCCCAGCATCCTTGACCCGAACACCGCGTCGCATTCCCCGTCGAGCAAAGGCCGGACGAGTTGGGGAATGACCATGGGATCGTATTGGTGGTCCGGATGGACCATGATCATGATGTCGCCGCCCAGATTCAGCGCTTCGGTGTAGCAGGTCTTCTGGTTTCGTCCGTACCCCCTGTTCCGCTCATGGACGAACACGCGCAAGCCCAGCCGGCGGGCCAGCGCCACCGTTCCGTCCCGGCTTCGATCGTCGACGAGGATGATCTCGTCCACCCATTCGCGGGGAATGTCGTTGAGCGTCCGTTCGAGCGTCTTCTCGGCGTTGAACGCGGGCATGACGACGATCACCTTCTGTGTCCGCTTCGGCGTCGGGTCCATGGGTACCTTATACCATAAATTCATTTCTTCGGGCGAGTTTTGAAATTCGAGGCCTCTTGACAGAAATGGGCAAGTCGAATATACCTCAAGCCATGAAAGGCAGGCGCGGTCTGCCGGCGACGATCCGTGCCTTATTCGGATCGGCCGGCCTCTCGACTTATCTCAACAGCATTCTTCAATCGGGGTCCTATACGATCCTCAGCCACGGATTTCGGATGGTTGGTCCGCCCCTGATCCTGTTTTTCTTTTTTTGGGCTTTTTTCTTCATCCTGCTCACGGCGGGGATAAGGATTTCCGCAAGGATCGAGACGAAAAAGCTCGGCGCCGAACTCGAAGAGCGGCTCAGACTCAACGCGCACGCCGCCGCGCCGTTCCTTTTCTTCCTGCTGTCCCCGCTCCTTCACGCGCACTACATGACGCGATCGGATTTCCAGGTCCGCCTCGGCCTGCTCGGCGTTTTCGTCGCCCTCGCCGTTTTCTATCTCAAGATCGCCGGGCTTTCGCCGCTGCTCAAGGACCGGCCCAACGCTCTCAAAAAATGGACGGCCCGATTCCACGCCCTCTCCCTCCGGAAAAAACTCGTCGTTCTCTTCTTCGCGGCATTCATCATTTACAACCTCTGCGCGTTCGCGCTCGTGTCGCAGGACGTCACCTTCACCGGCGATGAGCCTTATTACCTCCTCACGACCCACAGCCTCCTCTACGACAAGGACATCAACCTGGCCAACAATTACGCCAACGAGGATTATTTTCATTTTTATTCCCGGGAAAACAACCCCCGCCTGAGACTGGGCATCTACGGCCGGTACGGAAAAAAAGGAAAAGACTACATCTATCCGATCAACCTGCCGGGGATCTCGGTGCTCATGCTGCCCTGGTACGGAGTCGGCCAGCTCCTCAAGGGCAAGTGGCTGACGTTCGTCCTAAAAAGCAGTCTTTCCATCTGGGCGGTTCTCCTCGGGCTGCAGATCTTTCTCCTTGCCCGAGAGCTTTGGCGCAAGGAAAACCTGGCCTTGACGATCTGGCTCTTCTATTCCTTCAGCACGCCCGTCCTCTTTTACGCCGTCCATCTTTATCCGGAAATCCCGATCGCCCTCTTTTCGATCTACGTTTTCCGGAAAATTTCTTCCGGCAGGCCTCTCTCCAACGGGCTTCTTCTCTTCCTGGGATTCCTGCTCGGCACGTTTTTCTGGTTCGGGCTGAAATATAACCTCATTTTCTGGCCGCTTCTCCTCGTCTGCCTGTATTTTCTATGGACCCGGCACAAAATGAGGGCCAGGATCCTTCTGTTTCTCCTCTTCCCCCTCCTCGGCGCGGTCCTTTTCTATTATTTCGTATTCAGCCTGTACGGCACGATCTCGCCGTTCGCCGTCTATGAGGGCATCATCTCGCCCGAACAGGCCCAGGCCCTCAAGGAAGCCTGGCTCAGCTACCCTCTCTGGGCGCGGTCGGACACGTTCTTCGATTATTTTCTGGACCAGCGCGACGGCCTGCTCCTCTATTCGCCCCTGTATTTTTTCATGTTTCTCGGCCTCGTCGAGGTTTTTCGGAAATCGAAGCGCGATCTCTTTATTCTCCTCTTTTTGTCGCTCCCTTTTCTCTTGAATTACGCGTTCTTCACCCACCGGCAGGGCGCCTGTCCCCAGGCGCGCGTGCTGGCTCCGCTGTCCTGGATCGGCGCGCTGCTGATCGGCTATTTTCTGGCGTTCAACCGCCGCAAGATCTTTACGACCCTGTTCTGGGCGGCCGGGCTGGCGACGTTGGCGATGACGGCGCTCTTGCTCTTTCATCCCTCGTTTCTTTACCAGCCCACGACCCACGAAGTCACGCAGAGGGCCGGCGAGTTCTTTATCTTCCTGAGCAACATGCATATTTTTCTGCCGCAATACCTGCCGTCCTTCATCAAAATCAATAATCTCGGCTATGGGCCGAACTATGCCTGGATCGCAGCCATCGTCTTGTTCGTCATCGCCTATGTCGTCTTCAAAGCCAGGCGGCCGGCGGTCAAGGGACGAGCCTTCGCGGCGGAAGTAGACCCCCGGGCAAAGCCCGGGGCCCCGTCCGCCGCGGAGAGAGCCGGCCTCCGTTTGGGGGCGGCCGTCGGCCTTCTGGGCGCGGCGGTTTGGCTCTGGATCTTATTTCCCAGGACCGTTCTCTACCCCGCTCAGATCTTCACATATTCCACGCAGCAGCAGATCGGGCTTTATCTTTTCCCGCTGGGAAAAGACGTCGTGGCGAAAAATGAAGGCGAACTCTATCTCCACGACGACCGCGCCTATGACGTCGTCTTCGGCTCCAGGGAAAAGCTCGAAAAAATCAAACTCGTCTTCGGCTCGGAGGCCGGTGAGCACGACGTGAAAGCCGCCCTCTTCGACCGGCCGGTCTTCGAAGGCCGGACGACGCGCGAAAAGAAGGAATTGATCCTGAAGCCGGAAGCCTATGTCCTTTTCCGAAATCTCTATGTCTACGAGATCAATTTCGAGTTCGTGAAAAAATCCGGCGAAAACTTGAAAGTCGACCCGTATCTCCTGCAGATCGTCCCTCTCCGCTGAAACAAACCGGGCCGGATCGTGCTCCCGGAAAAAAACGTGAAGTCCCCGTTATCCGCGCCGTCCATTTGGAGGGGGAACCCGCTTCGCGTTTCCCCCTTCCAACGGACACGCCGTTTTGTACTCTAGGGTACAAAACGGCGTCGCCCTGCCTCCCTTTCTCGCCCTATGCTCCGCATAGGACTGCGACTAAGGCCAAGGGGGCGGCTCCCCCTCGGATCCCTCTACGAGCGGTGCCCCGCTTGTCAAACCGGCATTCGGGGATAGGCGTCCAAGTCGAGCGAAAATAAGGGTTTTCTCCGCCCCTTCTTTTCGGCAGCGATCCGGGCCAGGGCCAACCCCCCGATCATGGCCGCATTGTCCGTGCAGAGCTTGGGCGAAGGAATGTACGATCGCAGATGCGCGGCTTGCGCCCGCCGTTCGAACTCCAGGCGGAGCCGCTTGTTCCGCGCGACGCCGCCGCAGATAAGAAGGGATTTCGGCGCCGTCCGTTCGGCGGCCAGGACCATGTTCCCGAGGAGCGCGCGGACGACAGCGTTCTCGAAGGAGGCCAGAAAATCCGGGAACCGGCGATCGTCCTTGGAGATTTTGTTTTCCCGGATGATCCGGATGGCCGCGGTTTTCAATCCGCTGAAGCTGAAATCCAGGCTGCGGTCGGTCATGCGGGGCAGCGCGAATTCGAATCGGCCCGGGTCGCCCGACTCGGCGATCCTCTGAATGACGGGCCCCCCGGGATATCCCAGGTCAAGGAATTTCGCGATCTTGTCGAGCGCTTCGCCGGCGGCGTCGTCGCGCGTCCGGCCGAGGAGTTTGAAACTGAGCTTTTTCTTCAGAAAGAAGAGCGACGTGTGTCCGCCGGAGACGATCAGGGCAAGGACCGGAAAAGCGATATCCTTGTTTTCGAGGAACGCGGCCTCGATATGGGCCTGGACATGGTCGATGCCGACGAGCGGCTTCCGGTGATAATAGGCCAGCCCTTTGGCGAAAGAGAGGCCGACGAGCAGCGAGCCGATGAGGCCCGGTCCCTGGGTCACCGCAAAATGATCGATTTGCCCGAGAGCGACGCCCGCCGCGGCCAGGCTTTCGCGGACGATGAAATCGATCGATTTCAGGTGTTGTCGCGAGGCCAGCTCCGGGACAACGCCGCCGAAGGGCGCGTGGATCTCGTCCTGGGAGAGGACGATATTGCTCAGGATCGACGCGTCTCCGTCGAGAACGGCCGCCGCGGTCTCGTCGCAGGATGTTTCGATGGCTAACAGGCGCATGCTTTGCTTCAGAAAATATTTCTCTCGGCTCTCTTTCCCATGAGAGTCAAGGGACGAGCCTTCACGGCGGAAGTGGACCCCCGGGCAAAGCCCGAGGCCCCGTCCGCCGTGGAAAAAGGATGTTTCCTCATTTCTTCAAAACGGCCAGGGTCTTCTCGTAGGGCGGTCGTATGACGCCCTTTTCGGTGATGATCGCCGTGATCAAACGGGCAGGCGTCACGTCAAAGGCGGGGTTGTGGACCCTCGCGCCCGGCGGCGTGATCAGCTTGCCGTTGATCTCCTTGACTTCCTGCGGCGAACGCTCTTCGATGGGAATCCGATCGCCCGTCTCGAGGGCGAAATCGAACGTGCTCAGCGGCGCGGCCACGTAGAACGGGATGCCGTTCTCCTTTGCCAGAACGGCCACGGAATAGGTGCCGATCTTATTGGCCGTATCGCCGTTCGCCGCGATCCGGTCCGCGCCGACGACCGCCAGGCTGATCTCTCCTGTCTTCATCATCCAGCCCGCCATGCTGTCCGTTATAACGAAATACGGGACGCCGAGTTTCTCGAGCTCCCAGGCCGTGAGGCGCGCGCCCTGAAGAAATGGCCGCGTTTCGTCGGCGAATACGCGGATCTTCCGGCCCTGTTCGAAAGCGGCGCGGATGACGCCGACGGCCGTCCCGTAAGCGGCCGTGGCCAGGCCGCCCGCGTTGCAGTGCGTCAGGATCGTGTCCCCGTCCTTGACGAGATCGGCGCCGAATCGTCCGATCCGGCGATTGATGTCGGCGTCCTCCCGTTCGATGGTCAGGGCTTCATCGATCAATCGCCGCTTGAGTTCGTCGAGCGGGAGACCCTTATGCTTCGTCTGAACCGCCTTCATCCGCTCCAGGGCGCAGAAGAGATTGCGCGCGGTAGGACGGGTCCTGGAAAGCCGGGCGGAGATGCGGTCGAACTCGGCGTTCGCGCCGGCGGCGTCCTTGATCCGCGAAAAACCCAGGGCGAGGCCGAACGCCGCGGCCACGCCGATGGCCGGACCTCCGCGGATGACCATCTTTTCGATGGCCTCAGCCACGTCCTCATGGGTCCGGCATTCGATATAGACCTCCTCGCCGGGCAGCTTGCGCTGGTCGATCATGATGACCTTGCCTTCGCGCCATTCGATCGTCGGAAGCATCATCACCTCAAATCGGGAGCGGTCCGTCCCCGTTTAAAATTCGACGAGCCACGGCGTGTATTGGGCCGCAGGGCTGATCGACGAGAGGGCCGCATCGCGCTCCGGATCGTTACGCGTTCGCGAACGGCCGCTCGATCGCGACGGCTTCCATGCCGCCCAGCAGCCGCGCGCCGTCGGCCGTGACGACCATGCAGTCCTCGGTCCGGATGCCGAATTCTCCATAGATATAAACGCCCGGTTCATTGCTGAACGTCATTCCGGGTTCGATCTTGAGCGTATTGCCTTTCACGAGGTAGGGATACTCGTGGCCTTCCATGCCGATGCCGTGGCCGAGGCGGTGGGCGAAATATTTATAGCCGGGGCCGTAGCCCGCGTCTTCGATGACCTTGCGCGCCGCGGCGTCCACGACTTCGCAAGCCGCGCCGGGCTTGGCGGCCTTGAGCGCCGCGGTCTGGGCGTTCTTGACGATGCCCCAGACTTTCCGCTGTTTGTCGGAGGGCGCGCCGAAAACGATCGTCCGGGTGACGTCCGATTGGAACCCTTCCACACTGCATCCGCCGTCCACCATGATGACGTCTCCCTTCTGGAGCGCGCGGGGAACGCGGGTTCCGTGCGGGAACGCGGTGCCCGGCCCGAATTGCGGTCCGCCGCTTCCGCTCGCGCCGAGCTGCGCGTGAGCGGCGCTGATGGCGCCGGACAGGTCGCGTTGGCTCATGCCTTCGCGGATTTTTGCGAATCCTTCGATATAGGCAAGCTTGGTGATCTTATTGGCCAGGTCTATGTAGGCGATTTCTTTGGCCGTTTTCGTCCCGCGGCATCCCTCGGTGACGACCGCCCCATCCACAAGCTCGAGACCCGGCGCGTCCTGACGGATACCGTAAAACACGAACGCGTTCGTCGAAGGGCCGATGCCCAGCCGGCCGGTCCGCGCGCCCTGGTCGCCGAGGATCCCGCCGATGAGCTTGTAAGGACTCTCGTGTTCTTCCCAGGCCCGGATTTCCTGGCCTTGGGGAATGAGTTCCTTGGCCCGCTCCAGCTCGAAGGCCGGGCAGACCCAAACGGGCTTGCCCTTTCGGGATAGGACCGCGCCGAACGTCCTCTCGCTCACGCCCCATCTCACGGTCGTGAAATAGACGAGGTTGGCGCCTCCGGTTAGAAGGAGCCCGTCGATCTTATGGTCGGCCATGAGCTTCTGGGCCTTCGCCACCCGGGCTTCGTAATCCTCCGGGCTCAGCGGCTTAACCCCGGCCGTCATGTTCTCGAGCTTGGCCTGGACCGCCGGCTTCGTCTGCGAAAAAAAGTTCTGAACGAAACCGGATAGGGAGACCACCAGGCCTCCTGTTTTAATAAAATGACGCCGCGATATCATGACGATTCTCCTTCCCCGAATATCAGGGACAAGATATATCATCGCATCTGGGTGAAGTCAACTTTGGGGGGGACCGCTTCGCGTTCCCCCTCCAACGAGCACCGGGAAGACCCGGTCGCCCTGCCCCCCTTCTCGGGCGGGGCATGGACCCCGCCCTGCGACCAAGGGGGCATGCCCCCTCTGGAACCCCCACGAGCGGCTCCCCGCGGCAAGCCGCGGGG
>Ga0187886_1000404_pt1 | contig 53079 bp, 45 predicted proteins | sample June2016WEW_20_1_FD_133001 | JGI IMG/M metagenome (GOLD analysis project Ga0187886, IMG submission 133001) | Peatland microbial communities from SPRUCE experiment site at the Marcell Experimental Forest, Minnesota, USA - June2016WEW_20_150 | ecosystem: Environmental > Terrestrial > Soil >... | reverse complement strand
GCCAGAGACCGGATGAACTCAGAGCCGGGGATGATGTCGCCATAGCAGATCGCTTTGCGGGAGTACATGCCCCCCATCATACTTGACTAGTGTAGTGTCCACCATGTATCTGACCCAGCACATTTGGAGGGGGAACCCGAAGCGGTCCCCCCCAAAGTTGACTATATCATCGCTATGGATTCCTTGGTTTATAAAGCCCTGGCGGACATGAAACCCGTTCCGAAAGACAAGCTTTTTGGGTGGGAAATCGCCGATCCCTGCGGATACGGGATTGAAGCTTACGAACGGATGACCAGGGAAATCGAGCTCGAACTGGAAAAATTTCTCCGCCTTCATGGGTCACTTGATTAGCCAAGGAAAAAGCCTCCGGTTTGTCTAATCAAGTGAACGAAATCCAATCGGCGTGGAAGTGACAATGAAAAAAATTCGGTGGATTCTTTTGTCAGGACTTCTTCTCGCATTGACCGCCTGCGGGACGCTCGATGTGGCGAGTTTTTGGCCTGATGCCGCGATCAAGATCGACGGCCGGACGGACGACTGGCGAGGCCGTCTGTATGCCGTCGAAGACACGGGAGTGTCTTTCGGCGTGCAGAACGATGATCACTTTGTCTATGTCTGTCTTCTGGCCACGGACCGCAGGGCGGCGGCCCAAATTCTGCGGGCCGGTTTGATCGTCTGGTTCGACCCCAAAGGCGGGAAAGACAAAATTTTGGGCGTCCATTATCCTCTGGAACTCGACGCCAATGAGCTTCCGGGGCGCGGGGCGGGCGCTCAGGATGAAAGCGCCCGCCGCGAGCAGCGCCAAGCGCTAGTCGAACGTCGAGACGAGATCGAGATCCTCGGCCCGGGGCGGGACGAAACGAATCGCCTGAAAAAGGACGAGCTCAAAGGCATTGAAGCCGCGTTCGCCAATGCTGATGGGATGTTCGCCTATGAGCTGAAAGTCCCGCTCGCCGCCGGACCGGAGTCTCCTTACGCGATCGGCCTGAGCTCCGGGAATCTTGTCGGGATCGGATTCGATTCTCCGCGTCCCGACGTTCTCCAGGGCGGACGGGGCGCGGGCGGGGGCATGGGAGGCCGCGGCATGGGCGGACGCATGGGAGGCCGCGGGATGGGCGGAGGAATGATGGGCAGGGGGGGAGGCCGGGGCGGTGCCGAACAGCTCAAACTTTGGTTGAAAGTCACGCTCGCTCGATCGCCATCGAAATAAAATCATTGTCCGCGCGCAGCCCGGGAGTTACCTCGCGGCCTTTTTCCAGGCCGCGACGAGCAGGACCATGCGGTCGTAACTTCGGATCCCTTCTTGTATCCCCTGTGATTTCAGATAGTTTTGATTGATCGTTTCTCCGATACGCCTTAAAGGGCCTTGAAAATGGCGCCAATTCTCTCCCTCCGCCCGGAGGTCGGCCTTCATTCCGTCCGGAATTTTTTCCCGCAGGGTCTTGATGGCTTCGGGACCGAGACGCCTCGTTTCCGCGAACAAAACACTCCAATACGAGAGAAAGCCGGAGTACCGGATGGCGGGGATGGCGGACGATTCGCAGGTCAGGAACGCCAGAAAATTGGCGGCGCCTTCTTCGCAGATTCCATACCCATGCGCCATTTCGTGGGCCATGGTGAAGGGCATTTCGAAAGGGAGGAGATTTCCGGCGATGTATCCTTCTCCAAAAAAGGGAACGAAAATTCCCGAACTCGAAAAGCGCATCAGCCAGCCGCCCGGCTGAAAAAGCCGGATACGGACTCTTCCGGGGGCCGGATATCCCATTCTCTCTAGAATCCCCGTCAGGGAGAGCCTGAGAATCGATTCGATATTTTTCGGATAGAATTCGGCCCCCAAGGCGGCCGCGGACGATCCGGGTATCGAGGCTCGGGCCTCGGCCGTCATCCGGGTCGCCCAGTCCGCCTCCTCGGCCAGCGTGGTCAAGCTCAGTGGCTCGGTTTCAAGCTTCATCTGTTGTTCGAGACCGATCCGGTTATAGTTGAATCCCCAAAGAATATAGAAAAAAAAGAGCAGAAATCCGATCCATGAAGCGACACGGAGCAGGGCTCTTCCGATTTTTCGCGGGAACGATAATGAGTGATCCGATTTTTTTCGAAAAAAGAAAAGCGCGATTCGACAGGAAACCCAAACAACCGCCGCGAACAAAATGACATAGAGAAGAGGAATGGGGGAGAAACCCAAGGTGTTGTCCCAAATCCGGCGGATCCCCACATAAATCCCGCGAGAGTAGAATTTTTCAGCTAAGCGGGAATCCCGTCCGAGCCAGAGATGGACCGCATAGGCCCCTGCTCCGAGTCCGATCCAGATTTCCCGGCGAAAAAATGTCGTTTTTTCCTGAGCGCGTTCGGTCACGGTCCTATTGTTCTGCTTTATAGGATTCCGTTTCAAGTCGAATTTTCCCGAGCGTTCTTGACTCCGATGGTTCGTCTTGAAGTTTCCAGGCACCGCGCATCCTCCTCTTCCCGGAGCGCTTGACTCCGACAGTGGCCGGCGGTATATTCCCATCATGGTCAAGAAGGGAGATTCAGCATCCCGAGCGGCCATTCAACACATCACGTAATAAGGAATCCTTACGCTCAATCTGGCCCGCAGGGTTCCGCGGCGTTCACGGCGGCCGGGGCCCCGGGCTTTGCCCGGGGGTCCATTTCCGCCGCGAAGGTTCGTCCCTTGACGAATCTTCGTGAATAGGAGGGGAGTCATGGCCGACATCCGCGACAGAGCCGAGCGACGGGGGGGATATATCTTCATCCTGATCTTGGTGTTTTTGGCGGTGGGCATCGTGGCCGGAGGCTCCCATTATTATCGGAACTTTAAGCTGAATTACCGCGGCGAAGCGGAGCGCCAACTGAGCGCTATCGCCGAACTTAAGGTCAACGAACTCACGCAGTATTGGCAAGAGCGATTGTGGGATGGCGCCGTTTTCTATAAGAACGTCGCATTTTCCGCCCTTGTGCGGCGGTATTTCGAACATCCAAAAGACCTGGAAGCGCGAGATCAAATCCGGACGTGGTTGGGCCATGTCCAGGCGGCCTTTCAGTATGACCGGGTCATGCTGCTGGACCCTCAGTACTCCGAGAAGATGATCGTCCCCGACAGACCGGAGCGAAGCACGTCCTTCGTTTCCCCGACTTCCTCCGAGGGCCTGCGTTCGGGGAAGATCGTCTTCGAGGATTTCTACCGGAATGAGGAGAACCAGCGGATTTATCTGAAGGTCCTGGTCCCCATCCTCGATGAAGCGCATAACGATCGAGTCATGGGAATCCTCGCCCTGCGCATTGATCCGGAAACATATCTCTATCCCTTTATCAATCGCTGGCCCACTCCCAGCCGGACGGCGGAGACCCTGCTCATCCGCCGGGATGGGAACGACGCTTTATTCCTGAATGAACTCAAGTTCCAAAAAAATGCCGCCCTTCATTTGCGCATTCCGCTCGGGAGCAAAGATGTGGCGGCCGTCAAAGCCGTGCTGGGTCAGGAAGGGATCGTGGAAGGGGTGGATTACCGCGGAGTGCCGGTCGTCGCCGCCCTGCGCCCAGTCCCGGACTTGCCGTGGTTCCTGGTCGCCAAAATAGATACGTCGGAAGTGTTCGGGCCGATGAGGGCGCGATTATGGGAAATCGTTGTTACAATCGCCGTTCTACTCCTCGGCACGGGAGCGGCAGTTGGATATATCTGGCGGCGGCAGAGCGCACGTTTCTACAGGAGCCGATATCAGGCGACGGAAGCGTTCCGGGAGAGCGAGGAGCGATTCCGCGTCCTCTTTGAAAGCTCCCGTGACGCCATCATGACGTTGGAACCGCCATCCTGGAATTTCACGTCCGGAAACCCGGCAACGATAGCTATGTTCCGGGCGAAGGACGCGCAGGATTTCGTGTCCTACGGACTCGGAAATCTGTCACCGAAGCGGCAGCCGGACGGGCGTTCTTCCGCCGAGAAGTCCAAGGAGATGATCGAAACTGCCATGCGCGAAGGCTCCAATTTCTTCGAGTGGACACATGCGCGGACCGACGGCGCGGAGTTTCCCGCCACCGTCCTCCTGACCCGGATGGAGCATGCCGGGAAGATTATGCTTCAGGCTACGGTCAGGGACATCACCGAGCAAAAACGGGCGGAAGAGGAAATAAAGAATTCGGAGGAGCGGTGGAAACTGATTTTCGATTACGCCCCGGATGCTTATTATTTGAACAACCTTAAAGGGAATTTTATTGACGGCAATAAGGAGGCGGAAAAAACACTTGGATATAAAAAAGAGGAGTTAATAGGGAAAAGTTTTTTAGCGTTGAAAATATTATCCCCCCGCCAATTTCCCAAAGCCGCGGCCTTGTTGATAAAAAATGCTTTGGGGAAATCCACGGGGCCGGATGAATTTGTCTTGAATAGGAAAGACGGCAGTCAGGTGATAACGGAAATTCGAACATATCCGATAAAGGTGAAAGATCACAAGATAGTGCTGGGAATTGCCCGTGACATCACCGAGCGCAAGAGGGCGGAGGAGGAACGGATGAGAACCCTCCACCGGCAACAGGGTATCAACGAGCTTCAACAATCCCTTCTTGCGCCGGCCCCGCTTGACGCCAAGCTCAAGATGATCACTGACGGAATCGTCCGGATCTTTGACGCCGATTTCTGCCGGATCTGGCTGATTCGGCCCGGCGATCTGTGCGAACAAGGATGCCTCCATGCCCAAATGCGGGAAGGGCCGCACATGTGCCGCTTCCGTGACCGCTGCCTGCATCTGCTGGCGAGTTCGGGCCGTTACACCCATATTGACGGCAAAAACCACGGCCGCGTTCCGTTCGACTGCTACAAGGTTGGACGAATCGCCTCGGGCCAGGAACTCCAGTTTCTGACCAACGACGTGGCCAACGACCCGCACGTTTATGACCATGAATGGGCGCGCGAGCTGGGACTTGTGTCGTTCGCGGGATACCGGCTCCAGGTTCCGGGCGCGGAGACACTGGGGGTTCTGGCTCTCTTTGCTGACCACCCCATTTCGGCCGGGGAAGAGGCCAAGCTGGGCGGGCTGAGCAGCGCCGTTTCTTTCGTTGTGCGGCAAGCCGCAGCCGAGGAGGGTTTGCGCCGGGCGATGGAGAAACTGGAGCAAGCCAACGTCCAACTCGAAGCTTCCATCAAGCGGGCGGACCAGATGACCTTCGAAGCCCAGGCGGCCAATATCGCCAAGAGCCAGTTCCTGGCCAATATGAGCCACGAAATCCGCACGCCCATGAACGGCGTCATCGGCATGACCGGTCTGCTGATGGCGACCGATCTGTCCGAGGAACAGCGTCGCTACGCCGAGACGGTGCGCTCAAGCGGCGAGACGCTGCTGAGCGTCATCAATGACATTCTGGACTTCTCAAAAATCGAGGCGGATAAGCTGGAACTCGAGGAACTGGACTTCGATATTCGGGCGACGTTGGAGGACGTGGCGGAACTGCTGGCCGTGAGCGCCCATGAAAAGCATCTGGAGTTCATCTGCCGCGTTGATCCCGAAGTGCATACCTTCGTCCGGGGCGATCCCGGGCGGCTTCGCCAGATCCTGATCAACCTGGGTAACAACGCCGTCAAGTTCACTGCCCGGGGCGAAGTCGCGGTCGAGGTCAGGTTGGAATCCGAAACCGATGGCCAAATCAAGGTCCGCTTCGAGGTGAGGGATACGGGCATCGGCATTCCCCAGGATAGGATCGGACTCCTGTTCTCCGCCTTCCAGCAGGTGGACGCCTCGACGACACGCCGGTTCGGCGGGACGGGGCTGGGACTGGCCATCTCCAAGCGCCTTGCCGAGAGGATGGGAGGAGAAATCGGTGTCGAGAGCGTCGAGGGCCGGGGATCGACTTTCTGGTTCACCTCCGTCTTCGGCAAGCAGCCCCGTCGGGAGCGTCTTGACGGGAACCTCCCGGCCGACCTCCGCGGCGTGCGGATTCTCGTCGTGGATGACAACGCCACGAATCGCCTGGTTCTCGCCGAGCAACTGGCGTCGTGGGGAGTACGTCACGCGGAGGCCGAGAATGCCGTCCGTGCGGTCGATATGCTGCGCGCCGCCCGCGCCGAGGGCGACCCCTTCCGCGTCGCGATCACGGACATGCAGATGCCTGAAACAGACGGGGAATCCCTGGGCAGAACCATCAAGGCTGACTCCGGATTGCGCGACACGCACCTGGTGATGATGAGTTCCTTCGGCAAACGCGGCGACGCCAAGCGACTCAAGGACATTGGTTTCTCCGCTTACCTGACAAAACCGGTTAAGCAATCCCAATTGTACGATTGCCTGGCCGCCGTCCTCGGCGGCGACGATACGACGGCCAAGACTCCGGATATCGCCCTCGTCACACGGCATACACTCCATGAGGCCCGCCGGAGCAAGGTTCGTATCCTGTTGGCCGAAGATAACGTTACCAATCAGCAAGTGGTTTTGGGGGTGCTGGCGAAACTTGGCTTTAACGCCGACACCGCGGCTAACGGCCAAGAAGCCATCCAGGCCCTGGAGACGGTTCCCTATGATATCGTATTCATGGATGTGCAGATGCCCTTGATGGACGGTCTGGAGGCGACCCGCGCCATTCGCTCCGGGAAGACCGGAGTCCCGAATCCGAGGATTCCTATCATCGCCATGACCGCACACGCCCTGAAGGGCGACCGCGAACTCTGCCTCGAAGCGGGCATGGACGATTATATATCCAAACCGATCGCGCCGCAGGCCTTGGCTGAGGCGCTCGAGAAATGGGTGGATAAAGCTCAAGAACAACCGCCTGTAAGCCTTGCGCCAAACAGCGAAATTTCAGCGCCCGCCGGCCCTGCCGTTTTCGACCGGCCGGCGCTCTCCACCCGGCTCATGGGCGACGCGGACCTGGTCAAGGAAATCACCGCGGGCTTTCTGATAGACATGCCCAAACAGCTTCAGTCGCTCAAGGGACACATCGACCGCCGTGACGCGGGATCGGCAGGAAAACAGGCGCACACGATCAAGGGCGCGGCGGCCAACGCGGGCGGCATGGCCCTGAGCGCCGTGGCCGGCAAGATGGAAAAGGCGGGCAAGGCCGGTCAATGGGAAGAGATCGCCGCCCTCATGCCCGAGCTGAAGCGGCAGTTCGATCTGCTGAGAACGAAGATGCGGGAGGAGAAGCCATGAAAATCCTTATCGCTGAAGACGACTTCACATCGCGCAGCATTTTGGCCGCGGTCCTGAAAAAATGGGGTTTTGATCCCGTCGTTACGGAAGACGGCAGCGCGGCCTGGAACATCCTCCAACGGCCCGATGCCCCCGGGCTCATTCTTCTCGATTGGAACATGCCGGGCATGGACGGGTTGGAGGTCTGTCGCCGCTTGAGGGAGAACGACTCGCGCAATCCTCCATATGTCATTCTTCTGACCGCCCGGGGCGAGAAAGGCGACATCGTTCAGGGCCTGGAGGCAGGGGCCAATGACTATGTGGCCAAACCCTATGACAACGAGGAATTACAGGCCAGGATCAGAGTGGGTCAGCGAATGCTGGAGTTGCAGTCTCATCTGATGGAAGCCCGTGACGCCCTTTTACATCAGGCGACCCATGACCCCCTGACCGAAATCCTCAACCGTCGCGCCATTCTGGACAGGCTCGCGCAGGAGATTTCGCGAGCGAGACGGGAACAGGGAAGTCTGAGCGTCGGGATGTGCGACCTCGATCATTTCAAGAACATCAACGACGCCTATGGCCACCAGGCCGGAGACGAAGCCCTGGTCGCTTTCACCCGGTGCATTCAAGACCGGCTGCGGGACTATGATATCTTCGGCCGGTATGGCGGAGAGGAATTTCTCGTGATCGCTCCAGGGTCCATGGGACATAGCGGGGAAAGCCTTTATGAGCGGTTGCGTGCCGGGGTCGCGGATGCCGAGATCAAAACCAACGCGGGGACGCTGTCTTTGACGGTCAGCATCGGAGTGGCGCCGGGAAAGGGTCTGAGCACAGTAGATGCCTTGCTCGCGACCGCGGACGCCGCGCTTTACCAAGCCAAGGCCGAAGGGCGAAACCGCGTCGCCTATGCGATCTCCCCAGTGCCTCCCGAACTTTGACATTTCCATTCGCCGGTATCCATTTTTAGACTGCGTCCCGCGCTGAAACTCCACTGGGTCCGTCAAGGGACGAGCCTTCGCGGCGGAAGTTGACCCCCGGGCAAAGCCCGGGGCCCGGCCGCCGTGGAGCCGCGGGCGGTTCGGTTAGGACTGAACCATGCCGTCGAAGAGGCGGATGATGCGCTGGGAATGAGCGGAGATATGGTCGTTATGGGTGACCATGACGATGGTCCGGCCGTCTTTCCAGAGTTGGGTCAAAATGACCATGATCTCTTCTCCGCTCCGGGAATCGAGGTTGCCCGTCGGCTCGTCGGCCAGCAATATCGGAGGATCGTTGGCCAGGGCCCGGGCCAGGGCGATCCGCTGCTGTTGTCCTCCGGAGAGTTCCGAGGGACGGTGGTCGCGCCAATCGATGAGCCCCACGGCATTCATGAGTTCGGTGATCCGTTCTTTCCGTTTTCGGGCGTTCTTGCCGTCAAAGAGCATCGGGAGTTCCACGTTTTCCCAGGCTGTAGCATAGGGAAGAAGGTTGAAATTCTGGAAGACGAACCCGATCTTGCGGTTGCGCACGACCGCGAGCTGGTCAAAGGTCAAGCCCGCCACGCGATCGCCGTCAAGGGCATATTCCCCGGCCGTGGGCGTGTCCAGGCAGCCGATGATGTTCATCAGGGTCGATTTTCCCGATCCGGAAGGGCCCATGATGGAGATGAATTCTCCGCGCTTGATTTTCAGGGAAACGCCGCGGAGCGCTTCCAGCGTCTGGCTTCCCGTTTGGTAGACTTTGGTAATGCCGCGAAGTTCGATCATGATGACCCTCTATTCATAGCGGAGTGACTCGATGGGATTCGACCGTGACGCCCGGAGCGCCGGGAAGATCCCCGACAGAAAGACCAGGATGCCCAGGATGGCCATGTAGGCGACGAAGATCTGCAGCGAAAAAACCGGCCGCAGCAAGTAGGCCTCGATTCCGAACGAATCGTAGTTGATCGGGGCCAACCGGATGAGGTGGACGAGGTTGAAAGCGAGGATGAATCCCCAGAATGTCCCCTTGGCGAAGACGAACAATGTCTCCAGGAAAAACTGCTCGACGATGACCCGGCGCCTCGCTCCGATCGCCAGCTTGATGCCGATCTCTTTCGTCCGCTCCTTGGCGACGGCGTACATCAGGTTCGTGACGCCGACGGCTCCGATGAGAAGCGTCAGCGCCCCGATGATCCCGAGGAAAATCTCGATTCCCTTGAAAATGGCCATGCCTTCCTTGTTGTTTTCGATGGTGTTCCAGAAACTCGTGGCATAGCGGTCGTCTGGGTTGAAGCGGTATTTTCGCCCGAGGAGTGTCCGGACCCGGGCCTCGATCAGCTTGGACTGGGATGCGTCGTAGGGCTGGATATGGATCCTGTTGATGCGTCGGCGGTTGTCGATCTGGCGGAAGGAATAGAACGGGAGATAGATCTGGTCGGCGTCCGGCCCGTTGTACATTGAATCCTGGATTTTTTTCTGGAGGACGCCGATGACGGCAAAGGGGATACGCTCGATGACGATCTGTTTCCCGACGGGATCTTCGGCGCCGAAAAGGTCCTTGGCCACCTTCCAGCCGATGAAGGCGACTTTCCTCCCCTTGGCGACATCATCGGAGTTGAGGAAGCGGCCGCCCATTTGGGGGATTTGGGTGCGCATGAGGGCGAATTCGGGAGTCGTGCCGTGGACGGTCCGATTGATTTCCTTGCCGTTGGCCGAAACCTGGAAGCTATTGTACGATTCCGGGGCGATGCGCATGATCTCCGGGATTCGCTCCTTGAGATAGTCGACGTCTTCGGGGTAGAGGGAAATCGGCCGCCCCTTGGGCAGGCCTTCGAACTCGAGCGAAGTCTGGCCGCCACTGACCATGATCAGCGTATCGCCCAGCCCGCTGAAGGCGACCTGGAACTGAGTGGTTAAGCCTTGGCCGAAGGCCATGAGGAGGAGGATCGAGAGTGTCCCCCAGAAAAGGGCGAAGGTGATGAGCGAGGCCTTCTTCCGGCGCTTCCGGTATTCGCTCCAGAAAAACCGCGGCAGGGTCAGGTTCATGCTATTTCCTCAGGGCCTCGATGGGATCAGTTGACGCGGCCGTCCGGGCCGGGATCATCCCGGCGATGACGCCGATGACAAGCAGGATCAGGACCGTCGAGATGATGACGAGGGGATTGAGGACCGGGATGCCGACGAACTCGGTGAATCCCCCCGCCGGGACGGCCTTGACCGCCCGGAGGACGCTGGCCGAGAGCCCGAAACCGACGAGCCCGCCGAGGAGCATGATCACGAGCGACTCGCTGAAGAACTGCCAGAGGATCGTCCGTCGCCGGGCGCCCACGGCCAGCTTGATTCCGATTTCACGCGTCCGCTCGTCCACGACGACCCTCATGATCGAGGCCACGCCGACCCCGCCGACGAGGAGAGTGAACGAGCCGATGATCCCCAGAAAGACCGTGAACGCCAGGAAGAACGTCGTGAACTGCTTCTCGAAATCCAAGGTGTCCCATATGGCGATAGCGTCCGGGTCGGCGGGGGAAAAGCCGATGAGTTTGGCGAGATGTCCCTTGACCTCGTCCGTGACCGCTTTGCTCCGGGCGAGGTCGAGGGGACGGAAGATGAAGTTCGAAACGTATTTGTTGCCGTAGAGCGATGCGTAGGTCGTCCAGGCTATGAAAACGCAACTCTCGTCGCGCTGGCCGTTGTAGTTTGAGCTCTGGAGCTTGGTCCGCATCACCCCGACGACCGTGAACGGGACGCTGTCGATGAATACGGCCTTGCCCACCGGCTCTCCGGTTCCGAAGAGATCGCTCGCCAGGACATCGCCGATGAAGCAGACCCTTTTCCGGCCGGCCATGTCCTCGGCATCGATGAACCGGCCCTTCTCGGCGATCGTATTGCGCATCAGTTCGAACTGAGGATTGACGCCGCGGACAGTGTTCCGGAATTCCTTCCGCCCGTAGCTGATGAGGCGGCTGCCGACGAATTCGGGACTGATGACCTCGATGCCGGGGACTTTCTCCGGGATGGCCTCGACGACCTCCGGCGTGACGCGCACGGCCTTGCCCCTGAGGAATCCCTGCCAGGGGAGGGTCGTGGTAGAAGGGAAGGCGAGGACGATGCCCTGCCCCATGCCATGGAACCGCTTGATCTGGGCTTTGCCGACCGAATCGCCGAACGCGAGCAAGAGAACGACGGAAAACGTCCCCCAAACGACTCCGGAAAGAGTGAGAACGGTCCGGAGGGGCTGGCGGACGAGGTCGCGGGCAAGGTTACGGAGAAAGATGCCGATCATTTGATTTCCCGTGGCGGCCGTTCGACGATCTTTTCTCCTTCTTTCAAACCGGACAGGATTTCAATGTTCAGCCCGTCGGAAAGGCCGGTCTGGATCTCGACTTTCTTGGTTTGCTGGTTCTGGGGGATTTCCACGAATCGCTTGCCGTTCTCGAAGATGACCAGACGCTCGGGGAGAAGAAGAACCTGCTTGCGCTCGCGGATCCTGATGCTGGCCGTGGCCGAAAAACCGGCCCGAAGCGTCTGGCCGCCGGTCTTATCGATGGAAATTTCGGTGTCGAAGAGGGTGGCGTTCCCTTCTTTTTTGGCTTTTGGGAAGATCCGCTCGACTTTTCCGGCGATCTTCGCGTCAGGCAGGGCCCCGATCGTGATCTCGGCATCCATCCCGGCGGTGATCTTGCCGACATCGATCTCGTCCACGGTGCCCTTGAACAGGAGACTGGCCATGTCAGCCAGGGAGCAAAGCTCGGTGCCGGGTTGATATTGGGTCAGCGGCACGACGGGATCTCCCTGAAACACGCTCTGGGAAAGGACGATTCCGCGGATCGGGGACCTGACGATGGAATCGATTTCCCGATTGGCCATGTGGATCCACCCCTTCTCTAGAAGCTCGAGGCGTTCCATCGCGATTTTATACCGGAGATTGGCTTCCTGGTAGGCTGACTCGACAGCGTCCATCTCGGACTTTGAGATCAAGGCCCTCTTGAACAGCTCTATCTGCCGATCCCAATCGTTCTTCTGCTTGTTCATGGTCACTTCCGCCACTTCCATGCTGCGGCGGGCCTCGACGTATTCGAGAGGGGTCGGGTTAGGGGAAATATTGAAGAGGGGCGCGCCCACTGCGACGGAATCCCCGACCTTGAACAGCACCTCGGACACAATACCGGGGATGGTCGATTTGACCTTGACCTCTTTCTCCGGCTCGATGGTGCCGACGGCCAGCGCCTTTTCCAAAATATCGCCCCTGGTGACGGCGACTAACTTGAACGGCTCCTCTTTCTTGCCGTGGGCAAAAAGAAAATAAAAGAATATCAGGATGACGAGCCCGGAAATCCCGCGGAGAATCCACTTTTTCATCGTTCACCTCAGTCCTATAAACAGTCCTATAACCTTAATACCATATACGCAATATCACGGAAAAAAGTTCTCGGAGTCAGGTTGGGCTCAAAAGGGGAGGACGGGATTAGATCTTCGGGAACCAAGGAATGAAGGCGCTCGTCGATCCTTATTTAGACATCAATGCGACGGCCACGGCGCCGATGCCAGCGTGGACGCCGATGACGGGGGCGACGTCCATGATATAGGCAGGCGCCTGCCCGAGCATTTTTGTGAGCAGCTTCCCGTACAGGGCGGCCCGCTCCGGGTTCCGGGCGTGGACCACGGCATAGTTCTCGAGGCTTCGTTCGGCGGCCCGCCGTCGGACCTGGGCCAGGATCTTGGCCATGTTCGCTTTCCGGCTGAAAGATTTGCCGTCCTCGATCGTTTTGCCGGATTCGTCCAGAGTGATGATCGGTTTCACGTTTAGGAGGCGGCCGATCAAACCTTTGACCGGGCTGACGCGCCCGCTGCGGACGAAGTATTTCATCGTCGCGACGTCTACGAGAATATGCGATTTGAGAACCGAGGCTTCGACGGCCGCGACGATCTCGTCGTGGGGGACGCCGGCAACGGCCATGTCCGATGCTTTCGATACGAGCAGTCCGAGGTTCGCCGAAATTGTCCGCGAATCGATCACGCTGATCTTTTTCCCTGCGATTTGAGAGGCGGCCTGGAGACACATGTCATACACTCCGCTGAGCTTGCCGGAGAGGGTAATGACGATGATCGAGTCGTAATGGCTGGCGAGGAACGAGAACAGATTCTGGGCTGACATGACGGGCGGGACGGCGGTCTTCGGATGGACCGGGCTCGTCGCCAGCAGGCCGTAGAATTGGTCGGGCTGGATCGTCACCTTGTCCAGAAACTGCTGATGGCCGAAGGACAGAGCGAGGGGGATGACATGGACCTGTCGATCATCCAGGACATCGGGAGGGAGATCGCAGGCCGAATCCGTGACGATGGCGATCTTCGCTTTTCTCTGGTGGGCCGCCTCGTACTGGCGGCGCATGTCGTCCACTTTGATCTGAGACATCAGACCGTGGTCTTTGAGCTCGAAGAAGAGTTCTGCCGGACGGTTGGTGTGGACGTGGATCCGGACCCGTTCTTCCGAGCCGGCCACCACGGCCGATTCTCCGAACCTCTGGACGACCGAGCGGATCGTGTCGGGGGCGAGCTCCGTGCCCGTCAGAAGGGCTTCGGCGCAGTAACGGAAGTCAAGGGACCTGTCTTTCGAAGGAGCCTTAATCTCCTCCCGGGCCCAGAAGACATCCGCTTTTTGAATGCGGGCGAGCGTGCCTTTCTTGATGTAATGAAGGATGCCTTCGAGAAAATCGACGAATCCTTTGGCTCCGGCGTCCACGACGCCGGCCCGGGCCAGGACCTGAAGCTTGCGCGGGGTCTCCTTGAGGGAGTTCCGGGCGGCATTCATCGAATCGGTCAACAGCTCGACGAAATCCGAGGTCTGGCTCTTCCTCTGGTAGACCGCCTCGGCCCAATCCCGGATGACCGTGATCATCGTCCCCTCGACGGGGTGGACGATCGCCTTGTAAGCGTACTGAACGGCCCGCTTGACCGATTCGGCGAAGGCATGGGTCGTGAGCTTCGATTCGTGATTGATCTCCTTGCTCATCCCGTGGATGAATTGGGCGAAGATCAGTCCGGAATTGCCGCGCGCGCCGCTCAGGGCCGCATTGGCGACGGATTTTAAGGTGGCCTTGATCGAATGGTGGGCTTCCGCTCCCTCGGCGATGGCCCGCATGGTCGAGGCCAGGTTGGTTCCCGTATCCGCGTCGGGAACGGGGAAGACATTGATCTTGTTCAGGTAGGCTTGGTCCTGGATGACGGCATTGCCTCCGGCGAGGATGGCAAAGTACAGCCGGCTGCCGTTGAGATAGCGAATCTTCATCTTTCTAATTTTCCTACCGTTCCTATCAATATTATATATTATGATCCGGCTCCCGTCAAAGACCGAGAACCTCGCTCCGGCCTCAGCCCGGCGATTTCCGCCGGAGGCATTTTAACACAAACCCGCTAAAATAATCATCCTTCTCATGGTCCCGGAAACAAGACCTCCTTCGCCTTTTTGACGATGCGGTCCGCGAGGACCTCGCACGTTTTCTTGTCCTTGGCGTCCGAAATGAAAATGATGAGGCGCTCCATCAACCGGGCGCTCCCATAGCGTTCCTTGTCCATCTTTTTGACGATCGTCGTTCCCTTATCGGCGGCCCCGCCGAAGAATTTCGCCAAAACGGCCTTGAACGCCCGTCGAGCATCCTCGGGGCCCGGATAAAGACAGATCAAGGCCCGCACTTTTTGTCCGTCCGGGACAAACTGGGCGATGGCGGCTTCGGTCTTCTCGTTCAGGTCGAGGATGTTTTCATCTCCGAAGTATATGAAGTTGTTCAAAGAAACCTGTTTGTGAAAATAATGGAGACTGTTGGGAAGCAGGTCGACGGTCGGAAAACAGACCGCGATTTCCGGTTTCTTGCCCTCCTTGGGAAGGACGTTGGCGATCTTGTCGGCGAGGGCGAAAACCGCTTTTTTGGCTTCCGGGGTTTCCTTTTCCACGCTCAGCCGGACGAAGACCTTTCCTTTCCAGAAACGCAGAGTGTTGAGGCCGTAAAGGGATTCGTTGCCGACCGAGGCCGGCTCTCCCTTGCGATCGTGACTGAAGAGGCCAAAAGCGTCCTCGGCGGAATCCATCTCGTAAATTTCGATGACGATAGACGGCCCGCCGCTCTTCGCGTATTCCTGGACGGTCAGCTTTTTAAAATCGAAGGCCAGACAGATCTCGGCCGCACCGTACAGATATTGGGCGACCGTGTCGCGCGTGAATGTCTGATGACGCGCGGCGGCTTTCCATCCCCTGGCGTCTCCCGGAAGAATTTTCTTGACGTCCAGAGGTTGCGCTCCCAGGCATTTGATTAACCATACCGTTCCCAGCAGAATGAGCGGAAGGCAAATCCCGGATGATCTTTTTCGACTAACTGACGTTCGCATAAGAACTCTCTTTCGACGGCGGCCGGGGCCCCGGGCTTTGCCCGGGGGTCCACTTCTGCCGCGAAGGCTCGTCCCTTGACGGCGCGAAGCGGCGCGGATCACGTTCGAGCGGCGGCCCGCCTCCGACGATGGGCGTTCATTTGACGATGAATCTCCTCCCGTCATGCCGGATGATGTTCATTTTAATCTCGTAGACGGTTTCAAGCAGGCTCTCGGTCAGGATGTCGTCCGGTCTTCCGCAGGCGACGATCCCGCCCTTTTTCATGAAAATCATGACATCGGAATATTCCGCGGCCATATCGAGATCGTGGAGGGTCACCAGGACCGTTTTTTTCTTCTCCGCGGCCAATCTTTTCACGAGGTTCAGAAGCTCGGTCTCGTGCTTGGGATCGAGGAATGACGTGGGCTCGTCCAGAATGAGAATGTCCGACTTCTGGGCTAAGGCCCGGGCGATCAAGACCAGGCGCCTCTCGCCGCTGCTGAGCTCGAAATAGGGGCGCGAAGCGTAACGGCGCAGTCCGACGTATTCGAGAGCTTCGAGAGCGATCCGGATGTCGGCGTCCGAAGGCGTGGAAAAAATCGGGATATAGGCCGCTCGTCCCATGAGGACGAAATCCTGGACGGCATAATTGAAGGCCAGGCTATGCTCTTGGGGAACGTAAGCGATAAGCTTGGCCCGCTCCACAGGCGGCAGCCCGGCCATATCGCGGCCGTCGATGAACAGCGAGCCCTCCGCGACGGAGAGAATGGCGCCGACGCATTTGAGCAAAGTCGTCTTGCCGGCCCCGTTCGGCCCTACGATCGACGTCACCTGGGCGCTCTCGAACCGGAGGTTCTGAACGTGGAGCGAGAAATTCCGGTAGTCGTATCGCAGATCCTTGATCCGGACGTTCACAGCCAGATCTTCCTGGATTTTTTCAGAAGGATGATGAAAAAGGGAATGCCAATGAGGCTCGTGAAAATGCCGACCGGAATTTCGAAGGACGAGGCCAGGCCGCGCGCGAGGTCGTCCGCCAGCAGCAGGTATCCCGCTCCCAACGCGGCCGAAAGAGGAATGACCCGGCGGTTGTCGACGCCGAACATCATCCGGACGAGATGCGGAACGATCAGGCCGACCCAGCCGACGATCCCGGCCACGGACGTTACGGCGGATGTGGCCAGGGTTGCCAGGAAAATCACCAGGAGCTTTTCCGCGCCGATATTGACGCCAAGGGATTTGGCTTCCTCTTCACTCATGGAAAGAACGTTCATCCTCCAGCGCATGAGGATCAATCCGGCGGTCCCCACCGCCATCAAGGGAAGGGAGACCGAGAGATCTTTCCAGCCGGGCCACCCCAGATTTCCCATGAGCCAGTAGAATAAGCCTTGAAGCGTATAGGGACTGGCGAAGAATTCCACCAGCGAGAGGAGTGCGGAAAAGAAGGCCGAAACGATGATTCCGGTCAGGAGGAGGGAGACGATCGGCGAATTCGAGTTCCTGGAGAAGAAGAGAACGAGGAGGACCGCGATGACGGCGAAGAGGAAAGCCGAGATCTGCGGGGGAAAGCTCCGACCGAGAAAGACGATCGAAAGCGAGGCCCCGAAGGCCGCGCCGGAAGAAATGCCGAGAATGTATTCATTGACGAGGGGATTTTTGGAGAGCGCCTGGAGCGATGCTCCGGAAACGGACAGCGATGCGCCGGCCATCAAGGCCAGCAGAAGACGGGGGAGGCGGATAGCGAGGACGATGGGAAGGAAATCCTCGAGCCCTTTTTTCAGCGAGGGAATGATCGGCGAGAGCAGGGATCGGAACACGGCGCTTGGAGGGATATGGACAACGCCTATGGACAGGGACAGGATAAAAGCGATCAGGGGGAAAAGCCAGACGGCCAGGCTGAGGGCCCGCTGTTTTCTACTCATGGCTCCATTCATCGCAACCGAGGATCCTCGAGATCATGGCGAAGCCGTCGTCCAGGCCGTAGAATTTTTTAAAGACGGCGGCACCTTCCTTTTTCAGGTCGAATTCCGGAAATTTGTCGGGGTGAAAGAGATGGGCCAAATACATCGTTTCCAGCGTGACTTCGGCCATGTCCCACCACTCCCAGAATCCGAACGTATAAAACACTTTTTTGGATTTGACCGAGCTCAAGGCTGCGAGCCGAGGGTCCTTGAGGATCCCCTCCACGGTCACGGCTCTGTCCTTCGGCGGATAGTTGCCGTTGACGAGGATCATATCCGGATTCCAGAGCAGGATCTGTTCGATTTTGACCACGGTCCCGACCGATCCAAGAATGGTGGGAATGATCTTCTCGGCGACATTGACGCCTCCCGCGACATTGACCGGCTCGTATGAGACGGGAGTTCTCATCAGAGAGCCCCAGAAGGTCATGTACACCCGGGGTTTTTGATCGGATGGGACGTCTTTAAGTCTTTCCAGGATGCGATCGAGGGTCCCGTTGAAAAAGGAGACGAGCTCCTCCGCTCTCTCTTCGCGGCCGAGAATCCGTCCGACCAGCCTCATTTCTTCGGCGAGCTTCGCGAGGCTCCCCATAGAGGCCAGGGCGACGACGGGAATCCGCGTTTTTCGCTGGATCGCGTCGACGATTCGCCGTTCATAAGGGGAAACGAAGATGACATCCGGCTCGAGGGCCATGACCGTTTCCAGATTGACGTTGTTTTCCGCCATGGAGACGAGGGGAAGGCCGGATTGCTTGGGATAAATGTATTTGAACAAATGATCGTGGAGGCGAAGCGTATAATCGATGCCGACGAGATTGTCGCCCGCGCCCAGGGCAACGATGAGGCGCGAGATCTCGGCTTGGATGGCGACGACGCGCCGAATCCTGGGCGGGATGACGACCGTCCGATCAAGGCTGTCCTTAACCGTGAGGCCGCCTGTCGCCTGGGCGGCGTTCGAAATCAAGGGCAAGGCGAGGCCCGCGAGCGCGGCTGCCAGAAGAAAGATCCGTCGCTTCGTTTTCATGGAATGGGCAGTCAATTATAGGGGATTTCCGGGAAATTTTCTATGGATGCCGATTCAATGTTGCCCGGGGTTTTTTTTCTCGGCTTTCTTGATGAGAAGCTGGTCGATCCTCCGCAAAAAAACCAGGATCAGGACGACCATGACGGCGAAGATGACGGCGATGAGGTAATAGCCGGAGCCGATCACGAGTCCCAAGCCCGCCACCGCCCAGATGACCGAGGCCGTCGTCAGGCCATGGACCGAGCCGCGGGATTGGATGATCGCGCCGGCGCCCAGGAAGCCGACGCCGGTGATCACGCCGGCGGCGACGCGCATGGCTTCCTGGCCTGAAACGCCTTGACCGCCAAAGAGCCCGGCAAGGATCATCATCATCGCCGAGCTGACGCAGATCAGGATATTGGTCCTCAGGCCGGCCGGTTTATGACTCGTTTCCCGCTCGAGGCCGATGATTCCGCCCAAAACGACGGCCAGGAGGAGCCTTAGGGTTATGTTCACGATGTTCATGTTGTCCCTCGATTCCGATGATGGAACTAATGTATCATATTTGCCTGCCCATGAAAAAGAAGAGTCTCGGAGAGAGCCAAAAAAACATCAAGACCGCTATGGATCAGAAGTCAAGGGACGAGCCTTCGGCTCGCCACTCGCCCGCGGCGATCCTTTTGCTCGGCCCGACAGGTTCGGGAAAAACGCCGCTCGGGGATTCCTTGGAGAAGCAAGGTCTTTGGGGGCGACGCTGCGTCCATTTCGACTTCGGCTCGAACTTGCGAAGGATCGCTTCCTCCTTTGAGGGTACGGCCGCTTCCGGAAAACAGGGAGAGGCTTTTTCCCATGATGAGAAAGCCGTCATTATCGATTCCCTGGCCGGGGGTGTTCTTCTCGAGGACGAAAATTTTCCGATTGCCGGGAAAATCCTGACGACCTTCATCGAAGAACGGAAGCTCAATCCGGACGACCTGTTGATATTGAACGGTCTGCCGCGTCATGCCGGCCAGGCGCGCAATCTCGATAAGTTGGTGGATGTCAAAATGGTCGTCGAGCTGGTCTCTTCGGCCGAGGTCCTCCGGGAGAGGATGAGGCTCGATGCGGAAGGAGACAGAGCCGGACGGCCGGATGATTCGCCCGAGGCCGTCGAAAAGAAGCTGAGGATTTACGGGGAGCGAACGCTTCCGTTGATCGCGTTCTATGCTTCCCGGAATGTGCCGCCGATCAAAATCCGGGGCCTGACGACGACGCGCGCCGATGAGATCCGTTCCAGGCTCGAAAGGCAAAAACTCCGGGAGTCGCGGAATTAAGCCTCTTTTTCCGGAAAAAGTGCGGCGGGGGATTCAGGGCCTGCAGACGACCTCGAAATTCATCTTTCGCTTTTTCAATTCTTCCGTAAGGCGGCGGGTCTGGCTCATGAAAAAGCCGTCCGTCACGGCGTAATCGAGAGCTTGCTGGGAATAAAATCCCTTGACCGTATCTATGTAGTTCATCCGGTCGATAAGGATCCGGCCGGCTCTTCCCTCGAGGGAAGAGACGAGCTTCTCCGGATTTCCCGGCAGGATCGGACCGATGAAGACAAAGGTTTTTATGCCCTCGGCGCTCAACCGGCCGAGGGCGGAGATCCGTTCCGCCACGGACGAAGCGCCGGGTTCGAACAGCCTCGCGATCCGTTCATCATCCGTCGTGATCGTGAATCCGACCTCGATATCCTTGAACGTTTTGAAGAGATCGAGATCCCGGAGGAGGAGCACGGATTTACTCTGGACCTGCACTGGAAATTGCCGTTCGGCCAGGATCTCGAGGCATTGCCGGGTGAGCTTGTATTCGGATTCCACGGGCTGGTAGGCGTCGCAGACCGAAGAGATCCAGACGATCCCCCGTTTCGCCCTCACGATCTGCGTTCTGAGAAGATCGGCCGCGTTGACCTTGATATCGACAAATTGGCCCCACGGCTCGCTGTGACCGGAATAGCGCCGCATGAAAAGGCCGGCGTAGCAGTAGCGGCAGTTCACCTGGCAGCCCGTGTAACAGTTGAGACAGTAGTCGAAGATCTTGGATTTGTTGAGGATGCTCTTCGCCCGGATTTCCGTGATCTTGATCATGATTTGATTTGCGCCCGCTTTCATTTTAATATCAAGGGTCCAAAACGGCAATGAACAAATCCGGGAAAGCGCTGCCCCTCATCTCCTTGGCCGTTCTGCTGTCGTCCGCGATCTGGTTCTCCGGGACGGCGGCCGCTTCGGCGCTGAAAAGCCTCTGGCGCCTGAGCGACATCCAGTCGTCATGGCTGACGATCTCGGTCCAGATCGGCTTCATCGCCGGCACATTTCTCTACGCGCTTTTCAATCTCGGAGATATCTTCAGGACCCGGAACGTCTTTTTTCTCTCGGCGCTCATCGGCGCGCTCTTCAACGCGGGATTCGCCCTCATCTCGCGCGATCTGAAGATGGCCGTCGTGTTCCGGTTTCTGACCGGGATATCCCTGGCCGGCATCTATCCTGTCGGGATGAAGCTCGTCGCCCAATGGTTCAGGGAGCGACTGGGTTGGAGACTGGGAATCATGGTCGGCGCCCTGACGCTCGGTACGGCGATCCCGTATTTGATCTTCGCCGTCGGCGGGGATTTCGACTGGCGGCGATTGACGCTCGCGGCGTCCGGCCTGGCCGCAGCGGGCGGCGCGCTCGTCAAATTCGGACTGTCCGACGGCCCTTATCTGAAAGAGTCGCCCGCCTTTGACATGCGCGCGGCTTTCCGCGTGTTCCGATATCGCCCGTTCCGGCTTCAGGCTTTCGGCTATTTCGGCCACATGTGGGAGCTGTATGCATTCTGGTCGCTGTCGGCGTCGTATCTGGCCGCGAGTTTCGGCAAGTCCTCGACCGGCTCGCCGGCCGCGGTGCCGCTCGTCGTGTTTTTCACCATCGGTATCGGCGTTTTCGGCTGCGTCCTTGGCGGCTGGGCATCGAGATTCATCGGCGAAAAGGCCGTGGCGCTCGCTTCGCTCGCCGTCAGCTTCGTCTTTTGCGCCCTATCCGGCTTTTTATTCACGCTTCCCGCCGTATTCCTCATTCCGGCCGTTCTCCTCTGGGGGATCTTCGTCGTTTCCGATTCGCCCCAGTTCTCCTCCCTGGCCGCGCAGTCCTGTCCGCCGGAATATACGGGCACGGCCCTCACGATCCAAAACGGGATCGGCTTTGCCGTCACTGTCGTCTCCATCCAATTCATCGCCTGGATTTCCCGTTACATCGGCTGGCAATGGGCTTTCGCGTTCCTGGCCGTCGGTCCGTTCTTGGGCGCTGTCGCAATTTTTCGTCTGGATCATGGCCAGAAAACGGATCCGTGAACGACAGGGCTCCCTGAAATCAGCCGCCTGAGATCGTCCCGCGCGAGCGGCGCAACGTCTTATGTGTCTCATTCTTCTCTGCTATAAATAACGCCATGACCCCGACCTTGACGATCAAGGCGGAAGGGATTTACGGGGGGAATCTCCATCACTTGACGATGCTCGGCGGATACGCCGTCCATGAGATCACGGATCCGGTCAAGGGCTTCGAGAATTATGCCGCTCTCAACGATGTCTCGGCTTGGGGCGAGATTCAAACCAACGGCGAAAGATTCCAGGCGGGATTGTTCGTCGGATACACGAAGAACCTCGGAGCGAAAGAAGACATTGTCCTCCCTATCTTCAGCCTCTTATTTCTCCGATGGGGAGGACCGTCCGGCCCTTGGCTTCGTTCAGCACTTCGGCCATGGCCAGATAGACGGCCGATAGGCCGCAGAGCACGCCTTCGAACCCGGCGATCTTGCCGACGACGGCCAGGCCGAACCAATCCCGGACGGCCAGCAACAGGAACAGGATCGTCAGGCTCAGGAAGACGAACTGGAGCGCCCGGTTCTTGCGGAAAGTACCGATCCACATAAAAAACGTGAAGAGGCCCCACATGAACAAATACCAGCCCAAATACGCTTCAGGTGTCTTGTCGCCGTTGGGGGCGTTCGTTCCGGGGATGACCCAGATCGCAACGAGCGTCAGCCAGAACAGGCCGTAGGACGTGAAGGCCGTCGTACCGAACGTGTTCCCTTTTTTGTATTCCATGATGCCGGCGATGATCTGAGCGATCCCGCCGTAAAAGATCCCCATGGCCAGAACCATGGCGCTGACAGGGAAGAAGCCGGCATTGTGGATATTCAAAAGGACGGTCGTCATCCCGATCCCCATGAGGCCCAGCGGCGCCGGGTTGGCGAGTTTGTTCTCCATTTTCATTTCTCCTTAATTGCCGTACTTCTCGATGATTTCCTGCTTCGTCTTGCCCAGGATGTCGAATTTCTTCCCCACTTTAATGAACGCGTCCAGAGCTTTGTCGAGATGATGGATGTCATGGCCGGCGGAGAGTTGCGTCCGGATGCGGGCCTGGCCCTGCGGCACGACGGGGAAGAAAAATCCGATGGCATAGACACCTTCGTCGTAGAGGGCGCGGGAAAAGTCCTGGGAGAGCTTGGCGTTGAAGAACATGACCGGGACGATCGGCGTATCGCCCTCTTTCAGAACGAACCCGGCCTCGGTCAGTCCTTTGCGCCAGTAGGCGGCGTTCCGTTCGAGCTTGTCCCGCCGCTCGGTCGAGGCGTTGAGGATGTCCAGGACCTTCAGGACGCCGGCCACGACGACCGGCGCGATCGTGTTCGAAAAGAGATAGGGCCGGGCTTTCTGGCGGCACATCTCCACGAGTTCCTTGCGGCCCGAGACGCATCCGCCGCAGGCACCGCCGAGGCCTTTGCCGAACGTGGTCGTGATGATGTCGATCTTGCCCAGGACGCCGCATTTTTCGTGCGTTCCGCGCCCGGTCTTGCCGATGAATCCCGAGGCATGGGAATCGTCGACAAGGAGCATGGCATTGTATTTTTCGCAGAGGGCGACCATCTCGTCGAGCTTGGCCGTATCGCCGTCCATCGAGAACACGCCGTCCGTGATGACGAGTTTTAAGCGTTTGTCGGCGTGAAGCTGGAGCTTGGATTCGAGGTGGGCCATGTCCGAGTGCTTGATGGAGTCCGTCACGGCGCTGCAGAGGCGGATGCCGTCGATGAGCGAGGCGTGGACGAGGCGATCCGAAATCATGACGTCGTCCTTGGTCAGGACGGCCTCGAAAACGCCGGCGTTGGCGTCCATGCAGGAGGGGAAAAGGATCGTGTCCTCCGTGCCCAGAAACTCCGTCATTTTCCGTTCAAGTTCATGATGGATGTCCTGCGTCCCGCAGATGAACCGGACCGAGGACATCCCGTAGCCGCGCGCATCCAGGCCTTTGTGGGCGGCCTCGATCACTTCGGGGTGGCTCGAAAGCCCGAGGTAATTGTTGGCGCACATATTGATGACTTTTTTCAGGGAAGAGCCCTCGGGAAACTCGACTACGATGTCGGCGGCCTGCTTGGAATGGATGTAGCGTTCCTGCTTGAAAATGCCGGCGTCCTTGAGGCCTTTCAGTTGCTCTTGATAAAGATGGCGGACGTTGTCGTTATAAGCCATGATGGTGACTCCTTCGAATCCTTATTTCACGAACCGTTTGACCAGCTCCGCGATTTTGTTCACGGAGTCGAAAGCCTGGGGCGAGGCGTCGGCGTCGGGGATGGAGATCTTGTACTTGTTCTCCAGAAACCGCTTGAGCGAGACCATGGAGAACGAGTCCACGATGCCGCCCGAGATCAACGGCGTATCGTAGTCGATGGGATCGGCCCCTTCTTCCAGATACTCTCCGGTGACGTAATGGAGGATGATGTCCTTCGGGTCGTCCATATTATGACTCCTTATGATAAACGAGAAGTTTTTAGGCGCATGACGCTCGTCAATCGTTCTCCAACGTCGAAGTGTCGCCGATGTCCTCGCCCCACTCCCTGGCGTGAAGGATGCGGCGCATGATCTTGCCGCTGCGCGTCTTGGGCAGCGATTCCACGTATTCGATCTCCTGGGGCATCGCCAGCGGCGAGAGCTTTTTGCGGATGAAGTTCATGATCTCGAGTTCGAGGTCGGCGCTGGCCGTGAAGCCGGGCTTGAGCGCGACGAACGCCTTGACGACTTCCATGTTGATCGGGTCGGGCTTGCTGACGACGGCCGACTCGGCGATGGCCGCATGCTCGAGCAGGGCGGATTCGACCTCGAACGGGCTGACGAGATGGCCGCCGGTGTTGATGATGTCGTCGTCGCGGCCGACGAACCAAAAATATCCTTCCTTGTCGATGCTGGCCCGGTCCCCGGTCATGTACCAGCCGTTCTTGAATTTGTTCTTATACGTCTCCTCGTTGTTCCAGTAGGTCCGCATCATCGCGGGCCAGCCCGGCTTGATGGCGATGAGCCCGATCTTTCCGCTCTCGTCGTAGGGGGTGTAGGTTTTGGGATCGAGGATGACGGCCGTGATGCCCGGGAACGGCTTTCCCATGGAGCCCGGCTTGATTTTCATGCCGGCGTAGTTCGTGATCATGATCGAGCCGGTCTCGGTCTGAAAGTAGGTGTCGAGGAAGGCCTTGCCGAAGACTTTTTCGCTCCAGATGACGGCTTCGGGGTTGAGCGGCTCTCCCACGCTGGCCAGATGGCGAAGGCAGGACAGGTCGAATTTCTTGACGATCTCCTCTCCGGCCTTCATGAGCGAGCGGATGGCCGTCGGCGCGGAATACCAATTCGTGATCCGGTATTTCTCGATGAATTTATACCAGGCTTCGGCGGAAAAACCGGCGTCCAAGACGCACTGCGTGACGCCCGCGCTCCAAGGGCCGATGACGCCGTAGGACGTGCCCGTGACCCAGCCGGGGTCGGCCGTGCACCAGTAAATGTCGTCGTCCCTGAGATCGAGGACCCATTTGGTCGTCATATATTGCGAGATCAGGGAATAATGGACGTGCTTGACGCCTTTGGGCTGACCGGTCGTGCCCGATGTGTAATGGAGAAGCGACCCGGATTCCGCCCGCGTTGGATAGGATTCGAAAGTCTCGACGGGGTCGACTTTTTCCAGCGAAAAAACAACTTCTCGCTCCTTGAGCGGCGTCTTCCCGTCATGATCGACGATGATGATATGTTTCAAACTGGGGAGCTTGTCCAGAATCTTGCGGACCTTGGGCGCATGCTTCCTTTGGGTGATGATGGCCGATGTCTGAGCGTTGTCCAGGCGGACGAAGAGCGATTCGTCGCCGAACGCGGAATACAGCGGCTGGGCGATGGCACCTGTCTTGACGATGCCCAGGACGCCGATGAAAAGCTCGGGGGCCTTGTCCATGAAAAGGCAGACCCGGTCGCCGGGCTGGATGCCCAGATTCTTGAGGAAAGTTCCGATCGTGTTGCTGGCCCGCCGGATATCGTGATACGTGTACTTTTTTTCGACTCCGGCCGAGTTCTCCCAGAGGAGGGCCGGTTTGTCGCCTTTGCCTTGCTCGCAGATCCGGTCCGAGCAATACCACCCGATATTGATGACGCCGCCCGGTTCATAGTCCAGCTCTTTCTCAGAGGTCGTCCAGGAGAAATTCTTGACCTGTTCTTCGTATGACCCGATGTTTGACATAACGCGTCCTTTTTTGAAATTGCATTCAAAGAAAAGAGATTATAGCGGATTCTTTTGAAAAGTCAAAGACAAGCCCCGAGCGGCCCCGGACTTGACAAAAGGCCGGTTCTTCGGTATTATAAGTTAGCCTAGTTGCTCAGAAAAATACAACATATGGTATATATTATTAAAAGGTAGCACAGATAGAAGATTTGACCTGACTTTTCGCTGAGAATCAGCTTTTAATACTGCCAAGTCCAATAGATCAAACAATGCCAAAAACCATCCGTCAGAACCATAAATATTTTGCCCTCGCTTTTTTCGTCATGTTTTTTCTGGGCGGCCGTCCGGCCGAATTCGGCCAGGAAAACGTCTTCTTTCAAGGATTTCTCATCCAAAAGCCGGTCATTCGGATCGCCCTGGGTCTGAACCTCGAGGACGTTCACGTCCACGCTTCCTCCGGCATGAAAATTTACCGGGCTGGAGGGAATTATAAGCTGTTGGCCGCGGACGCATCCCAGGTCCGGGTCAAGGGGCATAAGGAAAAATTGACCGAAAAGTTCGTCATTCAGGTCGCCCAAGCGAGAAAAAAAGACGATGCCGAGGCTATGGCCAAAGAACTCAAAGATAAGATCGACAGACGGGTTTACGTGGCCCAAGACAAGGAGAACGAACTCGACGGCATCTATCAGGTCCGCGTGGGGGACTTCTTGACGCGCGGCGAAGCCCTGGAGTTCATTAAGAAATTGTCCCGACTCGGCCTCAAGAACGCCTGGATCATCCGGGAGGAAGTCACGGAGCCGACCTCGCGGCCGCAATGGGTTCTGGTAAACGACGAACTCATTAATTTGGACGCCGCGACGTCCTTGTACTTCATCCCCGGCAGCCCTGAAAGCTATTTATCCTACAACGGCCGGAACTTCCGGGGAATCTTCGTCCTGCGGGGGAGCCGCAGGGGGGTCCTATTGATCAATATCCTGAATCTCGAGGAATACTTGAAGGGGGTCGTCCCCGGCGAGCTTTCGCCTTATTATTTCGGCGAGCTCGAGGCTCAAAAAGCCCAGGCGATCGCCGCCCGGACCTACGCCCTCAAAAATATCGGCCAGTTCGACGACCTCGGTTTCGATCTGTACGCTACGCCGGCTTCCCAGGTCTATGAGGGCATGAGCATCGAACATCCCCTGAGCACTCGCGCGGTCGATGAAACCAGGGGAGAGGTGGCCACTTACGACGGAAAATTGATCAACGCGCTCTATACCAGCACGTGCGGAGGCGCCACCGAGGACGCGGAAAAGATGTTCGAAGGCAATTCCGTGCCTTATCTCAAAAGCACCGAGTGCGTCCTGGAGAAAGATGAAGGATGGCAGTTTCAGAGTCCGGCCATTCTTCCGCCCATCCAGGTTTCCGGGATGAACGTCGGTCCCAAGCTGGCCTATCTCATGGCCTTGGGCATCCTGCCACAGGAGACGAAAGCGGCCTATTTCAGGGAAGCGGCCGTCGCCGCCGAAGCCGCCGATTGGATCCGGAAAGCCCTCGTCCAACTCGGGAAGAAAAACGAGAAATTCGCTCCCGAACAAACGTTAATGAATCACGCGGCCTTTGCCCGCATCGTCATCGAGGGTTTTCAATGGCAGGAACGCGTTCAAAACCTGATCGGGAGAAGCGAAACGGACCGCGCCACCAAGGATTTTCCGTTGCTCACGGCCGAGGACAAAAACGCTCTGGCCTACTTCATCATTTCCGGGATCTATCCGGCCTTTGACGCCGGCGTCGGCGAGAAGAACCGCATTTTGACCAGGGCCGAGGCCGCTTATTATCTGGCCAAGGCCGTATCGACATATAAGGATTTCTATCATCAGGGATATCTCAAGGGCCTGGTGAAAAACAAGCTCGAACTGATGGAAGACGACAAGCCGAAGGAGCTCGAGCTTGCGCCCAACATCTTCCTTCTCAGAAACATGGATGATGCTTTGTCCTTCACCCCCTCCTTCGAACTTTCCGGGGGAGATGTCGTGAAATGGATCGAAAGCGAGGGGAAGATCAGGCTTCTCCAATCCGTTTCCTCCTCCATCAGCAACGTGTTGGACAATCCATCGCAGTTCCATCGCTGGGAGGTCCGGATGTCGCGGGAGGATCTGGAGACGCGCCTCAACCAGTATTATCCGATCGGAGGACTCGTCGACCTTATCCCCCAGAAACGCGGCGTTTCCAAACGGGTGATCGAACTTGCGATCATCGGCCGGGAGAGCCAAGTCCGGGTCCTCGGGCTGAAGATCCGCCAGGTTCTAAACCTCAGAGACACTCTTTTCGTCGTCGACCGCGAATATGATCAAGACGGCCGCGTCGGCCATTTCCTGTTTTCCGGTAAGGGCTGGGGACACGGCGTCGGCCTCTGTCAGGTCGGAGCCTACCGAATGGCCCAAAAAGGCGCGACGTACGGCGAAATCCTGAAAAAATACTATCACGGGATCAAGATCGATAAGATCTACTGATCAGACGACCATCGAGCCGATCTCTTTCAGGTTTAGAAGCGGTTAGATCATGTGCCGGCGCGGACGGGCTGAGCACCGATCCAGCCTTTTTTCGGCCTCAGGCTTTAGGATTCGTCTCTGCGGATTCTTTATTCCGCTTGCGGTTCCAATAGAGGTAGCCCGGGACGCCGAGGGCGACCCAGAACAAGCCCATGACTGAATTGATGATCGGCGCTCGTCCGGCGGCGAAGCTGGTGATGTCCGAGTAGAGAGTGAAGACGATGTAGACGGAAGCGAACAGAACGAAGAGGATGGGCGTCACGGGATATCCCCAGACTTTGTAGGGCCGGGGCGTATCCGGCATTCTTTTGCGCAGGGTGAAAACGCTGGCTGCGGCGAGGGCGTAAAAGACCCAGCTGACGAAGATCAGCATGTCCGTAAGCTGGTCGAACGTTCCGCTGAACACCAGGACCGCTGCCCAGGCGCCCTGGACGATCAGGGCGGTGCCCGGCGTCCGGAATCGGGGATGGATGTATCCGAGCTTCCGAAAGAAGAGCTTCTCGCGGGCCATGGCGAAATAGACCCGGGCCGACATCATAGCGGTGCTGTTCACGGCCCCGAACGTCGAGATCATGATGGCGATGGCGATCGCCGCGCCGCCCCACTTGCCGAGGAAGCTCCCGGCGACATCGACGGCAACCAGATAATTTTCCGAATATTTGGCAGCCATGGTCGGGACCGGGATGATATAGATATAGGCCAGGTTGATGAGGACGTAGACGGCGATGACGATGAGGACGGTGATCGCCATCGCCCGCGGCAGATTCTTCTGGACGTTCTTGATCTCACCCGACATGTAGGTGATGTTGATCCAAGCGTCGTAGGCCCAGAACGCTCCGGCCATGGCCATGATGAACATGAGGAAGACCGAGGGCGACCCGGCCGCTGCCGCGAGCGGGGCCGTGGAGGTGAAGTTGCCGAAATTGCCGTGGCCGAGGGCGAAGGCCAGGACGACGATGGCGACAAGGACGCCGATCTTGAGGGCCGAAAAAATGACCGCGATGGCGCTGCCGAACTTGACTCCGAGGTAGTTCATCACGGTCAGAAAGGCGATCAGGGCGATCGTGCAGAGCTTGACCCCGATGGATTTAAAGGGCGTCATGACCCCGATGAAGGGGATCGGCACGCTGACGTTTTCCCAGGCGGCGGGCAAATGAGGGAATTTGACGAACGTCCCCAGTGAATCCGAAAAAACGTAGGCGATGGCCGCCAGCGACCCCGTCTGGATGACGATGAAAACCGCCCAGCCGTACAAATATCCGACGAATTTGTTGTAGCCTTTGTTGAAATAGATGTACTGGCCGCCGGGATCCTGGAACATCCCCGAGATCTCAGCGATGCTCAGCGCGCCGAAGAGGGTCATGACGCCGGCGACCACCCAGACGAGGATGAGCAGTTCGGGCGAGCCCAACTGCGTCGCCATGAGGGCGGGTTTTTTAAAGATCCCCGACCCGATGATCGCGCCCACGCCGGCCGCGACGGCGGCCAGGAGACCCATCTCCCGCCTCAGCTCTATAACTTTTTTCCCTATTTGATCGGCCATGCGGAGCTCCTTTAATGAGGCCGATTATAGGAATTATGGGCGAAGAAAGCAACAGAACGCCCTTGCGCCGCGTCCGATGATTTGATATGAATGGAGGACCATGGCCCACGCGACGGCCCGATCCGGTTACGCCGAGCTGGTCAAGAGGCTCAATAAATTCCCACAAGGAGCCCCGCCTTCGGAGGTCCTCTACAAGATCCTCGGGCTTCTCTTCAGCGAGAAAGAAGCCGGGCTCGTCGCTCTCCTGCCCATCAAGCCTTTCACCGCGAAAACCGCCGCGCGAGCTTGGAAAATGAACATTACGGAAGCCCGCAAAATCCTGGACGGCCTGGCGAGCCGGGCCATCCTCATCGACATCGCCGGCCGGAAGAATTCCTATTACGTCCTCCCGCCGCCCATGGCCGGATTCTTCGAATTCTCGATGATGCGCTTGCGCGGGGATATCGATCAAAAGCTCCTGGCCGAGCTTTATTACCAATACATCACGGTCGAGGAAGATTTCATCAAAGCTCTGTTCCTCCAAGGAGAGACGCAACTGGGGCGCGTCTTCGTCAGCGAGCCCGTGCTGTCCAATGACAACGCTCTTCACGTCCTGGACTACGAGCGGGCGAGCGAGGTCGTCAAGACCGCCTCTCATCGGGGCGTCGGCCTCTGCTACTGCCGCCACAAAATGGAGCACATCGGCAAAGCTTGCGATGCCCCCCAGGACATTTGCATGACGTTCAATACGACCGCGGCGTCGCTCATCAAGCATGGCTTTGCTAGGGCGGTCGATGTCGCAGAAGGGCTGGCCCTTCTTCAACAAGCTTATGATCGCAACCTCGTCCAGTTCGGCGAGAACATCCGAAAACGGGTCAGCTTCATCTGCAACTGCTGCGGCTGTTGCTGTGAAGCGATGACCGCCGCGCGCCGTTTCGGGATCATGCGGCCGGTCCATACGACGAATTTCATTCCCGAGATCGAGGCGGCCTGCTCGGGCTGCGGCGACTGCGTGGCCGTCTGCCCGGTCGAGGCCATGACGCTCGTCTCGGCCAACGATCCCGCTCATCCGAAAAGGAAAAGGGCCAAGCTCGACGAGGGCATCTGCCTAGGCTGCGCGGTCTGCGTCCGCGCCTGCAAAACGAAAAATCTGCGCTTGAAATCCCGGCCGCAGCGCGTGATCACGCCGCTGAATTCCACGCATAAAGCCGTCCTGATGGCCATTGAGCGGGGCAAGCTCCAGAATCTCGTCTTCGACAACCAGGCCTTGATGAGCCACCGGGCCATGGCCGCCATCCTGGGCGTCATTCTCAAGCTCCCCCCTCTCAAACAAGCTCTTGCCAGCCGGCAGATGAAATCGCGCTATTTGGACACGCTGATCTCCCGGCTGAGGCTTTAATGAGCTCTCTGCTGAACGTCAGGCCCTGATCATTTCTTGGGCACGACCGCCAGGATCTTCTTCATCAGCTTGTCGTCGTTTGGGAATTGGCCGGCCTTGGGCAAGCGCTGCAACAAAAGCGCCCAGTTCGGGTCCAAGGCGAACGTTTTTTTGAAAAGCAGCAGGCTTTCCTCGACCTTGCCCGTCGCGGCCAGGGTCACCGCCGGCCAGAAGATCATCTCCGGGTTGTCCGGATAAATGTCCATCCCTTTCGAATATTCTTTCATCGCCTCGGCCGTCTTGTTTTCAGTCAGATATTCGTCTCCCTGGTTCATGTGATTATAGGCTTTGTTGAGCTTGAGGAGCCGCTTGAGCTCAGGGACCGGCGCGACGCTGTCCTCGACCCTCAGGTCATAAATGCGATCTTTCCACCAGACGCCCGAGCTCTTGCCTTTGACGACGATGATGGCCGCCGATTGTTTTCCCCGGATGTCTCCGCCTTCTTTCTCGGCCGCTTCGAGCGCGGCGATCAATCTGTCGGCCAGTTCGCCCTTTGTCGTCTCGAACGCCCGGGCCATGGCGTCCCATACGGTGTTTTTCAGCATCATGTTCGCCTGGCAGGAAAAACCGTCGCCGACGTGTTGACCCGCTTCGGCGATGCAATTCTTTCCGGTGTGCGCGGCCGCTTTTCCCCGTGCGTCCACCATGGCCACCTGGCGGACGGACTCGTTCTTGTCCGCCTTCAACAGCCCGACCAGGGCTTCGTCGGCGCTCTTCCCGACTTTCATAAGCTCGAGTCCCAACGGGCCATAGGACGGTTCGACGAACGATTGCGTCGCGACGGCGCCCACTCCCGCTTCGACCCAGGGAACAAGCGCTCCGACCGAAAACCAGTGGGATTGGACGGCGACCCCGAGTTCGCCCGTGGCCTTGTCCAGGGCCACGATCGAATAGGTGTGGACAGGCCGGACGGATTTTCCAAGGCCGGGGGCCGAAAACAACGAGAGCGCGGAAACGCTTATGACTATGAATACCCATGATTTATTCATTTCGGACCTCCTTGGCCCTATTATATAACAAGAATCCAACATCATGGGGGCGACATCATGAGTCAAAGAAACCGGATTCTCAAAGCGGTCATTTATCTTGGATTATCGTTCTTCCTCGTTGGACCGGCGGCGCCCTCCCCGGATATCGTCCTGGCCAATATAACTTCAGGTGCGGGGCGCGGTCCTCGTCGCCGTCGCCGAACATGCCCGGCCTTTGTTCGAATATTCCCCGCTCAAGATCAAGAAAGCCGTGACGGGGTACGGCCAAGCCGATAAAAGCCAGGTCGGCGTCATGGTCAAAGCCCTGTTGAACATCGACGACGACGGCCTGGAAGAAGATGCTTCCGACGCCCTGGCCTGCGCCTTCTGCCACCTCAACACGCGGCTGTTTCAGAAGGCCGTCGAAGAATCGAAGATCTGATCCTTCCGTTCGAAGGTCACGCCTTTCTCAAAAAAGCCGAGGGAGCTTTTTAAAACGCGTCGCCAGGAGAGTAGAGAAGTGACGAAGATCGACCTCGACCATATCCAAAGCCGAGCCGCCGGATGATCTAAAGTTTGGCGATGATCCCGTCCAGCGCTTTTTGGGGCGACATCGCCCCGAACTGGAATTCGAGCTCATCCCCGGACTTCAGCTTGAGATAAAGCGCTTTTTGGAACAAGGACTTCTTGACGATCTTGGCTTCCCCGATCGCGCTGAAGGGGATGGCGGCATGGTCGTTCAGTTTCTCGTAGGGTTTGATCCGGCGAGCGATCAGAGACGCGGCGTTTTCCTCGAGCGAGATCCCCGCCTCGAAACGCACATAGCGGTTCGTCACGTGGAGTTTTCCCGTGATTTTTTCGGAGTTCGGCCGCGGCTCGCCCAAAAAAACGGACCAGGACCCGACTGTCTCTTCCCCTTGCTCAAGCCACGATTCAGCCATGTTCCCTCCTTGATGTACCCCTATTCTATACAGGGGGCGAGAGCCTCGGCGGCCCGCAGGTCCTCGAACGTGTCGATCTCCAGGCAGGGCAGTCCGCCGCTGTCGACCGCCGCGACCTTCGCCCCTCCGTCGATCATTTCCTGGAACGAGGCTTCGTAGAATTCGTAGATGCTTTTCCGCCGCCCCAGGAGGTCGAACAGACGCTCCGTCGTGGCCGCAGAGAACTTCTCTAGGCCGACCGACTCGCCGGCCGCCGTCCTTGGATCAATCTCCTTGCCGATCTTCAAGACGTATCGCCCCGCGTCCAACTCGACCTTGATCTCCTCCGCCCCGAGCCGGCCCTCGGAGCGCAACACGAGCGCGTCCGGGTGCGGGTTGTCCAGGAGCCGCCGCAGGATCCCGGCGTGGAAGATGACATCGGCGTCCAGGAGGACCATCTCTTCGCCCTTCAGCGCGGTGCCGGCGAGCCACAGGGAATAGTTGTTGTTGGTGGAATCGAAGATGGGGTTGTGGACGAATTCGACCTTCGTTGCGGGGCGGAGCGAGGCGACAAAGCCTTCGATCATCTCCCGCAGGAACCCGGTGACAATGATCGTTTTCTCGATCCCGCACTGGTCGAGCGTCTCGAGACTGCGCTGGAGAAGCGGCTTTCCGCCAATCGGCAGCAGCGACTTGGGCGTATTCGCGGTCAAGGGCTGGAGGCGGGAGGCCACCCCGGCCGCCAGGATCACGGCCGTCATTAGCCGGCCTTGTGCACGGGGGCTGGAGAGGCGAAGGAAGCCGCGACCTCGGCGAAGGCTTCCCTGGCCCGCCGGTTCTGCTTCTCCGTCCCGATGGTGATGCGGATGCAGTCCTGTACGCCGGGGTCGTCGAGGAACTTGACGATGATCCCCCGGGCTTTCAATCCGGCGTTCAACGGCTCCTTGTGCACCGTCGGATAGCGGAGCATCATGAAGTTGGCCTCGGAGCGGAAGGGCTTGAACCCCTCCAGTGCGCCGAAGGCTTTCAGGTAGGCCTCTTTGTCCTTGCGCATCCGGGCCGCGATGCCGCGATAATATTCCTCGTCGTCCAGCGCGGCCAGGGCAATCTTCTCGGTGAGCTGGTTATAACCCAGGTAGCGGGCGGCGAAGACGACCAGATCCTTCAGGCCTTCGCCGATGCCGGCGTAGCCGACGCGCAAACCGGCCAGGGCGTAGTATTTAGAAAATGTCCGCAGAAGGATGAGCCGCGGGTGTCGGTCCAGCAATCCCTTCACCTCTTCGTCGGTCCCCTCGGAGAAGCCGTGGTAGGCCTCGTCGAGAACGATGATCGACGAGGGGCAGCACTCGATCAGGTCCACGAGCGCGGCCCTGTCCATGGACGAGCCGGTTGGATTGTTGGGCGAGGCGATGAGCACGAGGCGCGGCTCGTGCGTCCGGGCCAGGCGCAGGATCTCGTCGGCGTCGAATTCGAACCGGTCGCCCCGCTCGACTAGAGGGTATTCGAGGCAGGCGCCCCGGGCCTCCTTAGCGAGGGCTTTGTAGTACCACCACGACTGCTGCGGCAGCAAAATGGTCTCGCCGGGACGCAGGTAGCATTGGACGACCTGCTTCAGCATGTCCTCGCTTCCGTAGCTCAGCAGGAGACGCTCTTCTGGGAGGCCGAACCGCCGGCTCAGGCGGTCCGACAGCTCGCTCTTGCGTCCCCGCTGGAAATCGCGCGAATACAAGCTCAGTTGGTCGAGGCCGGCCTCGCGCAGAACGCGATAGCAGGCCGGCGCGGGCCCATAGAGGTTTTCGTTTCGGTCCAAAGTGATCTTGTCCATTTTACGTATCTCCGGGCAGGTATTATACTTCTTTGGCCCGATGGGAAAAAGCCCCGGCGTGAAGAATTTATCTTTGAAGCGAAATTGGGGGACATGGGGGGATAAGGATTTGCTTTTTCGCTTTGCACGAGTTATGCTCCCATTGAGCTCGGAATCGAGGCTCCCCATCACGAAAAGAAGATAATCCCGGCTGCGGATCAATGTCAACAACAACGAAGATGGCTGCGAAAGAGGCCGGCGGGCCTGTTGACGATTCTTTGCCGTTGGTATAAAAATATCTTTATTCTTCCGTTTCGAACATCGAGGTGGAATTTTGGCTGAGACCGAGATCGTCGTCCGGGGCCTGACGAAGGACTATCCCCGCGTCCGGGCGGTGGATAACATTTCGTTCGAGGTCGAGCGAAAAGAGATCTTCGGACTGCTCGGTCCCAATGGGGCCGGAAAGACGACGACGATTCGCCTCCTGCTGATGCTCATCCGGCCGACGTCCGGGCGGATGAGCGTCATGGGGATCGACTCCCTCGCCCACCCCGGAAAAATTCGGCAGCTCTCCGGATACGTGCCGCAGGACGTCTCGGTGGACGGGGAACTCACCGGATTCGAAAACATCCTCATGTATTCCAAGCTCTATGGCCTGCCGCATCGGGGCCGCAGGGGCGCTATCGACGATATCCTCGGCCTTCTTGACCTTCGCGACCGGGCCGGCGAAATGGTCAATACCTATTCCGGGGGAATGATGCGCCGGCTCGAAATCGCTCAAGCGCTGGTCAACCGGCCCAAGCTCCTCTTCCTGGACGAGCCAAGCATCGGCCTTGACCCCGGGGCCAAAAAGGTCATCTGGGGCTTGATCCGGAAACTGCGGGACGAGTTCGGGACGATCGTTTTCATCAACACCCACGATATGAACGAAGCGGATGAGCTCTGCGACCGCATCGGGATCCTCACCAAGGGCCGGCTCGAGACGATCGGGTCCCCTACCGAGCTCAAAGCTACGGTGGGCGGGGATATTCTCTCCTTCGATTCCAAGGCGGCCGGCTTTGCCGAACACGTCAAGGCGCTCGGATATCCGCCCCTCTCCGGATCGCACGCGGAACGCGTGGACATCCTCGTCACGAACGGCGAGCATTTGATTCCGCACATCCTGGAATCGCTTAAAGCGCGCGGCGTCGAGGTCGAGGCCGTCTCCCTGAAAAAACCCTCGCTCGACGACGTCTTCCTCAAATATACGGGGACCCGGATCGAGGCCGGGGACTCCTGGAAAGAGGCCCGCCGGACGCGGCGCACCTTCAGGAGAATGGTGAAATGAACCTGAAACGCTATCTTCAGAGCGCGCTCACGCTGGCTGAGTTCGAATTGAGAAAAATCCGGCACGACACGTCCCAGATCTGGCTGAGGCTGGTCCAGCCGGCGCTCTGGCTCCTGATTTTCGGGACCGTGTTCAGCCAGGTCCGGGGGATCACGACCGGACCTTATTCCTACCGCCAGTTCATGACGCCCGGCATCCTCGCCCAGTCGGTCATGTTCGTGGCCATCTTCTACGGCATCACGGTTGTCTGGGAGCGCGACCTGGGGATCTTGAACAAACTCCTCTCGACGCCCGTCCCGCGCTCGGCCATCGTCCTGGGAAAAGCCCTGTCCGCGGGCGTGCGGGGGATCTTCCAGGCGACGGCCGTTCTGGGCATCGCCCTCATCATCCGCATCCATCTGACGCTCACCCTCTGGACGGTCCTGGGCGTCTTCATCATCATCATCCTGTTCGGGATGTGTTTCGCGAGCCTAAGCATGTCGCTCGCCCCGATCTTCCGGACGCGGGAACGGATGATGGGAATCGGCCAGGCGATCACCATGCCGCTTTTCTTCGCCAGTAACGCGATTTATCCCATTTCGTTGATGCCCGGCTGGTTGAGGGCGATCGCCGTCGTCAACCCTCTGAGCTACGTCGTTGACGCGATGCGGGCGCTCCTCGTCACGAGCGATTTCAGCTCGCTCGGAAAAGACATCCTCGCCCTCCTTGTCGCGACGACGGCGATGATCGTCCTCGCCAGTTTGAGTTTCCGAAAAATCCTGTCCTGAATGACGGGGCCAAATCCCCCTTGGTCCCGAAATCCGGATCGAATGTGTTGATGTTGAGTTAGTCGATCCGGAAAAAGGGCGCGGCGAGGGGGATGGCGTGGAATCGACGCTCCCCATCACAAAAAAGGATAATCCCGGACGCGGTTGGTTCCGCGCAATTTTCTTGTTCTTGACATTGATCGGCGGCCAGCAATATCCCCTAGCATAGGGGTTGGGGAATGTCAAAAAAGGACCATCGCCCAACGGAAAAAGGGCGGGGGGAATTTATTTGGCCGGTCCCACTTTGGTTTCCGGCCGTAAATCATAGAGCTTCAGTGCGTTGCGCATCGCCGCCGGCAGAGGACGCTGCCCGGGATTCCCCGACCGGAATTGGCCCAGGGCAGGAGGTTTGACTCGGGCGGAGCCCGCATCGTCCCTCCAGGCTTCGTCGGGGACGGGCGTTCCATTTTTCTCGATCCATCTCTCGACCTCGAGCTGCGCGTCCCTTCCGCCGCGCAGACCCACTCCCATACCCAAGGCTGGTCCGGATCCCAGCCCCGTTCCCGGAATGATATTGAAAACGATCCCCAGCCCGCGCAAGCTCCAGGCCGCCAGCTGAATCGGCCTGAGGCCGGCCGCCGCGGCCGGAAAAACCCTGACGAGGAAGTACCGGACTTCGCCGTTCTTGACCATCCGGTCGACTTTCTCCGGGGTCAGGATCTTGTCCGAACCCAGGAATCCACCCATGGCAATGACCGGAGCGCCCGTTTCCAGAATGATATCCCATGCTTCGCGGGCGTTGGGCACGGCTACGAGGAACTTTTCATTCTTTCGGTTTTTTCGCAAGAACTCGATAAGCTTCTCCGTCCGAAATCCTTCGTTCATCGCCCCCGGCCTCATCATCGGGGCCGGAGCATTCGTCCCGGCGCCGTTCGCGTATCGGCTCGCGAGTTCAGGACCCGCAAAAGGCATCGACGGAACACCGCCGTAGATCAGCGGCGTGACCGCCCAAGCGAAAGGAGCGAGGATCAAACTCGCGAAGCCGACCGCCAATCCGGTTTTTTCGAGGGCCGGCTTCGTGACTCCCTTGGCTCTGAGGGCAATCAACAGGCCGGCCGCTGTCAGGCTGAGGACCGCAATGACTGGGATCAGGTTTTTTGCCCATGCTTGATAAGGACGAAGAATCATTATTTGGACGGCCGCCGTGGCGAGAATGACCGCGGGCAAGACCCCTCTGCGGAATCCTCTTTGGTGCCAGCTATCACGCAATTCGACGACCGCGATCCCGCATAGCGCGGCGATCGACGGCGCGATCAACACTAGATAATAGCGATGGAAAAAGCCGGACGTGCTGAAATAGACCGCCATCGAGAAAAACCAGACGGACCAGAGGAGGACGGCGCGTGATTTCGGGTCTTTGAAGAGCGGCCGTTTCATTTTTGATACGGCAACGCCGACTCCGCAGAGCCCGAAGACGATCAGCCAGCCGATTTGTCCTCCGAGTTGGCGTCCGAACAACCGAAGGACTCCAGCCTGCCCCGTTTCGTTTGCGAATCCTCCACCTCCCGGCCCGCCGCCCGTGATCGACGGCTTCAGCAGTGGAGCGTTGATTTTCGAGCCGGTACCGGATGGGACGCCTTGAGGGGCGGCCGCCGGTTTTGCCGACGGAGCCGGCGCGTTCGCTTGAGGTTTCGAGTTTGCCGGATTAATCGGTCGGAATCCGAGGCCCCCGCCTCTTGGAAAACCGGGGCGTCCCCGCCGCAGCCACTGCGGAATCAGCCTGTTGATCCCGTTCCAGTCCACGGCCAGTTCGATTACGGAATTGTTTTTACTGCTGTCCACATACGGCCGTACGTCCTCGGGAGTCGTATCGACGATCAACGCCCAAGAAAGCGAAACCGCCAAAAGAACGACTCCGGCCAGCGCCAGATGCCGGATCTTTTTCCAGAATTTCAAACGGACGCCGAAAAAATACAACACGACGATGGCGGGAAGGACCGTGTAGGCGGCCAACATTTTGACGTTGAATCCCATCCCGACGAAGGCCATCGCGGCTAAAAGCCAGCCCAGGCTCGACCGTTCCACGGCGTTCGTGATCGCCCAGGCCGCGGCCAAAAGGATGGCGACCAGGAGGACGTCGAGCTGGTTTGTCCGGCTCGCCGCAACCGTGATCGGTGTGACGGCCAGAACGAAGCCTCCGACGAGACCCGCGGTTCGGCCGTACACTTTTTTGACGAGGGCATAAAGGACGCCGACGGACAAGGCCCCCGCGAGGGCTTGGGGAAGGATGATGGCCCAGCCTTTGAAACCAAAAATCGCCGCGCTCAAGGTCTGCACCCATAACCCTGCCGCAGGTTTATCGACGGTGACGAATCCGCCGGGGTCAAACGAGGCGAAGAAGAAATTGTGCCAGCTCGCCAGCATGCTTCTAACGGCGGCGGCATAGTATTTATCGCCGAAACCCTCTCGGCCGATCCTCAAGAAATTCAAGAGAAAGGAAACGGACATTATTCCCAAAACAGAGAAATCAGGCCGTCGACTTAGGACTTTGCGCAGAAATCCTCGTCCGCGTTTTTCGACACAGAATTCTTCCTGCATGATAAATTTAGACAAAGAAATCGGCCGGTTCCTTTGAACGGGTCAAGGGATTAAATAAAACGACAGAACACGGATTTCAGAATACGAAACCCGCGCCGAGGCAGAACGTCCATCCGCCGAGGTCGACCTCGTACTCCAGCGGTTTCACCATGATAGAGCTATATTTCACCCGAACGTCGATCCCAAATGCGCTATAGTGGGCCGTAACACCGGCTCGACGGGGTGACGATCAGCCGCGGGAGCGTCGTCGGCGACGTCGTGGCCGCCTCCCTTCCCGACTATTGCCGTCGGCGAACGCCGCCTCCGGATCACCGACCGCCGGGCTTTGGCCCGCTGACGGCCTCCGTCGCCGGGACATGCCTTGCCCTATTCCCAGCTCGGGATCGAGCATTGCTTTTGCCGGAACGCTTATATTATACTCGGGCCGATGACGACGGACCACGCGGCCGGAGACGGGGAAAGGGCGGCTCGCGTTCACTTCCGGAAGGTCAGCGATATCTATCAGGAATCGTTTGGCCGCGAGGACGTCGCCGACATCCACGACCGGATCAAACGCGTGATCGAGCCCGACCTCCGGGGACTCGTCGTCGACATCGGCTCGGCCGGTGTTCCCGATTTCGAGTCCAATCCCTCGCGCACCGTCCTCTCCGTCGATTACACCCTGGAATCCCTCCGGTGCGCCCCCCCCAAGAACGTGATTCCCCTGGCCGGAGACATTCGGGCGATACCGCTACGGAGCGACGTCGGGGACCGCGTCATTGTTCAATACGTCCTTCACTATCTCACGAGCTCGCCGAGTGAGCCGTTCGAAGCGAACGTCCGGCGGGCCCTCAAAGAATCGGCCCGCGTCCTTCGTCGAGGCGGCAAGGTGTTCCTCGTGGACTCGTTCGCCTGCCCTGCCTTCGAGCTCCTCCAGCGCGCCCTTTATCCTCTTTCATACCGAGCCCTTCGGGCGGCCGCCAAACCCACCCTATTCTTTTTCTCTGTGGCCCGGCTCATGCGCCTGGCCGAGGCCTGCGGGCTGACTCCGGAGAAATTCGTGGCCATCCCCTGGGGCCGGATGAGCGTCGCCAGCCAAACCCTGTTTCCACGCCTCAGGTTTCCGCTGCGATTCTCTCCGGTTCGGTGCGGCGTGCTCATCGCCGTTAAACGATAGCCCGGAGGGCGGGGTGGACGAAGCGGGCGTTTTCCAGAGGATGAGCTCGTTTGACGACGATGGGCTGGCCGAGGTCTTCGCTCGGGAGGTCTTGCGATTTCTTGTCGGTGGGAGCTGCTGGGCTCGGAATGGGCCGAGCGGTTGTTGTCCTGGCGGCATACCGGATTTTCGGTCCACGGCCGGGTCCGGGCCAAGACGAAGCCCGAGGCCAAACGGGTGGGGAAGTACATGATCAGGACGGTGTTGTCTGTCCTTGGAGAAGCTCTCGTTTATGGAGGCCGAGGGCAAGGTCGGTTACCGATATGGACAAGACCGCTCCGAGCAGGAGACAATGGATTATCTGGAGTTCATCGCCCGGGTGACTTCGCATATCCCCGACAAGAGGCAGGTCATGGTTCGTTAATATGGGCTTTATGCCAATGCCCACCGGGGAAAGGTGCGGAAGGCGGTCGTTTCTCCTTTAACGTTGCGGATGAGCGAGGAGGATCGGAAGCCCGTCCTTTCCAAGGGCTGGGCGGCCATGATCCGGAAGGTCTACGAGGTCGATCCGATGGTCTGTCCCAAATGTGGCGGTCAGATGAAAGTCGTTGCCTTCATCACGGATTATGCCGCCGTGGACCGGATCATCGATCACCTGAAGCTGACGTTTGTGGCGGAGAAGCCGCCGCTGTCGCGCGTCATCGAGCAGGTCGCCCTGATGGCGGCCGAAGAGCCGGCGGAGTATTTTTGAGGTCAGCGATTTCATGAGGGGGGAGAGGTTTTGCATCTTTCGGGCGATTTTCCGGTCGTTCGCGATGATGATACGGCCGGAGGGCCTCCTTCGCCGCCATCTTCGTGTTCTTGACTTCGATCCGCAGCCGGAATTATCATCTTTACGCGATGAGAGGTATTGATTCCGAGCTTTTTAGGAAGGAATGTCGCGGAGCGCGAAAAAGCAAATCCCTGAATATGAGGGCGGACGGCAGGCAAGACGCGCGCCCCCCGCGAATGGCCGGCAGGCCCCGGCTCGGCCGCCTGAAGCAGGTGTCGACGCGGACCAGGCTAAAAAATAGGCTTGGCGCTCGCGTTCACCACTGACCGTTTTTCAAATACTCATCGATCGCCTTAGCCGCTTTTCTGCCCGCGCCCATGGCCGAGATGACCGTGGCTGCGCCCGTGACGATATCGCCGCCGGCAAAGACGCCCTTTTTCGAGGTCTTGCCCGTGGCCTCGTCGGCGACGATGTTCCCGTTCTTGGTGAGCGCCAAATCGGGTGTCGCCGAGGTCAGCAAGGGATTGGCACCCTGACCGATGGCCATGATGACCATATCGACATCGATGACGTGTTCCGAGCCTTTCTTGGGGATGGGCCGCCGGCGGCCCGATTCGTCGGGCTCGCCCAGCTCCATCTCGAGGCACTCGATCCCCTTCACCCAGCCCCGCTCGTTCCCCGGGATGCGAATGGGTGTCGTCAGCAGGCGCGGCTGGACGCCCTCCTCGAAGGCGTTCTCGATCTCTTCCTCGCGGGCCGGCATCTGCTCTCTCGCCCGGCGGTAGATCAGATAGACGTTCTCGGCCCCCAGGCGGAGCGAGGTCCGGGCGGAATCCATGGCCACGTTGCCGCCGCCCACGACAGCGATGTTGCGCCCATAGTGGACGGGCGTATGGAATTCGGGAAACAGGTAGGCCTTCATGAGGTTCACCCGGGTGAGGAACTCGTTGGCCGAGTAGACCCCGTTGAGGTTCTCGCCGGGGATCTTCATGAAGTGCGGCAGGCCGGCGCCGGTCCCGATGAACACAGCGTCATAGCCGTTCTTGAGAAGGTCGTCGATGGTGAAGGATGTCCCAACGACCTGGCTGACCCGGATCTCGGCTCCCAGCTTGGCGATATATTCGCTCTCGCGCTGGACGATCCATTTGGGCAGACGGAACTCGGGAATGCCGTAGACCAGGACGCCGCCCGGCCTGTGAAGGGCCTCGAAGACCGTGACGCCGTGCCCCATTTTGATGAGGTCGCTGGCCGCCGTCAGGCCCGCCGGGCCGGCCCCGATGACGGCGACCTTCTTCCCCGTCGGGTTTGGGCACTTCGGCATCCGGATGTCGCCTTGCTGGAACTCGTAGTCGGCCACGAATCGTTCCAGGCGGCCGATGGCGATGGGCTGGCCTTTCTTGGACAGGACGCACAAGGCTTCGCACTGGACCTCCTGCGGACAGACGCGTCCGCAGATGGCCGGCAGGCTGTTTTTCTCCTTGATCTTGTGGATGGCCCCGATGAAATCGCCCTGCCGCATGAGCGCGATGAAACCCGGGATGTCGATATCGACGGGGCATCCGGCTATACAGGGCGACTTCTTGCAAGCGAGGCAGCGCGAGGCTTCGCGCATAGCCCGCTCCTTGGTGTAGCCCAGGGCGACCTCGTTGAAGTTTTGGACCCGAAACTTGGGGTCCTGCTTCGGCATGGCCTCCCGCTTGTTGGCCTTTTCCAGCATTTTCTCGGCGGCCGAGAGCCGGCACTCATGGTCCCATATGGCCCGATGCTCCTCGCGCTTGTACATTTCCGAGCGCTTGAGGAGTTCCTGGAAATCCACAAGGTGGCCGTCGAACTCGGGGCCGTCGACGCAGACGAATTTCATCTGGTCGCCCACGGTGATCCGGCAGCTGCCGCACATTCCCGTCCCGTCCACCATCAGGGAGTTCAGGCTGACGATCGTCGAGACGCCGCTTTTCCTGGTCAAATCGCACACGGCCTTCATCATGATTCCGGGACCGATGGCAACCACGAGGTCGATCGGCACTTTTTCGGCAACGAGCCGCCGGAGCTCGTCGGTCACGAACCCGTGGCGGCCGGCGGTGCCGTCGTCCGTGGTCACGAAAAGCTCATCGCTTACGGCCCGCATCTCCTTTTCCAGGATGATCATCTCCTTGTTCCGGGCGCCGATGATGGAGATGATCCGGTTGCCGGACTCACGGAAGGCCTTGGTGATGGGGTAGACGGGCGCGACGCCGACGCCCCCGCCGATGCAGACGACGGTTCCGGCCTTACGGACCTCCGTCGGCTTGCCGAGAGGTCCGATGACGTCGAGAAACGTGTCTCCGACCTGAAGCTGTTCCATTTTTCGCGTGGACAGGCCGACGATCTGGACGATGAGGGTGATCGTCCCGTTCTCGAGGTTGCGGTCGACCACGGTCAAGGGGATCCGCTCCGCATAATCATCGGCGCGAACGACGACGAACTGGCCGGCCAGAACGGTCCGGGCGATGGGGGGCGTATGGACCTCGAAAAGAGCGATGCCCGGCGCCAGACGCTCCTTTCTGAAGATCTCGTTCAACTGATGTTCCGCGGCGGGAGTCATGTCCGTTCTTTGCGCCTTTCGTTCATTTCTTGTAAGGGAGGTACACGGAGAACGTGCTTCCTCGGTCCGGACGGCTCTCGACCTCGATATGGCCGAAGTGGGAGTCCACGATCTTCTTGGCGATCGTCAGCCCCAGGCCGGTCCCGCTGATCCTGTCCGTCCTCTTGTTCTCGACCCGGAAGAAATCGTCGAAGATCCGCGGCAGGTCGGCCGGGGCTATCCCGACGCCCGTATCGCGGATGTGGATGCCGACGAAATGGGCATCCAGGGACGTTTCGATCGAGACGGAGCCATTCTCCACGTTGTATTTGATGGCGTTGCTGACGAGGTTGGTAAAGAGCTTCTCCATGTCCTGGATGTCGGCCTGAATGGCCGGCAGCGGGACGGACGGCTTCATCTGGAGCGAGACATGGTGCCGTTCGGCTTCGGGCTTGAAGAATTCGACGATCTTGCCGATGACGTCGGTCACCTGGACGGATTCCATTTTCTGGGCGACCTTCCCGGCCTCGATCTTGTTGATCTCCAGGAGGTCCTGGACGAGGGCCAGCAGGGAGTTGGCCCGCTCTTTGGCGCGCAGCAGCCATTTCCGCCTCTGCTCCTCGTCACCGCCAGCTTCCCCGGAAAGCACGACACCCAGCCAGCCTTCGATCGCCGCCAGCGGCGAGCGGAGCTCATGGGCGACCATCGAGACGAACTGGGACTTGATCGTCTCGATCTCCTTAAGCTTCGTGATGTCCCGGATGACCGTGACGGCCCCGAGGAGTCGGCCTTGTTCGTCCCGGACGGGGGCCATCTGGGCCATCAGCACCGACTTCGGGTTATCCGTCTGGATCTCCTGGCCGATCATCGAGAAGTTTTCGTCCTTCGAACCCAGGATCCGGTCAAGAGATTCGATGAGGGCGCGGTTTTTGAGGTAATGGTCCATAACCTTCCCGAGCTCGTCCGTGCCGCTGAGCCTGAGCATCCTCACGGCCGAGGCGTTCCACAGGACCAATTGGCGCTCCAGGTTGGTGACCAGAACGCCGTCGGCCATGCAGCCGATGATGCTGCGGAGACGGCTCTTTTCGCCGGCCAGCTCGAGGAGCCTCTGCTCGCGTTCGTGGTAGAGTCTTTGGGCCTCGAGCCGCAGCTCCCGTTTCTCGATCCCCCTCTTGACCAGGACGGCCAGGGCTTCCGGGGTGAAGGGCTTCGGCAGATAGTCATAGGCCCCCCGCTTGGTCGCCTCGACGGCCGTCTCGATGGTCGCATACCCGGTGATGACGACGAGGATGATCTCGGGGTCGATCTCGTAGATCTTTTTGATCAGGTCCAGGCCTCCGATGCCCGGCATCATGAGGTCGACCAGGATGAGGTCGTAGGACTTCTCCTGGACCCTTTGGAGTCCGACCGTCCCGTCCTCGGCCAGGTCGATGTCGTATCCTTCCTCGGCAAGGACGCGGCGGCATCCCTCCCGGATCCCCAGCTCATCGTCGACGACCAGAATCTTGGTTGGCGCGTTCACTGTCCCTCTTCTCGCTTGCTCAGGAGTTTATCGACCCGCTCCAGGAGGACCTCCGGCATGACGGGTTTGTCCAGGAAATCGTCGGTCTTCATCCAATACCCGTCCTCTTCCAGGGAGAAGCGGAATCCGGTGACCCCGGCCACGGACGTCACCATGAGGATGGGGATCTTCCTGAACAGCGGGTCGGTCTTCACCGTTTTGGTGAAAGAGAAGCCGGCGTCGTGCTTCTCCATCATGAGGTCCAGGATGATGAGATCCGGCATCTCCGCCCGGACGCGCTCGAGCCCCTCCTGCCCGCTCGTCGCGGTGAGCACGTCATAGCCATGGTTCTGCAGGACGGCCTTGTGCATGTCCAGAAAATCGGGGTCGTCATCAACCAATAAGATCTTTCCGCTGGCTTTCATGGTTCTTTCCTTCGGGAGCGTCCTTCAGCTCCTCGACCGGGCCCTCGCTCTTGTTCCATTCGTCCTGGCCGAGGACGGGCAAAAGGATGATGAACGTAGCCCCTTTTCCCAGCTGGCTCTCTACGGAGACCACACCCTTGTGCTTGGAGATGATGCTGTAGACCAGGGCCAGGCCGAGCCCCGTCCCCTTCTCCTTGGTCGTGAAGAACGGGTCGAAGAGCCGGGGGATGTGCTTCTCGGGGATCCCCTTGCCCGTATCCTCGATCCGGATCTCGATCTTGCGGCCGTCGTCGACCCTGAGGCTCTTGACGGTCAGGACTCCTCGACCGTCCATGGCCTGGGCGCCGTTCAGGATGATATTGAAAAAGACCTGCTTCAGAAGGTCCGGATCGGCGAAGGTCGTCGGGAGCGACGGGTCGAGATGAGTGGCCACCTCGATGTTGTGGAAGAGAGACTGCTTGACTAGGAGGGAGAGGGCTTCCTCGATGACCCGGTTGATGGCGATGAGTCCCGGCCGGATCTTGGTCTCCTTGGCGAAACTCAGCAGGTCTTTGACGATCTTGGCCGCCCGGTCCGCTTCCTGGACGACGAGGTTGATATCTTTCTGCCACTTGTTGTTCTGATCCATCTCCCGCTGCATGACCCGGCTGAACATCATGATCGTCCCGATGGGGTTGTTCAGCTCATGGGCGACGCCGGCCGCCAGCTGCCCGAGAGAAGCCATCTTCTCGGTCTGGATGAGCTGCCGTTGGGCCTTCTCCAGCTCTTCATGGGAGCTCTTGAGCTGTTCGTGGGACTTTTCCAGGCGCGAATAAAGGCCCTGGAGACTCTCCAGGAGGTAGTGGTAGCACATTTCCGTTTCGGCCAGGCCCTGGACGACGGCCTTGGCCTTCTCCCAGCAGGAACTATAACCGCAGGCCCCGCAGTCCAAGTTCTGATTGGGATAGGCCTTCCCGAGCTGGTTCAGTATGGCCTCGATCTCCGCGGCCGCGGGGTCGGGCACGGAGACGTCCCGGGCCGCGAATCTCCTGGAGAAATCCAGACGATCCAGCGCCTTGAGGTCATTTCTTTTCTCGGCCGGTCTCGGCTTGTCCTGGGCTTTGATGTAGTTCACGACGATCTGCTTTCGGCTGGGGCCCGAGATTTTTTTATCCGTCGCCGGGCCGTTGATGCAGCCTTGGCAGAACAACAGGTCGAGGAACTGGGAGCGGATCTTTCCCTCTTGGAGCTGCCTCACGGCCCGCATGGCCTCCTCGGCTCCGGACTCGACCACGTGGTCCAGGCTCAGGAGGTCCTGATCAAAGCCGGCGCACCTGCTCATACCTCCGGAAAAGCTCAGGATCCGTCCCAGGCTGCTCGGCGGACCGTCGAACTCCGACGGCTCTTGGGCTTCACGGTCGATCCCCCTCGCCTCGAGAAGGGTCGTGATGTTGTGGTAGATCAAGACATAATCGATGGCCTGCTTCCCGATACGGTCCATGCGCTCCCAGATCCTGGAAATGCAGGGCCCGACAAAAACGACTTTTGTCTCGGCCCCCCTGAGGCGTTTGACCGCCAGGCCGCAGGCAATCATCGGAGAAACAATCGGCATGAGTCGGCTGGCCAAATGAGGCACAAACTTTTCTATATAATAAACGAGCGACGGGCAGAACGAAGAAATCCAAGACGACTCCGGATGTCGGCGGATCCAGGAATCATAGGCCTTGGCCACCAGCTCCCCTCCGACGGCGGTCTCCCAGACCTCGGAGAAGCCGAGCTTCTTGAGGGCGGTGACGAGCTGGCCGGGCGTGCCCCGGTCCAGGACCGCCGGAAACGTGGGGTCCAGGCAGACGACGACCTTCTGGCCGGAGTCGAGAAGTTTCTGGACACGCTTGACGCCGGTATGGGCGCTCACGGCATCGTGGGGACAATGCCGATAGCAGATCCCGCAAAGAATGCACCGGCTCCAGATGCGCTTGACCGTGCCCTTGTCGATCTTCAGGGCGTTGGTGGGGCAATCCCGGACGCAGCGGTAGCATTTGCGGCATCTTGTGTCGGAGATGCTGAGAATGTCCATGGAAATCAGCGATCTCTGTCCGCTAGTCCTTGGCCGCGGTCAATTTTTCGATCTCGGCGACGAAGACCTCGGGGCTGACGGGCTTATCGAGAAGAAGGTCGGCGCCCGTGACCTCCAAGACGTCGGCGTTGGAGGAGAATTCCAGGCCCGTTTGAAGCCCGATGGACGTCAGGAGAATCACGGGCAGGTCGCGGTATTTCTTCTTGATCTTCTTGCTCACTTCGAAGCCGGCGTTGAACTGTTCCATCATGACGTCCAAAACGACCAGGTCGGGCCGGACCTTTTCCAGCTTTTCCAGGCATTCCTTTGAGCTCTGGGCGGTGATGACTTCGTAGCCCCTGTTCTTCAGGACGGTGGAGTGGATCTCCAGAAAATCGAGGTCGTCGTCGACGATGAGGACTCTCTTCGCTCTTTTGTCGTCGGACTTCTTCGCCTGTTTCATCACCACAGAGAGGATTTGCCGGAGGCTCTCCTGGTCCTCGATGGACTCCTCGACTTTCTGCACGAGCTTGCCCCCGTCGTAATACTGATACAGGATTTTGCAGTCGCACTGAACGTGGCAGCGGAAGATCTGTTTGAGGGCCTCTTCCGTGTTTGCAAAATCGAGCTTCTGTCCTTGATAAAAAGGACAATCCGTCCATTCTCCCGGCGTGATCGTGTCCATTAATTCCGGACAATAGACCCGGATGAAGGAACCCGTCTTCTTCTCCATGATCATGCGCTCCGAACTCTGTTTTGTTCGTTACCGGCCATGCGTTTTCCGCTTTTTATGCCTCGCCACTCGAACCCTATCAGCGCCTCTTCCTGCCCGCTAATAGAAATCAGTATAAGCCAAAATCCGGCAATCCGTCAACTTCCTAAACGCCTCCACCTCTCTATTGACGCGTTGGATTGAGGATAAGCTCCAATCCGGCTCTGAATTGATTCGGCCGCTCCGCAAAGGCCTGCGGCTTAGGGGTTCGAGGGGGGAAGACGAGGAGCCGGATCCTCAGTTCCCGACAAGCCTCCTCTATGGGGGATAAAAGAAAGAGCGCGCCCGGAGGGATTTGAACCCCCGACCTTTGGATTCGAAGTCCACGGCGGCCGGGGACCCGGGCTTTACTATAAATAGTGCAGGAGGGACCCCTATTGGTCATCTCGGGCTGCAACAGTGTTCGCATTGCTTGACAAAAGAAAAAACGCTTTAGATTGGCTGGAAAATGCAGTTGACTGCGGCTTCATCAATTACCCCTTCCTCAATGAATATGATCCCTATCTCGCCAATATCCGCGGCGATGAGCGCTTCAAGAAGCTCATGGAGCGCGTGAGGTACAAAGCGGAGCATTTCGAGGAGTGAGAATTTTCTTCGAGGTGTTTCCAAGAATGCTATCTTGAAAATTCGGTTGACTTGACCGAATTTTCAAGATAATCTACGGCCATGATAGACCGTCCAAGAGAAATCAAGACTCTCCGGGGGCTCATCGCCCGGAATCCCATCGTCGGCATCATCGGCGCACGACAGGTCGGGAAGACCACCCTGGCCCGCTCGTTTGTAGCCCAACTGCGGGGGCCTGCTCATTATTTCGACCTCGAGAATCCCGAAGACGAAGCACGGCTAGGCGATCCGATGCTCGCTCTCAAAGGACTCAAGGGCCTCGTCGTGATCGACGAAATCCAGCGGTTACCGGGCCTATTTCCGGTGTTGAGAGTGCTGGTCGATAGACCCCGCCCCGCCGCCCGGTTTCTCGTCTTGGGAAGCGCCTCGCCCGAGCTTCTTCGTCAGGGGTCCGAAACGCTCGCCGGCCGGATCATCTACCATGAACTGAAAAGCCTGGCCCTGGATGAAGTCGGCGTTATACATCACCCGCGCTTATGGTTGAGAGGAGGATTTCCCAGGGCTTATCTGGCTCGAACGACCGCCGCGAGCGATGAATGGCGACGCGGCTTCATTCGGACATTCCTGGAAAGAGATCTGCCTCAGCTTGGCATCAATATCCGATCGACGACTCTGCGCCGATTTTGGACCATGCTGGCCCATTATCACGGCCAGATCTGGAATTCCTCGGAATTTGCCCGCTCTTTCGGCGTCGCCGACACGACCGTCCGGAACTATCTCGATATGCTCACTTCGGCGCTGGTTGTCACCCAGCTTCAGCCATGGCACGAGAACATCAGCAAGCGGCAGATCAAGTCGCCCAAGATCTATCTCACGGATAGCGGGATTCTCCACGCCCTTCTTAATATCATCCGCATGCAGGACCTCGAAAAGCATCCGAAACTCGGGGCGTCGTGGGAGGGTTTCGTTATCAACCAGGTGATCCGGCAACTTGGGGCGAGGTCTGAAGAATGCTATTTTTGGGGTACGCATGCCGGAAGCGAACTGGATCTTTTGGTCGTCAGCGGTCGATGGCGGCTGGGATTCGAAGTCAAGAGGAGCAGCTCGCCCCGCCTCACTCCGTCCATGAGAAACGCTTTGAAAGATTTAAAATTGAGGAGTCTGGACGTGATCCATGCGGGAGAACGAACGTTCGGTTTGGCCGAGAGAATCCGGGCTGTGGCCTTCTCGAGGTTACTCGAGGATATAAAGCCCATACGACCATAAGTTCATGAAACGCGTGATGTGCGAGTGGGAGCATTTTAAGGTGTTAGGATGATCGGCCAATTCGTCGCCCATTATAAAATCCTCGAGAAACTCGGGGAAGCTCGAGGCCTTGAAATCTGTTGGCAAGGCCGCTCCAAAAGCGCGCCAGCCTTCGATCGCTGTTCTTCCGTTTGTCGACATGAGCCCTCGGAAGGACCAGGAATATTTCTGCGACGGAATTGCATCTTTATGCGCTTACATGAAAAGTGTAAAAATAGGAAATATTATCCTTTAAAAGATTTCGCTTCGACGTAATCCCTAACCTACTCTATCCAAATTGTTTTAATATTGACAAATTCCCGAATACCATAATCCGAAAGTTCCCGTCCGTAGCCCGATTTCTTCACGCCACCAAAGGGAAGCCGGGGATCGGATTTCATGAGGCCATTCACAAAAACGGAACCTGTTTTGATTTTTCGGGCGAGGGCTTCCCCACGCTGTTTATCCGCTGTCCAAATACTTCCGCCCAGTCCGAATTCCGAATCATTTGCCACACAGATCGCCTCGTCATCATTTTTAACAGCAATGATTGCTGCAACCGGACCAAATGTCTCTTCATTGAAAACAGGCATTTCGGGTGTGATATCCGAAAGCATCGTGGGAAGATAGTAGAATCCTTCCCGGTCGGGTCGTCTTCCCCCGGTAACTAACCTGGCACCCAATTGCAGCGAACGTTTAACCTGAGAATCTATTTCATCAACAAGGTCTTGCCTCGCCAGCGGACCGACATCGGTTCCGGGATCTGACGGATCACCTGTTTTCAGATTCTCAAAGGCATCCTGTAGCTTCTCTGTAAACTCATCGATACGACTCTGGTGAACGATGAACCGTTTCGCGGCAATACAGCTTTGTCCCTGGTTGATCATTCTGGATACAACGGCTGTTTTTACGGCTTTTTCAAGATCAGCATCGTCGAGAACAATGAATGGATCGGATCCGCCGAGTTCAAGCACAGATTTTTTTATGTTCTTTCCTGCTGCCGCAGCGACCCGGCTGCCCGCTTGTTCGCTGCCGGTCAGTGTGACGGCCGAAACCAAAGGATTTGAAATTACCTCTTCCACGAGTTGCGAAGGGATTATAAGTGTCCGGAAGAGATTCTCAGGCAAGCCTGCTTCCCGGAATATCTCTTCGAGCGCAACAGCGCACCCGGGAACATTGGATGCATGTTTGAGAAGGGCTGCATTGCCTGCCATCAATGCTGGTGCTGCAAAACGGATCACCTGCCAGAACGGAAAGTTCCAGGGCATCACTGCGAGGATCACACCCATCGGTTCATAGGTCACAAAGCTCTTTCCGGCATCCGATGGGATAATCCTGTCTGTAAGGAACGATCCTGCATGATCCGCATAATAATCGCAGCAATTCGCACATTTTTCAACCTCTGTTAGGGATTCACGGATGATCTTTCCCATTTCCTCAGTCATAAGACGGGCATAGAGTTCCTTATTCCGGCGCAGGACATCGGTCACCATCCTTAGTTTATCTGCCCGGAATTCAAACGAAGTTTCTTTCCATCTTTGCCATTCCAAATGGACTTTCCGGATTATTTCTGAGGTCCCGGAAGAGCTATGCTCCCGGTATTCCCGGATCTCCTTTCCTGTTGCTGGATTAATACTTTTCATTCTAAGCTCATTTTTCGCCGGTAAACTGATCTTCTTTATTCTTAAAGAGAATGTTAAAAGTAAAAAGGGAGGGTGTCTCTGACGATAAGATCCAGCGAATTGTCGAGCAGTCGTTTTTTCCAGGCTTCAAGAGAGCCGGGATTTATGGCCGTTTGTTGGTCTTCGATATAAAATAATGGTCTTCGACCCGCATATTTTTTTAGCTCGTACATATTCTCCCTATTCATCACGTCTCTTTTTGCGTAGAAATAATAAGCCAAAATCCTGCAATCCGTCAACTTCCTAAACTCCTCCACCTCTCTATTGACGCGTCTATTGACGCGTTGGATTGAGGATGAGCTCCAATCCGGCTCTGAATTGATTCGGCCGCTCCGCAAAGGCCTGCGGCTTAGGGGTTCGAGGGGGGAAGACGAGGAGCCGGATCCTCAGTTCCCGACAAGCCTCCTCTATGGGGATAAAAGAAAGAGCGCGCCCGGAGGGATTTGAACCCCCGACCTTTGGATTCGAAGTCCACGGCGGCCGGGGCCCCGGGCTTTACCAGGGGGGCCACTTCCGCCGTACTCGCCCGTGGATATAAGCCACGAGCGAGTGGCGAGCCGAAGGCTCGTCCCTTGACTTGTCT
>Ga0187886_1000403_pt1 | contig 53128 bp, 48 predicted proteins | sample June2016WEW_20_1_FD_133001 | JGI IMG/M metagenome (GOLD analysis project Ga0187886, IMG submission 133001) | Peatland microbial communities from SPRUCE experiment site at the Marcell Experimental Forest, Minnesota, USA - June2016WEW_20_150 | ecosystem: Environmental > Terrestrial > Soil >... | reverse complement strand
GTTCCGGTCTTCAGTTCTACCGGCAATAGCGTGGCATACGCGGCACAAGTGGCACAACAAAAAGGCTACAAGTGGTTTGTAGTTATCGATGGCCAGTCTGGGCCGGAGTACGACAGGGTTAGTAATTTGGTCTTTAGTCCTGACGGCAAGCGTGGGGCATACGCGGCACAAAAAGGCGACAAGTGGATTGCAGTTATCGATGGCCAGACTGGGCCGGAGTACGATGGAATTAGTAATTTGGTCTTTAGTCCCGACGGCAAGCATGTGGCATACGTGGCACAAAAATACTACAAGTGGTTTGTGGTTGTGGATGGTCAGACTGGGCAGGAATACGACGGGATTGGTAATTTGGCTTTTAGCCCCGACGGCAAACATGTTACATACGCGGCACAAGCGGTACAAAAGAGCTACAGGTGGTTTGTGGTTATCGATGGCCAAGCCAAGCCTGAGTACGACGGGCTTGGCGCCTTGGTCTTTAGTCTGGACTGCGGACATGTAGCGTATGCAGCACAAAAAGGGAAGAAGTGGCAGGTGATTGTTGACGACCAAGCTGGACCGGAGTATGACAGTGTTGTGTGCAGACCTGTATTTTTGAAGGATGGGACACTGGAATATATTGTTCTTAAGGGTGGTTCGCTTTACCGCGTTAATTTTACGCCGCAGGAGGTAAGTGAACCAAGCAGCACCGGCCCATAAAACAGTTGTCTAACAGACTTTTATAGAGCAGCCACAAAGCTCATCCGCATTCGCCGGGGCTTCGTCTGACAGGCAGCGAACACAGAGTAAAAAATATGAAAAGAATAGAAATTTTGGGTTTGCAGACGATACCGGAAATAAAGGCGGGCGATGACCTTGCTCAAATCATCTGCGATTGCGCTAAAAATGAAAATGCCGGCATAAATGAGAAAGACATCCTTGTGCTGACAAGCAAAATCGTCTCGAAGGCGCTGGGGCTGATAAGAAAAAAGGCGGATGTCAAGGTTAGTAAAAAGGCAGCCAGGATTTCGAAAAATACCGGCAAAGACCCGATATGGGTTCAGATGATTCTCGATGCGGGCCATAAGATTATCCCCTGGGGGGAGCAATAACCAAATATATAGTCAACGGCTCAACAGAGGCCGAGAGCAGTCAAAGACTGTGCGATAATGAAAAGTGCCTTTTTATAACGCGCAGCAAGACCGGCAGTATCCATACCTGTGATGCGGGTATCGACGGTTCAAATCATCCGGAAGGGATTGTAAGTTTATTTCCAGAAAATCCCGATGCTGAGGCAGCAAGAATCAGGGCTGAAATCAGGAAACTTACCGGTAAAAATATCGCAGTTGTCCTTGCTGATACTGAGATGATTCCTTACGGGACGATTGATACTGCGGTTGGCTCATCGGGTATAAATCCCTGTTCGATAATGTTCGGCAAAAAGGACAAGTTCGGCAAACCGAAATTCGGAGGAGTTGATTTGGTCGGGCTTGAGATGACGGCCGCTTCAGCATTGTTGTTCGGCCAAACTGATTCGGGCATTCCTGTAGCGATAATAAGAGGTTATGAATATCAGTTTGACGAAAAGAGGAATGTTTCCAATACCCTGCGTTTTGCAGGAGATGAAAAGGATGTATTGCATATTGTGCGAGAGGCGATGAAACTGACTTCGTATGCAATTGAGGGGTTTGGCAAAAAACTTTTGCTGCGAATCGGTTCCTGGTTTATCCGTTAAGAATCACCAGGTGTTTTTTATCTCTGCCAAAAACAAGTAAATCAAAAGTGAACCGTATGGCCGAGGTAAAAGAAGAATATTATTGCCAAAATGTGAAGTATCCACCAATTCAAGGTGAACATCTTAAACTGATTCATATTTACCTCCACAGGATATGGCCGAGATAATATACAATACTTACAGACGCCAAATGGACGAGCCACCATCCCATATTCGGATAACGATACGTTATGCCCTTTTTCTCTCTGGCTGTGTCATAGCCGAAGAATTCCAAGTCAAAGAGGGACTTTCCAATAAAAAATTTGGCCCACAAAATCAATATATCGGCCAGCGTTGTATTCAAAAGAACCGCCTGCACCGTCACCGGATTGGGCCAATGAGCAATCGAAAAATGGGCCATAGTAATAGTGCCTGTAATAACCAAAAATCCATTTAAAACATAGCCGTAAGCAATCGTCCTCCTGCGACAAAAAAGAAGCGGCACAACCAAAACGGACAGGAGACCCGAAACGGCCGGAACAAGGTTTGAATAATTGGTATTGACCGGATGTATGCGAGAGTGCAGCAACAATCCCCCAACGGAAAGCGTCAAGAGGCCGACAAGCAATATTGACCTAGTATAAGCTCTGACAGTCATAATATTCTCCTTATATTAAACTTTAATACTTAATCAAGCACCTTTTTACTTCTCAGAATGTGATGATAATGCTGCGCAAACCTGTGTGCTTCATCGCGGACGTATTGCAGAAGTTTCAAGACGGGTGAATGACGGGGCAGTTTCAATGGTCTTGTGCTGCCCTGTAGGTAGAGTTGCTCTTCGCGTTTGGCAATTGAGGCGATTTTTACAGGCGGAGCGTGCATTTCTTTAAGAGCGGTTTGGGCGGCGTGGAGGTGTCCGAGGCCGCCATCGATTAAGACAAGGTCAGGCCAGAGTTCTTCGCCCTGCAGGGCGTATTTATATCTGCGTCTGACTACTTCGGCAATCATTGCATAGTCGTCGATGCCTTTGACGGTTTTTATTTTGAATCGCCGATAGCCGTTTTTGAACGGCCTTCCATCAATAAATTTAACCAGTGAGCCGACCGCCTCGGCGCCGGCGATATTGGCCACGTCAATTCCCTCAATAATCCTGACCGGCTCAGGTGATTGCAGGAGGAACTGCAGTTTTTCGAGTGCTTCGGCAGGGTCGGCGGCGAAAACTTCCGGCTGGACGTCCTCATCGGGCGTGCCCCGGCGGTCCAGCCGTTCAATCAGCCGAATACGGTCGCGAAACATCGCAGCTTTCTCGTATTTCGTCTCCGCGGCGGCCTCTGCCATTTGTTTTTTCATCTGCCGCAGGACTGTTGAACGCTTCGAACGCAAGAATTTCACAAGGTCTTTGATAGTTTTTTTATATTCGCTCCCGTCAATTTTAGCTGCGCAGGGAGCGGTGCATTGCTTTATGCTGTATAAAATGCAGGGGCGGAAGAACTTACGGTTCGGGTCGTCTTCTTTAATATCCAGCTTGCAGGTTCGAAACTTGAATATCTTTTGCAGCTCCACCAGAACAGCCCGCAGGTCTTTTGCGCCGGCGAAAGGACCAAAGAGTCTGCTGTGCGGCCGAGGTTTTCGGGTGATATAGATGCCTGGAAAGTCTTCGCCTATGGTGATTTCCAGATATGGAAAGGTTTTATCGTCGACGAGGTCTGTATTATAGGGCGGGTGGATATCCTTAATCAGGCGGGCTTCCTGCAGCATTGCGGTAACTTCCGTCTCGGTTTCCAGAAAGTCGATGGTTTCAACTTTGCTGAGCATTTCAGCGATTTTCGGGCCTCGTGAAGCAGTGAGGTCGGTAGCCTTTTGAAAATAACTGGCCACCCGCGAGCGGAGATTTTTGGCCTTGCCGATGTAGAGGACCTTGTCGTTGGGGCCTTTCATAAAATAAAGGCCGGGGCCCGTCGGGAAAGTTTGTATCTGCTCGCGTATCGATTTTAATTCATCGTCTCTTGTGGTCATATGTTGAATCATTATAGTTTTACGAGCTGTTTAATAAAAGAGTTTCCCCCTCATTGGTTAGCCCCCACCCCAAAGATGGTCAACCGATTCAGCCCGCCCCGAAACATGAGCCCATGACTAACTCACCCAGCAATGGCTTAACTCTATTGGACTTTGATAACTCGTTCAATAAATGAACGGTATCACTTATAGCTATGAGGTGCCCATATACGACGGTCAATCGGGATATGGTCGTATTTATCTCCGGTGACCATTTTCCCCGTCTCGTAATCTATTGTATCGTATTTCTGTAACGCTTCTTTAAGCGAAAGCCCTTTGAGCTGGTAACTATCGACAATGCGCCTGAACACCATCGGAAAGTTTAAGGCCGCCGATGCCTGTTCTTTTGGTTCAAGGTCGGTGTGGTGTTTGGGAGACGGGTATGTTTCGTTGTATGTAAGCGGTTTTTCTTTATAATGCTTCCATACCCCATAGCGGTTCTTTCGTGCGTTCATTGCTGCACGAAGGAAGGTTTCGATGTAGTCCTTGGCCGATTCAAATATAAATGGAAATGCCAGTCCACGTTTCAGAAGCTCAAGTGTAACAAATGTCTTCTTCCTTCCCTGTGAGTCGCTCGAATAGACATATCCCAGGACTCTGTTGTGACTGTCTATTACTTCCGAATCAAGCTCTATCAAAGCGTATTTTGCCTTTTCCAAAACGCCCAAGACAAAATCGGTCCCGGGCTTCCACATCGGCTGCGACCTTTCCCCCTGCTTTTTATTTTTATCGAGAGGATAAGTGATTTTCTTTTGACCCTTTTTAATCGTGAAGGGCATTGCTCGATAGTGTTCTTCTGGTGCATCGACCCCTTCTAATCGTATCGTAACATACGGTGTTCCGTCTTTAAGCGCCTTAAGGGTAATGTTAAAAGGATGGTTATTGCCGGGCATCCATACTTCGAGTTTTCCATTCTTCGGCTTGATTTCCTTCCCGAGTTCTAATAACACGGGATTGAGTAAGTGAATGGTATCAGCATCGGGACGGAAACGATTTTTAACGGTGTAATCAACAATTCCTAACAAGTGGGGAGTGTGATAAATTTGCATAATTCGCTTCTCCTTAAAACAAAAACATTTTTTGTTTGCTGTTTTGATGGTCAACCTTGGAGAATTCTCGCCGAACTGGTAGAAATTATATCACGAAAAGATACCGGGAAATAAAAAATGTAAATTTTTTTTCGCCCATAGCTTTCGCACTGACAAAGAGATACGAAAATAGCGCGAAAATTTGGTTAAAAAATCGTTATTTTGCGCTTTACAGCTTTTCGATTTGCCTTTAATGTGCCGATAGAATTTTTACGGGTTTTATAACTATATCTGGCTTAATTCCCGTTCATTTTACTATATGTTGTGGTTTCGTTTTTTCGCACGGAGGCGCATAAATGTCGTATAAATTCAACCCCGAAAACCCTTTTAGAGATAAGCAAACACAGTCAGAAACTGCTGTAGAAGCCCGCGGTTCAGCTGGTTTGAGAATGGAGCATTACTTTTCGACTCCCGGCATTCATCCATTTGAGCAGCTTGAATGGGAAAGCCGTTCGGCCAAGATTAGCGGTGATAGCGGACAGGTAGTTTTCGAGCAGGATAATATCGAGGTCCCAACCTCTTGGAGCCAATTGGCAGCAAAGGTTGTGGCCAGCAAATACTTTTATGGTGATGTTGAGTCGGGCCAGCGGGAGAATTCGGTAAAGCAGCTTATCCATCGTGTTTGTAAAACGATTGCCGACCGCGGCAGAAAAGACGGTTACTTCGCAACCAACGAAGATGCCGAGATTTTCTACAATGAACTGACCTGGCTGTGCGTGAACCAATACGGGTCATTTAATTCGCCCGTATGGTTTAATGTAGGCCTTTTTGACGTTTATGGCGTTGCCGGCAGCAGTCATAATTTCCGTTGGGACCCGCAGAGCAAAGGAGCTGCTGCCTGTGAAAACAGCTACGAATATCCACAGGCCTCAGCTTGTTTTATCCAGTCGGTCAAGGACTCAATGGAGGACATAATGCGCTTAGCGGCGAGCGAGGCAATGCTGTTCAAGCACGGCTCAGGAACCGGAACCGACCTTTCAACACTGCGAAGCAGTAAAGAGAAACTGTCCGGCGGAGGCAAACCATCCGGTCCTTTAAGTTTTATGAGGGTTTATGACCAGATAGCGGCGGTAATCAAATCCGGCGGAAAAACCCGCCGGGCGGCAAAGATGCAGTCGCTAAAGGTCAGCCATCCTGATATCGAGGAATTTATTACCTGCAAAGCAGAAGAAGAAAAGAAGGCCTGGGCACTTATCGAGGCCGGCTACGATGGAGATTACAACCAGCAGGCATATAGCAGCGTGATGTTTCAGAATTCCAATCTTTCCGTGCGCGTAACCGATGAGTTTATGCAGGCGGTAGAGAAGGATGCAACGTGGGCTACTTATGCTGTAACGACAGGCGAAAAGGTGGGGGAACATTCGGCACGCAAGCTAATGGAGCTAATCGCCGACGGCACAAGGATTTGCGGCGACCCAGGGCTGCAATACCACAGCACAATTAACCGCTGGCACACCTGTCCAAACTCCGGGCCGATTAATTCCTCGAACCCTTGCAGCGAATATATGTTCGTCGATGATTCAGCGTGCAACCTGGCTTCGCTAAATCTTATGAAGTTTCGCAAGGAAGACGGCTCCTTCGATGTTGCCGGCTTTAAGAACGCTGTTCGGCTGTTCATCATTGCCCAGGAAATTTTAGTTGATAACGGAAGCTATCCGGACAAATCCATTACAGTCAACAGCCATTTGTTCCGTCCGCTCGGTCTTGGCTACGCCAATCTCGGCTCTCTTGCTATGAGCTTGGCGCTTCCTTATGATTCCGACCAGGCAAGGGCACTGGCAGCGGCAGTCAGCGCCATACTGACCGGAGCAGCTTATACGGCAAGTGCGGAAATTGCCTCAATCAAAGGGCCTTTCAAGGAGTTCGGTAAAAATGCTGATGCGATGCTGAAGGTTATAAATATGCACCGCCAGCACTGCCTTAATATCCCGGAACCGCACTGCCCGGACTATATACGCAACGCCGCCAGAGATGTGTGGGACCAGGCCTTTGATGCCGGCTCCAAAGTCGGCTTTCGTAATGCTCAAGTAACCGTCCTTGCGCCGACAGGGACTATCGGCTTTATGATGGATTGCGATACAACCGGCGTTGAGCCGGACATTGCTCTGGTCAAATACAAGCTGTTAGCCGGCGGCGGAATGCTTAAGCTTGTTAACAAAACCATTTCAATGGCTCTCGACAGACTTGGTTATAGCGCCGAGGATGTCAAATCAATCTGTGATTACATAGACAAAAACGAGACCATTGAAGGGGCAGAAAAGCTCAACCCGGCGCATCTATCAATTTTCGACTGTGCTTTTAAGCCGCGTAACGGTAAAAGGCATATCCATTACCTTGCACATCTGAAAATGATGGCTGCGGTTCAGCCGTTTATATCCGGCGCTATCAGCAAGACCATCAATATGCCCAAAGAAAGCACAACTGAAGAGATTGCAGCGGCCTATATGGAGGGATGGAAGCTCGGATTAAAGGCGGTGGCAATCTATCGCGATGGTTCTAAAAAACTACAGCCGGTCTCTACCCAAAAACATAAGGAGACCAAAGCCGCTGCTGAAGGGCCGACTCAATTTCGCCCCTTCAGGCGTCGGCTGGCGGATACCCGCCAAAGCATAACGCATAAATTTTCCGTCGCAGGACATGAAGGCTACCTGACGGTGGGGCTATATGAGGATGGTCAGCCTGGTGAGCTGTTTATCACTATGGCCAAGGAGGGCAGCACCGTCGGCGGCCTTATGGATGTTATTGGCACCTGCACTTCGATGGCACTGCAGTATGGCGTGCCGCTAATCACATTGGTGGACAAGTTTCGGCACGCTCGGTTTGAGCCGTCAGGAATGACGTCAAACAGGGATATACCCTTTGCAAAAAGCCTGATCGACTATATTTTCTGCTGGCTTGGCTGCCAGTTTATACCCGGCTATGCCGAGCAAAATATCCCTAATCGAACAGCAGTGCCTGGTGATAAGGAAAGTAAAAATACGACAACAGCGAGGCAATTGGTTGAAAAAACTAAAGACTTGGCACAGAAAATCGCCGAAGTGAAAACCGCGGTAAAGGTCAAGGAAAAGACAATTCGGGCAGAAGAAGAATCTTTAGTTTCAAAGCAGTTGGATGGGCATCCTTCGCCGGCCCCGAAAAGCAGATTTGCCGGCATAGCTAATCGAATAGGGGCTTTGGTAAGCTCGGTTGTTGGTGATGAAGCCGGGCCACTGCAGTCTGAGGCGGCTATTATGCAGCAGTTTAACGCCCAGTTTGAGCATTTTTCTGACGATGCCCCGGCCTGCGATATTTGTGGTGCTATCACCGTCCGAAACGGTACCTGCTACAAGTGCTACAACTGCGGAAACTCAATGGGTTGCTCGTAGATTTAAGGGTCACCTAAAATGACATGTAAAAACAAAGCAACAAAAGAAGGCTGAGCGTCGGCGTGGACGCTCAGCCTCTTTGAGGGCGTATATTGGTAGCCCCTACTCTCGTCCTGCCAATTTAGCGTCCTCAATCCGAATATCAAATAAATTCTATCGCGCGACGTTACTTTTTTAGTAACGCGCGTTGTCGTTTTTGTTAAATGAGCAATCTAAGTGATTAAAGAAGGGTTTTGGAAAATGTAATAAACGGAAAGAAAAATATATAGGACGTTAGATGAATTCACAATTAACCTGTTGGAAACCGCGCAAACAGGTCATAAAAAAACTATTTATGGTTAATTAATCATTAATATTTACGAAAGGGAAGAAAAATGGCAAAAGGTAAATCTCATCACGTTGTTCACGATCCTGACGGCGGATGGAACATTAGAAAAGGTGGAAGCGACCGCGTTTCCGCTCATTTTGACACGCAGGAAAAAGCTATCAAAGAGGCAAGGAAAATAAGCGACCACCAGAACACAGAATTGTATATTCATGGTAGAGACGGGCAAATCAGAGAAAAAGACAGCCATGGCAAAGACCCATTTCCACCGAGAGGTTGAAAAAGGAGTTACTTTGGCAAAAGAAGTCACCAGATATATAAAACATGAAGTGGAACGAGAACTTTGGGCTCGTGCAGCTGGCCGTTGTCAATTTTCGGGGTGCAACAGATTGCTTTATAAATCACCTGTTACACAAGATCGTGTTAACATTTCTGAAAAAGCACATATTTATTCTTTTTCTGAAAAAGGCCCGCGAGGAAGAGGTCCATTTAAGAAAAAATTGAAAGCATTAAATAATGTTTCAAACCTTATGTTAGTGTGTCATGATTGTCACAAAACGATTGACGAAGATGCTGATGGACGAAAATACTCCGCGTTGTTGTTACTTGAATGGAAAAAACAGCATGAACAGCGGATCGAATTAGTAACAGGAATTTCTCCAGATAAAAAATCATACGTAGTGATGTATGGAGCCAACATTGGGGACGAAAAATCACTAGTACAATATAATCCCGCAGTAGAAGCAATGTTTCCCGAAAGATACCCTACTAAGGACAGTCCAATAGAACTTTCGATGAATTGGCAAAACGAAGATAGCAAGCCAGACTATTGGGACACGGAAAAATCTAATTTGGAAAGAAATTTTCAAAAGCAGATTCGACCTATAATAGAAAAAGATAATCTAGCTCACTTCTCGCTCTTTGCTTTTGCCCCACAACCATTACTTATTCGTTTAGGTGCTCTTTTCACTGATAAAATTTGTGTTGAAGTATATCAGCCCATACGCGAACCAAAGACATGGAGATGGCAGGAACATCCGGATAATTTTGAGTTTATTGTAAAAGAACCTGATAATTTTGATAAACAACCTGTTTTGGTTTTTTCTTTAAGTGGCAAAATAACTGAGGGCAGAATAATACCAGTAATTGGTAGAAATATAAGCATTTGGGAAATTACTGTTGGTAAGAGTTTTCTGCACAACGATTTTATGAGGTCGCAGGCACAACTCACGATGTTTAGGCAAGCTGTGCGAAAAGTTATAGTATCAATTAAAGAAAAACATGGGCAATCAACCCCATTACATATTTTCCCTGCAATGCCTGTTTCTTGTGCCATTGAAATGGGAAGAGTACGCATGCCGAAAGCAGATATGCCGTGGATAATATATGACCAAAATAATAAATTGGGCGGTTTTATTCCTGCTATTGAAGTCAAAAACTAATAACTTAGGAGATAAATAATGTTAACTGAAAAAGAACGTCAATTTAATGATATTTTAGTTGGTCTTGCTGAGGAATTAGATATTCCGCCTAGTAAGTACAAACAAGCTGTTGACCGATACAGTGCTGTAGGCAACTGGCTCAAAGTAGGAGAAGTGGACATATATCCACAAGGTTCCTTTCGCTTAGGAACTGTTGTTCGACCAATTCAAGACGGAAAAGAAGCAGACTACGATGTAGATTTAGTTTGTCAACTTCCGATGAACAAATTTTCTATAACAGCGGAATCGTTAAAACAGATGGTTGGCAATCGGCTGAAAGCCAATCTCAACTATAGCCGGATTCTTGATAAAGAAGGACGCCGCTGTTGGACACTTGAATATGCAGAAGAAGACGGAATAGGGTTTCACATAGACGTCTTACCTTCAGTTCCCGCGACCGATACGGTAAAAATCAAGTTAAATGAAGCGAATGTCCCTAGCGAGTATCATAAGCATGCTATTGATATTACAGATAGAGACAAAGATACAGGCATCTGTAGTTGGTTACCAAGCGGAAGTAATCCCAGAGGTTATGCTCTATGGTTTGAAGATTTTAATAAGTCAGCTTTTGTCCGTGTTGAAGCAAGCCAGAGAAAGGTCATTGTTGAAAAGTATGCTTCTATATATGCGAGTGTAGAGACTGTTCCTGATGCTTTGATTAGGACTCCCTTGCAAAGGGCTATCCAAATTCTTAAACGACATCGGGATATGTACTTTATAGATAATCCCGAGACAAAACCTATCTCGATGATTATTACAACACTCGCAACTCAGGCTTATAATGGTGAAACAGAACTTTACACTACTATCGCAAACATCGTTGATAAGTTGACCAATTATAATATTTCTATGCTAATCAGGTATGTAAACGGTAAATGGTGGATACCTAACCCTGTTAACCCTGCAGAAAATTTTGCAGACCGATGGAACGATGAAGATAAAGGTTCTGAAAAAGTTTATGCTTTCTTTAATTGGCTCAAAAAAATTAGCAGCGATTTTGCCAACTTAGTAAACACCAAAGGATTACCTATGATGTCAGAAGGGCTCCGTAATTCATTTGGAGAAAGGATTACAAATTCGGCTCTTAAGAAATATGGCAGAACCTTTCGAGAAGATAGAGAAAGTGGGAAACTCAAGATTGCTTTCGGAACTGGGATTCTGGGAAGTAAAGGTGATGCTGCTGTAAGGAATCATACGTTTTATGGTTCTTAATTATTTCAGGAAAAGAAAACTTACTGTAGTAATTCAAGCTTTCATGCTAAAGAGGTGTTATCCTAATTCCTCTTGTCGTACGAAATATGGGAATATTCTAGTTTGGAAAGGTAAGTTACAACCTACACCTCTTAGCCAGGAATATACCGTCCGCCTGCGATATAAGCTAAATAGGAGACCTGAGGTTCATGTGATAGATCCTGTACTAAAAGTTCCAGAAGGGAAAAAACTGCCACATGTTTTTTCAGGCGACGAGTTGTGTTTGTATCTTTATGGTGAATGGTCACCAGACATGAATATATCTGAAACAATAATCTCGTGGGCATCAGAATGGCTTTTACATTATGAAATATGGCTTGCGACGGGAGAATGGCAAGGTGGAGGGATACATCCCAAAATAAATGAGGAGAAAATTGAACGCAAAATAAAATATCCAATTAAAGAGATAACTGCTAATAGCGAAAAATCTACTCCTCAAGCCTCCCATTCTCAAATCCTCCATTGAAAACCTCGCGTCAAAAAACTCCGTTAACTTAGGCAACTTTTTTGTTGATTTTTGTCTGAAAATATGTTAAAATTCCCGCCAGTTTGCCAGTAGGCAGATGACAAATCGCCCAGCAGGGCAAGGTCTCAGGTCCAGTAGGTCCAAGTCAAATAACCATTAAATTGTAAGTGGGAAATTTCAAAATGCCTCCATAAGGCCTTTGAAGCTTTTGTACCTTTTAAATACTGTAGGCGGACTTGTCCTTCGTAGCGTAAGCGAAGAAGGAAGCGGAGATTTTCTGTATAGGACGGAAAAAATCAATCAAAATGAACAAAAACATGCGAAACAAAGCCAATTTTTCAAAAAGTCAAATGTTTATAACCGCAATTTCAACAACGAATTATAACGAAAAATTAACAATGGACACTTGGTCAAAACAAACCCAAACAAAGCCAATTTATGCAAGGGGGCAATCCGCTGAAAATTCTTAAAATTTTAACGGTTCGGCATTTGACATATCTGCTTAATTCGCTAAAATGCTGGTTTTCCTATGGCTATGGGAATTTTTATGAAGAGTTTTATGGCGAAAAAAGGTGAAATTGGGCAAAAGTGGCTGGTAGTTGATGCCGAGGGGGCGATTTTGGGCAGAATGGCTGCCAAAATAGCCCCAATACTTATGGGCAAAACCAAGCCGACATATACGCCGAATGTCGATACGGGTGATTATGTAATTGTGGTGAACGCCGGCAAAATAAAACTTACCGGCAAAAAGGCACAGAACAAAGAATACGACTATTACACACATTTTGTTGACGGCCGCAAAATCGTAAGTTTCGCCGATATGATGGCGAAAAAACCGGAAAAGGTGATTGAATTGGCGGTAAAGAGAATGCTGCCAAAGAACGCATTAGGCAGAGCGATGCTGAGGAAACTAAAGGTCTACCGCGGGCCGGAGCACGACCATCAGGCCCAAAAACCCGAAAAAATAGAGTTGTTCTAAGAGGAAATAGAGAATTATGGCAGAAGCCCAAAAAGATAATCCTGTTGATAGTCCGAAAGTTAAGGTTGCTGCTGCAGCTGCGGCACCGAAGCCACAGCACAAACCCGCAAAACAGCCCGATAAAGGCGGATATTGCTGGGGCACCGGCAGAAGGAAAACTTCCGTCGCCCGTGTGCGAATCAAACCCGGCGACGGCAAATTGCTCGTTAACAAAAGAAAGCTTAGCGATTACTTCACCAGAGAGCAGGATAAAGAAGCGGTCATTGCGCCTCTGAAGGCGGTTGAGGTCGAAAAAGCGTTCGATGTTTTTGTCAATGTCCGTGGCGGCGGAACTACAGGCCAGTCCGGCGCTGCACGTTTGGGAATCGCGAGGGCGCTGAAAAACTATGACGAAAACTATCTCCAGCCGCTGCGTGACGGCGGTTATCTTACCCGTGACAGCAGAATGGTCGAGAGAAAAAAGCCCGGTCAATCCGGTGCAAGGAAAAGATACCAGTTCTCGAAGCGTTAAAGATAGCGTATAGCGGGTAGCGTTTAGCGTATAGTTCAAATTCAGCATATCCTTTTTTCTCATTAGGTCAAATTATGATACGGGTCGCGATAATAGGGGCGAGCGGATATACCGGTGCCGAATCGATAGAGATAATCCTGCGCCATAATGAAGCAAAGCTTGTTTATTTAAGTGCGCTGCCGGAGGAATGCGGAGCAGTTGAGGAGGTTTTTCCGCGCTTGGCGGGTCGATGCAATTTACAAATTGAGCCTTTAGATATCGACAAGCTCTCCGGCTTAGCTGATGTTGCGCTATGCTGTCTGCCGCATAAAGTGTCGATGGGATTTGTGCCCAAGCTTCTGAAGGCGGGACTAAAGGTCGTTGACTTCAGTGCAGACTACCGCATCAAAAGCACAGAAGTTTACGAAAAATTTTACCAGGTAAAACATACCGACACTGCTAACCTTAAACGGGCGGTCTATGGCCTGCCGGAATTATTTCGCGAGCAGATAAAAGACGCTGATTTGATTGCCAATCCGGGCTGTTTCCCCACCGGTGCGCTGCTGGCTGTGGCGCCGCTGCTGAAGAATGGTCTCATTGAAACAGATTCGATTATCGTCAATGCGGTAACCGGCATATCCGGGGCGGGGAAAAATCCATCAGCTAAGTTTCATTTTCCCAATATGAATGAAAACCTGTTTGCCTACGGCATCGGCTCGCACCGGCATATGCCGGAGATGGAGCAAATCGCCGGTGAAATCGCCGGCACCGATGTCAATATATTGTTTCAGCCTCACGCGGGGCCTTTTGACAGAGGGATACTCTCGACAGTTTATTGTCAGCCGAAAAAGAAAACGGCCGGCGAACAACTGATGAAATTGTATAAAGATTTCTATGCCGGCGAGACGTTTGTGCAGATATGCAGTGAAGCGCCTGCTGTTAAGAATGTCGCAGGAACAAATTATTGCCATATCTTTGTTACCTGCACCAAGGGCAAAATTGTAGTATTTTCGGCGATTGACAATTTGGTAAAAGGCGCATCAGGCCAGGCAATTCAAAATATGAATATCATTTTCGGCCTTGAAGAAACACTCGGTCTGAAATAACAATCTTTCGCGGGAATGGCACAATGGAGAGTGCAGATGGCAAATAATACAATTACAGCACCGCGGGGGTTTCTGGCGGCAGGGGTGAAGTGCGGGATAAAGAAATCCGGCAGGCCGGATTTAGGGCTGATTGTCTGCCCCGGCGGGGCAAAGGCGGCGGCGGTGTTTACGACCAACAAAATCACATCCGCAGCAGTACAGGTGAGCAAAAAGCACATAAAAAGCCCCTGCATTTATGCAGTTGTTGTCAATTCCGGCAACGCCAACGCCTGCACCGGCCAGAGAGGTGTCAAAAATGCGGTCAAGATGTGCTCCGAAACGGCCGGCTATCTTGTGGTTGACCCACACGAGGTTCTCGTTGCATCGACGGGTATCATTGGTGAGCAACTGCCGATGGAGAACGTCATCGCCGGCATTGCAGATGCGGTAGGGGAGCTTTCAGATTCCGCTGTCGTGGGACTGGATTTCACGAAGGCAATTATGACCACCGACACCAAACCCAAGATGGCTTGTCGGCGAATCAAAATACAGGGCAGAAATGTCACGATAGCAGGGACGGTCAAAGGGGCGGGAATGATTGCACCTAATATGGCAACGACGCTTTGCTTTATCACGACCGATATTGCGATAACCAAACCTTTGCTTGCTAAGGCGTTAAAGAATGCCATCGGCGATTCGCTGAACAAGCTGACCGTTGACGGACATCAAAGCACTAATGATACGGCGATAATTCTTGCTTCCGGTCTTGCAGGAAACAAACCAATAACAAAAATCAGTCCGCAATATAAAAAATTCGCTGCTGCCCTTTCGGAACTTTGCACCGATTTGGCAAAACAGATGGCACTCGATGCAGAAGGTGCGACACGGATGTTCAAGGTCGTTGTTAAAGGTGCAGCAACAAAGGCCGACGCTGCAAAGGCGGCACTGGCCGTGGCTAATTATGACCTTGTAAAATGCGCAATTCACGGCGGCGACCCGAACTGGGGAAGAATCATTTGCGCGGTCGGCTCGTGCGGAGTTAAACTGAATCCGAACAAGCTATCCTGCACTATCAGGGATATTGCCGTTTTTAGGGGAGGCCATCCTGTAAAGTTCGACCCGAAAAAAGTTTCTAAAATCATATCGCAAAAAGAACATACGATTGCGATAAATTTGGGGGCGGGAAAATACGGTGACTTCTGCTACGGCTGCGACCTAAGCAAAGACTATGTAACAATTAATGCTGATTATCATACGTAACCGTTATCGTGGCTTTCGGATTGAGATTTACTTCGGCAGAGGGGTCAGGAGCCAGCCCTCGATGTATACAATAATTGTCACAAGTATAACTATTTCAATAATAACAGGCGTCATTGCTTTAATCCATTGGTAAGGCGTAAAGTGTTCATCAATTTCCTTGCGAATAAATGAATAGGCAACAACTGATTGAGCCGAGCCGATGTGCGTCCAGCAGCCTCCAGCCGCATAACCTGCAATCTGTGCCATAGCAAAAAGATGTATGAAACCTACCTCCATGCCCTGCAGGGCACGGCCTGCAAAGTCAGCCACGACGTTATTGTCGAGCATAGCAGACAGGACGGTTGCTCCGCCGAACTGGGCCAAAGCGAGCTGCGATGGTCCTATTGTTTCAATACCCCGGTGCAAAAAATGGGTAATCTGATTGAAGAAGCCGGTCTTTTGTAACAGGGTAATGCAAAAGAAAAGCGGTATTAAAAACAGGTACTCCGAATATTCACGTCCTGCTTCAACCAAAGCCAGCCGTCTCATTTTAGAAATGAAAAAAATCCCTGCGAAGGCCACAACAAAACCTGCAAAGGACGCCGGGAAAAGAGGAAAATTGTGATGAACAGCGTGCCAAATTAAAAAACCAACAAACGGGATGAATGATAAAATCCCGACCCATTGAGTTCGCGTCCGCCGCTTTTTAATATCGGCGAAAAAGAGTTTTAATTTGCTGACCAACTTATCTTTACCGGAGCTATCTTCCTCTGCTTGACGGATGTAGTAGCCATCGAGCATTTCAGCGATTTCCTCAGAGACAAAGACGCCGAGCATTTCCCTTCTTTTTTTCGGGGGGATGCCAGCTTTTACCAATGCTTCACCGAGCGACACACCCTCGTGGATGTATTTTAGGAGAGGGTGAAAATAGTCACCGAGTGAATTTTCGTGCTCTTTAATGAATTCCAAATGAACCAGCACCTTTCCATGCCGGAGGGCCTGAAGAAATCGCACATCAGCGGCGTGAGATTCCATAAAGTCAAGTTTTTCCATCTGAACGTTGCGTTTTCCTGCAAGCTTTCGACGGATATTCCATGCAACAATTAAATAACTTCCCAAGGCCACAGGGAGGCAGTAACGAAGGAAAAAGGCATTGTCTAAAAAGGGATACAAGTTGGCCTTCATTATAAGATTGGGCGGCTCACCATAGGCCAGCCACATACCACATACGGTTGTGATAACAGTAGAAACCATAACTACGTAGATTATCGTGTCATCCCTGGTTTTTGACAGGAAGAGAATAATCACGATTGTTCGAATCATAAGGCCAATCATCGAAACGCCGTCTAACACTCCCGAAGAAGCGGCCACGAGGGCGGCGATAATTGCCACCGTCGGCACCAACCTGCCTTTATTCATCCTTAGTATGGCGAAACTGATTGTTTCCAACAGGCGGGTTTGTGTAATGACCGATACAAAAAGCGTAAGGCCGAGGATGAAAAGTAATGTGTCGGCGTGAACCATTGCATCGAGCTGGTGGAAAGCCAAAAAATGATTTCTGAAAAAGTCCCAGAGAGTACCTGCCCCCTCAACACTGACAGATTGGCGGAGGAAGGACGTCGGCCACCAGATTCTCCAGAATGTTGCCGAAACGACGATGGCCATCCCATAAGTAACAGCGTTTTTGTCCAAGCGATAACGGATGGAGCCGAAAATAAAAAGAGATAAAATCATCAGCAGGACTTCGATAGCCACGACTGTGCTTGAAAAGGAATAAAATTGCCCCATCCATAGAATTATCAGGGACAAGATTAAGCAGCATATCAGAAATTTCACTGGCGAGAGTTTAACGATATTGACGTTGTTTGTCTGTTTCATTATCAGGCCTTAAATTGCTTGTCCCTAATATTATAGCAGGGATGCGGTTGATGCAACGTAAAATTAACCGGGGCCAAAACAAGGCGGTGATAATGCCGGAAAGCAGCCGTTGACTTCAAACTCGATTAAATGTAATCTATTAGGGCGGTCGAATCGGCCGCCCTTCTCTTTTATCGAAAAAAAAGGAGGACATAATTTGGCAAAGAAGCGAAACGCAGAGGCCCGCAGCTTCGCTCTGGCCGCGGCCCAGGTGGCGGACGAACGACATTGCAGCAATATTGTAGTTCTGGATTTGAAAGGCAAATCGCCCGCTACCGATTATTTTGTAATCGCAACCGGCACAAGCGACAGGCAAAGACGTACCGTCGCTGATGAAATCTGTGAGGCGGCAAGAAAACAGGGCCGGCAGCGTTTCGGCTCGGCCGGCTATGAGCAGGGTCGCTGGATACTGCTGGATTTTATAGATGTCGTAATACATATCTTCGACAGCGAATATCGCGACTACTACGATTTGGAATTGCTGTGGGGCGACGCCAGGAAGTTGAAAGTTTAAAGTTAAAAGTTTAAAATTTTATAGGCCGGTAGGGATGCAGCCAGTTCTTGATATACTCGAAAAAAGAATAAGCGAAGCGATGTGCGAAGTTTGCAGGCAGGGGAGGTGTGCCGCGATGATAAAGCCTGCCACCGACCCCAAATTCGGTGATTATCAGGCCAATGGCGTAATGCCGTTGGCAAAACAGCTCAAGACCAATCCCCGCAAATTAGCTGAGCAAATCGTAGCAAAACTCGATATAAGCGATATCTGTGAAGAGCCGGAGGTTGCAGGGCCGGGGTTTATAAACCTGCGGTTGAAACCAGAATATGTTGCCGCCGACCTTCTGGAAATAAATAAGGACACCGGCCGACTTGGTATAGGAAAAGCCGACAAACCAAAGACCATTGTTGTTGATTTCTCCGGCCCGAATATTGCCAAGCAAATGCACGTTGGTCACCTGCGGAGCACAATCATCGGCGACTGTATCTGTCGAATACTTGAATTCCTTGGCCACAAGGTCATCCGCCAAAACCACATCGGTGACTGGGGGCTACAAATGGGGATGTTGCTGGCTATAAGCGATGAGATGAAAAAACAAATATTCGGAAGCGACGTTACTGACCTTCAGTTACTTAAGCTTCCTCAACAGAAATTGAACGAACTGGAAAAAATTTATAAACAAGCTATCCAACGTTTCGAAGACGATCCTCGTTTTGCAGAAAAGGCAAGAAATTACACAGTTAAGCTGCAAAATCACGAAATTACTGCAACTGCTCAATGGTCGTTGCTTAAAAAACTTACTCTTTTTGCATGTAATGAAATCTATGAGTGTTTGTCCGTAAACTTATCCGACAAAGATGTTCGTGGCGAGAGTTTCTATGCAGAAAAATTGCCAAAGGTGATCGAGGAGTTAAAGAAGAAGAAACTGGCGGTTGAGTCGGAAGGGGCGGTTTGTGTTTTTCCGGAGGGGTTTAAGGATAAGGAAGGGGAGCCGTTGCCGGTGATTGTGCAGAAATCGGATGGGGCGTATTTGTATGCGACGACGGATTTGGCGGCGATTCGATACCGCGTAAATGAACTGAAAGCAGACCGAATTGTCTATGTAACCGACTCGCGGCAGCAGTTGCATTTTGAAATGGTTTTTACGGTTGCGCGGATGGCAGGATGGGATGTAAGACGGACGACGGACGACGGACGACAGACGACAGACGACGGAAAACAGAAAACAGAGCTGGTTCATGTTACTTTTGGTTCGGTGCTGGGTGAAAATGGCAAACCACTGAAAACCCGTGAAGGTGAAAATGTAAAATTGAAAGAGCTTTTGGATGAGGCGGTTGAGCGTGCCCGCAAGGTTGTTGATGAAAAGAACCCTGAACTATCCGGCGACGAAAAAGAAAAAATTGCAAAGGCGGTTGGCATTGGGGCGGTAAAATACGCCGATTTTTCAAATAATCGCACGAGTGATTACATCTTCAGCTTTGGTAAGATGCTGGCGATGGAGGGCAATACCGCGCCGTATATGCAATATGCTTATGCCCGTATAAAATCAATCGAGCGAAAGGCACAAACCAGACAGGTGCCTATTGAGACCGAAATTGCCGGTGTTAAAAAACTGAGTCTCAGTGAGTCGGCGGAACTGGATTTGGCAAAACATCTGGTTCGTTACGGCGAAGCGATAGAAGCTGCCGTCGGCGATTACAGGCCGAATTATTTAACAAGCTATCTATACGAACTGGCCCAGAAGTTCAGTGTGTTTTATACGAACTGTCCGGTTTTGGACGCCGGGCAGGATAAAAGGCCGACAAGATTATTGCTTTGCGATTTAACGGCCAAAACCATAAAACACGGCTTAAGCGAACTATTAGGTATCGAGGTTGTCAAACGAATGTAGGGAAGCAGTAATGAAAATCATTACAAAAGATTTTCGCATAAGCAGCAAAAGCCGTAATCAGATGATTGATATAACAGGCCAGGTTGATTCCGCTGTCGGCCAATCCGGTATTATAAACGGTGATTGTATTGTCTATTGTCCTCATACGACAGCGGCGATAACCATAAACGAAAACGCTGACCCCTCTGTTCCGCACGACATACTTTTGACACTTTCCGAGCTTATACCCCAGCATCAGCCTGGCTACCGGCACAGCGAGGGCAATTCAGACGCTCACTGCAAAAGCTCGATAATCGGTTGCAGCAAGCAGGTCCTTATAAAGGAAGGCAGACTGGCGTTGGGCACCTGGCAAGGGATTTTCTTTTGTGAGTTTGACGGTCCCCGCAGCAGGACTTTTATCGTCCAGGTCCGCGGCCAGTGACGTTATGGAAAACAACGGCCCAAAAAGCAGTTTTCGCAATGTCATTTTGCTCAGTGTCGTTAGTTTCTTAAACGACCTAAGCAGCGAGATGATAATGCCGGTTCTGCCGATGTTTCTGCAGTCGCTCGGCGCTTCGGGTCAGCTTATCGGCCTGGTCGGCGGATTGCGGGACAGCTTGTCCAGTATCCTCAAGGTCCTGTGCGGCTACTGGTCGGACAGAACAGGCAAAAGAAAAATCTTCGTGTATTTCGGCTATGGTGTCTCGACGGTTTTTAAGCTGCTGCTGGCAGTTTCGAAGACTTGGCCTTTGGCGGTTGTCTTTGCGTCTCTCGAACGGACGGGAAAGGGTCTTCGGACTGCGGCGCGGGATGCAATAATAGCAGATTCTGTGGCTGCCAAACGGGGCAAAGGATTCGGGATTCACCGGGGCCTTGAAACTATCGGTGCGATTCTCGGCTCGGGGACGGCTTTTGTGCTTCTTTGGTTTGGCGGTTTGGGATTTCCGGCCATAATTCTTATTGCCGGTGTCATCGGGATAGCATCGCTGCCGCCTCTTCGATTTGTAAGAGAGCCGGAAATACAAAGACAAAATATAGAATTGAAAATCGGGCTGGCGATGCTGCCAAAACCGTTGAGACTTTTTATTCTGGTTGCGGGGATTTTCGCTTTAGGCAATTTCAGCTATATGTTTTTTGTGATGAGGGCGCAGCATCTGTTTACGGGCAAATTGTCAACGGCTGCACCCATTCTTTTGTATGTGTTATTTAACATTTTTTATAGTGCGCTGGCCCTTCCTCTTGGTTCTTTATCGGACAGAATAGGACGGCAAGCGGTCATCATCTTCGGGTTCGGCCTGTTTGCGGTTGTATCGTTCGGTTTCGCATTCTGCGATTCGCTCTTGTCTTATATTATCCTGTTTGCACTTTACGGAGTGGTCTTTGCGGCCGTTGACGGCACCGAGCGGGCGTTTGTTTCCGACCTGGCAGGAGGTCATTTGAGGGCGACCGCTTTGGGGGCATACCATACTGTAACGGGAATGGCGGCGCTGCCAGCCAGCTTCGCAGCGGGAGTTTTCTGGGAGCACGTTTCACCCGTTGCGACCTTTATTTTCGGCGGCGTAACAGCCCTTGTCGCTGTTGTTGTTTTTGTTGCTTTTCGCAAGAGCTTAGAGGCGCCTAAGTCAGGCCCTGTTTCATAAACAGTCGGTTCGGTGCGCGCAAAAAAAGGCGAGGTGGTGGAACCGGCTGGGGGGGAAACCGGCATGCCACACTGCCTCGCCGAGGTTCGTAAGCTCCTAAGGAGCTTTATTTCATTGCTTTGACGTATAAACAAAAAACGCTAACTTTTCCCAGAAAACCTGTCAAATAAAAAATGAAAAAAATAAAATTTTTAAGGGAAGGTTACCGTCCCAACCTCTATTTTCTTAACAAAACTAATATACAAGCAACGACAACAAAATGCAAGTCAAAAATGGCTTTTTTTTACTTTTTTTGTGGTCAGCACATTATTCTAAACTGGAATCGTCTGGCAAAAAGTGGCCTGAATACTTACGCTTATCGGAATAGATTACAGCCAATAAATCTAAAAGATGTCATTTTTGGAGTTTTTTGATGACAAAGCCGAGAACCATCCCTGTGGCAAAAAAGATAACTAAAACCGCTGGAGACATCCACGCAAAGATAGTAAAAGAGCAAAAGCTCCTGTTTTTACGCTGGCAAAAGCAGCTACGGGCTGGTATCTTTTTGGGCGGTGTGAATTTTTTGATTTTAAGTTCTTAACCTTTTTCTATGACAAAAATTTCAGAAAGAGTAAAACGCGTAAAAGAGGCCATTAACTCTGCTTGTGTCCGCCTCGGCAGGGACCCCTGCGAGATAAAGCTTGTCGTTGTAACCAAATCCGCTACTATCGAGGCCGTAAAAGAAGTTATTCGTCTGGGTTTTACTGAGCTTGGTGAAAATCGAGTTCAGCAATTAAAGAAAGTTTCCGCTCAGATTGCTGAATTTTTGGCTGCAACCCACGATGAGCCGGCTCTGCCGGAAAAAGTCAGTTGGCATATGGTCGGACATCTGCAGCGCAATAAGGTCCACCAGGTCTTGCCAATAGTTTCTCTGATACATTCGGTTGACACACTTCGGCTGGCCGAGGAAATAAACGCTTCTGCACCAAAGCTGAACTTATGCCCGAAAGTGCTTCTACAGGTCAATACCTCAAATGAACCACAAAAATACGGCGTCCCCGTAGGAGCAGCAACGCATCTGGCTGAGCAAATAGAGACTTTGCCGAATTTGAAACTGATTGGCCTGATGACAATGGCGCCGTTGATGCATAATAAAGATGTCATTCGCGATTGTTTCGTTCGGGCAAGAGAGTTATTTATTGAGATGCGAGGCGAAAAGATAGTCAGCCCGGAGTTCACTGAACTAAGTATGGGTATGAGCTCCGACTACGAACTCGCCGTTGAAGAGGGCGCAACCATCCTTCGTATCGGCTCGGCAATCTTCGCCGGCTAAAAACGGCTCCTGCTCGGGTAATAACAATTCTATAAAAGCGGAAAAAAACGAAAAAAACACAAAGTGCCGTCCCTAATAAGCCGAAAATCAGCTTATGCCGGTTTCTGTAAGGTGAGGCAACCCCATTTTGCGATACGCCGCAGAATGGCGGGGCCGACAAAGTCCCATAACACAGCAGGAAGCCCTAAAGAAGGTGAATGAAATGGAAAAAACGGAGCTACTGAGCACCCTCGAGGTGTCAAAAAACTTCACAGATGTTCTATACCTGACAAACGAGAAGCATATGCCGTTTGAAGTAAAGCAGCTTTTGAAACAGAGGAAACTTTCTTACTCGATACGGCCATTAGACACATTTTTTCAGATACGCGATAGACTCGATCTGATTGGAACCGTCATTGTTGATACTAAAGACCTCGATATCTCACAGCAGGGATACCTGGCACGGATAATCGAATCGCTCGAGATGAATAATATCGGCGTGATTTTGCTCAACGAACGCGCACAATTGCCCGTAAAAAGTTTTTCTTTATCGCCGGCAAAGAGCAGTTTCTCTATGAGCGGCTCAACCGAGTCAGTTTCCATAGATGAGCTGTGGGTCAGAATCAGCTTAAATCTGGCTTACCGCAAGAAAGGTTCGGAAATGGCTGTAAGACCTGCCATGCCGCCAAAGCAGGTCCAAGGAATTTACAAAAATAAACTGGCAGAGCAGCTTAGTATGACCGGCGCCCTGGTTGACAACCTATCTGAGCAGCTTCGTCTGGCTGGTCTTGTTCAGCAAGATTTTTTGCCCGCTCAACTGCCCAATACTGATAAAGTGCGATGGGCTACGGCCTTTCTGCCGGCCGAGTGGGTCTCGGGCGACATTTACGATGTCGTCCGCATCGATGAGCAACACATAGGCTTTTATGTAGCTGATGTGGTCGGTCACGGCATACCTGCTGCGCTGCTGACGATTTTCCTGAAACAGGCGCTGGTTATGCGAGAGACCATTGATAACAATTACCATATAGTCTCACCCGCGGAAGTTATGAAAAATCTCAATGTGCGGCTGGCTAAACAAAAGCTCTCAGGCTACCAATTTGCAACCTGTTGCTATTCTCTGCTGAATATAAAAACGCTGCAGCTAACCTACGCCCGGGCCGGACATCCCTATCCAATTCTTATCAGGCCCAACGAGCAGCCACAACGATTGGAAATACGAGGCTCTCTGCTCGGAATTTTTGGGAAATCCGAGTATACCCAAGAGACCATACAGCTTGCCCCCGGCGATAAACTACTGCTGTACTCCGATGGAGCAGAGTCATTTATCGGCGGTCTCGATGACCCAGTCGGCTTTAATTTCAGCGAAAAATTTTGCGAAATAAAAGATTTGCCCCTCGTTGAGATGATGGACAAGTTCAGCTCCCTTGTGCAAAATCAGCCAATCGCCCCATCCGAAGTTGATGATATTACTGCTGTTGCTCTTGAAGTGCTTTAACTCATCCTAAAACGCTGCGGCAAAGCTATAAAATATCACTCCTGCCTGCAACGCTTAAGCCCTTGTCCTGTTGTGGAAGGTTCATAGCTTCATCTTACCTTGTTTATTTGGGGGCTGTTATTCCTAAAAACATCACGAAAGCACCATAAATTGAGATTTTATCGGCCGATTTAGCTTTCAGTCCATAACCCCGTAGAAATTGTTTGCAAAAGTGCCTTTTGTAGCTATACTCGTTAAGCTTAATCGATGGCTTTTGTGGCGTAAGCCATCTTGATGATTAGGGAAGGGTATAGCAATGGCGCAAAAAGATAGCGATTTGCAGAAAATAGAAGAACTTATTGAAATAATGAAACAAAATGACCTTGTCGAGGTGGAGATAAAGCATGGCGATGACAGAATTTTTCTGAGGCGCTCCCAGCATCAGCCTGCCTTAGGCAAGACCGTAACCGTTGTGCCTATGATTGAGCCGGGTATATCGGCAGCCACTGTCCGCCCTAATGGAACGCAGATGTCAGCGGTAGAAGCTCGACCTTCCGAAACACGGCATCAGGAGGGATTAGTAGAGATAAAATCGCCTCTTATCGGGACCTTCTATGCGACCCCAAGCCCTGACTCGAAACCTTATGTTGAAATCGGTTCGCACGTTGATGCGCAAACGGTCGTTTGTGTAATTGAGGCAATGAAAGTGATGAACGAAATAAAGGCCGAAACCAGTGGAACGATTGCTGAAATACTGGTTACCAACGGCCAGGCCGTTGAATATGGCCAAGTGCTTTTCAGAGTCAAACCAGACTGAGCATTTACTATTTATTATTTACTATTTATTATTTTTCAGAGATGCGGATTGCCTGTTGTGATAGTTACCAAATAGAAAATAGAAAATAAAAATGTTTTCAAGAATCCTTATAGCAAACCGTGGTGAGATAGCGCTGCGTATTATTCGCGCCTGTCACGAGCTTGGCATTGAGGCGGTGGCGGTTTATTCCGAGGCCGATAGAGATGCTCCATACTTGCAGCTCGCCGATGAGGCAGTTTGTATAGGGCCTGCTGATTCGGCTGAAAGTTATCTTAATATCCCGCATATCATAAGCGCCGCTGAGATTACAGATGCCGAGGCGATTCATCCGGGTTATGGCTTTCTGGCGGAGAATATCAACTTCGCCCAGATTTGCCAAGACTGCGGTATAATATTCATAGGTCCTCCTGTGGAGGCAATGCGGTTGCTTGGCGACAAGGCTCAGGCACGCCGGTTAGCACGCGAGGTAGAAGTGCCGGTGGTGCCCGGCTCCGACGATATTATCGAAAGCGAGTCGGAGGCCTTAAAGCTGGCAGATAAAATTGGATACCCTGTAATGATAAAAGCCGCAGCCGGCGGCGGTGGACGCGGTATGAGAGTGGCACATAATGACATCAGCTTTCGCTCTGCATTCGGGGCAGCCAAGGCGGAAGCAGAAGCTGCTTTCGGAAATGGAAGCGTATATCTGGAAAAGCTGATACTTGAACCACGCCACGTGGAAGTGCAGGTGATGGCCGATAATGCCGGAGACGCACTGCACTTTTACGAAAGAGACTGCACCATTCAGCGAAGGCATCAAAAGATGATTGAGGAATCACCTTGTCCCGTCCTCGAAGAGCGCGACAGGGAGGAACTTTGCGCTGCTGCTTTGAGGATTATAAAACAAGCCAAATATGTAAATGCTGCGACAGTTGAGTTTCTTCTTGACGCGGATAAAAAGTTTTACTTCATTGAGGTCAACAGGCGAATTCAGGTCGAGCACCCTGTTACTGAAATGGTTACAGGCCACGATTTGATTAAGTGGCAGTTGAAAATCGCCGTGGGCCAGCCTGTAGAATTAAGTCAGCGGAAAGTCAAACATACTGGAGTAGCGATTGAGTGCCGGATTAACGCGGAGGACCCTGCGAATAATTTTGCCCCTTCTCCGGGTGTGATTACCAGATACATCCAGCCTGGCGGCCCGGGCGTCCGCGTTGATACGCACGTTCATCAGGGCTGGACCGTCTCAACGAGTTATGATTCGATGATTGCCAAACTTATCGTTCATCAAAGAACGCGAACCGAAGCCATTGCCACGATGAAAAGGGCTTTACGGGAATTTGTCATTGAGCCGATAAAGACCACAATACCCGCCTGCCTGAATATTATCTCGCACAACCTTTTCGCCAAAAACAAAATCGACACCGGCTTCGTCGAACGAAACTTTTGAAATCGTGGCTCGTGACTTGGAATGACACCGAAGCGTAATGTGCCTTCTGTTTCGCCGTCACTTTTCCAGCGATGTTAAATCCTCATAGGATTCGCGTTTTCGGATAACGGAGAATTTGCTGCCATCGACGAGGACCTCGGCGGCTCGGCAGCGGGCATTGTAGTTACTGCTCATAGTAAAGCCATAAGCGCCTGCTGTAAAGACACTGAGCAAATCCCCGCGTTTGGTCGGCGGCAGGGCTCTATCCTGTGCAAAAAAATCTGCACTTTCGCAGATGGGGCCGACCACATCGACAACCTCGGTGCCGGCCAATTGCAAATCTCTATCTCGGCGGGGGGGTGTGAATTTTTTATCGACTTTTGTCGGCCAAATAAAGTGAAATGCGCCATACAACGGCGGACGAATCAAATCATTCATTGCTGCATCGACGATAATAAATTTTTTCGAGCCGCTGCTTTTTAGATACAAAACCTGCGTTACCAAAATCGCTGCATTAGCTGCGATGCTTGCTCCCGGTTCGAGGATAAGTTTCAGCCCTTTGCCTTTGAGCATCGGGACAATGGCGGCGGCGTAATCGGCGGCGGTGGGTGCCTCGGCGGTTATATAATCGGCTCCGTAGCCGCCGCCCATATCTACCGCCTCAATAGTGAACCCGTCGCTGCGCAGCCGGTCGATTAAGACAAGCGCTTTTTCTATCGCTTCAACGTAGGGTTCAACAGCTTTCCCGGCTGAGCCTAAATGTATATGGATTGCGCAAAGTTTCACTGCCTTATTTTTCCCGTAATCAGCAAAAACTTTTCGTGCACGTTCGATGTCAACGCCGAACTTGGCCTCCTTTTTGCCGGTGGTGGTATATGTATGTGTTTTAGGGTCAACGTCGGGATTGACTCTCAATGCAGCTTTGGGACGCTTTTTGTGTTGTGTTGCCAGCCGAATCAGGTTTTCCATCTCGGCTTCTGATTCGATGTTGAAGTATCCTATCCTAGCGTTTAATGCTTCGATGAGTTCCTTGTCGGTTTTGCCGACGCCGGCATAAACGATTTTTGACGGCTCACCGCCTGCTTGCAGGACACGATGCAGTTCTCCGCCGCTCACAATGTCGAAGCCGCTGCCGGCTTCGGCTAAAATTTTTAGGATATTTATATTGCCGCAGGCCTTGACGGAATAGCAGACACTCGTATCAAGCCGGCTGTAGGCCTTTTGAATTTTCTGTAAATGGTCTATGAAAGTGGCCTTGCTGTAGATATAGACCGGCGTGCCGACCTCAGCGGCTATTCTTTCGACATCTGCATCTTCAGCAAACAGTTTGCCGTCTTTGTAATTAAAGTAGTCCATAATGTTGGTCAAAAAATGCGCCTTAGTATCAGCGATTAATTAAATCAATAGTATAGGAAATCCGCGGCCAATTGCAAGGAGACAATCAGCGGTGTTGTCCTGGGTTTGCGGGATGGTTTTATTGAGGGTGCCTGCTGTTTTTCGGGATGGTCTGCATACTGAAATCAAATGGAGGGTTCTCTTTGTCAGAGAACCCTCCATTATTACGTAACTTATCGCAGTATTGAGATTCTAATTGGATTGTTACGTTATCTCTTCTTTTTCTTCTTGGCTTTTTTCTTCGTTGCTTTTTTCTTAGCTTTTTTCTTCTTTGCCATTATTTTGTCACCTCCTTTTGGCTAATTGAGTCCTTTCATATTCAGGTTAGCTTCATTTTATGGAGCTAAGTGACTGTGAAAAAATTTGTTAAACAAGACATTAACATTTATCTTATATTTTTTATCGTCTAAATGTTTGGAAATTCTTCATAAAAATTTTTACTACCGGTGTTTTACATAACTTCTCATATCGTTTATCATACTTCTCAACAAGATAGCGAAACTTGTTTTTGTTGTAGCGAAAGTTTTTGTTTGAGCTCCGATTTTAATTGGATTTTTTCTTCGAGTGGAGAAAATGTTTTTATGATTATTCGTGTTAAAGCCGTTTATTTTAGTTTATTTGGCGGTTTTACCGCTTTTGGTTGTGAGAGGATTAGTTCTCGTTTTTGTCAACTATATATATTTTTTAAGTGTTGCTAAACATAGGAATCAGGTGAAGGTTAATTTGCTTTTTAGTGATTTTTGCTGTTTGTTAATGTTTTTTGCCGGCTAAAGTTTTTTTAATTTTTTTATAATATTTTTTTCAATAATCAACAATTTAGCTGTTAGTTTTTTATAATGAAGAGAAAAATTGCATTGTTTGGTGGCACATTCGACCCTATTCATCTCGGTCATACTGCTGTTGCAGCAGCCGCAGCAGAGCATATCGGCGCAGAGAAAGTCATATTCGTTCCTGCGAAGCGCTCGCCTCTTAAGGATTCTTTCCCCGAGGCAGGTGATGATGACCGATTGGCTATGATAGCTCTTGCAATTGCCGACAATAAGAAGCTCCATCTGAACGACTATGAATTGAGAAAACCCGAACCCAGTTACACTTTGGAAACCGTAAGGCACTTTCAGGCCGACTACAGCGGCAAAGCCCTAATTTATTGGCTTATGGGTGCTGATAGTATTTATGAATTGTCGCGCTGGTACGGAATTGTAGAGCTGATTGACGCCTGTATTCTATGTGTAATGTTCAGGGCCGGCTGTGAGCCGCCGGATTTCGCCCAATTTAAGGATATCTGGGGTGCTGCCCGCGTTGAAAAACTTCAGCGAAATGTTATCCGAACGCCTCTGATTGATATAAGCAGCACCGAAATTCGAAACAGATTAGCTGCCGGCCGCGATGTAACAGATATGCTTGCGCCATCGGTTGCTGATTATATCCGCAAGCACGGCCTCTATCAGTCTGGGGCCGGGAGTTAATTACCCGCTTTGTATATTTTTTACTGCTTCTTTGAGCCAGTTGTACCACTCGGCCATACCCTGGCTGGTCTTTGCCGACACCGGAAAAATTTCAATATCTTTATTTAGTTTGCGGGCATCGGCCTTCACGCGTTCGATATCGAAATCAACCTGTGCTCCTATACCCAGCAGGTCAATCTTGTTTATAAGCAGCACTTTTGACTTTGCGAATATGGCGGGATACTTCGCCGGCTTGTCATCGCCCTCCGCAACGGATAGCACAACTATCTTGCCCCACTCACCCAATTCAAAAGCCGATGGACAAATCAGATTCCCAACGTTCTCTATGAAAATCAAATCCAAATCATCAAGCGGCAACTGCTTTAATGCGCCGCTTATCTGAGCTGCGGATAAATGGCACGAACCGCCAGTTTCTATTTGGACCGCCGGTGCTTTGGTTGCTCTTATCCTTTTGGCATCGATGTCGGTTTGAATATCGCCTTCGATGACGCCGATTTTCATTTTGTCTTTCAATTCGCTTATCGTTCTGACCAGAATCGTTGTCTTGCCAGAGCCGGGCGAGGATATCATATTCAGGCACAGCTTTTTCTGTTCAGCTAAAAATCGACCGTTTTTAAGGGCGTATTCTTCGTTTGCGATAAGGATTCTTTGGCCGATATCGACTCTTTTTTTCATCGTGTTACTCCGTTTCGAATTCTATTTCTTCAAGCATCAGGGGTGCATCAGGCAATAAATCGAACTCCTCGCTTTCGCACTTCGGGCATTTCGGCCGGCAGAGTTCGAAGTCAAAGGTTTCGTCGCAGTTCCTGCATTTGCCCTGTATCGGCTTATGTTCTATCTCCAATCTCATACCTTCGCACGGCGTGCCCTTGGCAATGGCCTCGAAAGCAAAGCATAGTATTTCATCATTGATGGCATTTAGCATTCCGCAGCTGATTTTTGCAGAGACCGGCTTTGCGTTTTGTTTTGTGCTTTCAGCGGAAATTGTCGTCAGCAGGCCCTCTGCAACCATCGTCTCGTGCATCAGCATATCCTCGGCAGCTCGCGTCCATAAGGCATTTGTACGATTCTTTTTCCGCCGATTTTGGTTGTCATTTCCACCATAGGAATGTCGCGGGTTTGGACAACCTCACCGATTATACTTGCCTCTTTGCCAAGTTTATTTTTTTTGCAGATATTCAGACAGTCATCGGCTGACTCTGCCGAGACAATCGCAACGAATTTGCCTTCATTTGCAATGTTGAGCACATCAAAGCCAAGCATATCGGCTGCCGCCTGCACCGTTGGATTGATTGGTATGTCGGCCTCGTTAATTTCGACGCTCAAAGCGCTTCCTCGGCAGATTTCATTAAGCGTTGCTGCCAATCCCCCGCGGGTCGGGTCCCGCATAAATTTTACCCTCTCGCTGTTATCCAGCAGTTGTTGCGCCAGTTCTGCTATACTTGCGCAGTCGCTTTTCAGTGGGCTTGGCCATCCCTTACGGGACTTCGATTGAAATTTGATGTCTTCTCGCTGTGAGATGATGGTCATACCGTGGTCGCCTATCGTGCCGTTGACAATAATTTTATCGCCCACCGAGATTTTGCTGAACCCTAAATCCACGCCTGTTAATCGCATTCCAATCCCTGATGTATTTATAAAAATTTTATCGGCTGCGCCAGCTTCGACCGTCTTAATATCGCCGGTAACAATATTGACATCGTTTTGGCGGGCTGCTTCGCTGACACTTGCCAAAATCTTCTCCAGCAATTCAAATTCAAAACCTTCTTCGATTATAAGCGACAGAGACAAAGCAACAGGCACTGCTCCCGCAACTGCCAAATCATTTATTGTTCCGCAAACAGCGAGTTTTCCGATATCTCCGCCGTTAAAAAACAATGGCTTGACAACGTAACTGTCCGTTGTAAAGCATACAGAGCCGGAAGCAAGATTCAGCTTTGCCGAATCAGCCAGTTCAGCGAGAGCATCGTTTCTGAATCTTGGCAGAATATAATGCCGGATTAATTCATCGCTCAATTGACCCCCGCCGCCGTGTGCAAGTAAGATTTTATCACCTCCTTTTTTCATTACTCACGTCTCTTTCGGTCGTATTTAAACCACGCTGAACAGGCCCCCTCGGAGCTTACCATACAAGGCCCAATCGGCGTCTGGGGCGTGCAGTTTTTTGCAAACAATTTACATTCCGGCGGCTCCATTAGTCCACATATCACCTCGCCGCATCGGCAGCCATTTCTTTCCCCGCCTGCTGTTTCGGCTATGTTGAATCGTTTGAAGGCGTCGAACCGGCTGTATTTGTCTTTTAGTTTCAGCGTGCTTTTCTCAATCTTTCCCAGCCCTCGCCAGAAACCATCCGCTGGCTCGAAGCACTCGTTAATAATTTTTTGCGCTGCGGCATTGCCTTTTTTGGTGACGACCGCGGTGTATATGGATTTCAGTTCCGGCTTGCCTGCGGTAAGCTGGCGACATATTTCCGCCAGCCCTTCGATTATTTGCATCGGCTCAAAGCCAGCCACCACGCAGGGCCGCCCAAAATCTTCCACAATCTCTGCAAAAGCCCCGTACCCGATTATCACGCTGACATGGCCGGGACAGAGAAAGCCGTCTATCTTATGGTTTTTCTCAGATACCAGTGCCCGCATCGCAGGCACCACCAGTTTATGCCCGCTCAAAACGCAGAAATTATCAATGCTTTCTGCCGCCGCTTCTTTCACAACTACTGCCGTGGCTGGCGCGGTCGTTTCAAAACCTACCGCAACAAACACAATTTCTTTTTCGGGATTATCTTTGGCCAGTTGCAGAGCATCTTCGCTGCTCAGAACTACTTTAACATTGGTGTTTGGTTGTTTTGTTTCGAGCGACCCGCCTTCACCGGGAACGCGAACCATATCGCCATAAGTAGCGATTAAGCAATCATCGCGCTCCGCCAATGCCAAAACGGCATCGATATAGCTCTGGTCGGTAACGCAGACCGGGCAGCCAGGCCCGGATAAAAGTTTTATTCTCCCCGGCAGCGTTGACCTTATACCCTGGCGGAAAATGGAGACCGTATGAGTGCCGCAGACCTCCATTATATTGATTTGCCGCCCCAGCGTCTCGCACGCTGTATTCATAACACTTTGCGCTTTATAAATTCTCTCAAGCATAAAAGCTGAACTTACCCTGAAATTTTGTTCGACGTCTCATCGAATTCGTCGATTTCCGCGATAAGCTCCCATGTCTTTTTGGCCTCTTCTTCGTCGACAAGCGAGATGGCAAAACCGGCGTGCACCAGCACCAAATCGCCCATTTTGGCTTCCGGCAGCAACGTGGTTTTGGCTCGATACCGGTTGCCCATCGCGTCAACAACCGCGTTATCGCCTTTCAGCTCTACTATTCTCGCCGGTATTGCTAAACACATAATTCGTACCTCGTATTTAGTGAATCGTGATTGGTTAGTCGAATCACCGGCCGCGATTCACAATCCGGGCGGCAATCGCCGCCTGGCCGAGCGGTATTCCGCCGTCATTAGACGAAACATCTCGGTTAAATAATATGTGAAAATCACTTTCCTTCAAGAGATTAATCAAACGATTTGTCAAATAGCGGTTACAGAATACCCCGCCGCTTAACGCAACCGTGTCTAACTTTTTACTTGCCCTCGCTTCTTTGGCTATCTCCAGCAGGGCGGCAGCGATAGTGTTGTGGAACTTCGCCGAGACGACACCCTCGCCGGTTCTTTCGTAAATATCAGTAATTATCTGCTTTGTCATCTTACACAAATCAATCTGAAACGGCTCGTTAGTTTTTTTGATAAGCTCGAAGTCGTAATGCTCTTCAATACCGTTTTCTACAATCGCTTCAAGAGCCATCGGAAGTTGCGCTTCAAAATGATTGTATGTCCCCAATCCGACCATGGCGGCAACCGCATCAAAAACCCGGCCTAAGCTCGAAGTTTCAACGGTATTAATCTGTTTTTCAATTTGCTCTGATATAATTTGTTGCTTATTTGCATCCGGTTCAATTCGCTCAAGCAGCCACCCGAATTTTTCTAATTTGAAATCGTCCCCATAGGTTTTTTTCAGCAATCCCAGCAAAGGCCTGATAGCTTCTTTGCTTGCTTTGTCTGCACCGGCCAGAGGATAATAAGCTAAGTGTCCGAAACGTTCGAATTTCTCTGATGTCGCTATCATGCACTCACAGCCCCAAATCGCTTCGTCTATCCCGTAACCCGTACCGTCAGCCGCAAGCCCGATGACCGGCCCTTCGAGACCGTGTTCAACTAAAACCGATGCAATGTGTGCCCAGTGATGCTGGACTTGGATTATCTTCGCATCAGGCATCGAAAGGGCATATTGAGTTGACAAATACGCAGGGTGAAGGTCGCAGACCACAACTTTTGGCTCGACTTCGAACAGCTTCCGCAAATGCTCGATTGAATCGACGTAGTGATGATAAACTTCCGCGTCTTCCAAATCACCTATGTGTTCGCTGCAGATAAGCTGATTTTGTTTTACAAAGCAGAAGGTATTTTTCATATCAGCCCCTGCAGCAAATATGTCGTTCCCGCAGCTTTCTTCAGTAAGAATAGGCCTCGGCACATATCCTCTGGCTCTTCTTAGCAGAACTGGCTGTTCGTCCACAAAATGCACAATTGAATCGTCAACCTGCCGATAAATCTCTCTGTCGTGCATCAGAAAGGCATCCGCAACGCCCCCAAGTTTCTCCAGTGCCTGCTCATTTTTGCAAATCAGCGGCTCATCGGAAATATTTCCGCTGGTCATTACTAAAACTTTTATACCCTCTGCAAAAAGCAGGTGATGCAGCGGGGCATAGCAAAGCATAAAGCCGAAAGTGTTGACGCCCTCTGCAACTGATGGAGCTACTGCTGAACCTTTCTTTTTAGGCAATAGGACAATAGGGCTTTGGGGGCTTTTTAATATCTGCCCGGCTGATTTGCTCACGATTGCGTATTCTTTTATGCTTTGGATTGAAGCAGCCATCATAGCAAATGGCTTATAGTCTCTTCTTTTGCGTTCTCGCAGTCTCCTTACCGCCTTATCATTAAGCGCATCGACAGATAAGTGAAACCCGCCGACCCCTTTTATTGCCACAATCTTCCCGTCCAAGAGTAGCCGCGCAGTCTCGGCGATTACTTTTTCGGTTCCCGTTTCTATTGTTTTCCCTTCTGTATCTGTCAGCCATATTTTTGGCCCGCAGGCAGGACAGGCAACCGGCTGCGCATGAAAACGTCGGTCAGATACGTTTGTGTATTGAGCGGCGCATTTATTGCACATATCAAAGACCGACATTGTTGTATTGTCCCTGTCGTAGGGAATGGTTTTGACTATCGAATACCTCGGCCCGCAGTTAGTGCAGTTTATAAACGGATACCCGAACCGAAAATCTTCTTTCTCATCCATCTCCACAAGACAGTCTTCGCACACAGCCACGTCAGCCGTTACCTGTGACAAAGCTGTCCCCGCAGATTCGCTTGCTTTGATTGTGAATTTCTCTTCCCCCTCAATTATGGCTATATCAACCGCTTTACAGGATTTTATCTCTGCCAGCGGCGGTTTGTCTCTGGACTGCAATCGGCCTGAGAATTCAGCTATTTTCTCTTTTGCTCCCTGTAATTCGATTGTTACTCCCCTTGTGTCGTTGTAAACAAAGCCGGAAAGCCCCAGCTGGCAGGCTATTCTGTACACAGCCGGACGAAACCCAACTCCCTGCACCCGCCCCGTTATAAATATTCTTTGCCTTTTAATCAAAACTTTTGGTCTTTGCCTTTCTAACTGTTTTTATACGCACTGCTTATATAAACAGTTCTTGAGAGACATTATAATTTGGCGGCATTGGGAAGGCAATCACACATAGTTTTGGCGCCGAGTTAGTCGAAAGGCAGCGATGAAAATTTTATTTGCCAGAGTCCCGCTTTTGTGCTAATATATTATTGTACTTCGGGGCCATAGCTCAGTTGGGAGAGCGCTTGCATGGCATGCAAGAGGTCGTGAGTTCGAATCTCATTGGCTCCACTTCTGCGAATTGCACCGCCGTAATTATTTATTCAGCATTCCCAAATTGGATGTGAAGTTACTTGTGTTGTTAATCGTTTTTGCCGTAGAGCCAGTCTGCATCGGCTAATCTGTAATTGATGATTTCACCAGGTTTGAAGAATAATTTGATTTCCTGCTCAGCCGATTTGATACTATCCGAGCCGTGGACAAGATTATATCCTCTTGAAGAGCTGAAATCCCCTCGGATACTGCCCGGCTCAGCGTCGTAGCCGAAAGTGGCCCCCAGCATCTTCCGTGCCATATCTATAACGCCCTCAGCTTCCCAGACCATTACAACCGACGGTGCCGAAGACAAATACCTTACTAAACCTTCGAAAAACGGTTTGCCCTGATGAACGGCGTAGAGTTGGCGGGCAAGCTCTTTGGAGATTTGCATAAATTTTGCGGCAGCGAGCTTAAAACCCTTTTTTTCGAATCGCCCGATTATTTCACCGGCCAGGTGCCGCTGTATACCATCCGGCTTGATGATTATTAAAGTACGCTCTGCCATTCTCGTATGCCGGTGCTCATACCTTGTTTTTTTCAGGTCGTAAGTCTAACAGCGATTCGCAACTACATTCCCTGAGGGACAATGTAAATCTCGACTCGTCTGTTTTGGGAATTGCCTTTTTTGTTAGGCGCATTCGGTGCAATCGGCCGGAATTCACCAAAACCTCGCACACTCATACGCTCCGGGCTTACCCCGCTGTTTGACATTATATCCAGCACGGATATTGCTCTGTGAGCCGACAGATGCCAGTTGGTCGGATGTTTTGCACGGGTATCAGGCTTGCCGATACGGATATCGTCGGTGTGGCCGGCAATTATAACATCAAATTTTTTGCCCTGTTCCGAATTCAGAATTTTACATAGCGACTTGATTACTTCGCCAGCCGCAGGTGCCACATCGTCACTGCCAGGTTCAAAAAGCAAATCGCTCTTGAACTTGACTATCCCTCGGCTTGAATCATATTCAACCATTTCCTTACCCTTGGCAAAATCCTCCAGCATAGTGCTTAGTTCCACCGGCAGAGATGCCCCGCCATAGAGCAATTGTTTTTGCATCGTAGAAATCAGCTCCTTTTTCTTCGCAAGGTCTTCTTCGAGCGCAGCAATTTTTTGTTGCAGTGCACTTACCTCGACACCGCCGCGGCCTTCAGCAGTTTCGAGTTGTCTTTTTAATTGGTCAAGTTTGACCTTGGCAGTTTGTAATTCGCTCTCGAGCTCTGCTATCCGTTTTTGCTGTGTGCTGTTCTGGACTTTGAGGTCCTTTAGTTCTGAGTTGCAGCCGCTTAGCAGCATAAGGCAAGTACACGTTAGAAAAATCACCGAAAGTTTGACAGTTCGCATTGTTCCATCCTTTCAAAGAAATTCAAGACAGGTAAATTCCCTTTTAACCGTCCTATAAAATATACACACTCTTTATCTGTAAGCTCTTGTAGCCGACCAGTTCCTTCATCTTTCAACCACGCCTATAAATAAAACCTATTTGTATTTGTCCGTCAAGAATAAACTTTCAAATTTATTCGTCGGCGGCAAAATTATTCTGCCCTCATCAATGGTTTTTTCTTGGCTAAAAGGAAGTGCTCGCTGACTTTCTTTTTTGCGCAACAAAACGGCCCTTCTTCTTGTTTAAAGAAGGGCCGAATGAAACTGACCTTTGGAGGTTCTTAATCGCTTTTGCTTTCCGGTTCCGCCGCCGGCGGCGGAGTTCCTTTGGTTTTCTTGGCTTTTTTCTTCTTAACTTCCGTTTTACCACCTTTGCCGCTGAGCATAAAAGCCACCCCGACTATCAAGCCCGTTACAAGAACAGCCCCAATTACGATATACCATATTAGCCCTTGTATTGCTGTCAGAATTGCAGGCATCATATTGTTGAAGCCCGCCACCGCCACTATCGCAGTGTAAATGATAGCCAGCAGCGGTAAAAACAGCATAATCCCGAAAGCGTTACTTATCACATCCGGCGCCGGCTCGGCATACGCTTGAACTATTGCCGGTGCTTCTGTACCGGCCTCTGGACCGGCTTCTGGTTCAGCAAGCCCTTCCTCCGGCATCAATTGTTCCGCCTCGGCTGCTACCTCCACCGCTGAAGCTTCAGCCCCACCTTCCCCCTCTTTTCCCTCTTCGCCCTCGGGGGTGTAGATTTCATCGAGAATACCACCTAATGAAGTGTCATCAGCCTGCAGCGAAAGGTCTAACAACCCTGAACCGCTGCCAAAGGTATCAAGGTTTACGTCTTCTTCAATCTCTTCCAACGATGCTTCGTCCGATGCAGCTTTGGTCTCGCTCAGTGTATCCTCTCCTAATGACCCTTTGTCCGGTACGACTTTGGTCTCGCCCAGCGTATCGTCTGCCAGTTTGTAATCGCCGTCTGTTTCACCGAGGACATCGATTCCTTTACCGGCCGTAGCGGTAGTATCCGCCCCGGTCGGCTTGCTTTTTTCCGCTGGACCCTCACCCGGCTCCGGCGCCAGAGAAATCTCATCCTCCCCTGTTACCTGTTTTGCTTTAGCCGGAGATTTTCTCGATGCCGCAATACTTGTGTCGGACATCAGTGCTTCAACTTCATCGACCTTAAACAACAGATTCGGGCCGTCACGGAACTCACGCAGCCTGCCCTGCTTGATTATCTCTTTTACTTCTTCCTCTGTTTTGTTGAGCTTGGCGGCAACCTCTTGTAATGAATAAAACATACCTGCCATATTTACATTCTCCTGAAGGATTTGCCTTCTTATTCTTTATCTTATCGGGAAAATCCAAAAATATTAACTTTCTCCGCTAACCATCAAAATCTCACTCATTTGGCTCATTTGCTTCCACAGTATTTACGTCTAAGTCCCGTTGTTTTTCCTTGACCTGCTCTTTCGGCTGCTTGCCCAAACCTTCCTCTTCCAGAAGCATCCTCACCTGTTCCGGTTTCGGCTCAGATGTGTTGTACTGCTTCAGCAGTCTGTCGTATTGCCAGCTTCGGGCGGCCAGTAATCTCAATCGGTTGTGGGCCGGACCCATGCTGTTTATTTCATATATCCACAGTGTCTGGTTGACCATATCCACCATCGCCAGCCCGTATTTGTCCCGTTCGAGTTGAAGGGGAACTACTAAAATTTCACCGTTGCTGTTGGCTTGCAGTTCCGCTTGAGCGCTCGCCGGCGAGCCAAGCTTACTACCTATGAAAAATAAAGCCAGCACGCCGAGAATAATAAACGTCGACAGCAACCATCGCTTTTCGGTTCCGGATACCATAATCTTTAGACTTTTTACATCCCCAAAAAACAGCTTTTACATAATTATATCTTAATTTTTATAAAAATGCAAGCTATTTTTTAGCGAAAATACTGTAAGTGGATGCTTGGAAGCTGACTTTAGAGCCCGCTTCTACCAGGGCCAAAAATACGATTTTATTGAAACGGTAAGCTGTTTCGTGTAGAATATCTTGGCTGACGGGCACTATCTCAATTTTCGGGGTGTAGCTCAGTTTGGCCAGAGCGCCTGGTTTGGGACCAGGAAGTCGCTGGTTCGAATCCAGTCACCCCGATTTTCACAATTTACTGCTCGCAAAGCACTTGCCCTTCGTTCACTTATTGTTTAACATCTTCAACTTGCCCGGAAATCACCTTGGGTGCCAGTAGCAATTGACAATTTTCAATTTTCAATTTACAATGTCAACTGTCGGGAGTGTAGCTCAGGCGGTAGAGCAACGCACTTTTAATGCGTAGGTCCTGGGTTCGAGTCCCAGCACTCTCATTTTTTTGTTCTGTGTCAAGCTCGCTAACTGTTTGTGTTTTCAGTTGCTACGTTTATTGCCCTTGGTAGTCCTTTCTGCCAGGCTTTTTATTGCCTCGCACTGAATATCCTTGCCGTAGAGATTGCCCTTATTTATGGCGTATATCTTAAGCGCATTGCTGTCAGCCTGATTGAGTTTGCCCCTGCGTAGGAGCTCTTTAAAGTTGAGCTTGCGGATAATCACATCTTTCTCATCATCGCCACCATTGGTATTCTCAACGATGTTCAGGAGGAAATTCAGTTCCAATAGTTCCATACCGCTGTTCAAATCTTTCTCGCTTTTCCTATTTGGCTTTGCTGCCGGTGATTTAGAAACTCGTCTCCCGTTGCTCGTCTCTCGTCGCTCGAACGGGTCACGGGGGCCGAGCGACGGGTCACGGATTTTAAGCTTATTTGCTTTTGCTCTGGCGAGACTGAAGACGGCGAGGGAAACCGCCAGGATGACAAGGACCAGCATTTGCACCCAGATGGTATCCTCCCCTTCGCTGTTGCGAGCTGCCATGATTGTTTGTGTTAAAAGAACGTTCATATTTCGCCGATAGGGCAAGTCCGCACAGTTGACATTGTAAATTGAAAATTGTCAATTGCTTCCGCCACAGGCGAACAAGACTCCGGCCGGTTCTTGCAAGACGCCAACGAGAGACAAGGAACAAGAGGCCGCCGTGTTTAACTCTTGCGTGTGGTTCTTTCCGTCAGCACCTTCATTGCCTCGCACTGGATAACCTTACCGTAAAGATTGCCCTCGTTCATTGCGTACACCTTAAGTGCATTACTGTCAATGGTGTCGAGCTGTTCTCTCCGTCCGAGCTCGTCAAAAGTAAGCCTTCGCATTGCCACATCGTTTTTATCGTTTCCTCCGGTATTCTCAACAATGCTCAGCAGGAAATCCAAATCCAGTATTTCCATACCGCCGGCCAAATCTTTTTCTCTGTTTTTGTTCCACTCGCTTTTCAGATTTTCCTCACCGGAAATATCAGAAGGTGCCTTGGCCGATGAGTGCACCTCAACAATTTTACTCGCTGCCATACCTTTCACCTCGCTTTTCTTTTCTCTTATAGTATTCCAAGCCATTTTATATCTCCAACTTCAATAAAATCCTAAGCGTCTAAAAACAGCACGATTATATATTTGTTCTGCCGGTCGGTCAAGAAATTGCAGGATTTCCTCAAAAAGAAACGGCTGACGATTATGTCGCCAGCCGGTGCGTTTCAAGTCTTAATTCTGCTATACGCTTGTTTAGTTAAGCCAGTTGTCGCAAAAGACCATCAGGTCCTTTTCGTCAATAATGCCGTCGCTGGGCATCGAGATATCGCAGGCGGCATTCCAGTTGGCATCTTCCGGCTGGCTGAGCCAGGCGGCAGCGAGGACAGCAAAGTCCTTAAAGTCCACATCATTGTTGTCGTCGAAGTTTCCGATAATGCCTGTTTCGGTTACAAGTTCGACGCCTGTTCCGTTAATTGGGTCGAGGTTTCTGCTGTATTGTTTGTTGTTCGCATCGTTCCAGTGCTCGTGAACGCCGAGACTTTCAGTAAGACCGCCGTTGTGATTTGGGTCATAATTGGCATCCGACGGCGGGTCGTAAACCAATGCTGCCTCGTGCAGATAGTCATCCGCACCGGATTTATGCGGAAAGCCGGTCCACTCGGTATAGAGAAAATCATCCCCAACAGAGTCGGCTGCAACCTGGTCCATTGATACGATTATGCTGGATGGCCAGTCAGTATTGAACGGCGCCATAATCCATTTCGTGGGAGCAGAAGCCCAGCCTCGGCCGGCGTAGAGGCCGTCGATTATAGCCAGCAGTGTTTTTCCGCCCAATTTTGGATGTCCCATAAGGTCAACAATTGCTCTGTAATGCCCCATACCGGGTGTTTCAGTCGCCCTCGTCCAGTGCATACTATACCAGGTAGTGGGATGAGGTGTATTGAGGGCGGTGGGCTCCCTGATCAAAGAGCCATAGTGGTTTTTGCCGCAGAGTGTGATTCCGGAGTCGTCGTGGCTTTTGAGGATGGGGAAGTTTATGAAATAGGACGCCTGGGCAAAGTGCGTCGGGATATAGTCCTGTGCTGTAACTCCGGCCCAGTGGGCGGCGCAGGGGTCGCTCCAATAGAATGGTGCGTTGTAGTCGTATGCGACAATGGTTCTGCCGGAACCAGCATAGCCGGCATTTGTCAAATAGACGACACCCGGGCAGTTCGGCTCAACCATGTTATACCAGTAATTTGGCATAATCCTCGTCGGGTCGCCTATGCTTATATCATTAGGGGTAACGCCCACGACATCCGTTAGTTGCTTGAGAAGTGCCATAGCAAGCTGGGGTGAGTTGTCTATGTTATCAATATATGAGGTTTTTTCCATAGTAGAGGGGCTTGTGCTATCCATCAAAGTCATATTGACCTTGATGGCGATTTTTTCGCCCGGGGTGTAGCCGATGTCTCCTTTGCCCATTCGCTGATTGAAGTTTCTGAATATTGCGTCCCAGGCGTCATAATCGTTGCTTTTGCCGGTCAGCGCCCGAAGGGCTTTTGAGAGCATTTCATTGACGACCTGCTGATTGGTGCAGGTGTCGGACCACCAATACGGTGGATGGCCGCCATTCCAATTGGTGGCGTTTGGGTCGTGAATCCAGGCGACTCGGCCCGGATGGACACCTTTGCCGACCCCAATGGGGTCATTGACGGGTCGCGGGTCTTCCGCGCCATAAGTTATCTTCTGGTCGGTGCTGCTCAAAGCCGCCCAGATAAAACCGATACTGACGGCAATGCAGATTGCCGCCAGAACATAACGTGCCTGCACAAATGAACGTTTTGCCTTGCGATATGCTGCGGCTGAGCTGGCCAGACCCAACAGCCAAACTATAAAACCCGACGCCAATGGAAAGGCCACTCGCTGGCAGGGATATGTTGCCCGCGAAGGCTTCGGTATTACTCGTATCAAAAACCAGATTAGCGCTAATAATCCCGTAATCGGAAAGAGCCACCTCAGCCAATGGTATTTGCTTTTTGGCTCAATGGGTTTATCTGTTTTCGGACAAACTGATGGAAGGTGTTTCTTGCGTGAAAATAACACTTTTACAACCTCCGGAACCTCTTTGGCCAAGCTTACCTTCCTCCTCGATGCAGTAGAAATAAAGCATATTTATAGATAACCAACCCAGTGGCTGGTTGTTGTGATTTTAAGTATATCAGTATTTTCTGAAGATGTCAAATCTATTTTCCCACTCAGATACTTGGGTTTTTTATTTAAAACCAACGGAGAGGGCGGGATTCGAACCCGCGGTACCAGCATTCACCAGTACGACGGTTTAGCAAACCGTTGCCTTCAGCCACTCGGCCACCTCTCCGATTTGATTATGTAATCTGGGCTAAGCCAGTCTAACAATAATAGCAGCAGTCTTACAAGTTCAATTTAATTTTTGTTACCGAACTACCGCCGCAGGGGGCTTTTTCCTCCTGGTTAGCCCACTTTATTCGCCTGAGGCGGATTTAGCTTGGTGTTTTCGTCTGAGAGGGCCGACCCACCTTTCCAGCGGAGTTAAACCAATCAATACTATAAGGGCGATGATTGTTGAGGTAACAGCCAGCAGGAAAAATCCCGCCCCGCAGGCCATTCCAATGCTCGCAACCATCCATATAGTTGCTGCTGTGGTTAAGCCGTGGATGCCGCCTCTGTCCTGGATGACGGCACCTGCACCGAGAAAGCCGACGCCGGTTACGATTTGGGCGGCGATTCTCGTGATAGAATCCTTGTCGCCAGCCATTTTTTCGGAGATTATAGTGAAGACGGCAGCGCCGAGGCATATCAGGACATTTGTGCGCAGGCCCGCAGGTTTTCCTTTAATCTCTCTCTCCAGACCGACAGCCGCCCCCAACACAACAGATAAAATTATGCTGATTAAGTTCTCCGACCAGACCATAGCTTCACCTTTCTATTAGCGTCTCATCAACTTGCATACCGAAGTGCCTGCCAGCCTTTTCGGTATGGCTGAGCACTTTATCGCCCGGCTTTAAGCTCGTAATCGAAATCGCTTTTCCATCCGGGCTGACTAATCGAATCGTCTCGGCATTTTGCATAACAAGACTTATCGGCATACCTTCGGCTTCGGCCTCGATAAGCATCATAGGTCTTTTCTCAATCTTGTTTCTGCCTAAATATGCCGTCTGGCTTTTGCCCTGAAAATCTACCACCAGCACCTCATCGCCGGCTTTCAAATCAGCCAGATACTTGGTTTTACCGCCCGGCGCTAATGTATATGCGTGCACCGCACCGGCATTGACGCGGAAAGGCCGAGACGCCACATAAGGATTTTCAATTGATTCGGAATGCACCAAAAAGAAACCCGAAGCCGTATTGCCAACGAGCATACCCTCACCCAATCCCATTTGCGTGCAGGTATCGAGGCAGGCCCGGTCGCCCATACCTAATTGTTTGATATTCGTTATCGTTGCTTCAACCAGTGTTACTCTCTCACTGATACCACTTATGATTTCTGCGGTTTTTTTAACCTCGTTTATATCGGTGGTATTTAGAACAACGCCATAGACGCCTTTCTCCAATATCTCGACCATAAGTTTGGCCTGCTCGGAATTTTCAACCTCTACCATAATATTCTTGCCGCGTCTGGCAAGCAGATTCTCAATTGGGATAATCGTCCAGTCTAACATTCGCAGGACAACTGTTTTTTCTTCCGGCACTTTCGCTGCCTTGTCTTCGTCTGCTTTGCCTTTTATATCGATGAACTCGACATCTACGCCGGGCTTAATGTCGCCGTTTTTTTCGACGGTTTTGATTTTGCCAAACTGGCGAACGGTCGCACTTTTTCCGTCCGGCACTACCAACGCCTCGGCACCGCTCTCGAGCGCAGCTATGGCAATCTCTTTTTTATACGGGACAACATTTACCCACAGTTTTTTCATTCTGCTGATTCCTTATCGGCTGCGTATTTTTGGGTTCCCGCTTTGTGGGTTCCCTTTAGCTCCGAAGCATTTTGATTGCCTTTTCGACGCCGATGCCTTCGTGAACCATTTTGCAGAGAGCGGCGACCATTCTTTCCGGTTTTTTGTGCTGGAAGGCATTTCGTCCGATTGACAGGCCCATTGCACCGGCTTTCAATGCCCCATAGACCATTTCGAAAATGTCCTTATCGCTGTCCATCTTCGGCCCGCCGGCAATCACCACCGGCACAGGACAGCCCTGCACCACCTCGGTGAAACTTTTGACACTGCCGGTGTAAGGCACTTTGACAATATCGGCGCCCAGTTCGGCCCCGACTCTGGCTGCGTGCTTGACATTATTGACGTCGTATTCATTTTTGATTTTCGGTCCGCGTGTGTACATCATCGCAACAAGCGGCATCTGCCATTGTAAACAACGCTCGCTTACAAAGCCCAATTGCCCCAGCATCTCTTTATCTGTTTCGGCACCTAAGTTTATATGCACCGACACCGCATCAGCACCCAGTCTAATCGCCTCCTCAACAGTGCAGACCAGCTCTTTTGCGTTCGGGTCGGGACTCATTGACGTCCCTGCCGAGAGGTGGATAATCAGTCCGACGTCTTTGCCCGCACCCCTGTGGCCCGCTCGAACAATTCCTTTATGCATCAGGATAGCATTTGCTCCGCCGGCTACGACTTTGCTGACCGCCTCTCGCATATCCGCCAGCCCCTCAATAGGCCCAACCGTGACGCCGTGATCCATTGGAACAATTACCGTTTTACCGGAATTGCGGTCGATTATTCGCTCTAATCTTATTTTTTTTCCTATCATTGCCGAATCTCCAATCAAGATGGTTAAATGGTAATTGGTTAAATGGTAAATTACCAATCACCAGTTACCAGTCACCAATTAAGCTGTTATTCGAATTATGGTTTTTAGCTTTTAGTTTGCCATAATCTACTCAAAGCTGTCAAAAACGCAAGAAAAAACTGCTTATTCCCAATCACCCTCAAGCTCACAACCATCGTTGCAATATATCCTTCCATAGCATATCATATCGTCAATTTATAACTCTATTATGAACTGCGAGTGAAAAATGACGTATTTAGCCGTCCCCATAGCGGCCAAAGATTTGGACCAGGCGAAGCAGCAGATTAAGACCGCCGAAGCCGCAGGTGCCGAGATGCTCGAGCTGCGAACCGATTATCTCGAAAACCTCGGAACTGGTTTGGTTAAAAACTTAATTGCTGAGGCAAAAGCTGCCGCTCCTGCGACGCTGCCGATAATCGTAACCTGTCGCGACGTCCGGCAGGGCGGTGCTATTGACTACCCGGAGCATTTGCGAGTCGATATACTTGTCGAAGCTTTGAAAACCGGCGTCGAATTTATCGACTTCGAATATGAAAATTTCCTCTCTCCGCAAAATCAGGAAAGAATACGCAGAGCGATGGCACAGGCATCGAAGGGCCGACTGATTTTGTCTGTCCATAATTTCGAGACAAAATTCCCCGGCATCATAAGACTTCATCGGCACATCCAGACTTTATACCCAGCCGCGATTCCGAAGCTGGTCTATACGGCTAATCATATCAACGATTGCTTCGAGGCCTTTGATTTGCTGCGCAGAACCAGCGGCTCTGCGATAGTCTTTTGTATGGGCGCAGCCGGCTTTATCAGCAGAATCATCGCAAAAAAACTGAACTCTTTCGTTACATACGCAAGCATAGACGAGAAAACAGCAACTGCACCGGGCCAGATGTCTATTGAACAGCTTAAAACAATTTACCGCTGGGATTCCATAAATGCCGACACCAGACTTTACGGCGTAATAGGCTCTCCTGTTGCCCATTCGGCAGGCCCTGTTGTGCATAATGCCTGCTTCGCCGAGACGAGCGAGAATAAATTGTATCTGCCTTTGCTCGTCGAAGGCGGCAAAGAGGAGTTTGACTATTTTTTGCGTCACATTCTCATCAGAAGCTGGCTGGGTTTCCGCGGCTTTAGCGTAACGATTCCACATAAGGAAAACGCCCTCAATTTCGTCAGAGAAAATCAGGGGTTTGTCGAGCCTTTAGCCGAGAAAATTGGCGCCGTCAACACCATTATCGTCGGCCCAGACGGCAAATTGCTCGCCTACAACACCGATTACTCGGCGGCGATGGATGCAATTACTTCAACGCTCGGCTCCAAAGCCGATTTGAAGAATTTGCCGGTGGCCGTTATTGGTGCAGGCGGCGTGGCAAAAGCCATAGTAGCAGGCCTAAGCGATGCCAGCGCCAAAATCACTATTTACAACCGCACCGCAGAAAGGGGCGAAAAACTTGCAGCCGAGTTTGGCTGCGAATTTGCGCCTTTAGATGATTTGGCGAATCTGGATGCAAAATTAGTTATAAATTGCACAAGTGTCGGGATGCATCCGAACGTTGATGAAACGCCTATACCGCAGGAATACCTGAAAAAGGATATGGTGGTCTTTGATACTATCTATAATCCTCCGCAGACCCTGCTCTTAAAACAGGCCGAAGAGAAGAAAGCAAAAACAATCGACGGCCTGTCGATGTTCATCAACCAGGCCGCCGCCCAGTTCAAACTCTTCATCGGCAAAGACCCCGACCCAAAACTTATGCGAAGAACCATTCGTGATTGTCTATGCTCGATTTAATTGTTGCTCTGCGAATAAATTTTTTGTCTCATCCCGATAGTCGTTGTCTTTGGGGGAAACCCTTTGTATAATCTGAGTCTTAGGTAAAAGCTTTTTTGAAGTAGAAAAATGGCAAAAAAAGAAAAAGTTGTCCTAGCATATAGCGGCGGATTGGATACCAGCGTTATTTTGCCGTGGCTTAAAGAGATTTACGGCTATGATGTAATCGCCTTTGCAGCCGACCTCGGCCAAGGTGATGAATTGGCTGGTATCAAGAAAAAAGCCCTGCAGTCCGGCGCAGTCAAATGCGTAATCAAGGACCTGCGGAAAGAGTTTGTCGAAGACTATCTCTGGCCGATGCTGAAAGCCGGTGCTGTCTATGAGGGTGGTTACCTGCTCGGCACAAGTATTGCCCGGCCGTTAATTGCAAAACGTCAGGTCGAAGTTGCCCACGCCGAAGGTGCTACAGCAGTTGCTCACGGCGCAACCGGCAAAGGCAACGACCAGGTCCGCTTTGAACTGACATATATGGCCTTGGACCCGAGGCTAAAAATTGTCGCCCCGTGGAAAGACCCGAAATTTACGCTGACCAGCCGGGAGGCTGCCGTCGATTATGCAAAAAAACACAAAATCCCTATCGACCAGAGCAAGAAAAAAATCTACTCCCGTGACCGTAACCTCTGGCACATCAGTCACGAAGGGGCTGACCTCGAAGACCCAGCCAATGAGCCGAAAGAAAATCTATTTGTCATTTCCCGACCGGTCTCGAAAACCCCTGACAAGCCGGATTACATCAAGATTGGCTTTGATAAAGGCGTTCCGACAAAACTTAACGGCAAAAAGACAAACGGCGTAGAGCTGATTGAGCAATTGAACCGCCTCGGCGGCAAACACGGCATCGGCCAACTGGACCTGGTCGAAAATCGCCTCGTCGGTATGAAGTCACGCGGCGTCTATGAGACGCCGGGCGGAACGATTCTCGTTACAGCCTACAAAATTCTCGAAAGTCTTACGCTTGACAGAGAAACTATGCACTACAAACAGCAACTCGCTCTGAAATACGCAGAACTGGTTTATTATGGCCAGTGGTTTTCACTGCTGCGCGAGGCGCTCGATGCGTTCGTCAACGTTACTCAGCGAAATGTTACCGGCGAGGTCAAGATGAAACTATTCAAGGGACAATGCACGCCAGCCGGCGTAAAGAGCCCGAACAGTCTATATCGAACCGATTTAGCAAGCTTCAAAATGGGCGCAGAATACCAGCCAACGGACGCAGCCGGGTTTATTCGTTTGTTCGGCTTACCCTTGAAAGTGGCAGGAGCAATTAAAAGGAACAAAAAGAAATGATTTAGCTCCGGATTCTAACGCAAAGGAGGCGTTGTGGCAGTGCCGGATTGGATTTGGTTTGTCTTTATTTTTGTGTTTGGCTGTTGTGTAGGCAGCTTCCTCAACGTTGTCATTTATCGTCTGCCTCGCGACGAATCCCTGGTAAAACCGCCTTCGGCCTGTCCCGCGTGCGGCAGGGGTATTCGCTTTTATGACAACGTCCCGCTGATTTCGTGGTTGTTGTTAGGCGCCAAGTGTCGCTATTGCAAAGCACCAATCTCGCCGCGTTATTTTGTTATCGAATTATTAACCGGTCTGGTTTTCGTCGGCCTGTTTTTCTTGTTTTTTCGCACCGATTTGCGCTTTGGTGTCGGTCCATTTCTTGCTGGCGGCTGGTTCATCTATCTTATTTCTATTATTTTGTTAGCTGCTTTGATTGCCGCCTCGGCTATTGACCTGAAGTTGTGGGTCATTCCGCTCTCAATTTGCTGGTTTGCTACTGCAGTCGGCTTGATTGGCTCGGTGCTCGGCGTCTACATAATCGACCCCGCTATAATTCGCAGCTACGCCCTTTTGCCAAGCGCCTCGCCCAAAACTGCATCCTTGGCCGCAGGAGCCGCCGCAGGACTGGCAATATCTTGGGGCCTGCTGGTAACCGGCCTGATTAAAAGAAGTTACGAATCTGATGACCATCAGGATTTCCCTGATAAACCAGAAGAATCAACAAAGTCGCCGTTTAACCATCGTTTGGAAATTTGTAGGGAAATCATTTTTTTGTCGCCGATTATCATCTGCTCACTGGCAGCTTTGCGGATTATCAGTGAACGTAGCTGGTGGGTGGGTTTTTCGCAACATCCTGCTATTGCAGGACTTCTGGGCAGTCTTTGGGGCTACTTTATCGGCTGCGCAATAGTCTGGGCTGCTCGCATCTTAGGCACATTTGCATTTGGAAAAGAGGCAATGGGATTGGGTGATGTGCATTTGATGGGGGCCGCCGGGGCGGTGATAGGTCCGCCTTTCGTGGTTGTAGCATTTTTTATTGCACCCTTTTATGGCCTGGTTTGGGCGGGCCTGAGAACATTTTTTAAAAAAACTCGACAAATTCCTTACGGTCCTTTCTTGTCTTTGGGTATATTTACTGTTATGATTTTACACGACAAAATACTTGACTACTTAAATGCAATATTTTATTATTGAGCGCTGGAACTTACGAAAAAACTTAAATTTTGATTAAAGGAGATACCAAAATGCGAACTGTTAACAAAAAAGCAATCATTCTGCTAACTTGCCTTGCATCAGCTATGTTTTTCCCCAGCTGCACTGATTGGAAGAAAAAATACAAGGCCCTGAATGTGGAGCACGAGAATCTAAAGGGCCTGCTTGATCGCGAAAAGTCAGAGAAAGGCCAGCTCAATGAGCAGGTTTCACAAAGCAAGCAGACAATAGAAGAGCTCCAGAAACAAATTGCCGAACGCAAGCAAACCGCGGCTCAAGCCACCGGTTTTGGAGAAGGCTATGACGTTACGCTTAGCTCCAAGGCTGGAACAGTTACGATAACCCTCTCGGATAAAATACTTTTTGACCCGGGAAAAGCCACTCTGAAAAAAAGCAGCAGCACTGAGCTTGACCATATCAAGTCGGTATTGCAGAGTAAATACTCCGGCCGGCAAATAGATGTTGTAGGCCATACCGACTCAGAACCTATCAAGAAATCTCCGTGGAAAGACAACATGCAGCTTTCTACTGAGCGTGCCAACGTCGTGGTCAGATACCTGACCGAACACGGAATTCCTAAAGATAATATTCGAGCGGTGGGCCGTGGAGATAGTCATCCTGTCGCCTCGAATGCCACCGCCGGCGGTAGAGCTAAAAACCGGAGAGTTGAAATCGTCGTTCATATGAAATGATTCCGCAACCGGTGGTTCGCAGTTTGTGGACTAATCACGGCTTACTAATTATTGCGCCATCTCTCTTGATGCAAATAGTGGCAGCTCCGTCTCTGGCCGTGTAAAATGACTTTGTTTTGTTTTCTGTCTTTGTTGTTTGCTGTCTTTGGTAGTCCCTTTGGCCGCAGCTGTATATCAAAATCCCGGCATCGAGATTTTCGATAAAATGTTGTTCGGTGGTTTTCCTTGAGCCGTGATGTGGAGCAACAACCACATCGGCTTTAAGGTCGGGATAAATGCGAAAAAGCTCCGTTTGGGCAAATTTCTCGATGTCGGAGCATAAAAGGATTTTTTTGCCGGCAAATTCAACCAGACAAACCATCGACTTGTCATTATCGTCAACATCCGGGTCCTGAGATACTTCTTTGCCCGGCCAGAGGATTTTTATCTCGGCGGCACTGTTTAGACTCAAATCTTCTGAGTCTTTTATCTTAAAACCATCTTTACTTAACAAGGTTTCAAGAAATTTTGCCGCACCATTTGGGTCTGTTTTCATATCTGCAAAAAAAGCATTGTTGGCGTAAACAGCATTGACGTCGCAGTGCGCAACAATCTCAGGTATGCCGTTGATGTGGTCTATATCTTTATGACTTATGATAATCGAATCGATTCTGCTTATTCCGCTGTAGTCCAAAAAGGGTGCTACAATCCGTCTGCCGACATCATTCTTGTGCAGTGAGCCGGTATCGAACAAGATATTGGCGCCGCCCGGCAACTGAGCCAATATCGCCTGCCCATGCCCAACATCCAGACAGGTCATTATTAACTCGTCCCGATGTGTCCTTTGCCATTTTGTAATACCCAGGAAAATTATGATGGCCAAAACCATCAGTACAGAAATTGCTTTTTTCACAAAAGGACGCTTAAAATGAATAAAGGCCATAAACGAAATAACGCAGTAGTAAAAAACTATCAGCCAAATTGCTATATGGCCTATGAGTACCGGCGAATAATCCCTTTGTGCTATATATTTTACGAGCCAGATAAGCCAACTTGATAAAGGTTTTATTATTACATTCAGTAGTGAGGCTATTGTTGGCAAAACCAGGCCGATAAGCAGTTTAAGATACCCCAAAAATGAAATCACCGCTATAAATGGTGAGGCAACCACTGTCCAGACGCTTGTAAGAGGCTGAATCGTATAAAAATTATAAAGCAGGATACCGGCACTGGCCAGCCACGCAGCCAAACTGATGCAAAAAAGATTCAACAACATCGACCCTACCCAGGCAAAGCCCTTTATCTTTTGTATTTGCCCAAACCACGAGTTGTCTGTTATCTTTTCATACAGGAAAAAGTGGATTCGGCCTGTAAAAAGCAGTATGCCCAGCACTGCTGCAAACGATAACTGCCAGGAAACCTCAAAAAGCTCTGTCGGTCTAATCATTAGCAGGATGACCGCTGCCAGTGCCAGCGAATTGAAGGGATTGCTCTGCCGACGAAAGAAAAATGACAAACAGAAGACAAGGCAGATTATCGCCGCCCGAAATGCCGGCGGGTTTGATGGAACTGCCAGCACAAACATCGCTGCTGCAATTATACAAACAGCCGCCTGAATCTTTCTTGCCAAACCTGCCGTTTTGCACAGCCACCATATCATCCCGACAAAAATGCCGAAGTTCATCCCGGATAGACATACAAAATGCAATAGTCCCGTCCTGCGAAACGCCTCATAAGTGGCGATGTCCATATCTGCTCTGTAACCCAGAACAAGTGCCTGCAACAGGCGTTCGCTTTCATCCTGTGGATACGGGCTGCCCAACAACGACTGCACAGCTATCTCTCTTGCCTTTCTCTTTACCTTCACAAGAAAATCGGTAGAACCACTTTGAAGCACTTCGATGGCATCCTGCGATGGCACCGAAGCTGCAACAAAGACATTTTTCCTTGCAAGATACCTGGCAACATCAAACTGGCCTGGGTTAGTGGCTTTCTCGAACCTGTTTAACCAGCAGTATGCCTGTATATAATCGCCCGCCTTTAAATCCAGCACCGGCTCATCAACCTGCACCCGCACGGTGCCGCTCATCTTTGCCCAGCCGGCGGTGGTTTCGACTTCGCACACTTTCAGATAAAAGCTGCTGGTCTGGTCGGTGTGCATAAATTTTGCAAATGCCCAGTTCTCGTTTTTATTGACGTATGGCTCGGTAATAATAGAACCGCGAATTGTCGCTAACTTCTGTTCCTCAGCGACAAAATCGCGAATATCGTTACTGCTGGGTTGCCCATAGTTTCTCAGCCGCACCGCACCAAGACAAACAAAGCCGATAAGAGCACAAGAGCTTAAGAGCAAAAGTCCGTAAGAAGCAAATTTGCCCCTTGTATAGGCAACAAAGAAAAATACCGTTGAAGCTGAACATACCGCCAGTACGACTATCCAGATTGACATTGATAAATTAAAGGCATCCTGTATCAGGATGCCTGCTATCAATCCAACTGCTGCAAATACAAGTGGGCTGGTGCTTATAATTCGCTTATAAGAGTTTACAAATCCCCCCGTGAGCTGTTTATCAATCAGAGCTAATTTCCGCTGAATATCGTCCATTGCTATGGTGTAGCGAGATGACGGAACATAAAGTAAGCGGCGCCGGCTAAACACAGAGCGGCCCACAGAAAATCAAGCTTGAGCGGGTCTTTCATATAGACCACTGCGAATACCGCAAACACGCTTATCGTTATAATCTCCTGTATGATTTTCAGCTGCGGAAGCGAATAGTATTGAAAGCCGATTCGATTGGCGGGCACCTGCAGACAGTATTCGAAAAACGCAACGCCCCAGCTTACCATAATTGCTATAAGAATCGACTTATCCTTAAGGTCCTTCAAATGGCCATACCAGGCGTATGTCATAAACATATTTGAGCCAATCAGCAGCAATATCGGCATAATCCTGCTCATATCTAATTTTACTCCGAACGATAAACGTTGATTAACAAACCGGCAATTATAGAAATCTGTAATGTTAAGTCAATGCGCTTCTGACTATAACTATAAGCAGACACCGGACAACAGACGCCAGACAACAGAATTGGGTTTGTTTGGGTTTGTTTTTGATAGTTGGTTGTTCGTTGTTTTTTGTTATTAGTCATTGTCTTTACTAATCTTACAACCATTTTCAGCATTTCGGAAATTGGCTTTGTTTTGCATAATTTAATTCAATTTGATTGATTTTTC
>Ga0187886_1000402_pt1 | contig 53137 bp, 39 predicted proteins | sample June2016WEW_20_1_FD_133001 | JGI IMG/M metagenome (GOLD analysis project Ga0187886, IMG submission 133001) | Peatland microbial communities from SPRUCE experiment site at the Marcell Experimental Forest, Minnesota, USA - June2016WEW_20_150 | ecosystem: Environmental > Terrestrial > Soil >... | reverse complement strand
TTTTACTGAATCTTTACATCCCGGAACATTGTATGCGACAACGGGTGTACCGACAGAGTTCGCTTCAATGTTAACCAAGCCCCAACCTTCTCTAATTGAGGGATTAATAAGAATATGCGCCCTTGCCAGTAACTCAAACTTTTCTTTCTGATCAACAAAACCCCAAAATTTTATTTTACTTCCTAAGTTAAACTCTCTAATTTTCCTATTTAAACAATTTAAATACCCGGGATTCCCTTTACCAACTATCCAGAACTGCCAACTAGAGTCTCTTCTGTTAATTAAATCAAAGATTTTTATTACATCTTCTATCCCTTTATCTTTCGTTAATGCCCCTAAATAAATTGCTGTATTTCTATTCTCTTTTTGAACTTTAACATTTATAACACTGACTCCATTATGAACAATTGTTATATTCCCTTTTGGTATACCCCATTTCACTAACTCTTTTTTCGTTGATTCTGAAACAGTCATAAAGGGAATTTTTCTATAAAGAATTGTAAAAATAAACCTTTCAAACACTGTACCGATAACTGCCGGTATTAAATTAAAAGGTACCGGCCATGGATTAAACCACCAAACTTCCTTTGTAACCTCGTGGATAAAAGCAAGCTTTTTAGTCCAAACGTAAAGAGGAGTAAAAAAGGGAATTCCATGGAACTGATCGATAACTAAACCAAACTTCGCATGCCTTCCGAAAACATACCAAATAAAAGCTAATATATGAACCCCAAAAACATCGGATCCTTTGCGGATAATATTTACTCCATCGATAGATTCCTCCTCTTTTCCACCTTTAAAATATGAGGTAAAGAGCGTCACGGAGTGTCCGGCTTTAACCCAAGCCTTTGCATGTTCATGGGTAGAAAGTTCTGCCCCTCCGGCATTGGGATGCCCCGGACCTCTCCAAGACAGTATTAAAATCTTTTGTTTTCTCATGACAAGCTCTTAATTCCTAATGTATAATAGCCTAGATTCAGCTAAATGAAAAATTTTCTTTCCTCAAATAAGGCTTGGTTCCTCATCTTAACACTTGCCCTTCTTTTGCGAGCTATTAGTATAAATCTAAACCCAGTTGGCCTAAGTCACGACGATGAGCTTGGTGAATTAATCAACTCAAAATCACTGGCAATAACTGGAACTCATGCTCCTGGCCATGTGGCCGGAATACTTACAACCAACGATGAATGTAAGGGAAATTGTGTTTACGGCGAACTTGGGGCATTTATATTAATCCCTTGGATGCGCATATTCCCTTTAGATATTGTCTGGTCAAAAATACCATTTATATTCACGTCTTTACTTATTGTTTTCTTTGCCGGCAAATTATTCGAAAACCTATCTAAGAACCGTACCATTGGCTTAGTTGTAGGTATCCTTGTCGCAATAAATCCCTGGGCAATCCATTTCGGGAGAACCGCTTACTTTACTACTTTTTCATATGCTTTTTACCTTTTAGCGGCCTACTTTTTTACACGGAAAAAATCTTACAAGTCTAACCTTATTTATGGCTCACTATTTTCTATGATCGCCTCGCTTTTTTATTTTGGTACTAAACCAATCCTACCTTTAATCATAATCTGGGGAATTTTCTATAACGTTTTTCAGTTCAAAAATCACCATCCAAAATTTACAATTTTTATAATTTCTTTTTCCCTGATTACAATCCTCGCATATCTTTTAATTCTTTCGAACTCCTTTGCAGGACGGCGTGTGCAGGAAATATTTGCTGACGATAACGCGTCAATTGTAAACCAGGAGAGGAGAGTTTCCCTTGAAATCCCCCTGATAAGGGATTTACTTATCAATAAATTCACTGTGGACACGGGGGTCAGGATTGAGAAATTTGTTGGCTTCTTCTCTCCGACTTTTTTATATGTAAAAAGTGAGGGCAGTACGGATATTTATTATGACACCAACCATGCTTATAACTACCTTGCAGACTTTGTTTTTCTAATATTCGGGGTAATGGCACTGGCATCTAACTTTCCGACCGCCGTCTTTGTCTTGTCTCTACTCTTAATATCAGTCGCGCCTGCGGCTCTAAAGACTACCGGTGATACAATCTATTCACTTCGGGCAGGGCTTGCATATCCAATTTTGGCTGGAATTTCCGGCTGGGGAATCTATTATTTATTTACAAGATTTTCCAAATCATATAAAAAAATATTTATTTTTGTAACAATTCTGGTTTACATCGGTTCACTTACGTACTTTTTAGCAATGTACTGGTTCAGAACTCCTTTTGATAAAAGTGTGGGCTGGTATTTTCACAAAAGGGTCATTGCCAATTACATCACCAGGCTTCGCGAAAAAAGCAGTCAGAAAATAATTGTTGTCACCGCACAACCGGCCGATACCTTTAGCGAGTATGTGTTTTTTGGTGGTATATATAACACTAAAAACGATATCTTAGACATTAACAAGATCTATGCTTCCCAAAAATATGAATATAGAAATACAAAATTCGTAAATAATTGTGAGGAAATTACCAAAGATGATATAAAAAGCGGGGCCGTCATTTTTGTCGAACAAGGAGTTTATTGTCAACTCAATCAAACTGCTACGCCAAAGGTTGCGAATCCGCGGGATGGAGGAGGAATGTATAACATTATTAACGAAGACCTCTGCGCGACATACCCAAAAGAGAAGTACCCCTATCCCAGGAAAATTTCTGATTTCAACATAGAAAAATTATCCAACAACGTGTTCTGTAAACTCTGGATTACCAAACCCGACTAACTTTTTATTCTTTGATAATTAAATATTCCGGGGTAATCCAGTTTTTTCTTTTACTCCAATTATAGTAGTGAAGTACTCTTAGGCGGTAAAAAACGGCAAAAGTATCCCAAAGTACTTTAAAACTAGTTCTTATAAATCCGGAGGAAGCTATTGTCGATACCCCCCCGGAAAACTTCATCTTAAGCTCAACCGGAGCTTCATAAATTCTTTTATAACCCAGATAGTTCGCAACCGAAAGCATTTCGATATCAAATGCGAACGTTTTAACAAGTAGTCTTGGAAGAATTTTTTCAACAACTTCTCTTCTGAAAAACTTCATTCCGACCTGGGTATCGCGGACATTAAGACCAAACAGTACTTTTACAATCATTTGGTAACCAAAGGATAATATTTTTCTCTGCCAAGGATAAACAATTTTTGATGCAGGATGACGTTTTGATCCAATAATAATATCTGCGTTATACCACTCAAAATGTTCCAGAAGCATTGAAATTCCGTTCGGGTTTAGTTCCACCCCGACATCGATAAATCCTATTACATCCCCTTTGGCCCGCGCCATTCCGTATCTCACTGCATTTCCCTTCCCTTTGTTCCTTTTATATCCGAAGACTCTAACTTTTTTTGGAAACTTTTCCGAAAATCTTAATGCCCTTTCGTAGGTGTGGTCCACTTTACCGTCAACAACACAAATTATTTCATAGTGATACCGGATTTTATCCAGAGTATCCTTAACCCGGGTTAGACTTCTGATTATTATCTTATCCGCTTTATATGCCGGAATTACTATTGAGACGAGTTTCATACCAGAAGTATATTAACAGAGAAACCAATAAAATTAAACTAACCCAGATAGAAACCGAAATTACCTGTAGCAAGTCTTTATGGAAAAGGCAAATCCCTATAATCTGGGTAGCGGCAGCCAGAAGCCCTAAATAGGTAACTTTTGTTGTTCCTTTTGAAAGAAAATAATTCAGGAATAACGATGAAAGGGTAAAAAGACCAATAAATATTCCGAACCAAACAAGATATGGAGCCCCTTCTATAAATTTGTTTCCGTATAGAATTTGTAAAACCAAGCCCGGAAACAACCAATATACAAGAATTAAACCGATAACAAGGGTAGAGGTTAATAGAACACTCAAAAAGAATACTTTTTTATAATTTCTTTTTTTCGCGTGTTCCCTGGAAACAAATGGAAACATTACCGAGGCGATAGGGACTGACCCGTAAAATATAATTTTCCCCATGGTAGATAATGAAGCATAAATTCCTGCAAGATGCGCATTGAAAAAATGTTTTATCAGAACAACATCGGTCATGTACATTGAATTTGTTGCCATAGACATAATAAAAATAGGGACTGCATATGCAAAAACCTCTCTTGATCTTTTAAAAGTAAAATGAGATTTTCCTTCTCTCCAATAATCCCTAAGAAAATAGACGGCTAAAATTAAGCCTAGCAAAGAAGAAAGTAATACTCCGGCAAGCGCACCAAAAACAGAGAAACCAAGATATACAAACAAAGCTCCCAAAATAAGTCTGCCGAAAAGACTGGAATTTGATGATATAACCAATCTACCGAATCTTAAAAGCCCTTGTAGAAATGATGTATAGATAAAACTCATAAATAAAATAAAAAGCAGAGGAACCGTTAAAATAATCGAACGAACAGGAACGTTCAAAAAAGTACTCAAATATCCGCTTATTAAAAGTAAAATCATAGAAACCGCGCAAGCTGCAGCAAGAGATCTTTTGGTGACCCATGAATAAAATGATTGAACCTCTCTTTCATCCATTCCCGAAACAAACTTGACAATGACAAGGCCTAAAAAACCAAAGGTTATCGAAAAGAGTCCAACCAAAGAAAGAATTGATGCAAGTTCGCCATACCCCGAAGGCCCTAACATCCTCCCCACCACTAAATGAAAGAGATAGGCAAAAAAATTGGCAACATTACTTCCAACTATCATTATTGCGCTCCCCGAAAAAAATGGGTGCAAAATTATAGATTTGATTCTTTTGATCATTTTCAAGCAATCCAATAACCTCTGACAAAAAACATTAAGAGCACTGCTTCTAAAAGCAGTGAGATAAGAATGGCAGGTTTAACATATTTTCTAAATTGGATAATCAGATAAGGCAGGAGCAAAAATATGGAAATAAGAATATATCTTGGCATCGACGAAAAAGTTCCTGTCAAAGTTCCTAAAAGGAGTGTGCTAATTGAAAAAATCCAGTAACTTAGTCTTATCTTTTTAATAAAGGCCAGTAGGAGTACCAAAGGAACCAAAGTAAATGTAAATTCCAAAAACGCATTAAAAAATGGCAAAGTTAAAACTTTTGTACTTAAAAATATTTTTAAGTACCTGTAAATAACCTGTGGAAGGAATATTATTTCATTGCTACTTCTTCCTGCTCCAAAAATCGGCTGGCTTGTCAAAAAATATAATGGATTATTAAACGCCGATTTTAAATAATACATATACGCAAGAATCCCCAATGGAGTAATTAATGTCCAAATATAGCTTAACTTGTTTTTATTTTTAAAAGCCTCCACTAAATAAACAGGAATAAGTAAAACCCCAGTTATCCGGGTCGCCGTTGAAAGAGAGATAAAAATTGCGGCCCAAAAGAAGTTACCTTTTCTAATTAAATAAATTGCGGACACGGCAAGAAGTAAGAACAAACTCTCCGTATAAATTGATCCGAAGAAGAATGAAGTCGGAAACACCAAAAGAAAAATAATTGACAAAAAGGCTATGTCTTTTTTGAAATCAATCCTCAAGAGTTTATAAAAAACTAAGAGTGCACCCGAGAAAAAAATATTAGAAAGAACCAATCCCGAATAGAAAAAGGCCGGATCGGTATAAATATTGGTGTCTAAATTAGGAATTTTTGGTAAAAGAAAGGAAAAAAATCTAATTAATACCGGAAACAGTGGAAAAAATGCTTGCGAATATTGGGCCAAATATCCGTCTTGGGCAATTCTTAAATAATGAACACCGTCAAAGTTTCCGAATCCCCAAATCCAGTAAGGTAAATGAGTAATTTCAAGAACACGGTCAGCATAAGGAAATCTTGCCCCAAATGTCGGGAGAAAGAAAATTGATAAAAGGGCAACCAAAAAAAGCCCAACACGCCAAATCAAAAAGGCGATGGTAATTTTTTTAAACATGCCCGTACACTTTCAGTGTTTCTTTAGCAGTATTTTCCCATGAATAATCCCTTGGAAGTTTTTTGTTTACATTGGGACTTAATACCGCCTTTGCTATCGATTCAGCACTCCCAGGATCGGCAAAAGAAAAGTTGTCTCCCAATATTTCTACCATACATTGAGATTTAGTCACAGCAATCGGTGTGCCACAAGCAACTGCCTCGATGGCGGGAAGCCCAAAACCTTCATACAAGGAAGGTTGAACAAAAACGGTTGCCAAATTATAGATTTTTACTAAGTCGATATCGTCAACAAAACCAAGTCTAGTTACATTTTGCCAATTAACATTTTTAAGATGTTTGAGTTCCAGGTGGTTTAAATCCAGATTTTCAATTTCCTTAGCTTGTTTTCCAACTACAACTAAAGGTAGCCTGGCAATTTCACAAGCTTTGACAAGGTTTGGGACATTCTTGTTGTAATTAACATCGCCAACGTAGAGCGCAAATTTTCTGGGTAAACCTGGGTAAGTGGCATTATTTATTTTTTTGAATATTTTCCTTGAGGCTAAATACGTCACATAGACCTTCCTCGGATTTACCCCTAAAAATCTGCAAATATCTTTTTTGGAAGTTTCGGAGATTGTGATAATTGCATCAATATTTTTGTTGATCAGATACCTGTTTATTAAAAACCTAATTTTCCCCTTTATTCCGGATGGATAATGATTAGGATAAATAAGTGGTATCAGATCATAAATAGTCAGGACAAATTTAGTATTTTTGGGTTTGGTGAAGGGAACAGATATAAAAAACGGGTTAAATCGGGTGAAATGAACCATTTCATATTTGCTTAAATCTTCTTTTGAAACATCCACCCCGTCCATTTTCAGAGCTTTTAGAAGCTCACGGGTATATGTTCCAATTCCACGCACCGAATCTCCACTTTTAAGAGGGCCGGAATCGATTGCAACCTTCATAATCTATATTTTACGCTTAAATTAACTTCAAACATACAAGTGCTTGACCCAATCGAAATAACGGATAGCGAGAAGCTCGCCAAGAGAACTTACTATATCGTTTGGAAAACGGACTCTTGTCCGTTTATCATTTCTCCATACCACAGGCACCTCTTTAATGGAAAATCCGTACTTTTTAGCCAAGAATAACGTCTCGGAATCAAATCCCCAACGGAAAATCCTTGTTTTTCGAAAAATTCGTTGAGCCGCTACCTGGGAAAAACATTTAAAACCGCAGGTAAAATCGGAGACCTTGGTATTTAATATTATTTGCGAAAGTAAAGTAAAGGCTGCCCCAAGAGACTCTCTCAAAATAGGCTGGTGAACCAAAACCCTCGCTCCCTTGAGTTTTCTAGTCCCTATTATCAAGTCATATTGATCGACGAATCGACTAAACCTTTCTATCTCCTCTATCGGCGTCGAAAGATCTACATCCACAAATAATCTAAACTCACCAACGGCTGCTAACATTCCAATTTTTACAGCATAACCCTTTCCACGATTGTTTCTATAACTTATAAGCCTAATGTCTGATTTCTTGTTGAGAGATTTGAGTTTATCAAGAGTGTCATCGGTACTCCCATCGTCCACAATAATAAGCTCCCATGTCTTATCAAGTCTACGTAAATACCGAAGTATTTTGACTATATTATCAACACGTTTGGACTCGTTATAACAAGGAACAATAATAGACCAGAAAACGCTTTTCTGCTTTATAATCACAGCATATAATATAACCTACATAATGATATTACTATTAGTTTTATTTAATTTGATTTTGTTTGCCCCAATGCTTCGTGGTCTTATCCCCCTGCCTACAGATGCTCTCGCCGGCGCCTATTACCCTTGGGCCGGACAAAATTGGGGATTTGTGGCCGGAGTCCCTTATAAAAATATCTCTCTTACAGATGTCTTTTCTCAATTATACCCATGGCGAAGCCTGGCGATGGATTTAATTAGACACGGTATTCCACCTCTATGGAATTCTTTCTCCTTCTCTGGATATCCTCTCCTAGCCAACTGGCAATCCGCACCATTTTACCCTCTCAACCTACTGATGCTCATATTTGGAAATATCCACGGATACGGAATTATGGTCTTTCTGCAACCAATTCTTACTGCCTCATTCATGTACATTTTCCTTCGTCAACTCAAGCTTTCCAGGGTAGCTGCAAGTTTGGGAGGACTGGTCTCTGCATATTCGGGGTTTGTTATGGTCTATTTGGAATATGCAACCATCGGACAAATAATGATTTGGCTTCCGCTGGTTCTGTATCTCTTTGAGAAGTATTTTGAAAAAAGACAGATTCGTTTCTTGGCCTTGTCATCTATCTGCCTCTTCCCGGTACTGACCGGCGGTTTTTTCCAACCTGCATTCTATGTTATCCTGATTGCATCCCTTTATTTTCTTTTCCGTTGTCTATCGCTTCCGAGTACAACAAACAAGTCCAAATTGATTACCCTGGGTGCCGCCTTCATTTTAATCGGAATAGCTACGGCTGCCATACAACTGGTACCTACGGCTGAGCTTCTGAAATACTCAATAAGAAATCTGGACTCCAATATCACCGACTACCATTACGGCCTTCTTCCTCTTCAAAACCTTGTTTCATTTTTAGCACCAGACTTTTTTGGCAGCCCTGCGACAGCAAATTATTGGGGTGCAATTCAGTACCAAGAAGCAACAGGCTACTTTTCGGTAATTGCTCTTGCCTTGACAATTGTCGGGATTTCCGCAAAGAAAAGGGGTTGGAGGCTAAACCTTTTCTCAACTCTTTTTATCGGTTCAGTTCTCCTTGCTTTTGATAACCCGATAGGTCGCCTTATTTATCAGCTTAAATTTCCTCTTCTCTCAACCGGATATGCTTCCCGTTGGCTCATAATAACAGCTTTTTCCGGAGCGTTTCTCTCTGCGGCCGCAATTGAAAGATTTAATCAAAAAAAACTAACCTTTGTTCTCTCGGTGATACTTGGAATATTGGTTTTGATTTACGGACTGATTTGGAAAGCTGTAATCCCAATTAGCCCTAACCATATTCCTGTTGTCTTAAGGAACCTTTTGCTCCCAATTGCTTTACTCGTAGCAGGTATCGCTATTTGTATTTTTATCAGAAATAAGAACTGGGCGAAATGGCTTCTCCTTATACTCATAGCTTTTGATTTAGGACGTTTTACTATAAAATTCACCCCCTTCTCTAAGCCTCAATACACTAGTCAAGCTATACCAGTCTTCGAATATATAAAAAGTCAGAGCAAATTTGATCGTGTGATAAGTGATAGTGGCCCTATCCTTCCTGCCAACACCTGGATTTATCCCAAACTTTATTCGCCGACCGGCTATGATCCTCTTTTGATAAAAGACTATGCCGTTTTCTTTCGTGGTCTAAATATGGGTCAAGAGAAAGCATCGGAAATAAATGGCCGGCTCGATGATGGGCTTTTTACACGCTATTTGAATCTGGTCAATCTCAATTCTCCCCTTATTGACCTGGTTGGAGCAAAGTACCTGCTGACGGTAAAATACGATCCCTATGGCAAGATTAGGCCTTGGGGAAAAATAAATGAAGGTGCTGTAAATCCAGATCACTATAAACCCGTATTTGAAGATGGAGAAACTGCTGTACTACAAAACCAAAAAGTGCTCCCAAGGGCCAGTCTATACTACAACGCAGAATCGGAGACAGACAGTGTAAAAGCGGTAGAAAAATTGGTAGCCGGGTTTGATTTTCGAAACAAAATCCTTATTGATAAGGAACATCCTATACAATATATTCCAGGGGAAGATGACACAGTTGAAATTACTGGCTATTCTGCTAATAAGGTTAACTTTCGGGTAAAAACTCAAAACGGGGCATATCTTTTTCTAACGGATACTTTCTTCCCAGGTTGGCAGGTTTCTATCAACGGAAAACGGGGTGAAATTTTACGGGCCGATAGCGTCTTCAGAGCTGTAGAAGTCCCGCAGGGTGACACACACATTGAAATGATCTATTCACCCAATAGTTATAAGGCCGGGGCTGCCATTTCAACAACTTCACTTCTATTTATTGTTATCTTGCCAATATTTAAAATACGCAATCGGAAAGTGAAAGGAGGAAAAAAGTGACCAAACAAAACCCCGCATTCCATCCAAGAAACCCTTATGTAATATATAAAGATTCAGGAAAACTAATTTTGGCTTTACAAACGAATAAAAAAGCAAAACACTAATATTTTTCGGTAATTTTTTTTGCTTAAACTCTTCCCTTTGAAGATCTGTATACCTGTTTAGACGCGATAAGTATCTTTCAAATGTTGGTGAATCATAATGTAAAATATCACCGGACAGCCAAGCAACTTCTCCATCAAGCTGAATTTGTTCATGAACTGATTTCTGTGGAAAGTGCGCTTTCCCTTTTTTAACTAACCGGATAACACCATCGGGATAAACTCCGGCGTGGATTAAGGGTTTTCCAAGAAAAACATTCCGCCTAGGAATAAAATAGCCCGCAACCTCGCCCGTCATTTTTCCTATCGGACCATCGCGCTGCTCAATCAATTTCTGATGTCTTTCGAACAACTCTTTCTTTCCATTAACAACTAACTTCTGGTTCCTAATTACTAATTCAATTTCTTTTGCCAGTTCCGGGGTAACAACTTCATCCGCATCAAGTTGAAGTATCCACTCCCCTGTAGCTTTCTCTAACGCCCCCTGCTTTGTAATATGAAATATATTGTGATGGGGTTCAAGGAAAACCTTAGCCCCATGTTCTTTGGCAATCTCAACCGTTTTGTCAGTTGAATATTCATCCACAACAACAATTTCGTCGGCAATATCTTTGATTGAATCAAGACATCTACCAATGTTCTTCTCTTCATTTCTAACCGCCAGCACAACAGACAATTTTTTCATTGATCAAAAGTACTCCTTGCCGTCACCAAAAAAAATGCATCCGACCCATTCGGATATTTTACAGCGTAAACCGTATCAAATAAAAGTTTATACCTTAATCCTGTATAATCCGATGGTGTAACTACATACAAAACATGCGGAATCGGCTGGCTTTCAATAGGGTCCCAAAGACCAAAATGAAATTTTGAATAGCCGGCTACAGTATTTGCCGGTCTTGAGAGGGTCTTGTTGTACTTAACAGTGCTCAAATACAGAGGAAGGGGTGTTTTAAAATAAAAAAGATAAAAGATATAAGGTTCCTGCCTCTCTGCTGTCATATAAACCTCATCGTATTCGGGATGGGCCTTAACATACTCAACAATTTGCTTCATTCCGTACTGCCATTCTATAGCCTCTTTCTTTGAGTATTCCGTAAAGTAATAGTTAAGATAATTACCCACTTCCCAACCTAAAAATACCAATAAAATACCGGCAATACATACTCTAATCCAATTTTTTCTAAACAATAGGGCAAGCGCAGAAGCTCCCGAAGCCGATAGGATTAGTGTGGGCCCAATCATAAAAATGCCCCTTGTTGCGTTCGGTTCCATCATAGAGACAGCTCCGGGAATTGGTGATAGTGCCAACCAGAAAAAAAGTATAAATAAAGCCTCCCATTTTTTACGCCGCGCTAATACTAAAATTCCGATTAATGAAAGAGCTAGATCAATTTTGTAAAATTCCCCAATCACCTTTGTCGAACCTCTCGGATTCTGATCACCTTTGTCGAACAAGTAAGAATAACTAAAATAGCCCTTATAATTATTAACCACAGTCTCAATATAGCCACCATATTTAGCTGTTACCTCTTTCGAAAATGTAGTCTGATTTATTCTGGCAAACCCCAAAATCTTTGGGTTTTTTATTGTTAAACCCGCAAAAAACAAAACAATAATGGCTGACCAAATTAATATTTTCTTGTTCGCAATTAACTTTCTGGCATGGATTAAGCAAAGAAGAAAAACTACAGGAGGGACTACAACCTTGGCTGAATGATACGAGAAAAAGCTCAAACCCCAAAATGCAAAAGACAGCGGAACTAACCAGTTATTTTTTCTAAGACCAATATAAAATGAGGCCAACCCCGCTATAAAGAAAGACGATGCAAAATTTGCCTCCCAAAGTCCTCTTGAATATTGTATGGCATAGGGAGAAACTGCCAAAAACAGTGCGGAGAAAAGACCTGCTATATTACTTTTAAAAAGTTCTCTTCCCAAAAGGTAAATTACAAAAACAGCAAACACTCCAATTAATGCACTGCTTGACCGAGCCGAAAAATCCGAAAGGCCAAATATTTTTACGATAGGTGCAGTTAAGTAAATATGAACAGGGTGTTTATCATCCTCAAAAGACTTAAAGACCAAAGGAAACTTATTTCCATATTCGTCGGCTCCCCAATTCGCAATTGTATAGGCATTATAACCGGCAGCAACTTCATCCCAATTAAGTGATGGCGGAATCTGATCGAGTTTATAAAATCTTAAAACCGCAGATAGGATCAAAATTATCGCCAAGACAATAAGTTTTGCCTTTTTCATTTATTTAAATTGGAACCCGTTAAAAGACGCTACTTTCGAAAATCCCCACTCATCAACAGGATTAAGCTTAACTTCTTCTCTAAATTTTTCCGGAGGATATTTTAAGTAATAAAGAGCGAAAATATATGGCTGGGCATATTTGTCGGTAATAACTCCGCTTTTTTGTTTCGCAAATATTTCTTTGTACTCATATTGCCAGTCGGAAGCCGTCTCGGGGCCGTATTTGGTCAAGAAATCAACCATATACGATTCAAAGGATAGACAGTAAGCGGCAATTACAACAAAAATAATAGCAATACTAAACTTTTTAAAATTTTCTTTTAAAAAACTAACACCCAATGCAGATATCATCGCAAATGACGGAGCTGCGAGAAGCGCTCTTAGGGCATGGGGCGACTCTTTAGTTAAAGCCGCAGGAATCGGAGCAAGGAGAAGTGAGGCTAAAGGTAAAAAGTATAGAATTTTTTTACTTTTGACAATTGCAATCAGACCAAAAAGTATGAGTAGTATTTCAAATAAATAAAGTTGGCCTCTCCCCGGAATCTGACTTCTGGGATTCGCGTCCCCTTTTAGAAACAGAAAATTGGGGCTGAAATGAGAAAGATAATTTTTAACAAAATCTAACTTGCTGGTAATCTCGACCTGTGCAAAACGCGCTCCTCCCGCATCGTATTTATAAAGCCGATATACAGGAATCAAACTTATCAAAAAAAGTGCCAGCGATAAAGCCAGAACAAAAAAATATTTACGAATTTTTTCAAATTCATGAAACTTATATACCAAGAACAAGATTAACCAAATTGGAATAATTATTCTGAAAGAATTGTAGCTGTAAAAAGATAAAATGAAACTAAATGTGGCAATAATTAAAAAATATTTAAATTTATCGAGAAAAAGAAATAAATATGTCCCGAGTAAAAAGAAAAAAAGTCCGGCCGTGGCCTCATATCCAGTTCTTGAAAATATAAAAAACCAAGGTGAAACGCTAAGTACAAAACTTGCTAAGATCGCAACACTTTCCTTACCTGTAATTTTCCTTGTCAATAAATAAACAACGACTAAAGTTCCCAGTGAATAAAGCACTGCAGGAAGTCTCACTGCATATGCATTAAGACCTATCGTTCTGACAAAAACAGCTACCGAATAAATATAAACGGGAAGTTTAAATTCTCCGAAGGCGCGGAAATGTAACGGAAGTATAACTCCCCATTCATCTTTTAAATCAGTCGCAAGGCAGTAAGCGTTATATCCTATTGAAGCTTCATCCCAATAAACTGACGGGGGTATATCAGTAATTTTATAGATTCTGGAAAATAAGAAAAGAATTAATACAAAGGCAAAGATAATTTTATTTCGCATTTTTTTCAACAATATCAAACGCACTATCACCATTTAGAAAATTGACCGTCAAAAGTCTTGGCAAACTGTCGGGAAAATCTCTGGATTTACCTATAAAAAGTATTTTCTTCCCAGGATTAACTTTAACTATGTCTTGATAATTGGTTCCGGAATCCCCCAAATCCGGAAAATAAAATTTATCAAACCTCAAAACCCATATCCACTTATTAGCCTCAAAACGGTCAAGATTTGGATCGTTTTGATACCTTCCCGGATCCCAGTTTAAGAAAAAGAGAGTAAACATGTGGGGCTCTCCATAAGTCCTGCTGAAAACAATTAAGTCGTAGTCCTTATAATGTTCTTTTATGTATGCTGCTACTTGTTTATATCCATATTGCCAATCACGGGAATAAAGTTTCGGATAAATATTGTAGTAATTATTCAAATATTCCCCAAAACTGACTGCGAGGATAATTGCCGAAACGGCCACAATAGTCCAGCGAAGAAAATTCCTACGGTTAAGTATTTTATATGTTTCGTAAAAACCTAATGCCGTAATAATCTGATAAGGAATCGCTGCCAGGAGAGTCCTTAACGCATTGGGAATACTGTCCACCGTTACCGAAACAGGAATAAATGCCAGAAGTAGCCAGGACAGAATAAACCATCTCCATTTATTTTTCTTTCTGAAAAGAAAATACAGACCAACCAATATAAACGGGGCCTGAACGGCATAAAGTTCTCCAATTCCTTGAACATGCTGTTGCTTATGCCCTGCGCCGTGAATGAAAAGAAAGTCAGGGGTAAAATGATTCAGATAATTTCCGGCAAATACATATACATAATGAGTAACCTTGTTATGAATTAAGCGGGGCAGGGGTTCCGGAAGATGGGTATTTCCCCTAGCTACATTTATTCTTTGTTCAAAACCGGGATCATCTGTAATACTTACCAACTTAAGTCTCGCTGTAGCGTTCCCACTAGTAAAGAAATTAACAAGCGGAATCATCGATAAAGCAAAAAGTAAAAAGCAAATTATAAAAACTTTGACATTTTTCAAAACTTCCTTTCTATAAATCAGAATGATGAAAAACAAAAAAAGCGGAGTAAAAACACGGGCTGCGTTATAAGTATAAATGGAAATAATAAAAGGTATAATCGACGCCACCCAATACTTCTTGTTGGCAAATCCTTTAATAAAAAGCCACACACCAAGGGTCACCCAAAAGACCGAGAATGATGATTCAAACGAAGCTCTTGTCAATTGAATATGCCAAGGGGATATGGCGAGGAGGAAGGAAGAGACAAGGGCTATCCACTCATTATCAAACATCTCCTTTACTAAAAGATACAAAAACAGTACCGTTAAAGCGCCATAAATAACCGGCGTAACCCTTACTCCAAATTCATTAAGCCCAAAGATAGCTATGCCAGGAATTGAGGCATAAACCTGGGCGGGAAGTTTATACTCACCATAAGCTTCAAAATGAACCGGTAAAAATTTACCCCACTCATCCCTACCGGTCTTAAGAATAGAATAGGCATTATAACCAATTGACACCTCATCCCAGTTGAGAGAGGGCGGAATGGAAATAACTTTATATAGCCTTAGGAATAAAGCCAGGGTGATAACCAGGAAAAGAATAATTTTGGACAAACTACATTTCATTACTAATAATTATGCCCCAAATAACCTTACTTGCATACTGTTTTTGTGGAATAACCAAAAAGAATGGGTTTCCCCAAGTAATCGGGAACGGTAAACTCTTCCTGAAGTTTGTGATCAATAATTTGCTGGGAAGAAAAGGAAAGTTCATCCCCCACCAAAATAAGATTTGGTCCACACGCTTTATTCCAGTCTGTTGGTTCAAAGGTAGTATTGTCAGTCTTGAAAATTTCCTGAGCATTTACATCCTGGCTATAGTAATTTGTTTTCAGTTGAGATTTCAGGTTAGCCTGAACCAGCCTTGGGTCAACTGCTTTAAGGTAGGTCATTATGATACCCACTCCCCAAGCACGACTGCTGAAATCTATCCTAATCTCTCTATCTTTATATTTATCCAAAACGGACACCAGTTTTATATATGGCTCCCCAGAACCCGTGGCCCACTCATACTTAACGATAACAAAATAGGAAATACCGAAAACAATCAATGAATAACCAACTACACCCAAGACAACCAACAGTTCAACCCATTTATTTTTTATCTTTCTCCAAACTTGCCAACAACCCAGTGAAACGACCACAGCAATGATCCAAAGATAGTCAAGAGTTCTTAAGGGATAAAAGAGATCTCCGGTTAATGCTGCCGGAATGGGCCCAATCAGAAGCAGGACTCCGATAATTCTAAAGAAATTATTTTGTCTGTTTTTAAACAAATACCCCAAACCAATTAAAAAGGGTATTAACATCCAAGGGTAATAAACCCCTAAATTCGGCGCAATTCTTCCCAAATTACTACCCGGGTCAAAAAAGAGATTTTTAGGTGAAACGTAGATTAAATAATGATTAACAAATTGTTTACTAATCTCCAATATTTTTCCTATAAAACTTACCTGCTCTTGAGAAACTGTCCCCAAATAACTTACTTGAGTCAATCTTTTAGTCAAAGCTCCAGTTGTTAGCAAATACAAATGCGGCAAAAGGATCAATACAAAAATTCCCAGACCTAATATCACAGTTTTTTTAGTTTTTAAGAAGATTTTGCGGTAGCTAATAACAACAAATGCCAAAAGTAATACCGCTATTACCCTCTCAGAGTAATAAGCATGTGTTGATAATCCCAAAACTAAACAGGCTAGAGGAAATAGCGAATTCTTTTTCAAAGAACTAGCCAACAAATAGACACCGGCTACAAAAATAAGAACTCCCACATTAGCCTCAACTGTCAACCTACTAAAATGAATGGCCCAAGGTGAGATAGCGACAATTCCGGCCGTAATTAAACCCAAAGTAATGGCTTCTTTTTTACTATTAGGAAATAGCTTGCTTATCAAAAAATACGTTAATAAAACCAAGCCCACTCCAGATATTACCGAAACTACTTTAACCGTAAAAATACTGTTGCCAAAAATAACTGTGGGGATTATTGTCAGATAAGTATAAATCGGGGGTTGATATGAACCACTTGCTCTAAAAAGTATAGGAAAACTCTTTCCATACATATCCTTACCAGTCTTTAAGAGTGAGAAGGCATTAAATCCTTGAGAAGCTCCGTCGGCATGTAACCCCGGAGGAACTTGATCTAATTCGTAAAATCTTAAGATAAAGGCTACGAAAACTATTATTATTAATATTACTTTTTGAAATTTTTTCATTCTGTTTTAACTTTTGAAAAGTTTCTTTGTATTTTTCACACCCAATAATAATCCTAAATTAACTAGTGGAATAAATAGCCAATAAGCCATATCGGGAGGGACCAAAATGGCTCCAATGGTTGCCAAACCGAGATAGTACAAGGTTGGTTTAATTTTCTCGGCCAGCATAAATAAAAATCCTAAAGCAAAAAATGGGAGAAAAAACAATGAATAAAATGAAAAATCCTCGGTTGAAAAATAATGAGTTAGTTCATATGGTTCCGTAATTTTTTGGGTGATTTTATCAAGAACCAATTTTGTTTGCTCAATAGATTTATTTCCAAAGTTACTTCGACCAAAACGGCCAAGCTCTCTTCGGTAAAGTTCCTGCCTTACCCACAATTGGTTTTTCTCGAAGTTCGTAACTTTAAAGGTATCTTTATATACGCCACTTCCGATAACAAATATACCAATAAGGATTAATGGAGCCAATAAAACTATTTTTCTTAGTAAGGAATTTCGGAATTTTTCCTCAATCAGAAAAAGTAATAGGGTGCTTTGGAAAAACACAAAAATTTCCAACCAAAAGTTAAATGAAAAACTAGATTTTTTAAAAAAAGTAATTAATGCCAAAAACAATAACGACAGAGCTGTTTTCAACTTGGGAGTCATTTTGCACCTCCAGGAGCAAATCTCCTATCATTAATAATTCCGGCTTTATAGACTAGATACATACCTATGGTTCCAAATCCGTCCAATATAAATTTAGCACCTCTAAGAAATTTTATCGAGGATGCCTTTTCGTGGTATCTCGTAGGAATTGCGATTTCTCCAATCCTGAATCCACAACTGATGGATGAGATTGTCATTTCCTGATCAAAGACAAAATCGTTGGAAAATCGTTGGAACGGTACCGTCTTAAGGAGTTTATTGGAATAAGCTCTAAAGCCGGAAAAATATTCACTAAAATTTTCACCTAAAAGAATATTTTGAGTCAGACACACTAAACGATTTATATAATATTTCAGTTTCGGCATACCTCCTTTAAGAGCCATTCCTCTATTTTTAATCCTGCTCCCGAACATAAAATCAAATTCTCCAGTCAATATTGGTGTAATCAGATCTTCAATTTTCGAGGCGTCATACTGATAGTCCGGATGAAGCATTACAACAACATCGGGATTAAGTTTTAAAGCTTCCCAATAACAAGTTTTTTGGTTTCCCCCGTAACCCAAATTATTCGGATGTGCAAACACCGTAATTCCCAATTTTTTGGCAACAGAAACCGTGTCATCCCTACTTTGATCATCGACTAAAATAATATGTTTACGATATTCTGGAGAAATCTCTGAGTAGGTATCTTTTACAGTCCTTGCCGCATTATAAGCAGGCATTACTATTACGATGTTGTAATTTTTAATATTTTTCATTTATTTTAAAACAACCAGGCGCCAGATAAATGGATAGTAAATTCTTGAAAGTGCCGTTGTCGGCACCATAGAACACGTCTTACTCTGACAGTCAAGCTCATATGCATTATAAATGTATTTAACGTTAAACCACATACCAATCACAATCACTCCCACAATAATAAAACGAGAAACTGTTTTTAGCCAGTCCCTATTGAAGATCGTGTTTGCCAGAGAAGGAAACATCAACGAAGAAAAAGAAAATCTATACACACCAGGCGAAACATCCGGTCGAAAAGCATTAACAAGAAGTGTTCTGCTCCCAAGCAACATTCCCGCTGCAAAAAATGTAGTAAAAAAATTGGCCCTTTTAATCAAAAATTCTATTCCCCAAGCACCTAAAATTGCCAAAAATGGATAGCTTGGATATCTATACCACGCCAAAAGATCACTCTGCCCCCCAGTAAACATGACAACAGCAACAGAGAAAACAAAAGAGATTGTAACAAATCGTTTTAAATCATCATTTGTCACAAAGATAAAATATACTGCTGATATCAGACAAAACACAAACCAACTGTCTTTTATAATAACCGTATCAATGGCCGGTGTTATAAAATACCATGCCAAACTTCCAAACCCGACCGGCCGGTATGACTGAATATTGTAAATTGTCTTAAAAATCTCCGCATCATAGTGCATTCCATAAAGGAGGTATGCCGCGATAAACGGGATGGTGGCGATAATCAGATATATGCAGTATCTGAAAGCTTTCCTAATCTGATTAATTTTATACAGTTTTGCGAATGTAAAATATAAGGCCAGCAGAAGAAGAAAATACCCTGTGGGTTTTGATAACCCCGCGATTCCGACCAATAGCGGAATCAGAGCAATGTACCAAAAATTCGGTTTTTGCCAAAACAACATAAGAAGATAGACCATTAAAATTAATAAAAATGCAATCAAAGTTTCGGGCATCGCGGTTCTGGAAGCAAAAACAATAATCGGAACCGTTCCGTAAAAAAACATTGCCGTAATTCCTCGCCAAAAGCCTCCTATCTTCTTCGCGACAAGAAAAACAAAAATTGATGTCAAGGTGCTTATTAAAACCATCGGAATTCTTATATATGAGGACGGTACAAAATCATTCCTGTTAGCCCCATAAATATGAGCGAACCAACCGACCAAAAGTGAAAAAAGGGGCGGTTCATCAAGCCACGGTTTATATAAGGTTACTCCGGCTTTAGGATCGCCTCCTTTATAAGAAATAATCCCTTTAAAAACCTCTGCGCTTTTGGGATAATCCAAAGTTGACCAGGAAACTGGAGTCCCAGTCTCAACCAAGTAAATTCCCGAAAGCGCGTAAAGCTGTTCATCGAGATTTGATGCGGTGGGAACACGCTCATAATTATGTGCACGAAGAATAAAAGTAAATACCAAAACTGTAATAAAGACAATTACTTTTAGGTATGATAATCTATGCATATATGTTTCCTCATTATATCCCTCAAAACCTTCTCTTTGCAGAACTTTTACATAAAATGGTTTATGTCGAAGACGCACCGTATCTTTTATTCCCCATTTTCAATCCCATTCTTATCTGGTTAATTAGTAAAAAAATATTCAAAGGATTCTTGGCGCTGGTTCCACCACTAATTTTCTTAATTTCTCCTTGGGGTTGGTATCTGGCTATAGCTCATTCTTTCTATATTTTTATGTTTTTTCTGACATTAATTATTGTTTACACAGTCATTCTCATCCGATCCGGAAGTACAATCCCTGGAAATATTTTACTGTTCCTTGCAAGTTTAATCGCAATATACTGTTCGTCTTTCTTTTTAGTATTTATCCCTTTAGCTCTCATAATTCTGTTAAATACAAAAATTATAAGTATTAAAAATATTAAAACTGCGGTTGTACTTTTAGTAATATTTACTTTGCCGCTTCTTTTTATAATTAATAAAGAAAAAGCAAATTTTAAAAATGAATTTTCAAATGAGGTAAAAATATTTTCTGACCCGTCACTCCTAAATTCTATTAATCGTTATCAAGGAGCAGCAGCCCAAATCGGACTAAGAAATCTTTCAAGAATTTCGGAAAACAAATATCTTTTCTTTACTGAATACTCTTTGTTAAAATATGCATCCCAGCTTGCTCCCGAAACTTTCTTTACCCCACAATATAAACTTTTAGGATTTTCATTTAGTCCACCAATATTTATGGGTTTTGCTATTCCGTTTATCTACGGGTTATATCTGGCGCTTAAGAAACCTGATTTGCGGAAACTTCTGTTTGTCTCCAGTATATTAACCGTACCTTCAATTTTGGCTAATGAAACGGTAGCCTTAAACCGACTGATACTTTTTTCACCTGTAATATTTATTCTAATCTCATATGGATTAATCATTCTTTATAAAAAGAGAAAGAATGTGCTATCCCGCAGTTTTTTAATACTCACATTATTTTTAGTAATGTTTCAATTAATCGTCACTGTAAGCGACATCCGGACACGTGAGGGGCAAAGATTTGCACAATATTTTGGGAATAAATATGAAATAAACGAACCATGAAAAAAAACACACTAATTCTTATTCTTATTGTAACCGCAATTACAATTCTGGGTGGATTTTTAAGATTCTATAAAATTACGCAAAATCCGCCAAGTTTAACAGGAGATGAAATTTCCTTCGCTTATTCAGCCTATTCGATACTAAAAACCGGAAAAGATGAGCACGGAAAATTCCTTCCTCTAACTCTTGAGGCTGTCGGCGATTATAAAAATCCTCTACCTGCATATCTTATGATTCCCTCTATTAAAATGTTCGGTCTTACAGACTTCGCGGTGAGGCTTCCAAACGCTCTTTTGGGAACTATTTCTATACCAATTTTCTTCATGTTCCTCCTTGATATTTTTAAAAAGAAAAAGATTGCACTTCTGGGAAGTTTCTTTCTTTCAATTTCTGCGTGGCATATTTTCTACTCGAGGTTTGCTTATGAGGGTATAACTGCCGGTTTATTTATACTTTTGGGGATTTGGTTTTTTACCAAAATGCTAAATGGCAAGATTATTTGGGCCATTCTTTCATCATTTTTCCTTACTTTAACGATATACACCGCACCCGCCCCTAGGCTTTTTGTACCGATATTTGTTACCCTTGCCCTAATAGTAAATCTTTCAAAGTTTAAAAAGAACCTAAAGACAAATGGGGTATTTATCGTCACCTGCATCGTTCTGGGACTACCCATGGTTTACACAACCCTGTTTCAAGGATCAGGAACAAGATTTAATGTGGTTTTTATAAGTCACGACATTGAGTTCAGCCGCTATGTTCTCTTAAAATATTTTAGCTCAATCTCTGACCTTCCGCTTCTATTCTTCTTTTGGATAAAAAGATATTTAAGTTATTTTAACCCTGGTTTTTTATTTTTTAATGGATTGGACGCAACGGCACCGAGCCCAATCGGGCTTGGAATCTTGTATATTTTTGAAATTCCTCTGCTTATTGCCGGAATTACTAGCTTCATCAAAAACAAAATCCGGTTCAAGGAACTATTTTTCATCTGGATATTTGCCGGTATCCTGCCGGACTCTATAACAAATAATCAAAAACACACAGGCCGTCTTCTTTATCTTTTCCCAGTACTTATTATTCTCACAGCTTTGGGTGCAATTGAGCTTTACAATTTGCTAACTAAAGTTAAGAAAACACATTTAAAACTTGCTATCGCTTCCTCATTTAGCATAATAGTGTTTCTTGTCTTGACCCACGCTTTTTTAATCATTTCCGCCGATTTTCCAAGAGATAAGGGTGAATCTTTCGATGAAGGCCTACGCGAAGCGGTATATTACGTTCAGGTAAATCGGGATAAATATAAAGAAATAGTTTTTGATCCGGCACGCGGGGTGGCCGCACCAAACATAATCACCAATTCTTTCTTATACGTCCTTTTTTATACGAAGTACGACCCTCTCACTTATCAGGCTGAACAAAAAATTACAAGTATGCCGGGTTACGAATCTTATTATAAATTTGAGAAATATACATTTCGGCATATTGATTGGCAAAAAGACCAATACGAAAAAGGTGTGCTTTTTATCGGAAGCCCTTGGAGTCTGCCGGAGAAAGATCTTAAAAATGGGGAGCTACTTAAAAAAATATATTTAACAGGCGGCTCGGTGGCGTTTTTTATAGTTTCGCCAAAATAAATTAGAATGTGCCCGGAGTGTATATTAGTGGCAACTTTCCCCAATTTGTTAAAATAAAAAACACCGATCTTCGATTCAATATAGCCAAAATAATAAGCAGGGCAATTACTCCTAAATACCATACATTCTTGTATCTATCCGTCTTTCGAGCTAATGCCCAAAAACCACCCATTGCTACAAATATCAAAAACATTAGCCGATAAATCATAAATGGCTGAATCTTTTGAAAAACTCCATACCCCCAATAGAAGCTACTGGAAACAAAAACGAAAAAGGTAACAAGAATAGAAAGAAAAGTGGGTTTGATGGCAAGATTATGGAAAAATACGGCAATAGCGATAGCCATAAAAGGAATTAGCGGGATGAAATACCACGGATAATTTGCTCCTGAAATGCCCAGGGCCGAAAAAAGTCCCGCAACAACTAAAACAATAACCGGCAAAAACTCCTTTTTTCTTGGTATAAAAAGTAATGCAATAAATCCACCAATCCACCACCCGTCTAAAGGGAAATTAAAAATACTGATCCTAAAAAATGTAATTAGGAGGTTAATGGAACCTATAAAGTCTCTCCCACTCTGAAGTAATAGGAGATCCATAAATAATTTTGGCGAAAGGTAAAAACCCCAAGCAAAATATAAAACACCAATAAAAATTGCAGGAATAGCATAAACCAAAATTTGTTTAAGTTTGAATTTCCATAGGTAAAGTAGAATTACACTTCCCAGAATAAATATCCAGCCGGTAAGTTTTGTTAAGGCGGTCAGCCCCCCAAAAACACCCGCCAAAAGGATCAAACTATTAAATAGTTTGTCTGTCTTTTCATGCTCCAGACGGCTTCTGGCCAAAATGAGAAGAATTGTTCCGGAAAGAATAAGGGGTGACATAACATTTTCCAAAAGCGCATACCTACTCATAAGTATATATGATGGCACCGTCGCATAAACCGTCGAAGCAATAATGCCAATAAGTGGTCTTCTGGTCACTAGTAGCGCCAAAACAAAAATCAAGGTTTGAGTAACTATTGCTAGAACCACCGCAGATCTTCTCAGGTCCGCGTTATTTACATCTGCAAACATTTTTACGTTTTTCGAAACAAATAAACTAAGGACAACGGCCCCAAAAGGAGGGTGGTCTAAGTAGGGCTGAACCAATTGTGTTTGAGAAATACCGCGTCCAAAATCAAATTCGTGAACGCCAATTACAGGTTTTGGAAATGAAGAAAAATTTGCGAGAGTTGGTTTTCTGCCATCAACGCTAAGATTAAAACCATCAAGCGGGCCACCCGCCCCCATTGTAATCGAATCATTCTTATAAACGGGTAATATTGACCACGCAGTTGGTATTCCGGTTGCTCGGAGGCTAAGGCCATGCCAAACATTAGTGTGTTCATCTAAAATAATATATGGTTCCGGTTTCGCTCCATAACTAGGCATTCGCAGGCAAATTCCAAGAAACAAAGACAGCAACAGTAGCACTACCCAGAGAAAGGTGTCAAACCAACATCTATTCTTCATAAATTCTTACGTTACCGAAAATTTTCGGAAACTTACCATACTGATTTGCAACAAGAGCTGGATCGACCTTGGCATAAACTTCATAAGCATATTCAATGTTATCAATTTTTTTTGTTGACAAAGTAATCATTTTAGTTTTGTTCTTATTATTAATGGCTGCTAATGCTGCCGCTTTCGCATCCGCAGACCAAAAGTTTGCAAATTTATTAGGAGCTAAAAAGTAAACTCTTTGTAGCACAAAGATTAACTGAACCAACACGATAATAACCGATAAAATTGCCAACTTTCTGGGAAGATTAGACAGTGCATATGAGGTTAGGAGAATAAGAGGAGGAAGCATTAAAGCATTTCTTAATCCGTGAGCGTCATTAATAAACATCGTGGCAAGAGGTGTTATCAAAACCCAAGCAATCAAAAATCCTAAAATTTTATTCTCTTTCTTCCACAAACTCGATATACCAAAAAATAAAAGCGGAAGCTCAATTAAATATAACATTCCCCATTCACCAGGATTGTGGCGTGGATTTCCGTCCCCTCTTAAATAAAGGAATTTAAGAGAAATATTATCCATATAATTATCGAGGACCGTGCGAAAATATTGAAGAGGTTTATTATAAAAAATTGGTTTTAGTAAAGCCGGCAAAGAAGAAAAGTTTCTCTCCTCGTTATTCAATTGAATTATCTGCTGCTGCAAATTTGCGTCTGAAAAAACGTTAATGCTAAAAAACCTCTGCTCGCTTAGCCCCCTAAAGGTCTCGTTGATAGCCAAACTGCCAAAGACGGCAAGGATAACAAGAGAAACGATGAAAAATTTATTTTTAATGAGATTTTTAACTCCGCCATGCCAAAGAAGGATTAAAAACATTAATGGTAGTGTAAGTTTAAAAGTGGGGTAGGTAAAAATAGCAAGTCCCCAAGTAATTGCCCAGGGTACATATTTACGATAAAGGTAAAAAACTATACCAAAAAGAGCCAAAAATAAGGCAAAATGGGCCTCAAATCCCCCTCTTGCGAGATATATATCCCAGAGAGAAATGGATGTAACAAAACCTGAAATCAATCCAACCTTTTCGTTAAACAACTTTTTACCCAAAAAGTACATTAGAACTATTATTCCCATAGATGAAAGAAGCGACAAACTTCTTACACCCCACTCTGTCGGGCCAAAAAGATAAACAAATGGAACTGAGGCATAAATGTAGCCGCCCGGGCGTCCCGCACCCATTTTAAAAGTCAAAGGAAACGCCTGACCCGTGGAGTCCTTACCGGTTTTCAATATTGAATAAGTATCATAAACCATGGTAAGTTCATCGCCGTACATCGGCAAGGCGGTAATTCTATAAATTCGAACTAAAAAACCAAGAAGCAAAATCAATGTCAATACGATAACATTTTTCTTCATAGTTTTAAGTTTATCACCAATTGCCATTCTGGTATAATCTAACAATGAGCCCGATTTGGATATTGCCCTTTGCATTTTTTTCTTTTCTTTTCTTCACAGTTCCTGGAATTTTGATTCTTGATATCTCAAAATCTGAATTCAGTTTTTGGCAAAAATTATTCCTTGGAACGGTTGTCGGATATATCATTTTCACGCTAGTTTCATATTTGTTTCTGATACTTGGTCTTGGAATATTAATCATTCCCAGTTTTATACTTGTCGATCTATATTTCTTTAAGTCGTTCAGAAAAAGGTTCGTTTTAGGCTCTATATTGAAAAGGGGGAAACTTCTTATCGTCACTCTCGTATTCGCGATCGGAATAATCGGACAGCTTTTAATAATTTCGCCAAGCGGGTGGAACATTAACGGAAACTTACTTTTCTGGAGCAGTCATGCCCACGATGCTTCATGGCATTTTGCTCTAATGAACGAGATTCAGAAAATGAGTTTCGGTTCAGTTATCCAAAACCCCGAGTTTGCCGGTGAGAAACTGGTAAATTACCATATTTTCTCCGATATTGCTCCAGCTATTTTTAATAAATATTTACTTATTCCTCAAATCGAACTATATTTTAGGCTTTTTCCTCTTTTATATAGCATTCTTCTCGGAACCGCTGCCTACCACCTGGGCAAGGCTCTTGGCAAGTCTTTTTCGGCCGGGATTTGGTCAACAATTTTCATCTATTTCGGCGGTAGCTTTGGTTATATAGCAACATTAATCCAACACAAAGGCGTAGGGGGTGAAAGTATTTTTTGGGGTTCACAAATTCAAAGCGCTATAGGCAATCCTCCGTTTATTGCTGCCGACATCATCCTGATCACTTTCCTTTATTTTTTCCTTAAGATTCTGGAAAAAAACAATAGAACTCTATTCTTCATATCAGCCATGCTTTTGGGCTCCCTTGCAGTTTTCAAAATATACGCATCGATAGTGATGTTTTGTGCACTCGGAATCGCCGGGGTCTGGGAGGTAATTAGGGAAAGAAAGTTCAGAATAATTTCATTAATACTCCCATCCGGGATTATTTCCGCGATTCTCTTTCTACCATTTTACGGGAAGGCCTCATCGTTTCTCATTTTACAGCCCTGGTGGTATATCAGAGCAATGATTGCCGATCCATCAAGACTTAATTGGATTGATTTGGAACTGCGACGCGAGTTTTACGCTGCCCGTGGAGGAATTCGGTCTGTCTTAAGAATTGTTGAGTACGAAGGCGTTGCCTTCTCGATTTTTTTCATTGGCAACATTGGTATGAGATTTCTTGGTTTATTTGACGTAGTCAGTTCCGCAAAAACACTTTTCAAAAATTATTTCAGTCAAGTTTTTGTTTTGATGACATTTCTGTCAATTATTTTTCCATTACTTTTCCTGCAAAAAGGTGTGGCAGGAGGAACCGCAAACTTTCTAGAATACTTTATTCTGGGATTTGGATTCTTTGCCGCCTTAACAGTCTCCAAAATAATGAAGAAGTTTAAAAATAACGCACTAAAATTAAGTATTGGGCTAATAATAATTAGCCTCGCCATACCTACACAGGTGGGTTTAATATACGAATTTTATAGCCGTAATCCGTTTACAAAAATTGCCAACGATGAGCTCACGGCTCTGAGTTTTGTGAAAAATAATACGGACAAAAATGCAATTATTCTTACACCGCCATATAATCCAAATTTGAATCTAAAAGATCCTATACCAAACATCTGGGATTGGTTCGATACAGCCTACGTTTCGGCTTTTTCCGCCCGAAGAACTTATTTTGATGATTATGAGCAGGTAGATATCATGGGTTATGATTATCGCTCGCGGCTTGCAGTAAAACAAACAATTTTTGAAAGTCTTGATGTAAGTTTAGTTAAAGAAAAAATAAAAGAAACAAATGCGAAACTTGTATATTTCCCCAAACTGATGGGTCCGAGGATTGATCTGACCAAGGCTGGGTTAACCAAAATCTACGAAAACTCTGAGGTAGAAATCTGGAAAATATAATAATACAATAATCACATGTTCCCAAAATACCTTAAAAAAGATAAGGACCTAAGAAAAATAATCTTAGGCTTTTTACTCTCTACAGCAATATTTTTTGGGTATTATTTCTTTTTCAATCCATACAAATTCCAACTGCTTTATCAGAGCTGGGACGCCCCTTCTTATGTGGTTGTAGCCAAATCTTTTTACATCCCAGCGTTGGTTGAATTAGCTAATACGGTTAGGCTTCCGACTGCTTTTTTTACGGCCCATTTTCCACTTTACCCGTTTTTTATACGTATTTTTTCGTTTGTGGGCTACTTTCGCTCTGCAATAATAGTAAGTCAGATTTTTACGCTCTGTTATTTTATCGCACTATATTTTCTTATCAGAAACATCTACCCGAAAGCAAAATTTGGTTTCATTATCATACCTCTAATCCTCTTTACGCCAAGGTGGTTTTCGATCAGTCATATAGGTAGTTCGGAACCAACACTTCTCTTTTTTATTACTCTTTCACTTCTATTCCTAAGAAAGGAAAAATACTGTCTTTCCGCCATTATGGCCGCTCTTGCCCAGTTCACAAAGCCTTACTCTATTTTTATATTTCTAGGGGTTGTATTTTATTTCTTATATAAGCTCTTTATTGCCAGAGGCAAAAATACTCTACAACTTACCAAAAAATTTTTACCTTTTTTGTTAGTTCCCTTAAGCTTGTTGTTAATCTTTGCATATTATTACCACCTTTACCCTGACTTATCATTTCTGTTCATCCAGCAGAAAAATTTGGGTTATTTCACCTTTCCGCCATTCAGTATATTCAACAACATTAAATTTACCGTAATATGGCAAGAGGGTCTTGTTTATACTTTTATCATTTATCTAGGCACAATAATTGTTCTTTTCAAGAAAAAATTTTATGATTTGGCTTTCATTGGCTTGGGTTTATTCCTCCCCTTAATTTTTCTTGTCCACGAAGATTTGTCCAGATACGCTCTAATTATGCTTCCTTTGGTTTTTATAGCTTTTGAGGAGGTTGTGACCAACAAATACTTTCAACTTCTCCTAATTTTGCTGTCGCCTGCGATCTTTTTATACGCAATAACCTTTATAAACTATAATATTTCACCCTGAAGTAAGACGTAGAAGTCTGGAAAACCAATTAGAGTATACCTTCCACACGACCTCCCATTTACTTTGCGGTTTATGAAAAATGACGATTGGAAGGCCACCGGGATGGGTTTTTTCGTCATAAGTAAATTCCAGAATACTATCAGTGGGGGAATTTATGTAGAAAACCTCGATTGTTTCTTCGGGTCCTGCTTCCGGTGAAAAAATGGTAAATGAATATATTTTGTTTAGAGAGTCGGGAATTGGCTCGAAAACAAACTTTACAAAATCTCCATCCTGAATATTTTGGCCGTTGAGAACCGATGTTCTTATCAGTTTATTGTTTTCATCATACAGGCTAAGTATTATTTCTTTTTTATTTTTTAAATTAAGATTTCTGATGGAAGTTCCTATTGCAGTTAAATTCTTTTCCTTTGAAACAAATTCTTGAGATACTCCCCTCTTCCCATAAATTGAAAGCCTTTGATCCGAATTATATCCAGGCTGATCTCCGGCGGGGACCATTTTAAGTGTCATTGCCAAAATAGCCGGCACTAAAAATACTACGAACAAAACAGAAAGCGTTGTCAGCCAAATCATTTTCTTCATTTTTCTTCCTCCTTACTTAAAAGTTTATATCCAATTACCAAAGATCCTCCGGCCAAAATTGAATGCAGAACGCTCTGGAGATTATAGGGGTCGTAAAATTTCTGCACAATCGCAAACGGGGTTGAAATCAGATCATACCACGTCGAATAAACTCTGAAAAGCGAGATCGTCATTGATCTGTCGTCATATAATATTGGTATCACAAATGCCAGAGCCGTCAAAAAAAATAAAGAGAGCGAAAGAGCGGGTTTCTTAACTGCCAGGATAACTATAAAAGGAGCGATCCAAAGGAGCCAAGCTATATGAAAATGGGAAAAAGCAAAGATAAAAATAAGCAGAACCACCCAATAATTGAAAAGTTTTGGTTTTTTATCAACAAGTAGGGCATAGAAAAACAGAATGGAAATAGAAAACAAGCCAACAATCATTGATTCCCCAAACCCGATGGAAAAACCTGGATTAAAAATTCTTGTAGTCAGACCGGATATCAGAGCTGATTGAACAAAATCCTGGGACCAAAAAGGAACTACAATAATTCCCAAAATAATTGCCGGAATTAAAACTATAAATACTTTTTCCTTCAAATCTTTTCCCTTAATAAACAGGAATGGAATAAATAAAAGCGGATAAAGCTTAAATCCTGCTGCTATTCCCAAAGCCACAGACGCTAAAATCAATTTTTCTTTCTTGAGAAGCAGGAACGCAATCACAGTCAGAAGAACCGCAAATATATCAACATTCGAGAACGCATAAACCAAAAATATGGTGAAAGGGTTAAAAAGCCAAAGAATAAAGGCTTTTTTAGCTTTCTCTTGGTCATCAAAAAATCTTTTTAGCAAGAAGGCTATTGCGATATCTAAAACTAAGTATGGAAGTTTCAAAGCTATTAGATATTTAAAAATATTTGGATCATTCACCACTGAATTGGAACCGGCGTTTGCCAGCCAAGAATCAAGACCATTGCCAAAAATCGGAGAAATGGCAGCTTGATACCCTCCCAAGACAAAATAAGTCAACGGAAAATAGACAAAATCATCCTTAATGGGAAGCATTTTATTATTTTGCACCAAATACGTATAAATATTAAAAACTCCTTTTTTCAAGAATGATGCCTGATAGTTATAAGTTTTGATATCTGGATGGAAAAGAAGCCCTGCAACCAATATTCTTAAGACGATAGCCAAAACTAAAAGTTTCTTCATATTAACTCATTTTGTCAGTCCACCTGATAAATATTAACATCTTCGTTCTCAAAAATCTTTTTCATGGAATATTCATCTTCTGCCGCCGGCAGAGAGTAAATTTTGGGCAAATAAATATAGCGAATGTTATTGTCTTTCAAAAATTCGTCGGACCAATTCAGATTCTTTTCGACAAAAAACCTTTTGGCGTCTTCAAGCCTCCCTTTGTAGTCGGAATTAAGCACTATCTGTTGTTCAACATCTTCCAAATAGGATGGATGGCCACTGTATGCAGATACATAGGCATTTTCGGCATAAACGGAAAGCGGATACGGATCTTTGAATTTTGATCTTAAATCATTATCAAACGGATGAACTAAGACATTCCCTTTGGGTTGCTTGGACAGGAAGATCAACGCCTGGTATTCATTTTTGCTTAAATATGCAGGAGGATTGGGATAAAATCCGTTTCTGAAAGTTGTGATTGAACTGATCGGAGTAACAATAACCATTAAGATAATGAATAAAATTCCAGTAACCTTGGGTAGAGTCTTATATATCCGCACAATACCTGCAGCCGCGTAGAGTGAGATAAAATATAAAAAGTAATAAAAAAATTGAATGATGTTCCACGGATTACCCTGTTGAACAAACACTACCACTGGAACAAAAGATGCGAGCATTACAAAAAGAATGAAAAGATGCAAATCTGATTTAAAATGTTTTTTCTCAAATCCGGCAAACGCAATTATTCTTGTTCCAAGATTGCCAACAAAAAATATCAAAAAACTGACTAGCTCAAGAGCGACAAATTTAACATATTGATGGGATTCCTGATATACAAATCTTCTCGCCGTAAAATTGGGAATTCCAACCCTATCTCCGGCATCAATCATTGTGTTAATTAGCCAAAACGGCTGAATTGAAATTAAACTATATGAATTTCCACCATCGAGAAAATAAATTACAACAGTCAAAAGAGTTGAAAAAATTAATATTGGCAGCAAACTAAAATTTTTATCAAAAAATAATTTCTTTGCCGTAAGACAAACCAAACTCGCAACGGCAACCAGCCCAGCATAAGCTTTAAATCCTAACAAAGTCCCTAAAAGCAGTATCAGAAAAAAACCCAAGGATACATTCGGCTTTTTAAGGTAACGGTCAAGTAGAAGTATTGCAAAAATTAGAATAACCAAAGAAATCGCGTACGGCGGATTAAGGTTCATCGAGACGGGTTGATTAGCCCAAAAGGCAGATTCTCCCCCAATTTGTTGACCTTTTATCAAGCTGACAATCCAGCCAAAACTGCTCGCAAAATAGGCAAAAAACACAGAAAGAAGGGTCACATATTTATTTTTAAAAAGCCTTTTTGCCAAGAAATAAGTTCCAATACCCAAAAGAGCTGAGAACACGATTGGAAGAATTTGATAAATCAAAAGCGACGAAGAAAGTGTAGTAAACTGCGATATTTTTGCAACCAACAGATCATAGAAATAATGATAATTAATGAGTATGTTTCCCGATAAACCCGGGTTAATTGGGATAAAAGACTCTTTAAGCTGATTAACCAGCGCTTCATGCCAAACACCATCGCGGGCCAGGGGTCCCCAATACCCTATCCCAAAACTGCGCATGATACCCGTCTTAAACATCGATAAAGTTTGAAAAAAACTGCCTACTAAAATAAAAAGAAAAATTTGTATCATATAAAAATTATTGTAACTGCGGCAGCGAGTCCCAGTAAAGAAACTAAATCAAATACCGCTCTAAGGGGTGTCTCTTGAAAGGCAACTTTAATCGTGTGTTTACCTGCAGGAACCTGAAATTCTATTTGCCCATAGGGTTTACCGGCCGAAATATTAACTTCCTTACCATCTACCTTAGCAATCCACCCCGGAAAATCATATTTATAATAATCAATAGTTTTTGGAATACTTGTATTTACCTCAAAAGTGCTATCTAAACTTACGTTGGGAGAGACCGCTGTCGGCCGCTTTTCTGTAGCCTTGGGCAATCTTAAATATTCTTCACCCGTCTTAAGATACTCCTCTGATGCCACGGGAACCGGAATATATCTGTCTAAGTAGTACGCGTCAGTTCTCCCTAAGAAATCGTGAGGCTTAAAATCCGTGAAATTTAGTATTATTGCCGCCAGGATAATCACAATGCCCACATATTTTCCAAACTTAAAGTTGGTTAAAGAAATCACAAATATTGATGTCGCAAACGTAGTTAAGCTTAAAAATCTCCAGGGAAATTGAAAATAAGGGATCAATGGAATGTGTTGCCAAAGGAAAGTTGATCTGAAATTCATCATAACTATAGAAACTGCAACCATAATAAGCGCCCAGACGGTAATTTTATTTAATCTCTTAAATAAAATTAAAGCCAAAATTATCAGAATTATATTTATCGCCCCCAAAAAGAAACTCATACCATCATAAGGACCGGGGACACTTGCACCATATCCAAAATACGGAGTAATTAATTGTTTAATGGTTGGAAAATGATCAACAAAATTAAAAACGGTATCATATTTCATAAGACTGCTTTCCAAAACCGCTGGGAGCCAGAAATAAATACTTACAAGAAGCCCCAAAACAAATCCAAGGAAAGCTCGTATATTAAAACTAATTATCAAAGCCAGAACAACTAAAAACGGAATAAACATATATGCCATTATGTCGTGCGACAAAACGAGTCCTCCAACTCCTAAACCTAAAATTCCAATCCACTTCAGACTTCTCTCTTTGGAGGTCTTTGTAATTGCCCAAGCAACTAAAGGTGGAAAAATAAACGCCACAGCTTCTCCGAATGCCCCCCTAACATAAATATCTGTAGCCCTGTAAGGCGTATAAATATAAAGAGTGGCCCCGGCAAGCGCCAACCATACCGATGTGTGTTCTTTCAAAAACTTATACATGAAGTACCCCGATACGGGAATGCTTAAAAGAAAAACCGTTTTAACGCTATCCACTAGAGTTAGACCTAATAGATGAAATATTTCACCTATATAAAAGGGTAGCGGAAAAACAAAATCAAAAAGAGGATATCCAAAACCAAAACTTAAATCCGGGACAAATCTGGGAGGAAATTGTCCGGCACGAAGAGTAACATCCAGTTCATGAAGCCAAGCAATATGAAGGTCATCACTCGCTCCAAAAAATCCGGGGACAAAAAGAGCCCAGATTGCCGGTATGGCCAACACCAGAATAATTAATAAATGATATTTAGCTAAAAATTCTTCGACCTTTTGCATATATCACAACTAATACTACAAGGCTTAACACTGTTAGGGTATTTCCGAAAGTTCTAATTGGAGTGTTTTTAAATTTACCCACCACTTCATGCTTACCAACCGGCAAACTAATTGCAATCCTTCCGATTGTGCCAAGTTTTTGGGGATAATTTACAGTCCATCCGGGAAAATCAAATATGGGAACTTCGACTATCGCCTCCTTTTCAACAACCGCATTAAATTTCCAACCGTTTGATTTGTTGACAAAATCCGTCAAAGTCGCTTTTCCGGAAACGACATATGGATTTTGAGGAGCCAATTCTCTTGGCTCAAGAGCGGTCACGGGAAGATAATCCAAAAGGGCCCCCTTCTCCTGATCAATCAAATTTTGACCCGAAAGTTTTTCGCTATCCGTCAGGCTATAATAGAAATGCTCGGGTTTAAAATATTGCCAGTTCAAAAAAACCGTCAAGCCGATAACAAAAAGCACAACAACAACCATCCATTTTCCTTTTATGAATGTAGTGAAATACGCCCCTATTAAACTCGCTGAAAAAATTACAATTGACAAAAATCTCCAAGGGAATTGAACAAAAGCCAAAATTTTTATGGATTCCCAAACCGGCGCAGATTTATTGTGGGTCATAAATATACCAAACAGAAACATTAATAATAAGAAAGTAAAAAGTAAAACATTTTTTCGTTTTCTACTAACAATTAATGCAAACACAGATAATATAACCAACCACCAATGCGGCCAGCCGATCTGGTAAGAAATAGTATTGGCAGATTGAGGATTTGAACCTGCGTAATTCCAGGATCTGTTAATAAATAGTTGCGATACTTTTACAAACTGATTTCTAAAATCCAATTCTCCAGTAGTCAGAGAGTTTACTTGCACCAAACCCTTTTCAAAAAATGCTGGTAAGAGAAAGAATGCCGTTAGACCAAAAGACAAAACCAAACTTAAGAGAACAACCTTAACTCCCCTAAATTTTTGTTTATAAAGCCATAACAATATCCACATTATTATTAAAGGGGTAAAAATTAAATCCATTATATTGTGTGACATTAAAAATAATCCCGTCACAACCGTTGCAAGAGCAAAATATTTTTTTCTTTCAGATTTAATCAGTTTTAAAAAGAAGTAAAAAACAAAAGGAATGATGGCCAGCGCAAAACTCTCCCCTATGTCTCCCCTAACATACGAGTCAAGCGCCTTGTAAGGCGCAAAGAGATAAAGAACCGCACCAACCAAACCCGGAGTTTTCCCAAAAAGCTCCCTCGCTAAAAAATACATCCCTATTCCACCAAATACCAAGGGTAAAAAGAATAATAACTTTGCAGCCCCAATATAGCCCAGCAAATAACTGGCGACTGCGCCAATATAATAAGGTAATACGCCATAAAAATTAAAAAGCGGGTAGCCGTTGCCATAGCCCATATCCGGAACCCATCTGCAAGGTATTTGAAGATCGGTGAAGCACTTCCTCATCTCAAAAATACGCATTACCTGAAGGTCATCGTGGTGAGAAAAATATCCCGGAATAAATACCGGCCAAGTAACAAGACCCGAGAGGACAATAATCAAAATAAAATGCCAATTTTTAAGAAGAAATTTTTTCATTCCTGTATAATTTTACCAAAATAAACCCTACCGCACCCAAACTTATTAAAGTTAAAATATTTCCAATTCTTCTTACTGGTGTGTTGGTTAAATGGGCTTCTATTTCGTGTTCTCCGGAGGGAATAGAAAAAGTAATAAGACCCAAACAATATGTTTCATTTCTGCAATCATTGTTTACATGAGGGGTAACTTTTCCGTCGATTTTAACTTCCATTCCAGGAAAATCAAAAAGAGGAATGCGGACTAAAGAATCTTTTATCGCATCAACTTTCCCTGTTTGATAATCACTACCTTTTTTATATTCTATAAACTTTACATTTCCTTCCAACACTTCCGGAAAATCGGGCGCTTTTTGAATTGGAGGGAGCTTTGCATAAATCGGAAGATAATCAAAAATGCTGATTGTTAATTGTTTTTCCCAAGAGACCCCTGAAAATTTATCTTTATCGGTAATATTCAGCCAGGCTTTTGGAACAAAAAATCCTGCATAAAGAGCGAAAGAAATTACTACTAATATTGTTCCTAAAATGTATTTATATTTTCCAAATAAATAAATCGCAAACCCCGACAATAAACAGAGAAGAAAAATACTAATGGCTAAAAACCTCCAAGGAAACTGCAAATACCACAAAAATGGTAACCTCGCCCATATAAAACTTGACTTCATATGCATCATGAAGACGCTTGCGAGCGATAAAAAGACTAAACCGATTGCCAGTAATGAAAAATTCTTATTTTTCTTAAGATTCAAGATTGCAAGAACTGGTAAGACAATTAGCCCTGTAATCCACTGAACAATTCCCAACGAAAGATTTAGTTTCTCATTAGGAAAACCTGAAGATCCATATCCCCACTCCATGGATATAAATAATTTATACAAACTTACGAAATGTTGGCGGTAATCAAAATACCCAGATAGGAGGCCTTCTGTATGAGCAAATTGTCTTTCAAAAATGACAGGGAGAACAAAAAATGCCGACAATCCAAAACCCAAAATCCCTCCCCAAAAAACTTTAAATAGATGATTTAGTTTTTCTCTATATAACCAATAAACCGCCCAAAGTATCGCAATGGGGGCAAATATCATAGTCATAAGAGTATGTGTAGTTGCAAGAAGTGCAATTGATACCGACATCCAAATTAAATATCTGGTTCTTCCCGTTTTTATTAATTTATATATTGACCAAAAGACAAGCGGGAAGAAAATCTGAGCCCAAAATTCACTTAGTGCTCCCCTGACATAAACTTCCACCGCCTTATAAGGAATATACGTATACAAAAGTGATGCAATTAAACCCGGCCAAACACCTAAAATACTTCTGACCAAGATAAACATTGTAATCGCCGAAAGGATGTAGCTGGCTATAAAAAGAATTTTTACGGAATCTATGTACTGAATGCCGACTCTATGCATGGCTGCCCCCAGGTAGTATGGTGCAGGGGGATAGAAATTAAATTGGGGATAACCATATTCATAACCCGCGTCAGGTACCCACCGGCAAGGAATCTGCAAATCGGTATAGCATTTATCCATTTCATAGACTCTAAAGGCCTGCAGATCGTCCTGCATCGGGAAAAAACCCGTTTGAAAAAGCCTGTAGAACGTGGGGATGATAAGCAGAGTCAGAATAAAAATCGGAATCAAAATTCCAAATTTTTGCCCCGTCCATAAAATAAAATTTATCAAATTATGCACGAACGTGCCGTGATAAATTTTGCTTGAAGGAATTAATCGTCTCCATTGATCTTCAGATTTAGCTATGCTTTTACCACTTGCCCCCAAGAGATGAGTCACTTCCGCACCAGGGAAATAATAAACCTTTAAACCCAATTTCCAAACTTTTCTACAATAATCCAGATCTTCAAAGTACATAAAATATTTCTCATTTAATTTACCCACCCTTTTTAGGGCTTCAGGTGTTATCAAAAATGCAGCCCCGACTACGGAATCAACTTCGGTTGGTTCATCGGACTTCGGAGCAAAGAGTCCAAAGTGTCCCTTTTCCCCAAACCAATATTCGCGAGTGGCGCTCCACAATGTTGGGAAATTAGAAACCGACTCCTGAACGGTTCCATCTTTATTAAGAAGTTTCGCGCCAATTACACCCGCATCTTTTTTAGTTTTCGCAAAACCAAGGAGTCTGTCCAAAGCCCCTCTTTTAACTATGGTATCTGAATTTAGTAAAAGTATGTATTCACCTACCGCATTTTTAATTCCTATATTATTTGCTTTTGAAAAACCAAGGTTTTCCTTATTTTCTACAAGTTTCAGTCCCCCGATTTTATTAAGCGCTGCGACCGAACCGTCGACCGAAGCGTTGTCTACAACTATAATTTCATGGCTCGCATGGGTTTGAGACTCTTTAATCGATTTAATGCACTCAAGGGTTAGTTTCTTTGTATTGAAACTGACAATTATTATTGAGAGATCCATATATTAAAATCTGGAAAATATTGCTTCATCAGAAACCTTAGCTTCTCTCACTTCTTTATTTCTTTCTTTAATAAGTACACCGATTCTACCTAAAGCCATCAATACTATCCTTGCATAACCGGGGTGCTTAACAACTCTCTTTAAAAGACCAACCAGGTGTTTCCTGAAAAGATTTGCGCTTGTAAGATTTTTCCAAATAAAAAGGAGTTGATTTCTTTCCAATACTCTTCCAACATAGGTTTTAGAAAAATGGCTGATTGTAGCTTCATGTATATGCATAACCTTCGCTTCAGGGTCCCAAATAAGTCTATAACCTCTCTTGAGGGCCCGGTAAGACAAATCAACATCTTCCCAATAAAATGGGGAGAGAAGTTTTTCATCCATTCCCCCAAGCTCCATCCAAATGTCGCGTCTGTAAATCCCGCTGCCACCACTAACCCAAAAAGTGTCATGCGACACTTCCGATTTCTGTCCGGAAACATGCCCTATAAACCCGTCAACAAAGAATCCGCGTGCCCAGCCAAACTCCCCAACTTCATTAAGGGAAACTGCAAAAACCTTGGATTTGTGAAAGTACGGAAAAACAGATTCCAAAAAATTACTTTCCGGAACAACATCTGAATTGAGAAGACATATTAAATCCCCTTTTGCAGCCCTAACCCCCGTGTTCACGGCGGCCGAAAAACCCCTATTAATTTTATGTTTAATTGTTTTAACCCAGGGAAAATTTTTCTTGAGTACTTCAAGGCTTTTATCCTTCGAGCCATCATCGACAACGATAACCTCTTCAATATTATTGTTTGCAAAATCTTTAGCCTTCAAGATAAAGGGTAAGTTTGTTCTAAGCAGATTTTCTCCGTTATAATTTGGAATAATTATAGATACCTTCATTAAATTAAAGATAAAACCTCCTTACTAAACCTTTCCAAAGAAAAAGATAGGGAATCATTTCGAGCCCGCAATGAAAGTTGTCTCAATAACTTTCTGTCGGAAATAATTTCCTTTGTTTTTGAAAGCAAATCCCCAATATTGTCCCAGAAAAAACCATTTACTCCTTCTTTAACTATTTCCTTATGACCCCCGGCATTACAAATAATCGGAACCGCGCCCGCCGCCATTGCCTCAACTACATTTATCCCAAAATGCTCAACCTTTTCCGGATTTTTATTTTCATCCACCCCAAATCCCGAGGCAGACCAAAATATTTTTGCCTTCCCATACAAATCTTTCAGGGTTTTAAAATCCGGACTCAAAATTATTTCGATGGGATAATCTTTTGACATTTTTTTTAGTTCTTCAGGATAACCATTAACACCAACTTCCACCCCACCCGCTAAAATCAATTTCCAGTCAGTGAGACCACCATCCACTAATTTTCTAAAGTTTTTTATTAAAATATCCTGACGCTTACTTTGAAGTAAACTTGAAAATCTTCCGACGAATAAAATAATGCTCTCTTTTCTTTTGGGTTTAATCGACACAATATCCACCGGCGGATATATAACTAAACTGTCAACGCCATACTCCCTGTCAATAAATTTCTTTGTAAAGTTTGAATTGCAAATTACTTTGTTTACACGGAAAAGCTTCATCTTATTTAGAAGGGATCTTCCGTTTACATTCTGGAACGGAACTTGAAAATGGAGAAAATTTTTTCTGGATTTAAGTGCCGGTATGCTCCCATCGCTTACCCAAAAACAAAGATCATATCCGTCTCCCCGCTTTACATCGCCAATTACTTCAATGTTCGTTAAATCCATGCCAAACCTATCTTCCAGAGATTTTTTAATCTCGGGATCACTCCACTCCAAATCAACTTTCCAATCATTATCGGATAATACTTTTGCAAACGTTAAAGTATATCTTTCTCCACCACCTAAGGTATCAAGATATGGATTATAAATTGCCGCTTTCATTTTTGATTTGTAATTCCCAAAGTTTGGAATAAGAAACAAGTCTACTAAATACTTGATAGAGTCCGTAAATTGTGCCCTCCGCCCCGTCCATAAATGCAGTCTGAACAATCATTCTCAACCAAAACTCCCTAAGTCCCGCGGTAAAAAACCTTACAATATTCATTTTTGGATGATGTGCATCAAACATTAGCCTTGCCTCAATCCCGGACCACTTATTCGTCTTATCAACCATTTCAGCAATATTGTCATGTTTTTTATGAATAAGGGGCTCCTTTAAATGGTCTATTTCACCTTTAATTTTCGGCTGCTCATGAAGCTTTCCCTGCCAACCAATTAATTTATCTTTCCTAATAAGACGCAAGACATAATCCGGCCAGAGACCGCAGTGCTTCATCTCCCGCCCAAGAACAATATTCCTTCTCGGAATTGCATAAGCTGAAAATTTATCAGAGGCGGTAATGTCTAAAATAACTTTCCGGAGTTCGGGTGTTACAATCTCATCCGTATCAACATACAAAAGCCATTCTCCCTTCGCCTTTCTAGCTCCTTCATTTCTCCAATCAGCAAAACTTCCGCCTAAACCGTTTGTTTCAACTTTAACAATTTCGTCACACCAGGCTAGAGAATCTAAACATTTTTGGAATAGATCCTTACTCCTTGTTCCACCAATTAAAACTATTGCCGATATTTTCATTTCCATGATCCCTTACCAAATTTCCCCAAATAATAATCTCTTATACCAATTTTCTGCCATTTACGTCCGCTAATCAGTAATTTTAAACTTTCCCTGATCAAGGCAAGTTTGGTCCGGAGAGGGGCATATTTTAATCCAAAAACCATTCTATTTCTCGTTAAATAATAATCATTTAACTCACTACCAATTCCTGAACTTTGGGAAACTTTGTGCCAAAGGTGACCTTTTCCTGAATACAAAACTTTCCAGCCGACCACCTTCATCCTCTGGGCATGGTCCGCGTCCTCCAGATAAAGATAGAAGCGCTTGTCATAAAGACCAACTTGCTCTAGAGCTTTCCTCTTATACATAACGAAACAACCCGTAGCAAAATCTGTTTCTACCGTCTCGTCAAATTGACCTTTGTCTACCTCATCAACCCCACGGTTACTTCCATAGACATTTTTCCAATCCATCCGCCCCCCGGCATACCAAATAACTTTTCCTCTTTCTAACTCTTTATATTTATTCTTATGAAATTCAAAACCTTTTGCGAAGTAAATTTTAGGCGAGATGGCCCCCGCTTTCCCATATTTCTGGTGCTCTTCAAAAATATTTTTAATGAGATTTTTGTCTACAATCGTGTCATCGTTCAGAAGCGCGATGTAATTAAATCCTTTTGCAAGACCATACTTAATTCCTACATTATTTCCTTCGGCAAAGCCAAGATTTTTTTGATTTACAATTATTTTGGCTTTGGGAAAAAGTTTTCTAACTTCCTCAACCGTTCCGTCAGTAGAGGCGTTATCTACAACCAAAATTTCCAAACTAAAACCTTTTACAACAGATTCCAATAGTGACCTTATCGTTTCAACTGTGTCGCCTTTCCTATTCCAGGAAAGTATTATTACCAGAACTTTGGGAAGCGAAGCCATGAAAACTCCTTTCTAATCCACCAATTCATATCATGAGTATTTTTATCAAAAACATCTTTTATTTCACTTTTCTTTATTTCTTTTTCCGGATAACCATCCTTACCCCAAACACGTATATAAACTACAAATTCTGAAAAAGCCTGAAGAAGAGAAAGCGCTAAACCATGAAGTCCATCTTTATATCCCTTACCCGCAAAGTATCTGCTCAAAAACTCGTTAACGGGTTTGCTAACCAAATCAGTCCATTTAAACTCATATTTGTTTTTGATTAATTCTTTAGATTGAATCCTTGAGTATCGAATCATTCTTTCCAAATATTGATCAATATTAACGTAATGGTGATGAACAATTGCTAGTTCTTCCTTATCCTTTATTTCGCCCCCTACTCCCCGCGTCATTGGAACTGCATGAACAACTTCGTTCCAGGAAACTGTTCCCTTTTTGAAAAGACGGATATTGTAATCCGGCCACCAACGGGAATGCCTCAACCATTTACCAAAAACGATATTTTTTCTAGAGATCCTGTAATAATCCGCCTCTGGATTCTTAATAATTTTTTGAATCTCACGAGCCAAACCTTGGGGGACTTCTTCATCGGGGTCCAAGACCAAAATCCAATCCTTCGTAGCTTTCGAAAGTCCGAAATTCCTCGCCTTCTCAACATAATCAACACTCTCATGACTAAAGACGTTTGCTCCAGCCTTTTTAGCAATATCCGAGGTTTTGTCAGTCGAGCTCTGGTCAACAACGACAATTTCGTCTGCAAGAGACTTAACTGAGGCAAGCGCCCGGGGCAAGTCAGCCTCAACATTCTGGGCATTGATAACCACCGAGATATTAGGCACACCCTTATTGTACCATTTAGGAGCCTCTATTTAGAAGTGTTTTAACGCTCCTCTTAACGTCTTCCACCAAGGAAAGCCCCATCATAGAAAGCATTGACGTGCTATAGATAAACAATCCCAGAAGAGTAAGAAGAATCATCGAATTAACGCTAATCGGTAAAAATCTTTTAGTTATAGCTAATGCAATCCCCATAACTAAAGCGCCTATCCCTGGTTTAATCATAGAGTCGGTGATGGAGAAATTTACATATTTCTTAGCAATCAGAATTGCAACCGCAGATGACACTCCAACCAGTGAATAACCGATCGAGGCTCCGACAACACTGAATTTAATTGCAAGGATTGGAACAAATGCCCAAGTTAAAATAGTCCACATCACCATTAAATAGAAGGTAATTTTAATTTTACCAATAGCATTAAGCAGATTTGTGAGTTGAGTCGTTGCGGCTGCAAAAATAAAATTAATGGAAATAAAAATTATCGGAACAAGAGCAGGAATCCATTGATTATACCTTGGAACCACGCGGACAAGAATCGGGGCCAAAATTGAGATTCCGACCAGGCTTGGAAAAACAAGCAAGCAGATGAAAAATATTGATCTTGTCACGCTCCGTTCAAGATCAGCCCTGGCATCCTGCATCCTCGAGAATGCAGGAAAAGTTACCCGAGTAACCGTATCCATAAAAAATGTAAGAGGTAATCTGGCAATCTTTTGAGCAAAGGCAAGTATTCCCACTCCGGCGGGTCCCAAAATACCACCCAAAACAAGAGTCATTCCATCGTCTTTAAAAGTTGCCAGGAAAGTATTGATTTGATACGGAACTCCAAATTTAAAAAGTCCCGACAACGTCTTTCTGGAAAAAGCAAAACCAGGTTTCCACGGTTGGAGAATGTAAATTGCGACAACCCCAACAATTCCCCTTGCTAGAACTGCAAATGAAAAACTTTTTAGTCCAAAACCTTTCATCGCCAAAAAAACAAGAATAACGTTATATACAACCTGTTCCAAAATCTGGGGAAAAACTAATTTTATAAATTCCAATTTCCGCTCCAGTAAAACTGAAGGAATACTTTTAAAAGAAGAGAGCAGGAGGGAGAAAGATAAAGCGTAAAGTAAATACCTGCCGTCTGTAGATAGAGAATAGTGTTTAGTAATTAATGGAGAGAGTAAAAAAACCAAGGCAATTAGTAAAAATACCAAAGTTTGCTGTACCAAAAAAGTTGTCCTTAAATCCGTATCTGTGGGTTTTTCTTTTTTTTGAATTAAGGCAGCAGCCAAACCAATATCCGAAAAGTAAACCAGGAAATTTATAATTGCAGAAACTATTGCAAAAACTCCAAATTCATATTTACCCAGGTACGCAAATAAGAAGAGTTGAGCAACGAGTCCGATTATCTGAAGAGCAAATGTCCGCCCGGTCAAAATCACCACACCGCGAACGGAGCGTCCTTTTACAGTTTCTAAGGAAATTTCGCTAGTTGGATCTAAGTGTTCGCCTTCCATTAGTTTATCTCAAAAAAGTACAGTTCGTCCTGGGGACCGCTATTGGCATATTCCATTGTACCCGGGGAACGTGGTTCCTTTTTAAACGACTCAATAAGAGTAATATCTAATTTCTTCGGATCGATAGCCAAACGTGATTTGTTAACGACAAGGTAAGTAACATTTCCAGCAAGTTTGGATTCCACTAAGGGTTCGGGAATTTTACTAATCGCCAGTCCCGTACCAACGGTGACAATATTCGGCAAATCCTGAATATACATCTCAAGACCATCAGGTAACGTCCCAAAATACCCCTCAGTTCCTATTACTATTTTTTTATTCGGATTCCCATTATGTTTAGCTCGAACGTAATCAGCAACCTCCTTAATTCCAATTCCGGAAGTCCATTCCTGAAAATATCCCATTCTCTCACGTAATGGAAAATTGGCCTTTTCAGGATTCGTTAGAAGAAAGTAATCAAATACCCCCGCCTGTATCACAAAAATAATAAACGACAAAGCTGCTAAATACTTCCATTTACCACTCACTTTATTAAACGCTGAGGCGGCAAACACATAAAGCGGCGGAACTAAAAAGAGAATATACCTTAACGTAAAACTTTTCGTAAACTCGGCTTCGTAGATAAGAGGCGCCAAAAACCAGGCACCGAGAATTAAAATATACTTTGGATATTTTTTGAAATTTAGTATTAAACCAATTAGTGCCAAAAGAACCAGCCCTACTGGTCCCATGGACGAAAGCCAACTAAGGGTAGTCGGCAGGTTGTAGCGAATTGGATCCGTCGGATAGATCAATATTCTTGAAAACGGAAAAACATAATCCCCGGTCCTAGAAGTAAGAAGAGCAAAATTCGGACCCAGACGCTGAATGTTATACATCGCAAACGCGATAATATACGTGGCCACCAAAAGACCGGCATATTTCAATAAACTCTTTGGCTTTTTAAGAAGAATCACGGCAACAGGAATAAGTGCGGCAAAAAACAGTGCCGGAGATTTAGTTAATCCTGCAAATCCCAACATAAACCCGGCTATCATTGCCATATCGAGTCTTAACGTATCCGCCGTAACAAGACTCAATAAAAGCGTCCATATTCCAAAACAGGTCAGCATTGAGTCAACCAGCGCCATTCTGTCAAAGAATAGGGATAAAGGTGAAAGTGCCCAAAGAATTGAGGCAAAGACGGCAGACAACTTTGATTTAAAAATGTAATAGGTCAAAAAGAAAAGACCAACAATGCTCCCAATTCCGGAGACCGCGGAAAGAAGCCGTCCTGCAAAAAGCGGGTCACTCATCCGTTTTACAAAAAACATCAAAACCCACATAAATAGAGGTTGTTTGCCATCGGAAAGGGGTAGAAACCGGAGTGTGGGCTCGGAAGCCATAATCTGACTCCAACGGATATAAATAGCCTCATCAGCAAAAACAGGAAGAATTGTTAAATGGTAGGTACGAAGCCCAAAAGCAGCAAGAAGAACAAAAGAAAATCCCAAAATCCACTTCCAGTTTGCCCTTAAAAACCTCTTCACCCTTAAATTTTAACACAAAACACCTTGAAGTGATCTAAAAAGTGTTAAAATCTCCTTAGTTATGACAAATTTCGAGTTCCTTAAAAAATATCAACAACTTCAGGACTCAGTAATGTTTGACGCGCTAATAAATTTTGATTTTGCGACTCTCGGTTACTCAAAGACGGACAAATCTTCTTACTGGAATTTAGCTTTGACTGATAAATTTCTTTCCGATATCGAGATAAATGAAATTGAAGAAAAATTCAAACAGGTTGATAGAGTGCCAACGTTATATTTTGAAAACAGACCTGATTTAAAGCCATTCTCAGAAAAACTTATTGGGAAAGGTTATAAAAGGTCTTATGAAGACTCCTGGCAATTTTGGAAAGACAAAAAAATTGAAGATAGGTATTTCGAATCAGTCAAAAAAGTTTCTACTATAGAAGAATTGAAAGTATTTCTTGAAACTTTCAATTCTTGCTACCAAAAGGGTGATCCACAAAATCCTTATGGAGAATTGGGTGACTATTTAAAAGTTGCAGAGAATGTTTGGCATAAACACAACAAAACCGAGAGACTTGAGTATTTTATTGTTTATAAAAATGAAAAACCCGTTGCCGTTTCTACACTAACAAATTTTGAAGGAATTGGATATATTTCAAATGTTGGTTCCCTAAAAGAAGTTAGAGGTGGGGGTTTTGGAAAAGCCGCAACTTTATATTGCATTTATCAATCTACAAAACATGGAAACACTGAACATTGTTTGGCGACAGAAGAAGGAGCTTATCCAAATGAATTTTATAAACGAATCGGCTTTGAAACAAGATTTACTGCAGTTGGCTACTCCAAACCCCCAAAAGGTTAGACCTTGTATTTTCCTTGAAGTGAATTGAGGCGGACCATGAGGAGTCCCCTGAGGCCCTCAATTGAATCTTTAATTGGATTAACCTTTGTCCCCTCTTTGTGATGCCAATCAACAGGAACTTCCGCAATTTTATAACCCAATTTCCTGGCAACATAAAGAACTTCCAAATCAAATCCAGCCGTTACCGAGGCTCCTTGGCTTTTACTTCTTGAGTTAAAAATTTCCAAACGTTTAAAAATTTCTTCCGCCGCTTTTGCCGAAAATGCCTTAAACCCGCATTGAGTATCCCTAAAAGGCAACCTAAGTATTATAAATCGCAAAATCGAAAAGCTGTAAGCCATAACTTTGCGGATTATCGGAGCCCCCTCGCGACCTCTACGCGAACCAATTACGACACCATAACCCTCCTTAAATTTTGGTAAAATTTTTTCTATTTGATCAATCGGGGTTGCTTGATCCGTATCTGTAAAAAGAATTATCTCCCCTCTTGCTTTTAGAATCCCGGCTGTTACAGTTCCGGCTTTACCTCTATGGGGTTCATTAAGAACGAAAAAATTGTTGTGTTTTTTGGCAAAATCGTAAGCAATTTTTGCAGTGTTATCAGTTGAACCATCATCAACAAATAAAACCTCCCAGGAATATTTTTGGCCGGAAAGATAATCGTAAACAGAATCTAGTACCCCGGTCCTTAAATTATATTCCTCATTAAAAGCCGGGATCACCACAGAGAGAAAAATTTTCGACATATGTTCTTAATCCGCCTATATTATTACTCAAAGCTGCCCTTTTTGCGAATGACAATTTTTATCAAGTGCTTCCCTAATCTGCAAAACAAAATCTCCAATTTTTTCCTCCTGAACCAATTTCGAAAATTGGTTTTCTTCCTTCACGTCATTATTTATCAATATTTCAGGAATTCCTCTTACCGGTTCCCTTATTAAAAATCTAACACAAGTCGTTCCCAATTTAGGTACAGGAAAAACTCCAGGATACCCTAACACATTACCAGTCTCTAAATACGGCCAGTAATTATATTTTTTGTAACCATATTGATTATAAAGATACGCCCAAACAGTTTGAATCTTGTAAGGCATACTTGTTACCCGTATGGTAAAACCTCGACCATTTGCATATTTATACGTTTCTTCTATTAGCTTAATTTCATCACTTAGTAACATTTTTGGCTGGGCCTTTATATCAACAATAAGCCCTTTTTTGGATTGTAAATAAATTCGAGGTAAGTTACTAAAAACAATAAGAGCTAATGCAAGTAAAAATAAGGGCAAACTTTTCTTATAAAGCCAGGCTAATAAGACACTCGTTCCTACAATAACACCTATACCAACCCCAGCATAGGAATAATAAGGCACAAACCCTCTCGTAAACAATAAGAAAGATAAACTAAAAATCCATACCACTATAAAATAGGAAAGATAGTTGCTTTTTGCCTTATATAGCAAGAGCAGAATAATTCCCACCAATAGAACAACACTAACACCTACACTCAAATTAAACTTGAAAACATTATCATTAAATAATCCTGCATAATTTTTAAGAATTATCTCCCCAATACTCTGATCTTTACCAAGAATTGACGTCCTGTCTAAAGCCGCGCTCATCAAAGTTTTTATTCCCAAAAAGTTATTTTTGATTTCCGCAATAGGATATGAATATACCGGAATTAAACCAAGAAAAACAATCTTTAACCAATCACGAAATCTAATACCTTTTAACTTTCTTTTAAGTAAAAATAGCAAAAGGATAAGGGTCAAGAATGCGTATGAAAGTATTAAATCAAATTGAGCAATACTTGAAGCTCCCAAAAACATTAAAAACAGACCCAACTTTTTCTTTTCTTCGTATTTGTACACCAAACCTGCACCTAAAAACAAAACAATCCAAAAAACATTAGATAAAGCTGGATTACCAGTAAAAATAGCATATTGATATTGTTCAAAAGACAGGGCAAAAAGTAGAGCCGAGATAAGTGCGGTTTTTTTATCGAAATATATCCTAACCAGCCAAAACAGTAATAACACCCCCAAAGCATTAATAAAACGAAAGACAACAGAAACAAAATACGGGTTCCCACCGCCCAACAAAAAGAGGGGTCCAATAAAATATAAATAAACCGGACCATGATTTATTCCCCGAAAGGCGCTTGCAGGGGGCCCAGAAATTTTAAGATCACCCTTAAGATATATGTTTTGAGAATCGAACGCATCCCGCGCTTCGTCATATCCGAAATATAGTGATTCCTGAAAATTAATAAGCCTTACAGCTACTGCTAAAGCAAAAATTAAAAACAGGATTATTCTTGTCATTTTTTGAATAATCCTTCTGGGATGTAAACACCTATTCCACCAAAAGGATAAGAGCTCTTCTTTCTGTCTGGTGGAATAACAAATTCAATAAGGGGATCTTTGGGACTACCGGTATATTTTACTTTATAAAAATCAAGAAAGTACCTGAAACCCGCATCTTCATCCAGGGGAACATCAAAAGAAACATTAAAAGGTGAATTTTCTTTTTTTGTTACCATACTTAAAAACTGCACAGCTTTATCTTTGTAAAAAAGGCTCAAACTATTTGTAGTTGTATATTCATAACTTCTTTTGGCCCAAAGTGACATGAAAATTAGGGCAACGATAATTAACATCCAAGGTTTCAGCTTAGAAAGCAGAAACGACAATGTTAAAAATATAATTGGAACTAAATAATTAAAATAATATTCAGAAGGCCGGTGACCATAAAAAGCAAAAAATACCGGTACGGCAACCCATGTAAACAAAAACCCTTTAAGCAACTTGTTTTGAAAACCCGTAAGCTTAAACTTTCTTAAAAATACAAAGAAGATAACTATAAATAATATATAAAATGCTACGCTAATATATTTGATGTCATAAATACCTGATAATCCAAAAAAGAATCTATCTAAAACCGGGAGAAACGCACCAATATCTTTTGTTGTACTACCTGTAAGCAAGTTTATCATTAATCGCAAATTCAATAAATTATTTTTCAGATCAAAAAGAATAATTGGTGTGAAAGTTATTAGAAATCCAAAAACCATAAATAGAATCTTTTTTCCCCATCTTATGAAAGCTAGAAGAATTGGCAAAAGTAATAAAAACTGCACATGGAAACTAAATCCCAGGCCAAAAAGCAACCCTATTAGAAGTAGTAAAATATTGCTTCTCTTTAAATCATACAAATAAAGCAGGTATATTAAAAATACAATAGCAATTGGAATCAAAGTCGGATTCCAAGGCCACTTATCCATCGATACAGACGATGTGCTTACGGTCCAAAGACTTAAAAAAATTAATGCAACTTTTCGTCCAAATATTTTATTCAAAAGACAAAAACTAGTTACAAAGAAAATTATTCCGTATGTAATCAAAAAATACACTATAGCAAACGGAGAGCCTTGAGAAAACAAATAAAATGGGGTTAAAAAATAATAAAAATACGGTGGCAAGAAAAAACCTTCCGGTCCCAAAACCCTTGGGCCAATAAACTTTAAGTCTCCGCTTAGAATACTTTTGACAGCCCATGCGTCACGTTCTTGATCCCAACTAAAACCCACTCGATGATCTAAATTGTAAAATCTTAAAAAGGCAAAGGCAACGAAAATCGCCAAAAGCAATAGATGCCAGGGCTTCGGTTTGTATCTCGTAAGCGACAATAATAAAACAAATCCCCAGAGCACCAAAAATGCTAACGTTACATAATCAAATGCATTTTCAATCGGACTTTGGCCAACTTTCCAGGAAATAAAATTTTCCCCATCCTTAGCTTTCCCTACATCAAAACAGGCCTGTCCACTACAATCCGAATAACTTAATGGCTCTCCACCATTTAAAGAAATCTTGTGAATATCAGGGAAATATTCTAAAGCAAGAACAATTTTATCTCCTTTAATTTTCTTTTTATCGATTAAGAATTTTACTGATCCAAAAGTATTTCCCCTCTCGATTGTAGTAGGGTTAAGATCTTCTTTCTTATTAGTAGAAACAACAGGTGTTGAAAACCAACATGCCGATTTTGCACTAGGAGGCAAAACCTCATCTCCTAAGGTGGTGCTTGAGTATCTTTCAGGATGCAACTTTTCAAAATCAGCATATTGATATAAATCTTCAGAAGACTCCGGTTGTGGAAGCATATGATTTCTCTCTGCATAAACCGCAAAAAGGGATATACCAACGGATAAAGCAACCAACAGATATTTTGATTTTACCTTGTCTAAAACGAAGGTAAAAAGCGCCGCGATTGTAAATACAGCAACCCCCAAAAGCCTCCATGAAAATTGAATTTCCTGTAAAGGCTGAAACTTCTCCCAAATAGGAATTGACCAAGGTAAGATGAGATATATTGCAATTAATGTTCCCAAGAAGAAAAATAATATCCAAATATTTTCTTTTATAAATTCTCCAATCCTCAATCTAGATTTTATTAATTGGTAAAGTAAAAAGAGAGCAGCTAAAGCCAGGATCACCCACTGGGCATACCCCAGCATAAAACTCATACCATCATTAATAGTTCCTGAAGATGAATAGAAATAACCCCATTTTGAGTTCCAGAGTTGCCAGAGTTCAGGAAAATGATCCCGCCACATTAAAAAATTGGAACCTATTTGTGTATATTTCTGTTCGAGGAGAGCAGGGCCCAAAAAGAACGATCCCATTCCAAGAGCACCAAAAAAAGAGAATAATAACCAGCCAATCTTTCTAATATTTAGTTTTAGTGAAATTATTTTTACAATCAAATATAGAAGAATTATTGGCATCAAAAACATGACCGTAAAATTGTGAGAAACAGTAAGAACAGCACCCATTACACTCGCCAAGAACGCATAAAGAACAAACTTTTTACCACTCGAGTTAAGGGCGCGGCTATACAAAAATAGAACAACCGGCAAGATTGCATAGGCTAAATATTCAGGACTTCCGCGGACAAAAATCAATATAAACCGATAAGGGGCAAAAAGGTAGACCAGGGCACCTGCAATTGCTGGAAGTTCCCTTCCCGTTTCTTCTTTTGCCCAAAAATAAAATCCAACCGTACCCAAAAGGAGCGAGGTGAAGAATATGATCTTAAGCGAAAAAACAATATTCTTAAAAAATAGATCCACCACGACTACGAGATAATAAAGAAACGGATAATAAAAATTATAAATCGGGACTCCGCAAAAATAATTGAGGCTCCCGGCCCAGCGAAGCGGAAATTCTCCCTCTTTAATACTTTGTACGGCATCAAAACTTCTGGCAATATGATGATTGCCATCGTGGGTACTAAAAATGCTGTATTTGAAAATCCCCTTCCCGGCCCACCAGGTCGCACCGATCAACACAATAAAAATAAGTATTTTTAGCCAATGTTTTTTCATTACTATCTGTTGAGCCTTTCTCTTCTTTGGATTGCAATACCCCTAAAAGAGGCTGTCCTGACTATTTTACCAATTATATCCTGGCGGGTGAGCCATTTACCCAAACGATCCGGAAAATCTTCTTCGTTTAAAGTATATAGGAGTTTAACCCTATCAGGCGAAGGTTTTATGGATGATTGCTCTCCACGCCACATAAAAAGATAGTCATATGCATAAGGAATAACAGGTGGAACATAAACGTCAACGTTAAATTTTTCACCATTCGCATCCTTGTAAATCCAATCAATCGCCAGCATTTGTTCTTTGAAATTAACATTACTCCTTCCGTTTGCTAAATAACTTTTAATGGCTGGTATTTGCATTTGAAAAAAAAGTAAGAAAAAAACAGCCAGTATAACAATTCCTAATTTATTCCTTACCAAAACCCCCAAGCCCACGGAAAAAACTAAAATATAGATCAGGTAGTAACCAGTAAAATAGTAATCATAAACATTCCCATCGTTCCCTTGAAAAAAAATCATAGCAATTAGAGGCGATGCGCCCAGTAAAACCAAGATTCTAAATCCGTCTTTTCTCCACAACTCTTTAAGATTTAACGCAATCATCGAGAGAGAGATTAAGAAAAACACAGTAAATTGTGAGGCTTGTCCAATCCAAATTTTAGAACTGAACATCTCCCAATAAAGATTCAGCCTTAACTTCAAAACCTCCCAAAAGGACAGTTTAAAACTTCCTTCTGAAAACAGAAACTTTGCTATATTTCCTGATAATATTCCCCCGTGTCTGACATCAAAGATGGCTTGAGGGAAAAAAGAAATCAAAAATAAAAATACTGAAAGAAAAATTATTCTGACAGACGGAAGTTTTTTCCTTTGCCAAAATGCAAAAATCAAGACAGCGGGAATATAGAAAACTTCTGCCGCGCTTCCAAACTGAATTGACATACCTAAAAGAAATCCGATTAGAGGCCAGGTCCAGGCCTTTCCCTTCGAAGCTAAATACATACATAAAACCAAAAACATACTAATAAGGAGCATCGGAGTTGGATTACTTAGCCAGCGCGCGGAAACTATCATATAGTATGAAAATGATGCAATTCCTGCCGCAATTAAACCTGTTGGCCTATCAAAAATCTCCTTACCCAGAATGTAAAGAATAAAGATTGCGGCAACGGCAGTCAGAGCAAGAAAATTGGCTGGCCAAACCGGATTTCCCCTACCCAAAAAGTAAAAGGGCGTAATTAGCCAGTAATACCATGGCCCTCTGAAAATCCCCGCAATTCCGGTAGTTGGCCCAATCAAAAACATTTGACCCTTGTGCAAAAGGTTCCAAATTACAAGCGCATCCCTTCCCTGGTCATAATAAAATCCCAAAATCTCTTTAGTATTTGCAACCCTTACATAGGTTGCACCAAGAAGAATTAAAGTTAAGAAAAGATAAGTAAGAAGGTGTTTTTTAATTTCACTCCAAATTTTTTCTTGCATATTTCCTGGCAACCGCTAAAACTTTTTCAACTACTTCATTAAACGGAGTTCCCTCAAACTTAACCGCAGAAGAAATTTTATGTCCCCCTCCCCCCAGTTCCTTCGCTATCCGCGATGTATCAAAATTGGTTCTTCCCCTAAAACTTACCGTTATAAATTTAGGGCTTTCCTCAACGCCAATGAACCCAAAATCTGTTCCCGTTACAATTGGCGCAAATAAACTCGCAGCTTTCGCTTTGGCGTCATCTAAACCTGAAAAAT
>Ga0187886_1000401_pt1 | contig 53148 bp, 54 predicted proteins | sample June2016WEW_20_1_FD_133001 | JGI IMG/M metagenome (GOLD analysis project Ga0187886, IMG submission 133001) | Peatland microbial communities from SPRUCE experiment site at the Marcell Experimental Forest, Minnesota, USA - June2016WEW_20_150 | ecosystem: Environmental > Terrestrial > Soil >... | reverse complement strand
CACATATTGGGAGTATGCGTCGGGCGCCAGCCTATAGCGGTACACCGTGCCGCGCTCTCCCCTGACGATGCCGCGCGCTCTCAAGAGCGTAATCATGTAACGAAGATAACGTTCCTTCAGCCCAGTCCTCTCTTTCAGTTCGACGAGAGAGGGACGCCCAGACCCAATCGCCCTTATCGTAAGAACGAGAGCCCTCTGCGTACTTGCGTAGTGACTTATCGTCCGAGCAACGTCCTGCAATCCCAAGTCCAGTCAGAATCTTCTTGCAGGGAGCCAATGTAAAGCACGGCAAACCGCTTTTCCGCCCGGCGGGAATTACATAGAGGTTGCGTCAACTGGCAAAGGGCCCCGATGAAATGCCTTCAAGTTCCCTCTTTGGTGAGGTCTGAGCCTGACACGTCTCCCGTCGTTTCAAATGACAGAGACACCACGTCAGGTCGTATTTTCCCGTTCAGTGCGACGGTGCATGCCCGCTATCGATGAGGTACGAGAAAACTCTGTTTCAGTTTCTTGGATACCGGCGGCTTTAATGTCTGTTGAAAAGGCTGGGTATGACTACAGTCAACCAGTCCAATCGGCAAGAGACGATTCAACCAAGCGCAGTCGTTCGCCCCCGGCGCCTGTCACCCGTCCCCACTGTGGCGTGGGTTCTGCCCCGCCCCAAATTCGATAGGTATCCGGGCGGGTTTCCTAGATTCTTTGAGAAGAAACTGATCACTTTGCTCGGCAATCCTTCCCCAATACTTCATCAGTTCGGAGGGATGGGAGAATACGGACTACGAGTTGACCTAAGAGTTACCCACCCGTTAGAGCAGCAGTTTGGTTCTAAGGTAAAATGGAAGCCGCCGGATATTCGAGCCGACGCTCACAATCTTCCATTTCGAGATGACCTTTTCGGTTTAGTAATCGTAGACCCTCCTTACAGCGAAGAAGAGTCTCGTTCTCTTTACGGCACAGGCAAGTTGACTTACAGTCACTACATTCGAGAAGCCGTCAGGGTTTGTAGACCAGGCGGCTATGTCGCGAGTTACAACGTGACGGTTACTCCACGCCCCGATGGAACAGTCTTCAGTCAACGAATTCTCTTGGCGGGGAGAGTTTGGCACAAGCTACGGGCTTGTTGCATCTTCCGAAAAGTCAAATGACACGGCTGAGAGACTAAGTCGTGGTTCAACTGCAAGTACTCTGAGGAACAGTTGCTGTACTGCCAGACGATGAAGGGCATCCGCATCACCATGTTTGAAGCTGCACAACCGCCATTGAAGTCGCCTGTCTAGCTTCTTGCTTTATGCATGTGTGAGCAATAAGCGGAGCCTGCTTTCCGGACTCCAAACCAGGAGCTGCCAAGCCTCTCCTAGCTGATACAAACGCCTTGTCTCGGTACTCGTTCATCCCGTACAGAGAGATTACAAGAACTTTTACGGAGGAGTTCGAGTACCGCTGCCACAAGAAGACCGTGTTTTCTCCCACCACTTGACACGCTTCTCTGCGATTGAGCAGTATTCAGGATTGATTTCGATGCCAATGTAGTGGCGCTTGAGAAGAGCGGCGGCTATGCAGGTGCTTCCACTCCCCACGAAGGGGTCGCATACAATGTCTCCTGGGCGGGAACCAAGCGTGATGAGGTACGACATGAGTCTAATCGATTTGATTGTGGGGTGAGGGTTCTTGACTTCGCTGATACGGTTGAAACCTATGTGGTTCTGCAGATACTCACTGCTTCCCGCCTTCAACGCTTGCTGCGCGCCACCGCTGCGAGCCATCAGTCTTGTCTCGCAAGACTCCAAGCCCTTGTTCTTCTCGGTTCTGCTCGCCTTTGGCACAATCAGAAACGGAAACGTCCGCTGAACACTATCAGGCAATTCCCTTAACTTCTTATCCCACCAGGCGTCCAAGTCGAAGAAGCGGGAGAATGCTGTATTCTCACCATCCAATACGCTGTCGCTGGCAAGGAGGTTGGCAGGGAACCGGCCTCTCGCTGCATCGTAATTGCCCTGCTCACTTCGAGGCTTCAGGTCAGCCCCGTAGACACGGTTCTCTCGAGCCCCACTCCCAAAGTCCGCATGCCTATTCTTTTGCTCAGTCAACCTTGCATCTTGAGGAGATGCGGGAGGAATACGTGCCTCACCCAGCCAGGTAATTCCTTTCCCGTTGTTGAGTGCCTGGTCAACGTATGTTCTCTCGGACATCGGCTTCATCGCAACTAGGACTACTTCGACAGCTGGTTTCGGCGAGAAGCCTCCATATGCGCCAAGAAATGCCCTTGCTTCAGGCGTTTTGTAGTGAATGTTCACAGTTCTTTCTCTTCCCTGATAGTTGGACTTTCTGTATCCGTGCTCAAATTGCCTCTTCGTGAAGCCGAAGTCGTTCACCCGTTTCTCGCCTTCGAGCCTCTTCCACTCGCTCCAGTCGGCTGTTCCAAGCGTGAGCTTTCCCTCAATGCCGTTCGCCACATTGTACGCTTTCGGATAACCAGTTGCGTAGACCCAGAAAATCGGGGTGAAGTTGATGTTGAAGCCTGCATCGCTTATCCTCACCGCCATCTGAGAGAGGCAATCAAGTCGTGCGCCCGACATCACTAGGGCGAAGGCCCCTGGTTTCAGGACACGGAGACATTCTGCCCAGACCTTCTTCGGAACCAGCGCCTTGTCCCAGTCCTTCCCCATGAAGCTCCAGCCATACGGTGGGTCCGTGACGATGACGTCGATAGATTCTGCTGGCAGAGTTGGCAGTAGCTTTTCGCAGTCGGCACAACATATTCTGTCAACCTCTCGGCGGATACTCTTGTTAGGCAGTTGAGTCATGCGCGGGTTGTACGTGCTGCTTTAAAGCAGCCGGAGTTCATTTTTCGCAGAAGGTATTTCGTAAAGCGGCTGACATACTCGACGAGCCCGACTTTGGTTGCAACGATGAGGTTCTGAGGGCAAAGCCGAGCAGACCCAAATCGTTTCACGCTAATTCCTGAGACCGACGAGTGTCGATTGGTCAGCGGACGCTCTGCCGGACTTGTTGAACGCGATTTCTTCGAACGCTGGCCGCCCACACCAAGGAGGTGAGTGGGAATGAATCAACCGAGAATTTGGGAGGCGGCTAGGACAAGCCGTGTCCCGTACGACCGAACGACCTACGACGAAGTAATGAAAGTGGAGGTGAAGAAGGATTGAGCGGGAAGTTTTCGAGCTATATGTTCAGTGGCCTGGACGAACTCCTTGCGGTCGCCGACAAGCTCCCCGTGGCAGAAACCAAGTTACTAGCCAAGTTTCCTCGTGCCGCAGAAACCTGGCGCAACGCAGCCGACTATAAAGCGGTCTTCAGCGGGGACAGGCTCTGGCAAATCTCGGGCAAAACCTACACTGTGGTTCAGCACGCCGCCCTCATCAAGGCAGTGGTCTTCCAGCTGGCGGAGTTCGGCCTTGACGACAGCCACGGCAGAGTCGACACCTGGAACGAAGGGGGGCGGATCTGGGTAACCGCTCTCTCGCCATCCGAGTTCGAGCCCATCAGTGGGGACAGATACCGGGACGGCGTACTCTTCGGAAACAGCTACGACGGCAGCGCGGCAGTCAGCGCAGCCTACTACGCTTGGAGGAAGGTTTGTGAGAACGGCCTGCATGCTTGGACGAAGGAACTTGCGGCGAGAAGAATTCACGTCGGAAGCAGCAACATCCGCAACTGGGTTCGGCTCGCCGTCCGCCGCATCCGAGAACAGCGGCCCGAATTCGAACGGCTAATCCAACGAGCATCCCAAGAACGCCTCAAAGAAGACATCAACACCGTCTTCAAGAGACTCGAAATCGGACCGAAGGTCGCCGACAGGCTCGTTGCGAAGCTGGAGCGGACTGCCGACATCAGTAAATACGACCTGGCGAACGCTCTCACAAGCTACGCCAGCCACGAACTGAGAACCCGACCGCTCGCTAGGGAAAAGTATGAGGACATGGCTCGGAGGGTCATGGTCGCACCGACCATGCCATCCATCCGCCGAAGCGAGGCCGTGAACTGAGACGGAAATGGCGATATGGAGCATGAGTGTCTGAACAACCACGGAAACCTCCGGAGAACGAACGGTGCCCGCGAGTCAAGAAACCATTTCTAAGCAGCACATTCATGCTCCAGTCGCCTCTACCGCTGCCGCCCTCTCCTCAACTAACCCCGTCCGCGCGGTTGGTTCCGCGTCCGCAAGTATCAGCAAACAGGTGCTTGACCTAGTCGCTGGCCTTGAAAACATGAGCGCTTTGCGACATCAACGTCGTCTCCTTGAGAAAGGTACCCAGTTATTCCTGCAGAGCTTATGCATGTTCTCTGCCTCTTTGACCGCATCTGCTAGTTCCGGCTGGTCATCGTCAACGATTACTTCCATGCGGAAATACCAATCCCAGTCAGAGAAGAGCCGTGCACGGCAACCCTTCTCTTCAAACCGCTCGTTGAACTCCTTAACCTTTTGAACGATTTCCATCTCGTCGTAGACAGTGAGATTACCATTCAGGAACCACTCACAACAAAACATCACGTCGCGTTGGTCGACTAGGGTGAGCATATCGCGTCGGCATTGCTTGCACACCCAACGGTAACCGTCAAGGATGGAATTCCAGACGGGATTAAGGGGTATAACGCTTGATACTATTCGTGTCGAGCCACACTTGAAGCAGAGGTTCTCTCGCGCGTCGTCCAATGCGTCTTCATCGACTAGAAGCTCCAACAAAGCTCAATCACTCCCATAGAGACGTGAATACCCTGCACGTGACTAGGCAGCATCATCAGCGTCGCCTTTGTGAGAAAGGTATCTTTCCCCTACAGAGTTCCTTCAAGTGCTCTGCCTCCTTAGCCGCGGCTGCCAACCGCGGCTGCTCATCGTCAACGGTCACTTCCATGCGACAATAGAAATCATCGTCAGCAAGGAGCCGCGCACGATAACCTTTGTCTTCAAACTGGCGGTTGAACTCATTGACCTTCTGAGCGATTTCCATCTCGTCGTAGATTGTGTAATTATCACTGAGGAAACCCTCATGCCCGAACCACATACAAGTGTCCCCGTCCTCTACCAAATGGCTGACCAGTTCGTCATGGCATCGCTTGCACACCCAGCGGGAATCGATATCCCGCATAGAAAAATCGATATCCCGCACAGAAATGGTGACACTTGATACTACTTGTGCCGACCCACAATTGCACAGGTTCTTTCGCGCATCCTTTAGTGCATCTTCATCGACTGGAAGCTCCAACAAAGCTCAATCACTAACCTAACTCAACGAGGTTTCAACGACCAAGAGTACAACATCCAATGTTACCGCATCCTGCTAACACTTATCAAACACTTATCAAACCCACGCTCGCTCATATTTAAATATAGTGTTACCGATCGCTGCCGACATATGTTATCTAGCACTACTGACAGTTTATATCGCAGCCTCAGCGGTACGAGATGCGGCCCGTATGAACGAAGAACGAGTCGTCGAGATGCTTGCTCGGAAACCATTAATGCTTTCCATCTTGAAGGTCGTCAGCAATTCGGAGAAGGGTGAAACGCCGAGCAGTGTGGCGCTGAAGCTGAACAAGTTGACTCCGAATGTTGCCCGCATGATGAGTAACCTGAACAGGATGGGTGTTCTTGCATCAGAACGCATGGGCAAGAGGAAGCTCTACCGTGTCCCCGAAGCCAAACGAAACGAGGTCAAGGCAATAATCAAAAAGGCAGCTGCTAGCGGAGTTTCCGATGCGCGCTCTCGTCTAACAGAAAGCTTCTACCAAAACTCGCTCTACACTAGCCTAACAAGCTTGGCCCCCGATGGGTGGAAGGTTTCCACCAACGTCAAGCTGGAGCCAGGTGCCGCCATGCTCAATCTCGACCTCACCATCTCCGACGACAAGGGACGAGTTGCCGGCGTGGAACTGAATATGGGGCCACCCGGCCAACACCTTTACGCTCTAATTGGCAAAGCACTGGTATTCGGCACAAGACAGCTGCAAATGTTAATACTTGTTTTGCTTGCGACCCACGCAGAAGAATACGACTTCCTCAAACAGATAAGGTCAGCAAATTCTCGGCCTCGTTTCGGCGTTATTCTAAGAGAAATGCCGGTTGAATCCGAAACCACTTTTGCGGAGGGAGTTGCGAAAGAAATCCTAAACACTATTAGAAGTTCTCGATAGGCGCATCGTGATGCATTCAAGTCCATCATGCCTCATCAGGTCATTAAGAAGTCCAGCGCGGCTTCTCTTGTGGTGAAGAGCAAGCTTCCGCACTTGGGACAGTAGTATTCGTATGTTGACCGCTCATCTCTGTCATTGAAATATCCTAGAGCTTTTCCTTCTCTGCTCGGCCAGTCGGCTGGCGTGTATCGTTGCTTCTTCTCTTCCTCTGACCAATCGTCAGCTATTCTTACGTTTCTAGTCATAGTGTGAGTCTCTTTAGCGGTTAGCGTCTTGATCTCTTTCTTGCAGTGTGGGCATTTGCTCATGGCTACCAATTCCCTTTGTAAGCGTGCTCATAGGACACAAGGGGTTTTGTGCCACGTTGTTCCTGTTTGGTGCCCAGAAGTGCGTGTCCCATTGACCCTGGTGTTCTTCGGGGCTTTCTCTGTTTTGCCCATTATCCTCCCCCACCCCTTCATGAGTAGCTCTCTGTGTTCGAGCCTCCTTAGTGCCTCCTCTATCTCCAACTCAGAAGCTTCAGGCAACGGCTTGCCTAGCTCCTTAGCAACTTCCTCCTCTGTCCGTCCCATGAACGGAGAGGTTCTGCGTTCCTTCCTACGCTGAGGATGCCGCTTACTGTCCGCACGCCTAGACGTGCTCCCCATCTCTAACTCGTTGTGAACCCTTCAAGCTTCCCGTTGGTCACGGGGAGATTTAGTAGTAGTCCCCAATTGAAGTTATCTGGAATGCCTCGATCTAGCTCCAGTTTGTTCAGCCTGTAGCGATTGATGGCACAACCTAACGACCAACATGTGACTTGTTCTCTTTCACTCTTCTCTGCAATTGAGTTCTCAGGCGCTTGGCATCATTCCTTATGGTGATTTCAAAACCGTGCTTCCCTGGAGAAAGGTTTGTCTGGTTAATGCCCAGTTTCCTTCTGACAGTCTCCTGCAGTTCAACGTCAATCTCGTAACCCACGGCGTTTCGACCCAGTTCACGAGCGACTTTCAGCGTCGTCCCCGAGCCCATGAATGGGTCCAAGATGGTCTCGTCTTTGTAGGAGAACAGCTCAATCAGGCGGCGGGGTATCTCGTCGGGGAAGGCGGCTATTCCCGTCTCAAGTCTATCCTTCGTCGGCAATACGTTCGTAATCTCCCAGACTCCAAGATGCCAAGCTTCCTTCAGCCATTTGGCAAGGTCTATCTTTGACGAGTCTCTGACTTCTTGTGGTATCCGTTTGTAGTCAAATTCTCCATTTTGCATGAGCAGAATTGTTTCTGTCAAGTTGTCGAAGCGGGCATACATCGGGTAGGGGTGCTGAACCAGAATGCCACTTCTTCTGCTTATGCGACAGTAACCATTAGGCTTCTTCCATACTATCCTCGCTCGATACTTGAATCCTTCACGGCGGAACAGACTTGTGACGTCACTGACTATGGGGAACATCTCACCGTCGACGGTGACATCGTCCACGACAAGGGCGGCTATTCTGCCATCGTCAAGTACTCTCTTGGATTCTTTCACAACGTTGCCCAGCATATCTAAGAACTCATCATAGCCACGAAACAAGTCCGGATAATCGAACGGAGCGTTGTAGTAGGGAGATGAAGTGCAGATGAGGTGGACACTTCTGTCGGGCAGTTCGGACATGTTCTGAGCGTCGCCGAATACGATCAGGTTGGTCATGCAAGCGTTGCAGGTTGCCCTTTAAACCCGGGAAATTCGTGTTCTTGCGTTCTGACGCTTCCCGCAGTATTCTGCGACAAGGCACTTATGACGGGCCTCGCAGACTTTTTGCGTTGGAGTTTTTCGCCGTCAGAGTTCGATTAGCGTCGAACCTAGCTCGCAGTCAACAGTTGGAATTCCGTTTCACTGATGAACTTCCAGTCTTCCATCGTCTGGTCTATCCCGAGGCGCCAATGGTCTTTTGCAAATGCAACGAAGCTCTCAATTTGCGATGAAATGAGGTTCAGAACATCGACGACCCAAGCTGCGTGTCCCAGTGGAATGCCGAGTGAATCTGAAACAGTGAACAGCCTCGCCACGTCTTCATCTACATGATAAAGCGTGTACGTGTCACACCCAATGGGCATCCATTCCCTTATGACCCGTACTTGATACTGAGCCCTGCGTTCCTTGAAGAGAGCATATCTCCTGACGGTTCCTCTGAGCCTGCTCCCATCGCATAGGATGACGTTGAACACAGGGCGCTTCCGCAGATAACGACGGATACAGACGACTTCTCCACATCCGCATTCCAACACGATTGAATTCTCAAACATCATTCTTGTTCTTCCTCTTCGTCGTTGTCAATTATCTCGTAGCACCATCCATCTGGGAGCGTATCCTCGTCAACTTCAGCTATCCCTTCCGAGACGACAACTCTGACTGTCTTCCTATCCTGTTTTCTTTTGAGGGCGTTCTCGTACTCGCCTACTATCACGGGGTCGGTTGTGGTCAGCCTGACGCACCGGAGCCAGCTGAGGTTCTTCTCTCCGAGGTCGTCGAAGTTGAGAAACGTTTCAGCCTCTTTCCTGCTCTCTTGGGAGTCGTAGACTCTCAGGTGTCCTTGTCTGTTCCGTTCAATCTTCGACGGACTCACGTATCGGTCAAGAATGCCTATTGGGTACCATTCCTGTGCGTCTTTCATGATTTCCTCGCCTTCTCTCTTGGATGGTCCTCTGGCCAGGTTGGTCATGCAAGCGTTACAGGTTGCCTTCTAAAGCCGGGAAATTCGATTTCTTGCGTTTGACGATTCTTGGGCCGCCCGTTTCCTGCGTCTCAGAGTTGAGGTTGGAGTGTAAGCAAGCAAGAAACCCGTGTCTGAGGCAGTATACGGTGCCAATACACACCACATACGCCATTTCTTAGGTGAAGAATTCGTTATTTGATGCACAACCGGGCACCAAATAACCGTGTTCCGACCTGCTTGAGGGCTCATCTGATGCCGTATCGGCACCAAATACCGCCCCTTCACCCGTTTCTTCGTATCACTCGATGCATCGGGATCAACAGTCCGAGAGCGGGAGCGTCCTCACGTTTCTTTTGTCCGCTCAGACTCCTGGTTCCTTGAATAGCGCCTTTCTCTGTTTCCAGCCGATCTTTCTTTGTTTGCCGAGTTTGAAGTACTCCTCGGGGTAGTCATAGACCAGTTGATGATGCAACTGGTGTGCCTCCTGTAGTTTGTCTTCGCCGATGTGATCAAGTAAATGAAGTAGCTTCACGATCCCGAGTCGGTTGTTTTCCACATGCAACACAGTCTCCATCTTCATGACGTCCTTGTTGCGCCCGACGAAATTGTTGAAGTACTTGCGCTTCTTCTTATCCAATGGCCGGAAAGTGCATTCCACGCTGCCAACCCATGAGGATGCCACAGGCGCCTTGGGTATCTTGATGAGCTTCATTTCGACCCATCAGCTCAATTCGAATCACGCGTCTGCTTATCAAGGTGCTCGTCTGCAAGGCCACGATGTGCATGAGCTCGCCCAGTATCCGTAAAAACGGTTCTCGTCAGTTTTCTGTAACGCTGCCCTTCATGAGGACATCGAGGGTTTGTCGAATCTGCTAGGACGCAAGATCAATTGAACCCTGAGCACGAGCCACTTGGCGGCGAGCTTCGTGCGTATGTTCATCTTCCACAAAGATTGGCCGGCAGGTCAAGGAGCGATGAGTATTCCGAGCCTCCAGCTCTCGCCCGCCCGATACTACTCCGCGTAGTCCCTTTGAAGGGCCGAAAAAAGAGATGGCATTCGCTAGCGCGACTGGTCTGAGGCTGAAAGACCCCACCGGACGAGCCCTGCTTCTGCCTATTCGATCAGTAACCTCTCCTCACAAGGGGGAGAACCAGAAGCGAGATTCTAGATCAGTATGTTGCTCGTGTCGTGCAAGCGCTGGTTCTGCTTACTCCAACATCAGTAGCGTTTTGATTAAGCGGTTACCCGTCGTCTTCTCTACTGCCTTCAGCTCTATTGTGCTCGTTCCGTCTTTGCGCCAGAACAAGCAGTTGTCTTCTTCGTCTCTGACTGTACCACCATCCAAGAAATAGTCCTCTGCCCACTTCAGTGCCTTCGCCGTCGCTTCCCTTTCGGTGGATGCCAGAACGACCTTGTACGAGGTATGCTCGCTCCATCCGTCACGAATAGAAAACGTGGCGAGGAACGTGCGCTTTGCCTCTTTCATTTCTTATCATTCTCCGAGTTCCTTCTCGCCTTCACTCTAAAGTGGCCAAACGGCAATTTCACGCCAGCGCAGAAACGCTGACTTCACAAGAGCGGTCGGCAGACCCCGCGAACACGGTTTCGCATGTTACTCGAATGCTTTCAGGAACCTCTCTTCCTTTTCAACCGTGCAAGACCAACATGGCCTGCATGGACTCGAACGAGACATGCACTTGCTGCGGAAATGAGCTGGCTAAGGGGCGGTGTCTCAGGTGCGGAAACTGTGAAAGATGCGGCGACTGAACCTCGAACCCGAAAAAAAGGACGTGTATGCCGACTCTCCAATCGGGGTCATTTGCGTCTCCTGTGATGTCATGGCATCATTTCATTTCTGTTTCTTGCCGAGTTCGTACGCTTGATTCAGTGTCGAACATGAGTTGTAGCGGGGGCATCCGTCGCATCTCACATGCTTGGAGTAGTTGTTGACCACGGTCTCGGCTGTCCAGCCGTGGATGCAGTCGGAAACACGAGGAGTTTGAATCCTTGCAGTACGCTTGGTGAGCACGCTTGATGGGGTATCGGTTACAGATGTGGTTGGCTGGGTTGGGTGGGGCGTTCCATCAGTCTGCGCGCTCTTGGTCTCAGCTAGTGTACGTACGAGCTCGCGTAGCTCCTCAATGAGCGCCAAGTGTGCTTCCAAGTTCTTCGCGAGACGCGCCTCATTCTCGGAGAAGACAGTCTGATTCCTAAGAATGGACTTGGCCGCTTCCTCCAGGAAGCGCATCGCATTCGTGAGGTCATGTGTGTCAATGAGGACTTCCGATGTGCCGTCCCGCCAAGGCGTCCTGTCACCCTCAATCGAAGCTATGCCAGGTATCTTGACCCGGAACTGGCTGACGCCGGGCGTATGAAAGGCCACATGCGTTTGGACGCCGGACTTGTGCAGCGAATCCATGAAGAGCCTAGCTCGGTCCTCATCCCAGGAGGTCTTGATGTACGCCTCAAGCCGCTCCCAAGCGGTCTTCACATTCAGGTACGGGTAGAACTGCACCGACCCGTTCTGGTGCGCAACAAGCCCAAAGTAGCCTGCAGGGTCTCGATGGACGACCTGACCATTCCGATTCTGCGATACCCTCGTATCCCTGAGCTGCGCAATCCAATGAGACGGGACCGCCGTCCGAAACGGGGTGTGGTGGACATCCACAGCCTCCTCAAGAGAACCAGGCAAGGCTGTTTGGGGGTGCCCTTGTTGTGAGATTGGCCCAAATTTGCCTCGTCTCCACTGTGAGGTCACCCACCGAAAATAGTTGTACTCGCGCTTGTCCCCGAAGAGCTTGCTGAAGGGTACGCCTGGAGGGGCATTATTGTAGATGCGTATGTAGTCCTCCTTTGGCCTCCTGTGGGTGTACTTCCGTTTGTGAGATTCTTGTGAGATTCATTTGATGAGTTATCGTTGCCCCGCGACGAGGGAGTGCTGTTGTTTTCCAAGGAGACTCTCAAGGTCTCGTCAATCTGTTTAAAAAGCGCCAACCAACCCGGAACTCAGATGTCGAATTCCTCGTTGACTGCTGAGACTCTATCCACTTACCGTCTTGAATCTGGAGTGTAACTCTTGGAGTTCAGGTTCTTGGGTTCTGCGAGCTTCAATATTCAGAGTACGATAATGGAAAAGAATCTGAGAAGAGAGGGGGCTTGCGTGAATGGTTCTGTCATTTGGCAGTCGAGGCGGGTTCAGGAGAAATCATTCGCTCTCACCACCCGGATCGTGCATGATGAGAGAATCCCCGAGAAGGCGGTTCAGGCCTCTCGGGCGGTAGGAGATCAAATAGGAACTGCGCCCCAGACGTGGGCGCAGCGCGTTACCATAACATGAGACTCTGCTTCCGAGTAAGCAGTGTCCGATCGTTTGCATATGAAAACCTCCATGGAACTCGTGTTGTTCAGGCTGTTTCGTGGACTTCTAAGCCGTACTCTGCGGCTGCTTCTATGTCTGACTCATCAGCGAAGTGGTAGTGCTCCATGAGCCAGTCCAATGCCTGTTCCTTTGTGACGGCTTCGATTGTGTCTGCTTCGCCCTGCCATCTGGTCCAGTGATAGAGATAGAATACGGTTCTTTTGTTCTTCGTCACATGTACCATGAGGTCTGTTCCTCGCGTGCTCTCGTACCACTTGTCTGTGCCAGCTCTGTCGCCGGCTTCGAGTATTTTTTTATCCGTTCCTGTGTTCACAATAGCTTTCTTGCCGTCCACATCTATGGCTGCTTTCATGTCTAGCTCGCTCGTCTCGAGGTGGCCGGAGAGCACTTTCTCAACTGTCTCTTGAGTGTACGCGGTTGCTTCTCGGACACGTGTGCGCAATATGTCGGACGGGCTGTCAGCTTCGAGGATAATGTTGAGCAGCTTCTCTTGGAATTTCTTCAGGAAGGGCGGGTAGTCGTGTCGCCTGAGTTCAATGCCGCGGTAGTAGACTTTCCCGTCGGTTAGTTTGCCGTAGAATCTCTGCGCTGCTTCAATCTCGGGATCCGCCTCCTGAGGCAAATTGTTCAAAAGTACACCGAGTCGCGACATTTGTGCAGACTGTATTTGCGCGGAGTTACCACGCTCGCGTCATCGTAACATACAATGGTTAATCCCGAACTTGCCGTCCATATGAAGATCGCAGGTGCGAGGGAAACGCTTGAACTAGAACGAAGAGTACATAATTGCATTAAGTGCAAGCGAGCTCTGCGAAATATCACTAAACATTACCCTGTCTGTTCCTTTGGAGACCCAGCTGGAGAGAGAATGGTCGTCGTTGTTGGTCTAAACCCTTCAGACAACGAGTATGAGAGCGGTCACCTATCGAAGGCGCCCAGCTTGGCAGTGCGACACAAATCCCAACTGAAGTACTTTGACGGAAAAGAAGTCTACCAATTCTTCCATGAGGTTGAAAGATTCTTCGCAGGTGAGGTGAAAGAACAGCTGCAATGGGAAAAGTCACCATGGGAAGAAGTGGGATTTTACAAAAACTCCAAAGGTCTTACGGGGGCTGACATGTTTATGACCGAATTTGCCTTGAACAAATTCCGACGAACCTTCGGTAAATTCTTCGAACAATATGACATGTTGCTCACACCTACATTGATCAAATTACCAGACCCACTTGGCAAATATACGAAAAATCGAACAGACGTTGACTATGTCGGCTATATGCGTCTCTGCGATGAAACCCGAGTGCACACCACGGCTCCTAATGTGACCGGACAACCGGCTATGTCATTGCCTCTTGGACAGAGCCAATCAGGTTTGCCAATCGGGGTACAGTTCATAGCTAGGTTTGGGGAAGAAGGCGCACTAATTCGTCTGGCAAGTTCTCTTGAACAAGAGATGCCTTGGCGTGATCGAATTCCACCTGTCCATGCAAGCCGGTAGTCGTGAAAGGACTACGTAATGCTGGGCGTCTTTCATGTTGGATGTATCAACGGTTGCGACAGTGGTTGCTACTGTGAGCGAATGAGGGAACGCATCAACGAACCCTCCCTCTTCTCGCATTTTGAGTATCTCTGCAACCAGCTGAGTGCCTACAGGAAAGATAGCGCCAAGAGCGAGTAACGTTCATTGAACGTCCTCGATGCGACTGAATTCGTGTGTGTGCGTACAAAAATCGCGCCTCCCATGAGGGTTCAAATTACGACGCCTACACCAAGAGATCGGGGATATGGGCATACTCCTCTGCCAAACCAAAGAAAGTGGTCTGACCCTACTCGCTTCTTACCGAGCAACTGAGCGAGACTAGGCGGTCACGCGCACAGTGGCGGAAGTCAACAATGCCACGTTATCGTTTGGGGGGCTCTGTCTTCTTGTCAGCGTAGATCACGAACATGTACAGCATGAAGAACGTTGTTATCAGGAGTCGGAAGACTGCCTGAAGCGGTGCAGGAATCACTAGGCTGAAACCGTAGCCAGCCTGTCCTGCGCCTCCGCCACCGCCTCCCCCACCGCCTGGAAAGATAGCTGCCGTGAAGCCGGTAGCGATAATGTAGAGGGCGGCTAGACCTAGGGTCGTTCTGAAGTTGTTCTTCACGAATGAGACGCTTCGTCCCAGAGCACCAAGGACCCCGACATCATCAACCGCTGCGGACTGCACCCAGAAGACAATCCTACGGGATCTCAGTGAATCTGCCAAGTGAAACCGACGGAGGGATTCCGCGTTTCTTAGCAAGCATAATAGGTAACCTAGTGGGAGACCTTATCGTGTAACGTGGGTACTAATCATGCATTCTAGACTTGGAATGAGGATGGTTCCGAAGTTAGTGTTTGCTTTCGTATTGATTGCCATGATGGTTTCGGTGGCGTATGCTCCAGTCTTGTCAGCGGCACCGTACAAGCTCCTTTGGAGCGATCCGGTGAATGTGGTGGACATCGCAGTGTCTCAGGATGGCAGGTACGTGGTTGTTGCGTCCGACTCGCCAAACGGCGGACAGATTCGATTCTATGATCGAACCAACGCCAATCCAAAAACGCCAATCTGGATGATGCCGAATCCTCTCAACCCAACAATTCATGCTTACTCGGTCGCAATATCCGCGGACGGAGACTCTGTTGCTGCAGGTTACTCCTCTCAAAAAAACGGAGTGACTGGATACGGAGTTGCATACTGGAAGAACGCTAGAACACTGACGAATCCAAACCCACCTACTTGGGTGGGGTGGGATTTGGGTGGGCCGATTAGGAGCCGAGCATTGGACATGTCGAATGATGGAGACTATGTTGTGGCTTGCGGGACAGGCGTGAACGTCTTCTATTGGGCTGGCGCGAAAACGAAGTCAGGATCTGCTGTTCCGACGACTTGGAATTATGGCTTGCCTTTTGGGGTTGAGGCGGTTGACATCTCAAGCGACGGGGATTATGTGGTGGCTGGGTTTGGAACTGATGTTGCTTACTGGAAGGGTGCCAGAACTTTAACTAGCTCGCAAGCCCCTGCCTGGGTATCAACTGAGCCAAATGATGCTGTTGTCGACGTGGCTGTCTCAGATGACGGGAATTATGTGGCGGCTGCGGGTGGCACTGACACCGTCTACTACTGGGCGGGCGCCAAGACTCTCACCGGTAATCCTACAACTAGTCTAACTACATGGTATGGCGGAGTAGGTGTCTCTTTCACCTCGGTGGACATGTCAAGTGACGGCAACTCAGTAATCGCGGGAGCCAGCAGTGGAGTGTACTTCTGGGGTGGAGCAAGAGGTCTAACTGGTAAGCCGCAGAATCCAACTTGGACCTACACAACCACAAGCATCGTGCATGACGTGGCGATCAACGCTGCGGGGAACTACATGGCAGCAGCAAATGACGTCGCAACGTCACTCGCTTACTTCTTCGACAACACGGGCGCCTTGAAATGGAGCTACCTGCTGGACAATCCAGTCTCCTACATTTCAATATCTGCTAACGGCGCGACCCTAGCGGTGGGAACTGGATTAATAGGCACAGCCTATCTCTTTGACACAGGCTTTCCGATTCATGTTGTTGGCGCACCCGTTGGCGGCTTCATGGAACCCGTCAACAAACTCGCAGTGTTCGCACCCTATCTAGCACTATTCGGAATAGTCGCCACAGTCGCAGTCGTCGTTGTGAAACCGTGGAAGAAACGCGAAAACTAGCATATCCAAGCATGCCTCAGGCTTCTCCACTCTCGGATCGATCATGACGATGCCTGATGCTTCTATCAGTTGCTGACTCGTCGTCCTCTTTGCCTATTGCTACAAGAAACAGGCAAGCATTCTCTTCTATGCTCCGAAAAATATGCGCCACATTCTCCCGTGTAAATCATGTAATATTCTCGTAAGAAACACTAGACAATTCCGAGATTAATCTTAGTCTCAATAGCAAATACAGCAGAAACTACGCTGCCTCTCAACCGAAACCACATGACGACATTATTTCAGCCATTCCAGTCATTTCCGAATTTACACAGGAAAACAACGAAAAAGGGGGAAAACGATAAAAAGTTCAAATTTGGTCCCGCACCATTAGTTGCACACACACAAAACCGGAGTTCAAATTACGACGCCCGCACCAAGATACGCACACACAACAATGTTTACCACTATGTTTTGTTTCAGGCATTCCTGCAAACCGTAAGAGGGATTCGCAGGGAATATCGCGTCAACCCAAAGTCTCTTCACTCAATGGTCTGCTTCAGATAGGCCAAGTGGAATCCCATCTGAAAGCAAGTTCAGGGCAGCTTCATCCTATTGAGAAGTTCGATGAACCTAGGGTCTTCCCGTGCTACCTTTTCCGTGGGCCACTTGTTCATCATTGGTAAGCTCACGTCGCGGGCCTCGTAGGCCTCCTGCATCCATTGGTAGCCGCTATCTTTCTCTCCGAGCATGTAATAGACCACACCAATCTGCTTTGGCGAGGCGTACCCCTTGAACTTCTTCGATAGCAAGTCATTCAGTATCTCCCTGGCCTTCTCCTTCAGTCCCACCAACGCATAGACCTGAGCCTGGAACTCGCGGAAGAGCGCTTCATCGGAGATGCTTATCGTCTTGTCAGCTTCTTTGATAGCTTCTTCCGTTTTTGACTCCATTGCATTGATAAGTGCAAGTAGCAAATGTGCCCTTGCGAAGTTCGGATAGATCTCCAGTATCCTCGTGTATAGTTCTCGCGCTCTGTCGTTCTTACCCGCCATCCAGTATACGACGCCGCAAATTTGATCGGTAAACGGCGACACTGGGTCCAACTCGTGCGCCCGGGTCGCTTCAGAAATCGCCTCGTCGAAGCGCCCCATCACTGCTAGGAACCAGGCGTAAAATACGTGACCCTCAGCTAGACTCGGATTAAGCGATACGGCTTCCTTGAAACTCCTTTCAGTCGCCGCCCAGTCCCAGTCATACTGGTTAGCTATCAGCGCCTGCACATTGTGAGCCTCCGCAAGCCTGTCGTCAAGCGAGAGTGCCCGTGCCAAGAACTCCTTCGCCTTAGGAAACGCTTCGAGGGAAGACTTGGACTCGCCTGCTATGAATACGTAGCAGTAGGCCACCTTTGCGTACGCAAGCGCGAATCCCGGATCTTGCTCGCACGCTAGCTCAAAGTATTCAATTGCCCTTTCTATATCACTCGGCGAGCCTCTGTTGAAGTGATAGACGCCCTTGAGGTACAGGTTGTGCGCCTCAACGCTGTTGGTGAGGGCCTTTCCTATGCCTTTCCTTTCGCCAGCGAGGAGCTCAACCTTAAGCGCATCTGCGACCCTGCTGGCTATGTCGCTCTGCACGGAGAAGATGTCTTGGATTTCCCTGTCGTAGTTTTTCTTCTTCACAAACGAAACTGAAGCAAGGCATATTGAGGCGGGACAAACTATTCGCACGCGGCGAGATCCGAAAAATCTGAGACCAATTCCGATGTCTGCGGCTTAGAAGCAAGGTCATTCCAACCGCAAATGCCAGCAACATTGATCCAGCCTGAAGCTCAGGAATGCTAGTCGAAGTTGCAGTCGTTGTTGTTTGAGTTGTTGCTGTTTGAGTTGTCGTCGTGACTGATGATGCCATAGCTGGGCCTCCCGGGTCAAATATACTGGTCGATCCGGCAGGAACGACGAACGTTAGAATAATTACCCTTCGAGCAGCATCAAGCCATGCTGATGGAAACTGAACCCATGCGCCCCCTTGAAACTTCCAATACGAAAATGTGCCTGCAGGCAAGGGTGATGACAACGTTATCGTCACTGTAACCGTTTGACCAGGCGACAGCCCCGATACCGTAAATGAGAACAACCCATCAGGGAATGTTCCAGCAGCGGCAGGCGGAGGAATCGAAATACTACTAACTGCAACAGCCGTCAGGCCCGAAAATGTACCAGCACTGACCTGACCGCAAGCATTCGCATTTCCAGGCGCATCAAGGACACACTGACTAGTCGTAGCAGTGGTCGTAGTTGTCACGGGAGGCGGGGGTGGAGGAGATGTCGCAAAAACTGCTGTCAGAGCATGAGCCGCATTCATAGTCACCGTGTATGGAATGACGGAACCAACGTTGACGCCGTCCAGTGTCCAATGGCTGAAAGTGTATCGGACGGAAGCAGTAGCAGTCACCGATACCGGAGTACCGGGAGCATATGAGTGGACACCCACTGAAGGAGAGGTAGACCCTGCACTTGACGGAGACACAGAAATCGTCAAGTCATAAGTTGAAGACGTGGTGTTGCTTCCCATTGAAATGCTGACAGTCCCAGTTACCTGAGCACCCAGATCAGGCGTCGATACTAAGTAGAGGGTGGCGGCTACCGAGACTAGCAGGAGCATGAATGAGACGCGGAAGAGCTTCAACGGTTACCTACCAATTCTAGGGTTGCATGCTTTGAAGTTGAATGGCCTCATAGTAGGTGAAGGTGTAGCTTCCTGGCGTAAATGGGTTGGGTGTCGAGATGAACCAGTACATTGGTAGATTTGAGTTGGCTGCGACTGGTAGGCTGCTGTAGAAGACCTTAGGTGATGTGGATAATACTGCTCCGTCGTTGTTCGCCGGATTGCTCGTCTTACCAACGCAAATGTATGAGAGAGGAAAAGTGTCGCCATACTGGTTCGTCGGATCGCCACCACCGTAGATTGTTATGCTAACAATTGCGTTTGCGGCGTATGTTGTGTAGACGGGCATCCCGGACGCTGTGACGTTCACGGAACCCGGAGCAACCGTGCCCCAGCCCATATTGCCTGGCACTGTGATGCTAATGAGGAGGTTCACGTCAAATGTGCCTGTTCTTGTTCCGCTTGGGTTGCCGCTGGACTTGCTCACCACGGTAACCTTGAAGTTCCACAGCCCACCGCCGCTGGTGGTGTACACGGCGAGTTGGTCAAGCTTGATGGCGAACTGCCATTTGGCGGTTATAAGACTTGTACTGACTGCGGTAACCGAGGAGTCCGACTGAACGAAGTAGTTGAAGCTCGCGGCTACCCAACCTGAGGATTGAAGTTCATGCCAACACCCGGGGCTCGTCGAGCAGGAGGGCGTCCCGCCCCAACCGTTCGCCACCCACCTGAAACTGTAAACGAAAGACTTGTCGAAAGCGCCAACGGTGTGACCCGAACGGTAAAGATCAATGGTAACCGACTGAATGTCACTAGTAGATTGGGAGTCGTATGCTCCCGCCCCGTACCAGTACTCAACTGTTGGGTCCACGGTCTGTGGCGACGTCATATTTGCGCCGCCAACGTTTGTGCTCAGGGTGCGGTTGTCAACCCTAATCGTGACTGTGATTGGGTTGAAGTTGCCGGTCTCGGTAATGATCGCGTTCACAACAACCGACGATGGATTTGTCGCTCCAGCGTAGCAACTCGCGCCCGTACAAGTCCAACCGGCGAACGCATAGCCGCTATTCGGGGCTGCCGTGATCGTTACGTTTGCTCCAGGGTTCTGCCACCCGGAAGCAGGAGTAACTGATCCTCCGGACCCAGCTTGCATAGTCAGGTAGTACTGATGCTGATAGGAGAAGGCAATTGCCTGCGCCGACATGATCGTTCCGCTCGCCGATTGAGAAGTTATCCACTGCTCTGAACTAGTAGACCCACCCAAGGGATTCGTTACAGTCCAAGTTGCACCATTGTCAAACCAGTACCCAGTTGCAGAAGTGGTGAGCACCTGACCGAACGATGAACCAAACTGATTGCCTCTGAAGGTTGGCGCCGAGTAACCGGTGCCCCCTCCTACAACGGAATAGGATAGCGTTTGCAGATACTGGTGGTAGAATGTGAAAACAAGGGTGGATGAACTTGAAATTGTTCCGCTAAGCGTCTGAGACGAATACCATCGCTCCGAACTGCCCGAACCACTCAACGGGTTTGGCGAAACCGACCACGAGCCACCCGAGTCGTACCAGTAGCCAGTCGCCGACGTAGTCAACACTTGGGGCGCGGACGCGCCGTATTGGTTGGCTGCGTAGGTTGGTGCTGTCGGCGTGCCGCCGCCAGAAATCGAGTAGGAGAGGGTCTGAAGGTATTGATGATAGTAGGTGAAGACTACGGTGCCTCCGCCAATCGCTGCTGTTCCGGAGGGTGTTGACGTGCTCCACCTCTCAGAGCCGGTCGAACCACTCAGCGGGTTCGTTACGGAATAAGTCGTGCCGGGATCGATGTACGCGGATTGCGCGGAAGTAGTGAGGACGAGCGTCTGCCCTCCTGCCCCAGCTTTTGCGTAGGTCAGTGTCGGGGCTGTGTAGCCTGATCCGCCTCCATTGACCGCGTACCTCATCTGGTAAACTGGCGGCCCGATCAGCCATGCGTTAGTCGTGCCAGAAATGGCCATGGTGACGCTCGTGCTGGTTCCCGCGCTGGATTTGATGCCGAACTGCAAATAGCAACTACTCGTGCAGCTCCCACCTCCCCCGTTGGCCACATTGATCGCGATTCTCTGCGAACCGCTGGACCCGGACGGGACGGTGAGCGTTCCGCTACCGAGCGCCGTCGTGCCTTTCGTGGTTCTGGTTGAGGACACCCAAATCGTCACTGTGACCGTGTAGGTCGCCCACCCGGAGCCGGTCCAGACAAACTGAAACGTGTACTGCCCACTGTCAGTCGCAGTCGAGAGACTGTATGTTGTGCCTGAGGCTGTGGCGAAACAGTAAAAGCCATTGGTCGTCGATGAGCCTGAGAGACTGATCGGGCTTCCCGTGTTGGTGCTGGTGCTAAGTGTTCCCCACGTTCCTCCGCAGGCTGTTGCTGAGCTGCCTCGGCTTGGAGTGCCGCTCAGGTAGAAGTAGGTGTTGACAGGTAACGCGGCGTAGACGCTCGGCACAGCTGCTAACGCAATTATTGCAAGCGCGACCATGAATGCGTATCTCGTGAGCCTAACGGAAGGCGTACCTGCCATCCTTGCGCTCAGCCCGGAGTTATGAGGTAGATTTGGTCCCCGTTCCGCGAATCCGTGACCACGATAACGTATGAGGTTAACGTATTGACATGGAATGTTAGTTGACATTGCGTGCCGGGGGGGAGGCTGGCGCACACGCTAGGAGCGGTGAGAAAGTTGCCGCTTGACGCGGAGGACACCATCTCGTCGGTGTCTAGCACGGTTCCTCCGGAGTTCGTGATCCCTATGTTTAGGACGTAGTCGCAGCATGTAGATGTCCAGCTCACGTAGTCGATCGTGAACTGACGCGGTTCGTCCGACCTACCCCCGTAGGTTGCACTGAAAGAGACCTGGGTCCCATTAGGCGACGTGACGACTACGGCATAAGAGTTTCCCTTCGTTGGAGTAAAGCTTGGAGTAGGCATATACAGACACTGGCCCCACACTGAGATGGGTTTGAGGGGACACACTTGCGACGGACCAGGATAGAGAGAAGATCCTGCCGGAGACCCGCCTATTGTGACAGATAGGGAGAAGATGTCTAATGGTTCTGCGCCCGTGTTAGTGATCCACAGGGCCAGCCCGTTGAGCACATTCCAAGTCGACCAGTCCCATCGATCCACTTGAAAGGAATTTTGAGAATTCGATGTGTATGTCGTCGAAGTTGATATATTGTCAGTTGTTGAGGCCGTTGATGCAATGGCAGTGATCGTGGAATTAGTTGACGCGGTCAAAGCCTCATTCGAGTTTGTTGAGGTAGTCGTGCTCTGGATAGTGCTTGAGGTCGTGTTCACTATCATTGAATTGTTACCTATGGCTACGCTGAATGTTGTCGTCGAAGTTAGGTTTGAGAGGGTGGTCGTGGCTACTGCGGAAGTTGTCGTCGAGCCTGTGGGCGTACTATTCGTCGCGGACTCGCCGACCGCGCTTGTCGGACTCCTGTTGGCTGTCACCCCATCATCGGCTGAGACGATCTGGATTCCAAGCCCGCCAGCAAACGTGAGCGAGACAGTGGAACCCAGGGTAGCAGCCAATAGCAGCAGGACTCCGATGAAGGAACCGACTGACCAGTGCACGGGGGGCCCATACTTAGCCAAGTTCACCTATCCCTCAATTGAGGTTACGGATCGGTTTGATTTCTCGTCGGGCAACCAAGACGGCAAACATTGCAATGACCATAAGTACCAGTGCAGTTCCGCCCGGGAATTCAGGTACAACTGAAGCAGATACAGCTACGGCAAGGCTGAAAGCCGCAGAACCACTTGTCCCGCTCCTCAAGGCGGGTGAAGCAACTATGCTGATGGTGGCGGAGTAGTCTTGGGCGGGTATATTGTTCGGATCAAAGGTCAAAGTTAATGTGAAATCTTTCCTCACACCGGGACTCAGTGTGAAGTTGTTGTCAGAAAAGGAGTATGTGAAGTGGTTGTTGAAACCTTGATCCGCAAGCAATGTAAAGGTGAGAATGGCAGTTTCGTTCCCTGTGTTGCCGACGATTGCGGTTGCCTGCAGCGTATTGGGCTGCCCGTTAACGGGCTGCGGTCTTAGTGGATTTGGCCCTAGGTACTCCAGTCCCACGCCCGCATGGATTGGCGGCGGCAGGCTCAAAACAAGCAGCGCGGCCAGGGCGAAGAGAGAGAATCTGTTAATGTGCGTCAACAAGGTCATCCCAGCGGTCACTCTCGCTTAGCTTGGGTACTGGTTGTTCCACGCAATGGTTATGGTGTACGTGAACGTGTAGCCCCCAGGCACGACCACGGAGGGCGGCGACAGATACCAGTACATGGTGTTGGTTGGGCTGACCTGAACCGGCTGGTTGGTCTGGTAGTTCTGGTTCGAGAGCGATAGGGGTATACAGGTGCTGCCCATTGAGCAGCTGGCGGCCGGAGAGACGGATCCAATCGTCGTGTCCGTGATCGGTATTTGGTCTCCGTACTGGTTTGTCAGGTTTTGGCCCGCCACCATCTGGATGTTGATGGGCGCATTCGAGGTGTAGGTCCACGTCGTCGTGCCAATCTGCTGGTTCGTCGCGCCGGGCGTTATGGCGGTCGCGTTGTTGATGTTGGCGATGGGAAGCGTTAGGGAGAGGTACATGTTCATGTCCAGTGTTCCGGTCCTCGTCCCGGTCGGGTGTGATCCCGACTTGCTCGTCCCGTCGGCTTCGAAGTTCCAGTGGTTGGGCGCCGACGAGTCCGTATATAACGCCAAGGAAGAAATTGTTGCTCCGAAGGTCCAAGTTCCGGACGTGGGGCCGGCTCCGCTCCATGTAGGTCTGCTGCTGTCGGCTGAAACAAGGTAGGTTAGACTATTCTTCCAACCAGTGATCGTAAGCTCCTGGAAGCAACCGGCAGGGGTGCCGGTGCCGGTGGGGCAGGTGTCCCCCGCTGTGACGACGTTGTATCCCTTCCGTACCCATCTGAACCCGTAGCTCTTAGTGGCGTTGAAGACTCCAATCGTCGCTCCGGTCTTGTAAACGTACACGATGACGCCGTCGAAGTCACTCAATCCACCCGTGTCTACGAAGACCCCGCTCCACCACTCCTCGTTGTTGGCGGCGGTAACGGCGGGTCTGGGCGACCCGGTGATGTTGTTTCCTGATCCGCACGATGTGCCACAGTTAGTGGAGGAGATCACGCGGCTTGTAACAGATACCGTCGAGGCTGCCGCAGTTATGGTCACGGTACCTTGGGCGGCTTGCACGGTTTCTGCGGCGTAATACCAGAAGAAGTTCTCTGATTGAATACTTCCAGTTAAGGCTAGCAGAGAGAATGCAACTAGAAGCGACGCGAATAACAGTCTCTTCCACTTAACTCTCGACCTGACCTTGGACATGTCTGCATCGTTCCCTGCGCGACCTTCTTCTTGGCTTGTATGAAGGCTTCCCTGCTTTCCATAAGCACGGCTCGGCAAGAAGAACGCAATCTTCACTATCCTAGGGGATTGAATGATCGAGATTGTTCCCCACTATAGAGTAGGGACTTGTTTCGAAGCTTTCACTCCGAAGGCGCATGGCGCCAGGAGATTGTACGGATCATGCTAGTGCCCGCGATTCGCGCATGCTACTTAGCGAGTCACAAAGTCACATTGAGCCAGTGAGTCCCACAGTCACAAAATGATCTGAATCGACCCTGGCAAAGTCACCCAACCATCGGCAGGGCCCCGCGCGTAGCAAAAAGGCTATAGTCGCTGCTCAGCAAAGTCACGAAATGGCTTACAGCCATGGGATAAATGCAATGCTGGAAAAGCTTCCAGAGTACGGCCTAACGGAAATTCAGGCCAAAGCCTACTATCATCTCTTGCGACTTGGAAAAACATCATCCACCAGAATGTCAAAGGAGCTGGGCGTTCATCGAAGCGAAGTGTACAGGGTTCTGCGACAACTCGCAGAGAGAGGTATTGTGACAGAGCACAAGAATACTCGACCGATCCTATTCATACCTGCGCCCCCTCAGGTTGCCCTCGACATCTTACTTCAGGAACAAGAGAAGAAACTCAAGAACAGACGAGACAACTTGCCAAGACTGGCTAGCTGGCTAAACTCACAAACCAACATCAGGAAAATGAGAGCATCCATCCTGCTGGTAGATGACGATGAGGTCATCGCGAAGGCACTTTCAAACGCACTTCAGGAAGAAGGCTTCAGTCTAGACACCGCTCAAGATGGCGCACAAGCACTTGAAAGAAGTCTTCTGAGATTCTACAATCTTGCCCTAGTAGACATACGCCTGCCTGACATGGAGGGGATCAAGCTTCTCAAAAAGTTAAGGGAGGGGAATCCCGAAATCAAAGAGATAGTCATAACAGGGTATCCCTCGCTTGAGAATGCTGTTCAGGCAATCAATGAGGGCGCTGATGCCTACGTCATCAAGCCGTTCAACCCGTCTGATCTTCTGGCGAAGATTAGAGAAGTTGGATTGTAGAAAAGCGCAAGATCGCTGCACACTCGCCACTGCTCGAAGAATCGAGATCGAGAAACCTGGAATGCGCCGGTTGCGGGGGGGAGCTCATCAGCTCCCCCCGAAGACTATCTGGTTACTCTCAAGTCACTTTGGCATACTCCAGACATCGAGCATATCATACGCTTTCGTCATCATCGATGACAAGGATCCTCACCGCCAGCTTCCCTTTCATCTCTCCGTTTTCACTCTCGCCCTCCGCTCTAGTGGAAGCGTCACGGTGAAGGTTGATCCTTTTCCCACCTTGGTTTCGACGTTCATGTGTCCTCCATGCGCTTCAACGAGTTGCTTTGCAACCGGTAAGCCGAGCCCCATGCCTTTTGCTTTCGTGGTGTGCAATGGGATCCAGAGATCTTTCATAGTCTCGTTTGTGATGCCTACGCCTGTATCTGTTATGCTGAGCTCTAGATCGCCATTGGATTCTCGGCTCGCAATTCTGAGCGTGCCTCCCTTCGGCATAGCGTCTACGGCATTCCGGATCAGGTTTACAAGAACCCGTCTCATCCTGTCAACGTCCAATTCTATTTTGGGTTCTCTCTTGGTTAAGTCCACTACACGTATGCCGCTTGGTATCTTCATGGACATAAGAGCGCCTCTTGTCATCGATTTCGCGTCCGTCTGAGTGAGTTCCAGTTGGATTTCCCTTGAGTACTCGACGAGGTCACTTACGATCTTGTCCGAGTGCTCGATCCCTTCTTCGATAAGCTGGAGCATCTCCTTCTCTTTCTTCTTCGCCTCTGGTCCCAGCGCCTTCTTCAGGTTATATGTGGCGACCGCAATGCCAGTCAATGGATTCCGAAGATCATGCCCCACCATCGCTGCCAATTCTCCGATGGTAGCCAGCCGCTGAGACTTCGCCAGCTCTTCCTCCAAGCGCTTGCGTTCTGTGATATCTGTCCAGTATCCGTTCACCTCCATCGGCCTACCGTCGGCATCACGGACCACCTTCGCTTCTTCACGTATCCACCGGTAAGTTCCGTCCTTGTGCAGGAACCGATACTCGAATACATGCTGCCCTTCCTTCCAGAGACGGGGAACCTCCGCCAGTGTCGGGCACAAGTCCTCAGGGTGAACATGACGTTCCCAGAACTCGGGATGACCGACGAATTCCCGTGGCTCAAAGCCAAGCATTGAAACGACTCTCTCGCTGATATACGTCAGCTGCCAATCGGAGTGATCTGCAAGAGGCTTGCCAGTGTAGATCACAGCCGGGTTCGAGGCGATCACATATTCGAGTCGTTCCCTAGTCGCTTGAAGCGCAGCGGTCCTCTCCGTGACCAGCTCCTCCAACTGCGCAGAATAGCGCCCAAGCTTCTCTTCCATTCGCTTGCGTTCAGTGATGTCTGCGTAGGCAACCTGTATGGCGGGTCTGCCCTGATATTCAATGCAACTTGCCAGTGTCTCGACCCAACGTATCGTCCCATCCTTACGTATGAGACGGAACGCTTGGGGCGACGATACGGGCCTACCTGCGAGGAGGTCTTGCATTCCCGTCCAAACTCGCTCTCTGTCTTCAGGATGGACGGTGGCCATCAAATCATCTGGTGGGAGGGAGAGCGTTTCCTCTAGGCTGTATCCGCTCATTTCGAGAAGAGCTTGGTTGGCGAAGACTATACGGTTTTCCTGGAGGATCGCCAGTCCCTGCAATGCATGCTGGACTACTGCCCGATACGCTTCCTCCGCTCTCTTGCGTTCGGTAATGTCTTCATGGGTCGTTACCCAGATTGTTCCGTACTCGGAAGATTCTAACGTCGAGATGTTGGCTCGGCACCAGAAGGGAGTGCCATCTTTCTTCACATTTTGAACCTCTCCACTCCATATGCCATATTCGTTCAGACTTGCAATGATTTCTCGTGCAACATCCTCAGGGCTTCTTCCACTTGTTGGAGCGTTCACTGTTGCAATGTTCTTTCCAATCAGTTCGCCTGAACCATACCCGAACATTTCCTCAAACCGTGGGTTGGTATAGACGATCGCATCGTCGCTGGCTCGGACAAGGACGACACCCTCGAACATGTTTCCCGCAATTTCGCTTTGAAGTCGGAGCTTCTGCTCAGCCTGCTTGCGCTCGACGGCGATGGCTGCGTGGTTCGCGAAGAGCGTCAGGAGCTCTTGATCCTCCTGCGTGAAACGTCGGGACTCCGCGTCATCCAAGACGTGGATTACTCCTACCACCCGGCCTTGCCAGATCATAGGCACACTGAGGACGGCCGTGAACGGATTGTCCCTCTCGAAGACAGTGGCTCGGCCATGCCAAGTGCGGTAATCATCAACGACGAGTGGTTCTCCAGTTTGGGCTACGATGCCAGCGGCGCCTTCACCGTACTTGAGTACTGTCCCCACGTAGTCGTGTGGGGTGTTGTAGCTGACTACGCAGCGAGCTTCTTGCTTCTCGGGGTCGCATAGGTACATCCCTCCAGCGGGGGCGCCCACTAGTCGTGCCGCCCGTTCGACGATGGTCTGAAGTAGTATGGACAAATCGTGTGCGCTGGTAATGTCGAGCACGGTTGCCTGAAGCGCAGCCAGCTCCTCGGCCCGACGGCGAAGTGTCTCTTCCGTTCGCTTGCGTTCGGTGATGTCACGGAATATTCCCTGCAGCATTTTCCTTCCTTGAAGGTACAGCAAGCTGGCTTTGATTTCCACTTCTCTGATTTCACCCGTGCCGGTGATAACTTGCGTTTCCAACACTTGCCCCTCATGAGTGGTCGCGTGCAGCTTGAATGTTGGTGAAAACGCGCTGTCATCGCTGACTGCGGGGTGCAGAATAGCCTGATGATGCCCGATCAGCTCTGTCCTGTTTCTGCCAACCAAAGCCGCCAGCGCTTGGTTGCAGTCTAGCAGGATACCGGTATCCGTGTCGGCCAGTGCGATGCCGTCCATTGCCTCCTCAAACAGCTTTCGATACCTTTCCTCGCTCCCCCGCAATGCCTCCTCCGCCCGCTTGCGTTCGGTAATGTCTCTTCCGTAGAGGTTGACGTAATCCGCTTCCATTATTGGTTTAACAAGGAACGTGTATGACTTCCCGGCAAACTCGGTGTCAATATTCTTGCTTTGTCCTGTGGAAAGAGCGTCAGTAACTAGGTCACGCCAGGACTTTGGAGCAGCCTGCCCAATTCCGGGGGCCCACTCCTGTAATAGCGCCCTGCTTGCCTCGTTTGCGGCGAGAACGGTGCCGTGTCTATCTAGACGCAAGATAGGGTTTGGGTTCTCAGAGGGAAAACGTGCCAGACTTCTGATCTCTTCCTCCATGCGTTTGCGTTCGGTGATGTCTCTGACGATGCTGACCCAGCCTGTTCGTTCTCCTTTGTCATTCAATAGCTGCGAGACGGAGTGCTCCGAAGGGAAGACAGAGCCGTCCTTGCGCTTCATGCGAAACTCCTGAAGTTGGAACGGGAACCGCCCCTGCTGCACGGCAGAGTACAATTGAGATTGAAACTCTCTGAGAGTCCCCTCGGTCACGTGGAGAAAGTCAGTGGTCCTACCCAAGATCTCCGGCTTATCATAACCGAAGATAGCGGATGCTGCCCTATTGCATTCTAGCACTATGGGAGGAACCTTCGCGTCGAGGATAAACACCGCGTCAGTCATACTGTCAAAGGTCTTCTGAAGTAGATCTGCCTGACGACCAATCGCCTCCGCGATCCTATCGCCTGACAGCTCCTTCATCCGATCGCGTTCCGGGCCGCCTTCAGATTGGTTTGATCCTTCTTGGCTATCCATAACTTCAGTCACTCGCCTGACGCTTCTTCGCATGGTTCACATAATCGACTAGTATCCAGTTTTCATACGCTGTAAAGTTCAACCCGAGCCTGCTGTAGAGGTTCTTAGCGATCAGCTTCCCCATAACCTTCACGCCTTTACCCAGCAAGCCCGCCAGCCCCAGCTGGAAGGTCTCCAGCTTTTCAGGAATCTCTCCACGTTTGACCTGATAGCTTCTCTCGAGACGTTCGTAGATAGCTGCCCGAACCATCTCGCCAGGAACGAGTAACCCTTCATCATAAATTTTGGGCCCACTTCTAGCGGTAATATTGTGGCACTTGCCCCGAAACAGGGGCAGACACCGTCCAGCTCTGGTCTCGATATATTCCGCGACCTTCTGTTTGCTGTGCTGTCGGGTTTCTCTGTATTTCTTCAAGTCCTCCTCTATCATGGAGAGGACTTGTTCTGTCTAGCTCGTCGCAGTCTCTCCTCGGCTCATGGAGGCTGCAGCCAGAGTGGTAGTTCTCTCAATCATGAGAAAGGGTTCCGCTTATCCACATATCTTCTTATTCCAAGCCTCCTTCTTTTGCACGTGTTTCAATGTATTCTTTCACTTTCTCTTCGCTGTACTTTCGTTCTTCCTGCTGTTTTCTCAGTTTCTCTTTGATATTGCCGAGTACCTTCTCCATGTTGAAGGGCTTCACGACGTAATCGTCAGCTCCTCGTTTGACCGCTTCGATGGCGTTCGCCAGCAACGGATAGCCGGTGACGATGATCTTAACCATCTTAGGGACGGTTTCCTTCATCTCACTCAATAGCCTCGTTCCCTCCATGTCTGGGAGGCGGATGTCTATTAGGGCGAGATTGTAGAAGTTCTCGTAGGATTTCCGGACTGCTTCGCCTCCGCTTTCTGCAGTGTCAACGGCGTACCCTTCCCTTTCCAATGCGGCCACGAGAACCTTCCGTACGCTCTCATCATCATCGACGACAAGGATCCTAGCATTCTCACTCATACGCCTTCACCTCCCGCAGTCTCGCGTTGATGGGAACCGTAACGGTGACCCTTGTGCCCCCTCCCTCGTTGCTCTCCATTGTTATCGAGCCTCCGTGTGCTTCCACTATGCGTCTAGAGATCGCCATGCCCAATCCCATTCCTTTTGCCTTGGTGGTGAAGAAAGGCGTTCCAATTCTGACAAGTCTTCCTGCGCGATCCAGGTGCCTGGACGCCAAATGCTGACTTTCCCGTCTTTCTCCGCTCCCACTTACCCGTTCCTTTTCTCATCTTTCCCTAGACCACCTCAGCATCAGGTGCAGTCATTGCCGCCGTGGAGTCTGCGAGCTTCGCATGGCTGACGTAGTCAACGAGTGTCCAATCGCCATGATACACGAAATTAAGGCCTAGTAGCTTGTACAGGTCTCTAGCAATGAGCCTCTCGAGAACCTTGGCACCCGCACCGAGCAGTTCCAGCAGCGCTGTGTGGAAGGCCGGAAGCTTCTCTGGGATCTGGTCACGTTTGACTTGATAGTCCTTCTCTATACGCTGGTACAGGGCCTGCCTGGCAATCTCGCCTAGAACCAGCAGGCCGTGGTCGATGGCCTGAACTAGAGCCTCGTCTAACATGATACGCTGAGCCATCGAATGCCTCATGGTGGCCGAAGCAATATAGTAGGCGAAAGCTCGGGTTAAGCATGGTGTGACGCGTGAAAGCGCACTTGAGTATTCTCGTCGACTGGGGTATGTCATATTGACTAGAACAAGATCACGGACAAGGTCCTCTCACGACCTGCAAGCCACGTCAGAGCCAACCAATCACACTCGAACTAATCAATCAATAGAGAGGAAGATATCGTTCGCAAGCTCCCTCATTTTGGCAACTGCTGCATTACGAAAGGCTTCCTACTGTTTCGAAGTATCTTCCCGTAGCACTGCTGCCACCGGTTACACGCCACTCACATTCCATATGTCGGCGACGATTCCGCGTAGTTCGGTTCCTATGAGGCTCTTGACTTTGTCTTTACCTTTTTACATCGTTGCCTTTCGTCGCGAAGCAGGAGCAGCTCAATGACGTTGACCTTCGACCGCGTACAGAGTCGCAAAGAGCATTGAATGCGCGAGATCAGAACTATGGTTCCGAATAGGTCGGACGCCAAGCAAGTACGAACGGATCTCCTACGTCTGCCAAATGAAAGACGGAGCATCCCACCGGCAGCTTAGGGACAATCACAGAAGTGTCACTTCCTAGCGTCCTAGCAACCGCTTTCAGGTCCCCCTCATACTTTGTTCTGAAAACGATGCTCATGTTCATCGCTGACCTCATGGCGCCGTATGGTCGTGCATGAAGAAAGAATCGTAACAATACTGCTGCTAGGCTTTGAGGCGGGAGGGGGGAATTTCGACTCGCGACGAGGCAGCGGCAATGTTTCTCACAAGGTCAAGGAATGACAGCCCCACCCCATAAATGAAGATAACAGGACGGGGACGAATTCCTACGAAGACAGCCTTACTCTGCACATGACTACGCTCCAATTTCAGCGTCTGCCTCAAGATCAAGGACGTATCGAATGCATGTTTGGCAGTTTCATCCTCAACGGGAAGGATCTCCGCGCTTCCTTGAAACTGGACGCAGTCCGGGGGCATGAATCTCAGAACGCGTCTGGAAAGGGGAATCGTAAATGAGATGTTCGGATTACGAGAAATATTGCGGGCCTTCTTCGACTGCCTATTAGAACGCCAGCTGAATGTGGTCCACCGTCAGAGGAAACGGTACTGAGGACTCAAAAGGTCCTTCTACGCATTTCCTTCTCTACAAGATCGAAGTCAAGTTTTCCTGAGGGGATATCAGGACCACTTCCTAATCCATCATCATTCGCAAAACGACTGCAATGTATAGATCTCAGCTGAAAGTGACTTCTTGAATGAACGCCCCATGCCAACTATGACTCCAGACCTGCCCCGAGTACCCATTTACACTCAGCATGCCTATGATTTTGCCATCCTTTTCGAAATCGATTGTGTAATAGCCGTAGAAGCTAGCAACGCCCTCGACATGTGCCCCAGGGAAGTTCTGAGAGAGGTAGTTCTCAGCGATGGATTTCGCATCCTGTTCGCTGATCTCCATCTGACTTGAGGTGCTCGTCTGCCAACGTGATCCCATCATGCCCCGCATCATGCTGTATTTCGTGTTCCACATCATGTTGGGTCCAGGTTCGGGCGTCACCACGCCAGCCATAATGTTCCCTCCGCCCATCATGCCACCCCCCATCATTCCGGAGGGTGGGGCTTCCTTCCAGATCAGCATCTCAAACGCGCCGATGCCCGTGTCTTTCTCATAGTACACGATGTAGAAGTTGTACTGAAATTCCATAATCTCCTTGATCGCGAGGTTAGGATTCTGCAAGGACGCGAGATACTCTTGGGCGACCGCCTTTGCATCATCAAGAGTAGTAACCGGTGCCGGCGGCGGGGTCTGACGTTCCCCAGACCACTGCCCCATCATCCCGGAATTCCACGGCGACCCAAAACTCTGCGCAGTTGTGCTGTACCAACCCACGCCAGCGAACAGTGGAAAAGCAAGAAGCCCGATGATTCCGACCGCAACGAGCACTAGTCCCGTTGTCCGTCTATCCAAAAGGAATCACTTCTTGGTGAGATGTTCCTTCATCAAGGTACTGTTCCTTGATTATCTCGCCCTTTGCGTAGCGCTCGTCCAAAATACTGATCGCTTTCTCACTCTCCGCCGGTTCCCCCCGACGGCCGCTGAGAAAGAAGTACGCCCCGACAACGACGAGTATGACGAATAGAAGCGGGATGAGCATGCCAGCGAACGCAAAACCCCCGCCCATTCCATACGGGTAGCCCCATCCACCCATCATGCCTCCCCCACCCATCATCATTGCCCCGAACATCCCAAACATGGGAAGTATGAAGAAGAGCCCGACCAACAACAAGACTACGACGATGACGGCGGTGACAGATCTCTCGCTCATTGAATACCACTAGACCTAGCCTAGTGCCTGCGTGAGGGGGGATAAGTTTGGACCAAACAAAAGCGGAAAGGAGTTTGACCAAAAGTTATCGATAACCAAGCTTCCCCCCATTCGCCCTTGCCATTTCGAGAACCCCATCGCTCATATCTTGGACTCGCTCCTACGGAGGCGACTTACGGAAGCGATCAAGATCTCAGTATCGATCGTCGCCTGATCTATGATGGTGCTGGCTTTGAAGAAACGAATGCTCTTGTTCGTTGTGATGGCGCTTCTTCTGTTTTTCACGAGTTCGGCCTCAGCATCGGCTCAGCCTTCGAGTCCTACATATGCCTACAACATGGCCTTCGATAAGGACGGCTTCACCACGGTGGAAATACTCTATGATGGTGGGGTCGCGGGTTCAGGATCCTCCTGGGTTGCGATCCCAAAGAACTTCACAAGCACAGTCGTAACAGCGCTCAAGGGTACGATCACTTCAATGACCCGGCAACCCTATCGCACAGGCCAAGACCAGACCGTCCATCCATTCTACGATAACCTAACTTTCTCCTACAACTCAGCTGGGGCCCCCTTTTCCGCGCGCATCCTGTTCAATATGACATCCGGCGCGATGATCGTTGAGCCCAACGGGTTCTTTTACTCCCCACAAATTGGCGTTCCAGGCTCCGCCAAGCTTGAAGCAAGGCTGACTCTTCCTGACGGCGTCGAGAATCTGAACGAAGCTGTTCCGACGCCTAGTCTCGTGAGAAGGCTGGGCTCTCGGCTTGAACTCTCGTTCAACCCCGACTCAGAGTCAAGAATCGCGGTGACATTCACCGTATCATGGCCGAAACAGACGGCGCATATTGGAGACGAAATGGTTGGGGGCGACGTGCCGACTCGATACGCAGAATTGGGCACAAGAATGGTCACCCTCTACAAGCAGGCTGTCCCTCTAATGAACCGCCTCTTCAATACTACTGTGAACCAGATCTCGATGGAGTTCTTTACTCCGCTCACGCTGCCTGAGTTAAGCATAGGCGGCTACACGCCGATAGACTCGTCCACCTTCCAGACCGGCACGATCCACCTGAACCTCTTCTACTTCCGCGCGATGCCTGGCACCATGGAAACGATCGCAATTCACGAACTGACTCATCAGTATGAGACCGCGGCGGGGGTCTCTCCTGACCTCCTGTGGGTTCAAGAAGGACTAGCCAACTACGTTGCAATCCAGATGGGTAAACCGCTCGGATACGATGTAACCTCAACAGACGCGGAGCTTGAAGCCGCCGCAAGCCAACTCAACGGAAAATATGGCATAATCCAAGGCTGGCAACCTGGAGCAACTGCGACCTCGTTGTTCCTCTATTACGCGGCAAGCTACGACATATTCAAGACCCTAGGAGACCAATACGGAGGCCTCTCTGTATACTCGAGTTTCTTCCGAGGCCTACACAACCTCAAGGACAGGCTGAGATCCCCTAACGTCGTTGTCTATGAATTGAGTCTCGCCGCAGGGATCGACCTGGCTCCAATTTTTTCAAAATGGGGTTTCGGTCTTGTAGACCTATCAGACATGGATGCCCAGATCGCAAAGCTACAGAGAGAAGGGCAACAGTACGGTCCATTACTTCCATTTAGAGAGCAAGCCCTCAGCCACCTCGAACTTGCGGAGAGTTCAAAGTACACAGCTCCGGAGGCCGCGTATGGACACATCGGGATCGCAACCTACTACATTGAGACTCTCCCGATGATCATAGGCGGAGTCGTGTTTGCTATCTTGCTATTCGTGGCAATTGCCTTTCTGATGATACGACGAAGAAGAAAACCGAATCCTTTTGGCTACTAGCCTTCGCTAAGAATCTAGCCAGAATGGCTCCTAGAATCCGCTGCTTGGATTATTGCTCAGGGCGATTCCTAGTTCTCATCAGCTGTCCTGCCTGCTCACTGTTATCCTTGTTGCGTTCGGAGTGCTGTATGCGCATGGAGATTCTTCTCTTTTTAGATGTATGCGACGCCTCGTTCGGATCAGACCCCGACATCTCGAACTCACTAGAGCCTAGCTATCAGGATCTTCCCGCTTCTCAGTTCCTTTGTCAGCTGCCATCCCTTGTTCAGGTAGGTCGTGAGCTCCTCCTCAGTAACCAGCTTGGTCTTTCGATGAGCGGGTCTGAGTTTCTGCGGGTTGATTGCGAGCTTCGCTATCTCAGAACGTAGAGTACCCCTCTCTTCATCTTGTCCGAGCTCTCGTCTAAGTTCTCTCTGCTTCTTTATTCCTTACTGTACTCGCCCCTTCGGCGGAGCGCTCCCCCAGCGTCTAACCGATGGTTCAGAACTCGTCCTTGTATGCCGACATGGGGAATCTAACATTCTTTTCCATTGCCAACCCAAAGAGATTGATGGGTACGGATACGGATTTCAAACCCTTCATGTGGGCCCATGTAAGGACTTTCTGAGGTAGGTAATCATCGGTTGCGTCGATCACTTTATTGTATTGGAATCCAGTTTCCGTTTGAGATAGCGGCTGGCCCGGTGCTGTGACGATCGACACGTGACGGGCTGCATCAGTACTGAGTTGAAAAAGAACCGTGACGGTGTGTTTCGTTCCGTCGTTATGTTTCAGGCGGAAGGTAATCTCTGTGTACGTGTTGTTCAGAACCTTGACTTCCGTTGGGCTCGCGCCTATCTTCAGGTCTACGATCTCCACTGCCGGAGGCGGGTGAGAAGGGAAAATGATCGGCCAGAAAACGGCAAGGCATATGATGATGATTGCTACGACGACCGCGAAAATGATTTGGATCCCTTTGCAGGGTTTGAGGTACAAGTACAAGACACGATAGAAGGATATCGAGGTTGCAGGGATGGAAGAAACTGATCGTGGTTGGTCTTGCCCTCATCTTAGGAAGCACACCACTCATCATCGTGTTGAGTCTAGCAACGCGAATCGAGGAGCATGCCTGCCATAGGCCGCCCAACGTACCGCTCGGCCAATGGCATAGTTGCTTCGTCGTGCCCTACCACTTTCACGCCCTCGGTTTTGATGTCTGGTGAGACCCATGCGTACTTGATGGGCTGGCTTCCTGTCTTCATGGTCCTCGGGGCGTCGCTCATTGTTGCAGGTCTCATGGTGAAAGGCGGAAAGACTCATTCCAATCCTTCGTCAACATAGTCTTTGGGGATCGCATTGCTTCGACCAATCGCGAGTGTAGGATTGAGCATCACGCTCCTGGCCCTGATGCAGGGTTTCCTTAAGGAGTTCTTCATGCCCGTCATGCTTGACGTGATCAGGGTTCCAGCTTGGATCCCGGTCTTTGAGACACCACACATCTACGCCTTCATAAACGCCTTGCAGTCCTTGATCAGTGCGCTTCTCTTCGCAGCCATGTACCTTATTGGCAAACGGATAGCGCTCAAGCAGCAGCTGTGGTCGGTGCTCACCATACTAGTGTTAGGAAGTTGGGGAGGCTTGTTCCTCGGACAAGCACTGGCTATGGGTCCAGAAGTTGTCTTGCCCACGTGGCAGAGCTATCCCTACTTCATGATTTGGCAATTCTGGGTGATGTTCCCAAGCGCGATTTTCTTACTGTTTCTGAGCTCTACTGCGCTTGCGATTGCATATATCCGAAGGAGCTGACCTCATACGTACCAAGTAGGCGCTTGGCGTGTCACATGCATAGAGGCAGGCTGATTGGAACGTAGGCTCGCGATTCTGAGCGTTCTCCTGGTCTTCTCATTGGTTCTTGCGCTTGTTCCTGTCAGGCAGGCTCAAGCCGCGGCGAACCCTGCGTTTTCGACTGGCGACACGCAAGCCTTCCTCAACTACCTGAAATCCTTCTATCAAACGGTCTATCGGCCTGACACAGGAGAGATCATCCTCAAAGGGTACCGCTGCAATCCAGTCTACAACATCACAGGCGGCGACTACTTCAACTATTGGACCGACGATCACGGCAAGATTCTCTTGGTCGCTTCCTTACTCGGCGACATGGATGTTGCCAGTCGGGCGTATGCCTTCATTAAACAAAATAGCATCGAGAGGCCTTCTGGCCGATACCTGTTCGGTCGGATAGCGAACAGCAGCCTCTACTCTTCATCGCCTATTGGAGAATCGGGTGCTCCTGCGGAAAACAACTATTACTTGACTAATCGGATTCTCGCTTTCATCAACGCCTCGGATTGGCAATCGCCTAAGACCAATGTGTTCGAGAAGGCTCTCTCCGTTGCCAATGTCTGGGATGCCCTGAGCAATAACGTGCCGCCCGATTTGAACGCGGGCCCGTTCGTTGTCGCTATCTCGCCGATGATAGTTTACTGGAGCAACTCGTCAGCGCCAGGTTTGACGCGTCAAGCCATCGTGGGTCCTTCAACGCCGCAAAATGTTACTCTCTACTACTATTCTGGCCTACGCGACAGCAGCGGTCAGGTTGTGATTCCGCCCTACTACAGGGTTCAACGCTTGGTTGGGCTCTGGGATCCACGTGGCCGAGTTCCGACAGGCGCGATCAAGGTTGAAGTCAATGCGACCATGGTTCCTTGGCGGCAATACACCACGATTACCCTTCGAGTCATAAACCACTGGACTGACAACATCTACGTGTCGAATGCTACACTAGCGTTCGCGAGCATAGACAACTTCCTTCACCGTGAGTATCCATATTTCTACTGGCAGCATCGAAGCAACGGAGTCGTAGAGGGGCCGATCCTTCCACAACGGGGTGGAGATCAGACTCTCTGGGATGGAACAGGTTCAGCGCCCGACAAGATTCTCTTCGCTGGCTTCTCGTGGCCTGCGGGAATAGTTGAAGCCACGAAGGGCTGGCTTGCAACCGTTGATTCTGCCCGATACGGGCTTGCTAGAATCGACTGGACGAGCTACATGGGGGACAGCGTGAACGTTTGGGCCAAAGCGAACTTCACAATGCCTGTCACACCCAACGGAGCAAGCCCGGTTTTGATCTCGGCATCGCTAACCCCGATGCAGAAGACGAGCTACTACATGGCCTCAGCTCTATTCGGAATTGATGAGCAAGCATTGCCCGATGGTACAGTGATGGAAATGTCCGCCTCAACGGGACTTGTCGCGCTCGGCCTAGCTGAGTATTACTTGCGAACAAATCGCCCTGACGTTCTGGAACTGACCAAAGGAGTGTGGGCCTTCCTCTACAATGACGCTCGCCAAAGACTATCTCCGCCATCTTGGATTCCTCAAAGCGCAAGCGAACGCATAACCGGCGCTTACTATCGAAGCACCTTGACCCACGCCATAGCAGGCTTACTGCTCGACCCGAAGGATACTACGTATCGAGGCTGGGCAAGAGAGGTTACAGAGAAACTCATCTACCGCTTCATCGACACTGATTCAGGCTCCGCGATTTACGGTGGCTTCACCAACGATCAGGTCGATGCGGAAGAATACGGCTACGCGTACGCCCTACTGATGCTTCAGTACCATCTCTACGGGGATAAAAGAGCGTATGACATAGCGAACGGTCTGCTTAACGGTCTGAAAGTGAACTCGGGCTACACGGATGAGACACCGCCGAGGACGTGGCCCCTAGTCTCATCCTCGTCCATACGCTTTCTGCCATCTGTCTACCTTGCACTCCGTAATGGCACAGCATTCAACTGGATCAACATCGCATCCCAGGTCTGGCGTCTTGGTGAGATGAATATCGGCCTAATGTTAGGCGCCATGTTTGAAGGAAGTGGTGACGAGGTCGCGTACGATGAACCCCAGGCTCTAGCAGCGGTGGACCTGGTTTGGAAGGCTCAGGCATCGCAGGGCCCCGACGAATTTTCGGTCTATGCTGGCTACAATTGGGATACCACGTTCAGCTCGAACACGGAAACCCAACCGGCCGGAATGATGGCGCTTGCATTATGGAAAGCCAGCATGTGGAACATGACTCGCACAGTCTATGTCAACCGAGTCTACAGGGCCAGTCTAGCTTCCGTTTACTACAGCACAACCGACGCGACTCTATACCTAGTCTTGAATAGTGTATCATCGCTTACAGGCGCTACAGTTAGCCTATACTATCCGTATTCCTACCAAATTCTAAATATGCCTACTTTGCGCATTGAATTCTCGAACGGCACCATCATCGGCGACGCCCTCAGCTTCTATTCACAGACGACGCGCATGCTCACATTGGGCTTGACGTTTCCCGCAGGCGGGCAGTTAACGATCATTATTAAGCAAATCCAAGTGCCTGTCGGACTGGTCGTAGCTCTCGCGAGCGCTGTGACCGCCGCAATCATTGCTATCATACTTGTTAGACGAAAGAAGATGAAAAGGGAGCACGGGCGTTAGGAGAATGAACAGGCTGAAGATCGCACCTCTTGAAGCCAACGTGGCCGGATTTTTCGTAGGCTTGAGCTGGATCTTCTATTCGATATTCCTGCGGTCGCTAATCTTCGGGCTAGCCTCATATTGGCTTGACAGCCTGCTCTCTTTTCCTTGCTGACCATCTGTCTGTCTGGTCGCAATCCTCGTTTCGGTCGCTGTTCGTAGGGGACGCTTTGCTATCGGCCTCTTGGTTGGATGGATTATCGGCCTTGACTTCCTGTCACTTCTTATGATGTCTGTTCTTGGGCTCTGTTCGCTAGTCGGCGGGTTTAGGTTTTTGTTCAGTTTCGGCGGCTTAGGCGCTTTGAGCAATTAGAGACTTTCATCGGTTCTGCCCAAGATTCAAGTCAATACCAGAAGGAGTTAGTAAGCACGAAGCCAGATCTCAAGTGAAAGAAGATACGACGCTACCGACTATTCTGGAAAGAAAGGCCAAAGGAGAAGTGAGGCTAATTGAATAGAAATCGACTCTTGATAATCGTAGTCGTGGTTCTCGTTTTCGGCTTGCTATTGGTCTCTCTCCCTCAGTTCCTTTGGATAGGTACGCAACCTCCTCGAATCACAAATACCATTTCTCTGCGAGACGTGGGTTTGTGTGCAAGTAACTGCATCTATCCAAGTCCCGAGCTATCGGCAACTATCTTCGTAAACGGCAGCGTCCCATTGTCAATCTTGCATTTGTTCATAAACGATACTGATGAAGGAACAACCACAACTTTCAACACGATGACAAACTACGCGTTACTGTTCAAAGCCACGCCGAATAATCCAGCGATGCCAATCGTAGATGGAAAGACCTATGCGATAACACTCGTAGCTACATTTCAAGACAACAGCACTTACACGGTATCTGCCACAGTAGTGGCTGGCAGCGGCAGTGGCATCACCACCACGAATACTTGAATTTTTGGAGAGAGAAGCCGAAGTGAGAAAACAACGCCTAAGCTAGGGTGGAGTAGAATTGACAGACGGGCCTTGCTCACAGTCACGGTCGCAGGCACTTTACTTCTTGTCTTCGGATCAGCATTATCAAGTCGATTCTTCTTGTCCTCCAGATACTTTGTGTGAACACTACCTGTTCGAAACCATTCCGATAGGGGTCACAGGGAAAATCTTGTCACTTATCGGTGCGGTTGTTCTCATAGTCTTCTGGGTGGTCTATTTTAGATTAAACATCCAAACTTGGTTTAAGCATGGTTTATGATTTACGTTAAACCGCCGAGGATGAACAGCCATAAACCGAACAGAGGCCTTACCGGATGACCTACGATTGGTTCAAGCGGCAAGAAAGGCGAAAGTTCGGTACGAAATCTCTCGACACTTTACAGGAAGAACTATCTCCCGAGGATTGAACAGTACCTATGTCCGCAATCCTTTTCTCTACTGGACCGAAGATCCCCATCTCACATTGAGGAAAAAGGCTCCATGCCAAATTTCAACGACGAAAAGCTGTTGAAAGCGGCCAGTTAGCCGCAGCTTTCAATCTAGTCGCTGTTGTTCCTAGACAGACGGTTGCTCTACAACCCTCGCCAATCCGAAAAGAAGTACAGCGCAGCCAGCTGCAACGAAGTACCAGATAGGTATGACCGTGACGCGGATATCTACATATCCCCACTGGGTCGTGAAAATCCCCGGCGTGATCGGAGACCTCGCAACAACGAAGAAGAAAATGTCCTCAAGCACAACCATGAACACGAAGATACTTCCAGCCATTAGCAGAGAAGACGGCGCGCCTATTCGCTTTCCTTCCGCTTTTACGCTGACCAAAGAGATGAAGATGAACAAAGGGATCATTATCAGAATGTTGTATGGCCCCAGCCCAAGTATGAGACGCCTACAAGAAAAGATTCGACAAGGCCTACCGAAGACCTCAAACACTGCATAGGCTGCCGCGAACACAGCGCTAATGACAAGACCCAATCTCATGCCGGTTTCCATTCGGGAACTCTGTTTGGACCAAATCATATATGAAGACTGTTCCCGTTGAAACCAACCGAGGAGAAGAAATCTGGCAGGTCAGATTTCTAAGAGAGGCAGGGGTTGCTAACACAACAAGCACACTATCCCAAATCGTAGAGAGACTTTTCTCGCCCTTGTCCTTCCTGGCGGCGTTCACAATATGTCATGAGTTTTCAATGTAAGCCAGTCAGCCTTCCGGGCACGGCGCGTGAGTAGGAGAACTCGTGCAGCACATCAATCGCTGAAGTGCGGTGCAATAGCAATATCAGATTGCGGCCAACGTTAGACTTGCCTATAGGAAAAGAGTTTCTTTCTTGCTCCTATAATAGAGATAGATGAAGAATCCTGCGAGCAGTATCATTCCACCAATTCCTATGTTGAACAGGTATAAACTGAACGCGCCCAGAATCATAAGGAGCATGGACGTTCGGAGCATCCAGCTTCTGCGTAGCTCATGACCGAAGACATTCGCCCACGCTCTAACCTTGTCCATGAGTCTGATCAGGCTCGGGAATCTCACTCGAGAGAGCTCATATAAGGATCGCTTCATCCAGCCTAGTCATGCAGATCTCCTTCTTCAAACTAGACAGCCATCGTGGATACAGGAGTGCATTCGATGAGTTCAGGAACGCTTAAGGTAAAGGGTCCATACCACGTCTCAATGACGAAACGTTGCTGGAAGAGGCAGCTGCCGCCGTCGTTCCGTTGCTTCTAGTTGTGAGTCTTCGCTCCAATGCGAGACCATGCGAATCGATGGGTCGGGCTGAGAAATGAGCAAGTTCTACGTCGCCGCGATCTTGATGACCATGCTGGCTTCAGCGGTGATGGCTACTGGACAACCCGAAACGCCGAAAGTAGCATGGCTGCATACTGCAGGATTCGGTCTTGCCCATCTCCATGGCTATTCTGATGATGCTGATCGGGCGAATGGAATAGTGTTCGATCCTTCTGGCTACGTCTACATAGCCGGAGAGTCCAACAGCTTCCTTTACAATGATACCAACCCGGTCCTAGTGAAATTGAATGCTAACGGCGAGCTGCAATGGGCTACCGTCTGGCAAGGCACTGGTCGCGGAATGCGTGTGGCTGTCGATGACAAAGGGAACGCATTCCTAGCGGGGAAACTCGGCTCCGAATGGTCACAACAAGAAGCCTTTGTAGCCAAATTTGACTCTGATGGCGGCCTAGCATGGAACTCCGTCTGGGGACCCCCTCTCACACCCGGTGTTGGAAACTCGATCTATGTGCAAGGCTTGGCTATAGATGCCTACGGAGATGCGTACGTATCTGGAGCCGTCGGGGAATCCTATCCACCGCAGTACGCGTTCTTAATCAAACTCGATCCTGCTGGCGGCCTGGACTGGAGTAGGGTCTGGAGTTATGCTAACATGAGCGATGGATGTCCTGGGAGCTATGGATGCTTTGAAGTGACCAGTATTGCTCTCGACACGGCTGGAGACGTGAATGTGGCTGGTTCTGCGGGCAACGACACACTTGTGGCTCGATTCAGTTCGAACGGCGACTTGCAGTGGAGTCGAGTGCTACGCGAATACAACCGTCAGGTTAGTGCGGTCGCAATGGTGCTAGACGCCACGGGTAACATATACGTGGCTGCCAATTCCGAAGTTTGGGGTCCAGGTGGCGCTTGCACGGGAATGTGGGAAGGATATTCCAGTGAAGTAGTGCTAACCAAGTTTGCCCAGAACGGTTCGGCGTACTGGGTTAAGACATTGGCGACACCGGCGGAGCCAGACTATTTCCTATCAGGCCCAGCAGGACTAGCTATCGATTCTGATGGCGATCTGTACGTGGTTGGAGCGAGAAATGCTCCCTACTGGGAAAATGGATCCGATATCCTGGGGCGGAGTGACGTTTTCGTGGCCAAATTCGCATCGGACGGTAAACTGTACTGGGACGTTGCGACGCTCGCCCAGACCGGTTGTACAATCTGCTATTGCGCACAGTTAGTCACGCCTGTTGGAATAGCAGTCGATCCGGCGGGAGACATTTACGTTGGCGGAACCACTTTCAACAATCGTCTGGAAACCTATCCTCCTCCCGAGAAGTTGAGCGCCGCCCTGACTGATACGAACGTAACCATACGTGATCTGCCGCCAATTATGCATGACGACCTAGGATTCGTTGCGCAGCAGCCTGCCTCCGAGGTCTTTGGAGCAAACATTACAATGGACGGGCCTGCGCCCAACAACGCCTCCTATAGCCGTATGATTGTCATGAAGCTCCAACAATATGGTGCCCCACCAGCGACGATCACAACGACAGTCGGAACGACTGTTACTAAGACTTCTACTGAACTCCAAACAACAGTGACTACGGTGAGCCCTGCTCCATCCCCCATCCCCTTCATAGGCGTCCCAGAGGTCCTCATCGCCATCCTTCTGGGCGTCTTTGTAGCGGCAAGGAGGCAGAGGAATAGAGCGCATCAAGCGCCTAGGCAAGGGTTCTTGTCATACATCACCAGAGCGTGGGACTCGATTGAATAGAAATCGATTCCTGCTCAACGTAGCCGTGGCTCTCATACTAGGCGCAGCACTGACCCTATCATCATGGATGGTCGCGCAAGATATGCCATGTCTGGACGTGAAGTCATGTGCGTTCGTGACACTTGCGAGGGGTTTCCCCTTGCCATGGTTAAGCGAGCATGTTCTTCCTAACATACCACCATATCATGGCGGCATTGAGACGCAACTAGACTTTGGCGGATTGGGTTTTGATCTGGCTGTATGGTGTTGGTTGTCATTTGTAGGACTGCTCTTGGCCGTGCAAGCGAGACGAGAGAGGGTTGAGAGTCTGACTCCGGCAGGCTTGTGGTTTGCCGCAGTGCTGCTTGGCGTAGCTCTGGTTGGGGTTGGCCTATTTGTCGCCCTCGTCATTCCACCAGTCAAGACATCACAGCTAGCGTTAGAGAAGATAGATTACGTGCCCTTTGTCGTATTCTCCCTATCTCGGCTCGGATTTTCTGCCACTGTTCTTGGGGTGTTGACGGCGGTTTCCGGTTATCGAAAATCTATGACCACCCCATGGCTAGCCAGCGTTGCGGCTGGTCTTCTCACTACATTTGCGACAGCTCTTGTCCCCCAGTTGATTGGTCCGCCTAGCTTGCCTGTCACTACTTCGTGCTACAATTTGACCTGCACCGTGACCCCGACGTATGGGTTTCCGCTTGGGTGGTTCACAGCAGAGCGAACTCTAATCCTTCAACCCGAATACTTCGAAATTACCGAGTGGGCGTTTCTGATAGATGCGCTCGTCTGGAGTTCCATTTCGGCGGCGATCCTGATTTTGGTCTCTTCCACGAGATTAGGAGCATCGCATTGGAGGCGAGGGGCGGAGTAACTGGAAATCGTATTTGGACGGCCATCTCAAAAGCGTCTTTTCCGCCTTCATGGGTGGGCTGGGCATCATTGACGGCTCCGCGAACACAGCATCTCAAACCTGCTTTCTGATCAGGATCCTGCTGTTTACCGTCTGCACCATTTCCCAGCCCTTGTTGAGATACTTCTCAAGCTCTCTTTCTCTGACAAGTTTGTTCCGGTATCTTCCGGCGTCTTCCTCTTTCCTGAGTTTTTGCGGATCAATCCTCAGCTTCCTGATCTCGCTTTCATATATCGTGAGTTCTTCTACTGCCGTTAGCTCTTTCCCAAGCGTCCGTTCCTTGGCGACTTTGGCGTCCAAGAGATCAATTCCGAGCAGATTCTTGGCCATGCTCTTCAGAGCTTCGATCTGAGCCTCCTTCACAAGAGCCCCCTCGTCCAGAGGCGCAGCAGTGCTCAGGAACTGTTCACACGCTTTGTACTGTGTCCGGATATCCTCGATCATGTCTGGCGGTAGCTTGCCTTTGTTTGTGCTGTATCTTGATTCGATGTCGCCCTTGTGTCCGGCGATGAACTGCAGGTACGGGTGACTGATCTTGCCTTTCGACTCAGCGATGATGAGCTGCGTCTCTGCGTATGCTCTCAACACGTAGGGGCGCTTGCGGACTCCAGCCTTCCTCATGTACTTCCTGATCAGATGCGTTATCTTTCTTGTTTGGACGAATCTCTTCGCGCCGGCTCTAGGTCTCTCGTGCGCGATGATTGGGCTTTCTGGTGTCAGGTTCTCGCCGAGTCCTGCTCTCTGTTCCAAGTATTCTTTGAGGTAGGTGCAGCCTTCGCTGGAGAGGAATGTGAGGTACTTGTGTCTGCCCTTGCTCAGCGGTGGTCTCACAACTATCATGGTCGGCGTTTTCGTGAAGCCGACCTTACCTTTCTCGATCACTAGTTCTGGTAGGTCTTTGAGCATCAATCCGTCGCTCCCAGTGTGGTCGCCCAGCGTCTCAGGCCTGAGGTCTGCGAAAGCAATCAACGCTTCCGCGACCCGTACTCTAGGAGTAGAGGTTCTCAGTATTCTGGTCAGTTCTCCTTTCGTAGGAACCTGTTCGTCCTCGATTGTGGGCGTTGCCGTCGGATTTCTGACTTTGATCGTACGGGTCAGGGTTACGTCGTTGTATCTGAGCCAGCTCCTGACGGCCTTCAAGATTCCAATGATGTAACTGGGCGCCTTTCCGTCGCCTTCTAGTCTTGCAACTAGGTCTGCTAGAGAGTCTTGGAGACCCTTCAGATTCTTCGTAGCCCTTTCCAACAGGTCTTGAGGCGTCAGAGAGAGTAGCTCGCATGCCTTGCCCAGCCTGCGTTTGGCAACCTCAGCCGTTATCGGACTGCCCCTGGCAAGGTTCGCAAGCCAACGCTTGACGTCTGCGTCGGCCTCGAGGGCTGCATACTTGTCAGGTCGTTGGGCAGGCAATTCCGCTCATATTGCCCTGTATCGAGGCTGGATAAAAGGTATCTGCCCCTAAAAAGTGGCGGGCCCGGTGGTACTTGCCCCTAACTAGGGGCGGATAGCCTCCCAAACCCGAGCCCGCGGGGACTCGTATCTCTCTCTGCGGGGAGCGAGAATTCCATCCCCCCGCACTATAAGTGGGGTTGGTGGGATGCGCCTTTCTCGCACTACGGCTCGTTTGGGCAGTGTTCTGCTACTTGCTTGCTTCTTCCCACTTTCGCCAAGCTGTGAACTCTGAACCCAGTAGTTGGAGAGCGATGACTATCTTCTGTGAGTGTCTCGTTCCTTCAGCTACAATGATTTGCCGTATCACTCTGAAGGCCTGTTGCACGTCGTAGTCAGTGGTTGTTCCCATGCCGCCATACCATTCCACGACATCGCTGATTGCTTTCATGCAAGTCTCGGAGGCAACAAGCTTGGCGCACGAGCCTGCCATCATGGCGTCGTTGAAGGAAGCCCTGCCATCGTGGTACCGATCGATTAGCCACGCAGCGCGGTAGCAGAGCCATCTCGCGGCCAGAACGTTCGCGTAGTCTTCTGCAAGCTCGAATTGGATTCCCTCGTGGCCGGCTATAGGCCGCCCAAAGGCCTTTCGTTGCTTGACATGCTCCATGCCGTCTTCTAGGCACTTTTCCGCGGCTGCTACAATCCCCATGGCCGCTACGACACGGGCGTGGACGAAGCATTCACCCGTCATCTGGTATCCGGTTCCCTCAAATCCTATGAGGCAATGCTCGGGCACCTTCGTGTTTTCATATCTGACTCCGGCGAGGTCTATGCCCATTCCCTCAAAGGTCGATGTCGTGATGCCGTTAGCGGTTGCGGGAATGTAGATGAGGCTCATCCCTTTTGAGCCGAGTTCAGGTTTCGTCTTCACCGTTGTGATGAAGCCTCCGCCATACTTCATAGCCTCGGGCACACAGCTGAGTATCTGTTTCTCCCCGTTGATCACATAGTCCCCGTTGCTGTTCTTCGCGGTCGTTGTGATTGCTGTGAAGTCAGTGCCGCATCCTGGCTCTGTGCTGTGAAGCGGAGTTACCCATCCTTCCTTGACAACCTTCGGTAGCACTTCCTCCTTCAGCTCGGCAGTTCCGTACACGGCGATGACGCGAGCACATACGGGCCCGTACAAGATTGGGAGTATGGCTACGCCTGACAGGTCAGCTTTGGTCAGTTCCTCCGTAGCGATCGTGAACGTGACGTAGTCTGATTCGCTTCCGCCGAACTCTTTCGGAAGCAGTAACCCCATGAGGCCTTGGCTTGTCATCGCCTTGTGAACCTCAGGCGTAATCATCCTTGCCTTCAGAATCTCTTTGGACTTCGGCGTCAAGACCTTTGCAAAGTGGTCCTTCAGAGTTCGCCTGAACAGTTCCTGTTCCTCTGTGAAAGCAAAATCTAGAGGCATCTTTCATGCTCCTCCTTTCGATTCATTCTCATTTCTCCCTCGCGTGTTGGGTACTTCTTCTCATTGCGCCCCTCGTCGGCGCTCGCCTATCCAAAAAAACTGGAGCAGCTCAACCTGATCTATATCGGTCACTTGAGCACGATGCTGATTGCCTTCTCCGCTGATACGGCTGGCATGGTCTCCCAACTCGTGATGAGTCCTGGCAGCTCTTTCATCCACATCGCATACTCTTCGAATGCGGTCTCGCTGGCAGCAGCGGGATCCTCCATCTCATTTATGGTAATTCCTCGGCCGCCCGGGCAGATATAGAAGCCAAGCATCTTGACGCCCTTCATTGGGAACAAACCTTTCTCCATCAGCTTCGCGGCAACTTCAGCTATTTTGCTGGGCGGAAGGTTAGTGTTCAGAGTCCAAAAGGTGATGAATATCATCATATCACCTCCATCTAGCGCTGGGAACTTCTTATCATCGTGCCCCTCCTCGGCGCTCCTGTGCGTAGAGAGATCAGCGAACTCCAAACAGGCAGACCATGAATCTCAGAAAGCAGTTGTACTACTGTGTTCCTTCAGGATTTCAGACTTTCCATACTGGCTCCAGCCTGAACAGTTGTGGAAGAAAGTGGGGGTTGTTAGGGGGATTCCTCCTCCTAACCCGTCGGGTACAAATCGACTAGGATGCACGTTCACAGACCATGACGGGGACGAAGACGCGCCAGGTTTTCTTAGGGGGGTCTCATGGTGCGCGCACGCACACACAACAAGCTTCCAGCTCTACGCGGCGGCGACAGCACTGTCCCCAAGAATGCCGCAGAGATGCATCTCTCTCCGTTCGCCTCAACATTCTTGATGGTCACGTTCCCTGTCAAGCGTAGCAATGGGGGTTGGATACTCAGGCAGCTTTCTCCTTGTCTCTGGGTCTTGCAAGCATGCGGGCGCGTGTTGCACGATATGTTGTGAGTGGCTTCCAACCGACGAAGTACGATGCGATCATGAATACTGCCCATACGAACACTGATGCCAATGCCAGATACATCAGCTTCGTGACTAGAAACATTAGTGCAGGTATCACCCCGAACAGGGAAATGCCGGACAGAGTTAGATAGTTGAAAATCCTGAGCTGTTTTGTCAACGGCGGAACCTTTCTACAAGGAAAGATGAGGCTGATGCTACCCCATGCTGTCATGAATACCAAGAAGTCACACACGAACATCACGAAGAACAGTGTGACCTGCGCGAACATTTGGCTTGGGTCTGGAAGCAACGTAATGAGCAGAGTAAGAGTTGTGAAAGCAAAACCTGCAAGTAAGGAAAACCCACGGTTGACGCCTGACATATAGGTAATATAGTCTGAGTAGTCGTCCTCGACGTTCGACATCCATCAATCACCTCCCTTCATGACGCTGACCACTTATCATCCCCTTCATGACGCTCCCCTGAAAGAGGCGAAATCCAAACAGGCAAACAGTGAATCTCGGAAAGCCACTCTACTAGTTCACTTGTTCAAAAATTTCAGACTTTGGATGCCATAGGTTGGGGGGACTCGTTAGTGGATTCTGGAGGCGTCAGGAGGGAGGCGTTGGAGGAGTGGTTTGGTGTGTGTGCACCAAGGCGGTTATTCTTCCAGAATTCTACGACTCCCTTGCCGACTGGCATGATCATCCTAATCTTGAGCAGACGCATTATTACTGTCTGAGCGTGGTCTGTTGACCGAAGACGACGAGCGAAGATTGCCCAGCGGCAATCATCCTGTGTCCGCGGAGCCAAGCACAGGAACTACGGGGGGTTCGAATCCCACCCCCGGCCCCTAGGCCAGGCACGCTTTAGCCATGTTGAGTCTTCTGTTCAGTGCTCTCTCCTGCCGCGAACTCAAACACGAGCCACTTATTGCGGACGACTAGTTTTGGTGTGATTTCGGGAAAATACACGCGAAAAATGGTGACATGTGGAGTCTGTGTTTCATCATCCTAGGCCGGAGCAGTTGCCTTCTCCGTGTTGCTGTGTTCTTGCGTTTCATCCTCGTCCTTGATGTCGAGGCTAGTCGAACTTGCTGATGACCGCTTCTCCGGTCGGCAGCGGGCCGACATAATGCCATCCCCGATTCAGCCACCGCTTGACCGCAGCCATGGCGACAACGTTCTCCTTCTGGGACGCCTGACCGCCATTCGCAGCTGTTGATTGCGCGCTGCCTTTCTCCGCTGCCAGCTCCTTCACTTCTTTCGTCGTCATCATCATTAGATAAGTGGCGGTCAATCCCGCCTGTCTTTCTGAGCGAGTTCAGCCTTGCTGGTGGGTTCGATCTTCAAGTCCTGTTTTGCGGCCCATTCTCCTAGTAGATTGGCCGCTTTCCGGTCAAGTAGTTCGTGAAGTCTTTCTGCGGTCATGTTTGATGGGTGGAAGAGTTCGATCTGGCTGAAGGTGTAACCTGCGAGGTGGAGGGCGACCATGTTGAAAGCTGCCCTAGCCCTATCGGGTTCCAGTGTTTGCTCCGACGGCTCCATGGCGAACTCTTCATATTCCGAGGGCCTGGAGGGTTTAATGGTTTGTGTCTTGGCGAAGAAGGAAGACTTGGTCAGCTTTGAACCGTTGAAGACATGGGCGATGGCACATTTGCGTGAAGATAGCAAGTTGCGGGCGATGATTCTCAAGGAGCCCGAGAGCGTGCCTCGTCCGGAGATGATTGTGAAGCTCGACATGTACAACCGCATGCTTACCCCCGAGCCGAAGCGTTAGGCTGGCGACCGGACGACCGCCTGGTCGTTCGGCAGCTGGATTACGAACTCCCAGCCCTCCGTGATCGCTTCCGCAACCTGACCCATTGCTATGATCTTCTGCCGGCTCCTACCGTTCAGGCCGAATAGGATGGCTGCCTTCTGGCGGAGTAGGTCTCGGAATTCGTCCTCTGTAAGTTTGGCGAGGTCCAGTTTCTGCCGTTCCTCTTCAGTGGCTCCGAGCATGCCTAACATTGTATCACGCATATCGCTGACCAGTCGCTCCTGGGGCGGTGGCTTTCGGCCTGCGGTTGTCAGGTGGGCTTCGTCCAGCCTCTGGTAAGCCTTCCTCAGCCTCTCCAGATCCTCCTCGTCCAAGGCCTTTGCAAGTGTGTACTTGAGCTGTACCTCGCCCATGTGTCCCATCCAGAACTTCGCGTACTGACCGGGGATTAGACGGTCGTCCTCAGCGCGCAGGAGGCGTTTGGCGAAGTATCGCCGGAGCGCGTATGGCCTCCAGTTGAAGCCTGCCTTCACGATTGCCTGTTTGATTATGCCGCTGATGTTCGTGGTGTGGATGTGTGTGCCCACGTTCAGTTGTATCGGTGTCAGGATGGGGCTGTCTGGTGTGAGTGTCTCGCCGGGAACCTTCACTCGCACAGTCTTCATTTTTCCTTCAACAATCTGCTTCGTGTCTTTCTCTTTTGTTTGCATTCGCCAGGTGAGGTAGGTCTTCAGGTAGTCGCAGCCCTCCTCGTTGAGGAGGCTTCGGTATTCGTAGCGGTCCTTGCTGATCGGTGCCCGGCAGATAACGAAGGTCGGGATGGCGTTGAACTGGACGGTACCGTTTGAGATAGTCATTTCCGGAAAGTCCCTGATCTTCAGACCGTCGATGCCGGTAAGGTCGCCGAGCGTTTCATCCCGGAAGCCCGAGAAAGCCATGAGGCTTACGGCAACTCTCTGCCTCATGTCCGCGGCGTCGAAGATTCTCCGGAGTTCGTCATTGGTTGGAGGCTTCTCGTCTGCGTAGAGTCCGGTTTCGCCTCTGGCAACTCCATACTCGACTTCGATCCGTTTATCGTTGTGTTTGAACCAACTTCTCGCTGTCTTGAACAGGTTGCTTATGTAGCTGCTCCGTTTTCCCTCATCCTCAAGCAGGCTGATCATGTCCTCGGTCCAGTCCCTGGCTTCGCGCTTGCTCTTCTTGGCTAGTTCCTGCGGGTTGGTGGCGAAGTGCTCGCAGAGCCAACCCAGCCTGCGGATATGCTCCCCCGCTGACACCGGGCTCCGACGCAGGAGCTTCCGGAACCACCGGTGAACATTCGGGTCGTCCAGAAGGTGCCTGTATTTCGATTTCTGCATAAAGGTGGGTTTGACGCGCAGGGGCGGCGCACGCGGCGGGAGCTTCGGAGCTTTCTCAACCGGCCGTTTCGCCTGATCCGCAGCCATTAGGCAGCCTCCCCACAGCCAGTAAGGCTTCTTCTGCGGGTTCCAGATGTTAAGCTTGCGAAGACCCACTGCGTATACGTGGTGGGGCCGAAGGGACCCACTGGGGCTGATTCCTTCGCCCCGGCCCCGTCATGATTGGTTCACCCGACAGTCGACTGCGCTTCGCATGTGAAAGTCAACATCGTTGGGCGCGGGAAAGACGTTGATGGAGAGCCAGTGTGCGTGGCGTGCGCCACATGAGGGCGCCGACGCCAACGTAAGACTAATTCTGAAGAATTCGTTCTTCCAGGGCAGCGGAGGAAACTATTAAGTGAACATTCCTTTCGCGCTCAGACTGCTGCAGGACTTGAAAGAGGAGCTGTCGAGGAGGTATGAGGGGTATGCCTCATCAGTGGGTGGATTGTTCAACATTAGCATCGTTCTTCCATCTTTTGTGACGGTGCCAACAGAATGGCCCACCACCAAGCCCGAGATGGAAGCTACCACGAGCAGAAGCAGAGTCAGCAATGGAACCAGATAGTTTTTGGGCCTCATAGTTGCCACGTTGAGGGCCTCGTCAGAAGAAAAGAGATCACTACTAGATATAGAGGAATGCAATTCAGGCAATACAAGTGCAAGAATCGGGCGCGAGGAGTTACTGCGTCGCTACCTTCCTGAACCCGGGACAGACTGATATACACCACGTGGAAGTGCGACGTTTCGATTGAAGAAGCTCTTCTCAGATTTGCACTCCTGAGGGCAGCTCCAGTCTTCTTCTTATGTGGTCGACCTCCGTTCCTTCCGTGTTTCTGACTCGTTGCTGCTGTTCCTCGTCTATGTACTCTGATACGTCGTTGAGAACGCTGGGGTTCAATGCTTCAAGTTCTACCTGAAACAGTTCCCCGTATTTTCCGTAGAAGGATTTGGCTCTGGGGTCGGCCGCAATCCTGTAGACTCTCTCGAGAGTTTGGATTGTGTCCGCGATTTGTGATACCTCGTTTCTCAACTCGCTCAATTGACGTACTTTGTTGTAGAGGCCCTCTTTGACTGACTCGCGTTCCTTTCTTGTGTCGATTACCTCAAGTAATTCTTCGTGCCATTTCTTGGTGTTTCCAATGAGCTCGGCGACTTCGTCTTTGACTTCTTGTCTGAGACGACTGTCAACTGTCCGGATGCGATAGTGACTGTCTGACGGCCAGCGCTAGCTCTTCTATGTCTTCCTCTGTGTGTGAATATGAGAATCCATGATGATAGATGTGTCTAGGCAGAAAGCGAATGCCTTTGTCCTGTAAACGCTTTTGAAGTCTCAGGAATTCCTCCCCCGTTCCGCTGTCTGAAGAGATCGCTTCTCTGTAGTTGGTGACCTCATGGTCGCTGAAGAAGAATGTGAATTCTCCCCCGAGTCCTTCAACTCTTATATTCGAATGTAGTTCGGTGGATATCTGCTCAACGCTCGTTCTGAGCTTGTCCGTTAGATGATTCAGATGTTTTGTCACTTTGCCATCTCTTAGTTCAGCCATGGTCGCTTTGCATGCTGCTACTGCCAGATGGTGCGCATGAAACGTGCCTCCGAATATGACGCCTCCGAATCCTCCAATGGAGCCTCGTTTCGTGTCAGGACCTGAGATTTCGAGTATCTCCTTCTTTCCCACTACTGCAGCGATTGGATAACCGTTCGCGATTGCTTTTGCGAATGTCGCGATGTCCGCTTCGATACCGTAATATTCCTGT
>Ga0187886_1000397_pt1 | contig 53466 bp, 53 predicted proteins | sample June2016WEW_20_1_FD_133001 | JGI IMG/M metagenome (GOLD analysis project Ga0187886, IMG submission 133001) | Peatland microbial communities from SPRUCE experiment site at the Marcell Experimental Forest, Minnesota, USA - June2016WEW_20_150 | ecosystem: Environmental > Terrestrial > Soil >... | reverse complement strand
GCGCGGCCAGGCGGTGGAGTGCTTCGTTTTGAAAGGAGTTCCTAAGGTGGCTCCCGAGGCGAACCTCCGCGACGAGACGGTCTCGCTCCTGCGCGAGCTGATCCGGATCGACACCTCCAACCCGCCCGGTAACGAGACCGCGGCCGCCAAGCTCTTGCGCGACTACCTCGAGGCCAACGGCGTCGACTGCCGTCTGGTGGCGTTCGACCCGATGCGAGCCAACCTGGTGGCGCGGCTGCCCGGCCGGGGTGAGGAGCCGAGTCTCGCTCTCCTCTCCCACACCGACACCGTCGGGGCCGATCCGTTCGAGTGGAGGGGCGATCCCTGGTCGGGAGACCTGACCGACGACGAGGTCTGGGGCCGCGGCGCGCTCGACATGAAGGGGCAGGTGGCCGCCGGCGCCGTTGCGATCGCCTCGCTCGCGCGCGAGGGCTTCGAGCCCGCCGGGGATCTTGTCTTCGTCGCGGCGGCCGACGAGGAGGTCGGCTACGAGGTGGGCATGCCCTGGCTCTGCCGCGAGCACCCCGAGCTGGTGCGGGCCGACTACGCGATCAACGAGGGCGGCGGTGAGCGAATCGTCGTCGGCGGGAAGCCGTTCTACGTCTGCGCCGTGGCCGAGAAGCTGACGGCGCCCGTGCGCCTACGGGTGCGCGGCCGCAGCGGGCACGCCTCGATGCCCGAGATCGCCGACAACGCGCTCGTCAAGGCGGCGCCGTTCGTCGAGCGCCTCGGTCGCCACCACCCCGAGCCCGAGCTGATCCCCGAAGTGGAAGCGTTCTTCCTCGCCGTCTGCGGGCAGATTCCGCTTCCGGAGGAGGCGCTTTCGCTCGCGCGTTCGCTGGGACCGGCGGTGGCCGAGACGATCGAGCCGCTGCTCGGCCCCACCCTCGCTCCGACGATGATCCGGGCCTCGGATCGCCGTAACGTGATCCCGGCCCTCTGCGAGGTGATCGTCGACTGCCGCCTCCAGCCCGGCCAGACAACCGCCGACGCCGAGCAAGCCGTGCGCGAGCAGATCGGCCCGGGCGACTACGAGATCCGCGCGCTGGAGAGTGCCGGCGGTACGCGCTCGCCGCTCGACACGCCACTCTGGCACGCGATCGAAGGGTTCATGAGCGACGAGGAGCCGGGCGCCGCGATCGCCCCGGTCTGCACCGCCGGCTTCACCGACAGCCACTGGCTGCGCGAGACCTTCGGCACGGTCGCCTACGGCTTCTTCCCCGTGCGGGCGATGGAGGCCGAGGTCGCCGCGCGCATGATCCACGGCCCGGACGAACGGGTCGCGGTCAGCGACCTGGAGCTGGGCGTGCGATTCCTCCGGCAGGTGGCGCAGGAGATCGGCGGGCTGGGCGAATAGCGGCGCCGTGACGGCGCTCGGGTTCTTACGGGCGGCTTGTAGCATCCCTTGCTTGCTCGAGGCCGCGTGATCACTTAAGTTCCCCGGCAGGCTCGGCCGCATGCAACGAGCCTCCGCGGACGTCGCCTCTGGCCTTTGGCCGAGCGAGTGACCTTCAGAACGAGGGAGGTAGAGACGCACCGGGGAGAGGGCTCGAGCTCGGCTTTGGTCTTCCCCTTGGGCGCATCCATCATGCCCTCTCTCGGCTCGAGGTCGATCCAGCACCTGTAGATCGGGAGGTTTGGGAGATGAAAGTTGTACTGGCAATGAGGGCAGTGCGGGTGTGCGCGAGGCGACGGCGCCTGGTATTGGTAGGCGTGGCGGCGATCGGGCTGACCGTGCTTTTACCGGCCGGTGCTTCGACGAGGCTCAGTTATAAAAAGCTCAACGACTTCACCGTGGGCAATTACCCGGACTCGGTCGCAGTCGGCGACTTCAACGGCGACGGTATAAAGGACCTGGCGGTCGCCGACTCCGGTTCGACCTTGAACAACGTCTCGGTGCTGCTTGGCACGGGCACGGGCTCGTTCGGAGCGGCAACCAACTTCACCGCGGGCAATTACCCGGACTCGGTCGCGATCGGCGACTTCAATGGCGATGGCAAGCAGGACCTGGCGACCACTAACAACAACGCGTCGGGCACGGTCTCGGTACTGCTCGGCACGGGCGCGGGCTCGTTCGTAAAGACAGGCACCGACTCTCCCGTGGGTTCGAACCCGTGGTCGGTCGCGGTCGGCGACTTCAATGGCGACGGCAGGCAGGACTTAGCGGTCGCGAACTTCAGCTCGGCCACCGTGTCGGTACTGCTCGGTAACGGCGACGGCACGTTCACGGTGCACAGCACCCCAAGTGCGGGCTTGAGCCCACACTCGGTCGCAGTCGGCGACTTCGACGGCAATGGCAAGCAGGACCTAGCGATCGCTAACGACATCTCGTCGGGCACCGTCTCGGTACTGCTCGGCGACGGCACCGGCACGTTCACGCCGAAAAGCGCCCCCGGCACGGGCGCGAGCCCGGTCTTGGTCACAGTCGGCGACTTCAATGGCGACGGTAAGCAGGACCTGGCGACCGCCAACACCTCGTCGGGCACCGTCTCGGTACTGCTCGGCAACGGCGACGGCACGTTCGTAACGAAAACCGACTTCACCGTGGGCTCGAACCCCTGGTCGGTCGCGGTCGGCGACTTCAATGGCGACGGTAAGCAGGACCTGGCGACCGCCAACACCTCGTCGGGCACCGTCTCGGTACTGCTAGGCGCGGGCTTGGGCTCGTTCGGAGCGAAAGCCGACTTCACCGTCGGCTCTACCCCGCAGTCGGTCGCGGTCGGCGACTTCAACGGCGACGGCAGGCAGGACCTGGCGACCGCCAACTACGGGGGCACCGTTTCGATACTGCTTAATGCAGCGAGCGCCGACCCGAGCTCGACCGCTCTCAGCTTCGGAAGTGCGGGCTCGCCCGTCCCCCAGGGCACGGTCAGCGCTCCGCAGACTGTGACCGTGGCCAACAACGGCAGCGCTCCGCTTGTCGTTCTGGGGTTCTCCGTCAGCGGCAGCAACCCGGACGACTTCTTCACCAGTACCGACACCTGCGGCGGGCAGATCGCCCCGGATTCGAGCTGTACGGTTCAGGTGCGCTTCGCTCCGCAGGCTCAGGGGTCGCGCTCGGCGACACTCACCGTGCTCAGTAACGCGCCGAGCTCTACGCCGGTATCGCTGGCAGGCACCGCCGGACCGCTTCCGCAGGGTCCCGCCGGTACGAACGGTACGAACGGTGCGACCGGTTCGCGAGGGCCGCAGGGTATTCCCGGCAAGATCCGGCTCGTGACCTGCAAGGTCGTCACGGTCAAGGTGAAGGGACGTATGGTCAAGCGCAAGAAGTGCACGACCAAGCTGGTCAGCGGTACGGTCAGCTTTACGACCGCCAGCGCAGCGCGCGCGTCGCTCACCCGAGGCGGCGTGCTCTACGCGACCGGCACCGTTACGAAGAAGGGTCTCGTGCTTCATGCCCTTCGCCGCGTGCAGGCCGGGCGCTATACGCTCACGCTTCGCTACCGGCAGGGTCACAAGCAAGTGACCATGCGCTCGCAAATCAAAATCGGTTGACCTAAAAAGGGCGGTCGAGCTTTCGGGCTCGGCCGCCCATACCGGCAAGCGGTCTGCAGTTGAGCCTAATTACGAGGCGGATCACCGAACACTTCGCCGCCGCGCCCGATCGCCGCGCGTGCGAGGATGAAGGCCGTGACGACGCTCGCTTTAGCCGTGCTCGGACGCGGTCTCGTCGATCCCGCCCAGCCGCTGCTACGCGCCGACGACGAGGCCCTCTTGCGCGGGCGGGCGGCCTTCGAGACGACGCGTGTCTACGGCGGCAAGCCCTTCCGGCTCGACGAGCACCTCGCCCGTCTCGTCGCCTCGGCTGCGCGGATCGATCTTCCCGTGCCCGACTGCGATGCCTTTCGGGATCTGGTCGCCGACGCGCTGGTGGGAATCGAGGACGCTTCTTTACGTCTGGTCTGGACACCGGGTCCGAGCGAGGGCGGAGCTCCCGTCGGCTTTGCGATCTTCGGAGCGATTCCCGAAGACCACGAGGAGTTACGAGCGCGCGGTATGAGTGTCGTCTCGCTCCTGATCGGCGTCCCCTACCGGCTGCGGGCCGAGGCGCCCTGGATTCTCGGCGGCGTCAAGTCCACCAGTTACGCGGTCAACATGGCGGCGACCGCCGAGGCGAAGAGGCGCGGCGCCGACGACGCGATCTTCCTGGCCGAGGACGAGATCGTGCTCGAAGGCCCGACCACGAACATCTGGTGGCGAAACGGACAGACGCTCTTCACGCCCTCGCTCGAGACGGGCATCCTGGCCGGGATCACGCGCGACTTCGTGATCGAGAATGCGGCGGCGCTCGGCTACGAGATCAGGGAGGGCGTCTACGAGCGAGCCGAGCTGGCCGCGGCCGAGGAGGCCTTCACCTCCTCGTCGGTCAGGGAGCTGATGCCGGTCGTCTCGCTCGACGGCGCGCCGGTCGGCGACGGGCGCCCGGGCCCTGCGGCGGCGGCTCTGCAGGGCGCGCTCAGGCGCGCGGCCGGAAGTCGCTAATTCGGCACGAAACCGGCACTTATCGGAGCGCCTTTCGGCTTGACGCGACGGTACTTTGTGACGACCCCGCGGGCGGGTTTGATTGAGCGCCAAGCGAAACGAAGCACTCCACCGCCTGGCCGCGCTCGGCAAGCGCGATGCGTTGTCCTCGGCCTCGCCCGTAGCTTCCAGCTACGAACGAGGCACTGCGTCCTAGCCTCGCACTCACCGATCACACCCAGTCGGCGGGTCTTCATTCCGCTTGGTGCTCTTCGGTGGCGGGCTGCGATATGTGGTGTCCAGAAGAAGAGGTCGTTCCGAAGTCGGCTCAGATTCGGTACACGGAGGTGCGTTTCTCAGCCCGAAAGGACGGTACTTTTCAACGACCCCGCGGGTGGGTGGCTTGGTGGCGGGCGTAGAGAGAAGTGCCCTCACAGGCAGCCGAGCTTCCCCAGACCGCGACGCTCAGCTACAACCTCTCTATGGAGAAAGTCCGTCTCGGTGGCATGGCGCTGGAGAACGGCGTACTCGTCCAGGGGCCGACGGCCTGGGCCTGCGCGGTGCGCCTTCCCAGCGGGGAGTTGCGGGTGGTCGCGCGGAAGAAGCGTTTCCAGGCCTCGCGGGTGCGTTCGCCCCTACTTCGCGGCCCCGCCCGGCTGGCCGAGGCGTTCTCGGTTTTACCGGGTATTCGCCGGGCGCTGCCCGAGGCGCGGCTCCCCTTCCAGCGCCCGCGGGTGCGAGCGGCGTTCCTCGTCAGCTCGCTCGCCGTGCGGCTTCTTCGCAGCTCGCCCCGTGCCGGATCGCTCGGTAACGAGCTCTCGAGCGTGGCGCTGGCGATCGTGCCGGCGGCCGTCTCTCTGCGCGGGTCGGAGCTGACCGCCTATCACGGCGCCGAGCACGCCACCATCGGCTCGTACGAGCACGGTGAGCCGCGCGGGCGCGTGCACGAGCGCTGCGGCTCGAATCTGATCGCTCCCCTGCTCGCCGGCTCGATCGTGGTCAACGTGCTGGCGTCACGCCTTCCCTGGCGCTACCGGAGCGCGGCCCGGCTGGGAGGCCAGGTCGCCGCCGTCGCCGTCTCGAGCGAGCTTCTGGCCTGGGCGCTGGCCCATCCCGACGAGCCCCTCTCGCACGCGATCCGCCGGCCCGGGCTCGAGCTCCAGCTCCACCTGGCGACCGCCGAGCCCAGCCCGGAGCAGCTCGAGGTGGCGCGCGCCGCGCTCGACGCCTGCCTCGCCCTCGAGCAAGAGCAGGGCTGACGGCCTTCCAACCCGGTAGCATCAAGCACGTGCAGGCGAAGAGCACCCACCACATCGCGGTCGCGGTGAACAGCGTGGACGAGGCGCTCGCCACCTACCAGCAGCTCTTCGGTGCCGAGCTCGAGCACCGCGAGACCGTTCCCGAGCAGGGTGTCGACGCCGCCACGGTGATGCTCGGCGGCAACCGGATCGAGCTGCTCGGCTCGACCGGGCCGGATACGCCGGTGGGCAAGTTCCTCGCCAAGCGCGGGGAGGGTATTCATCACATCGCCTTCGAGGTCGACGACCTCCGCGCCTCGCTCGCCGAGCTCGAGGCCAAGGGCGCGCAGCTGATCGACACCGAGCCGAGGCTCGGCCTGCACGGGCTCGAGGTCGCCTTCATCCATCCGGAAACCTCCTACGGAGTTCTCTACGAGCTGGTGGCAAATGCCCCATAAAGACAAGGTTCGTGTCGAGGTCGGCTTCGACGGCGGCCAGATCATGAACAGCCTGGTCGCGAGCGATTCGGCGAAGGCGCTGGAAGAAGCCCTCGGCAATCCGGACATCGGCACGGTGACGCTGGATAGCTCCGAGGGCCCGCTGATCGTGGTGCTCGCGCACGTGGCCTACGTCAAGCGACACACGCGCGGAGGTCAGATCGGCTTCCTCACTCCGTAGCCAGTCCGCGGGAGCCGAGGCGCAGAGCGCCTTCGTCGGCGCGGTACTGGTTCGGCACGAGGCTGGCACATTCGTAGCGCTTTTCCTCGCTACCGTTTCACGACCCCGCGGGTGGGTGGATTAGGTGGGGGGCGGCGGAACGTGGTGCCGGCAAGCGAGGCAACTATCGTTGACGCGGTGACTCCCCGTGCGGTGATCTTCGATCTCTGGGGCACCCTCGTCCCCTTCGACTTCGAGCGCGGACAGCACATGTTTGCGTTATTCGCAAAGGCGCTCGGGGTGCCAGCCGAGGAGTTCGAGCGTGAGTGGCGCCGTGACTATCACCAGCGCCTCGTATCCGATCTGCGGGCGAGCTTCGAGAACGTCTGCGGCGTGCTGGGAGTGTCTCGAGCAGGCGCCGTCGATGAATGTCTCGAGCTACGCGTCGAGGGGCATCGCGAGATGTTCGTCCCGCGCGAGGACGCCGTGGTCACGCTCCGGGAGCTGCGTACCCGCGGCTACTCGACCGGTCTCGTCACGAACTGCAGCTCCGAGATCCCGAAGCTTCTGGGCGAATCGCCGCTCGCGGGCCTCTTCGATGTCGAGGTCTTCTCGTGCAGCGCCGGCTTGCGAAAGCCCGATCGCGCCATCTACGAGCTGGCGGCGACGCGGCTGAGCGTCGATCCGCAGCTTTGCCTCTACGTCGGCGATGGCGACGATCACGAGCTCGACGGCGCTTCCAACTTCGGCATGAAAGCGGTGCTGCTTCGGCCCGGTGATACGCGGCCACCTGAGAACTGGAAGGGACCGGAGATCACACGACTCGCCCAAGTGCTCACGCTCGTCCCCTGAGAGTCGGATCCACTCCCGCATCGCGCGCACAAGCCCGGCGGTGGAGTGCTTAAGTTGAAATGGGCTCTAAGCTACCGGCATGGCTCTAGAGGTCGGCATCGTCGGATTGCCCGGGGCGGGTAAGACGACCATCTTCAATGCTCTGACGCATGCCGGTGCTCAAGTGGGCGCCTACGCCGGCCCTTCCGGCAAGGAGCACGTCGGCATGGCCGAGATCGCCGACGAGCGCCTTCAGCAGCTGGCCGAGACAGTCAAGGCCAAGAAGGTGACGAAGGCCGCGATCAGGGTCGTGGACGTGCCTGGAATCGGGCCGGCGCTCCTTGGCAACCTGCGCCAGGTGGACGCGATCCTCGCCGTGCTGGACGGCTTCTCGCCCGAGGCCGATCCCGCCCGCGACCTGGAGACGCTCGAGCTCGAGCTGCTGGTTGCCGACCGCGATCACGTCGAGCGCCGGCTCGAGCGCGTGCAGAAGCAGGCCAAGTCGGGCGATGCGGCACTCAAGAAGGAGGCGGCGGCGCTGGAGCGCCTGCTCGCCCACCTCGACGCGGGCAAGACCCTGCGCGACTGGCCCGAGGAGCTTCCGCCCGAGCTCGATCCGCTCACGACCAAGCTGCTGATCCCGCTCGAGAACGGACCGAACGGAATCGACGGGCAGCTCGAGCTGGAGCTGGCCGAGCTCTCCGAGGAGGAGGCCGAGGAGTTCCGCGAGGGCAAGCCCTCAGCGTTGAACGAGGTCGTGCGGCGGCTGTTCGAGGCGCTCGATCTGATCAGCTTCTTCACGGCCAGCGACAAAGAGACTCGGGCCTGGACGCTCAGGCGCGGCCAGAACGCGCTCGAGGCGGCGGCGACCGTTCATTCCGACCTCGCCCGCGGCTTCATCCGCTGCGAGGTGATCCGCTGGGACGACCTCGTCGCCTCGGGCTCCCACTCGGAGGCCTCGCGGAAGGGGCTCCAGCGCCTCGAGGGGAAGGAGTACGTCGTAGCCGACGGCGACGTGCTCAACATCCGCTTCAACGTCTAGTCGCGGACAGGTCCGAAGCGGCTCATATTTCGGTCTGAGCAGTTAATACGCGGCGTCACGCTGTCCTGTTTGGACATGTCTCGGCGCCGGGCGCTTGCCGTTGGCGCGATCGAACCTCGGCGCGCGGCCGGCTGACGGCACCGCGGAGCTGTTACATTCAGTTCTGTCGATGAACGAGCATCTCAGCAAGGTTTGCTGCCGGCCGGGAGCGGCGCCGCAGGAGGTGGACGACTTCCTCGAGCACGCGCAGCGCTTCAAGGCGCTCTCGGAGCCGGCGCGGGTGGCGATCGTCAACCGTCTCGCCTCGTGCGGCGAGGCCTGCGTCTGTGAGCTGGTGAACGTGCTCGAGCTGGCGCAGCCGACGGTCTCCCATCACCTGCGCGTTCTGCGCGAGGCCGGGCTGATCGAGCACGAGCGGCGCGGCACCTGGATGTACTACCACCTCGTCCCCGCGGCGATCGACGATCTGCGCTCGACACTGGCCCCGTAGAGCTCTTGGCGTTCTAGCCGGCCGAGATCAACGCGATGCCCGCGAGCGCGGCCACGATCCCCACCTTCTGGTGGCGGGACACGTGCTCGCGTAAGAGCGCCTGCGCCAGAAGAACGGTTGTCAGCGGATAGAGCGAGCCGAGCACGCTGACCAGGCTGAGCAGGCCGTGGTCGGTTGCGAGTGCATACAGAGCGTTGGCACCGCTGTCGAGCACGCCCACGAGCACGAGCCAGTGCAGGTTGCGGGGCGGGACCCGCAGCGGCTGGCGCAGAAGCAGGAGTGCGAGCAGCACCAGTGGAGCGGTCGTCAGGCGAAGCACGAACGTGGTCGCGAGCGCCTGGTGGTGCTCGCTCGCCTTGGCCACGAAGAGGAAGAAGACGCCGAAACCGAACGCGGCCGCCAATGCCAGCGGCACTCCAGTGGCGAGGCCGGGGCTTCCGCCGGGCTCGCTCTCGGCCGAGGCGAGAATCACTCCGATCAGCGCCAGCGCGATTCCGACCAGCGCGATGATCCCCGGCTTCTCGCCCCGCGCCAGCCCGACCGCGACCGGAAGCACGACCCCGGTCGCCGAGACCGGCGCAACGATGCTGATCCTGCCGATGGCCATGCCTCGATAGAAGGCGGCGACCGCGATCACGCCCGCCGTTCCGCCGAGCGCCGCGTAGACGGCGGTTCTCGTATCGGGGAAGGAGCCGGTCGCGCCCGCGATCGCCGCCATCAAGACGAGACCGGACAGTTGCGATACGGCGATCACCGTCAGCAGCGGCACGACGCGGCTCTTGACGCCGCCGAGGTAGTCGGCGACGCCCCAGGAAACGCTCGCCCCGAGCGCGAGTACGAGTCCGAGCATGGGGCTCCGCTACCTACGTGTCCTCGACCGGTCGCAGCTGGGCGACCGTATCGAGCTGGTTGGCGTGGTAGAGGGCCGCCGCCTCGGCGGTGCGGGCCGAGCGCCCGTCGTGGTGCACGGCGACAGCATGGAGCAGCTCGGCGCGGAGCTCCGGGGCGAGCGACGTGGCGCGCTGCTCGATCAGGCGCAGACCGAGCTGGACGTGCCCGAGCAGGCGCCCTTCCGGGGTCGGGGCGAACATCGGCGCCGGCCCGAGCTCGAGCGTGCGGCCGAGGTCGTGCACGAGCGCGGCGGCCAGGATCAGGTCGGAGCGCAGGCGCGGGTGGAGCTGGCAGAGATCGCGGCAGATGGTGGCGACGCCGACGGTGTGCTCGAGCAGGCCGCCCGAGTAGCTGTGGTGCCCCTCGCGGGTGGCCGGAAGAGCGCGCAGGCGTTGCCGCTCGCTCGCCTCGAGTAGCGACTCGACGCTTTCGCGCAACGCCTCGTGACCGATCTCGGCGACCAAGAAGTCGAGGAAGCCCTCGAGCTCTTCTGGGTCGCGGCGACCGGCCGGAGTCAGTTTCGCGGGGTCGGCCTCGGGCGCCGGTTCGAGCGTGCGCACCTGAATCTGCAGCTTGTCGCGGAAGCTCTCGACTCTCCCCAGCACGCGCACCGCCTCGCCCGCGGCGAAGCGGCCGTCGAGAAGCTCCACGTCGTTCCAGACGCGGGCCTCGACGCGGCCGCTCTCGTCCGTCAGCTCGAGCGCGAGATAGGCGGCGCCGGCGCGCGTCCGCAGGCGCTCCTTGCGGGCAACGGCGTAGACGCCTTCAACGGCGCTGTCCGCCACGAGCTCGGCGAGGAGGGTCATGCGCTCAGAGCTCGTTTCAAATGAAGACCGTCGACTCGGCGTATGACGGCACCAAGTTCCGCAGCCCTCCCCCGAGCCACCCACCCGCGGGGTCGTGAAACGGTAGCGAGAAAGGGCGCACGAGTTGTGCCGTTTTCGTGCCGAATTAGCATCGCTTCCTTGAGTGCGGCCGGTCGCAACAACCAGTATTTTCACGGTTCAGTAAAACCGTATTTTCCGCGGAGACCACTAGTCGAGTCTAGTCACTGGGCCGTTGCTAGGCTCAACGTCGTGGCCGAGATCCGCCCCTTCCAGGCTCTGACCTTCGACACCGGCGTTGCCGGAGCGCTTGCGCAGCTAGTTGCGCCTCCCTACGACGTGATCGGGCCCGAGGAGCGCCTCGCCTACCGGGCGCGCAATCCCCACAACATCGTCAACCTCACACTGCCCGAGGACGAGAGCGAATCCGGCCCGCTTCTTACCGCCTGGTGCGAGCAGGGCGTCATGCGCCGCGATCCCGAACCGGCCCTGTGGTGGCTGGAGCAGTCCTACGTCGGCCCGGACGGCCGCGCACGCACGCGAGAAGGATTCCTTGCTTCGATCAGGCTCGAGCCCTACGAGAAGAAGGTGGTGCTGCCGCACGAGCGCACCCACGCCGGGCCGAAGGAGGGCCGCCTGCGCCTGCTGAACGCGACCCGCACCCAGCTCGAGCCGATCTTCCTCCTCTACGACGACCCCGAGCGCTGCGAGCAGGCTTTGCGTGAGCAGACCGCCGGGCGCGAGCCCGATCTCGACGCCGAGGAGCTCGGTGTTCGCAGCCGCCTCTGGCGCGTGGACGATCAGGCCGCGCTGGCTCGGGTGCAGGAAGCGCTCGCCGACAAGCAGCTCCTGATCGCCGACGGTCATCATCGCTACGAGACGGCGCTCGCCTTCCATGAGCAGGACGGAACCGACGCGACCGCCTTCACCTTCGCCGCGCTCGTGAACACCCACGGTGAGGGGCTAGCGATCTTCCCGACTCATCGCGTCTTCGCCACGGCGCCCGCGCTCGGGTCGCTCACCGCGGGCGAGCCGAAGGCAGATGTGCAGGCGGCCGTCAGCGAGCTCGACGGGATGTCTTACGAGACGCCGGCAGTGCTCGTCTACGAAGGCGGCGGCGCCCGGCTGGTCGCTTCCCCCGAGCCGATTCTCGACGTCGAGCTGGTCGACCGGCTCGGCCACGAGGGAATCTCCTACACACCGGATTGGAGGGAAGCGGTCGAGGCGGTCGACTCCGGCGCGGCTAAGCTGGCTGTACTGATGCGCCCGCCCCGGATCGATCAGGTCTTCGCGGTCGCCCGCGAAGGCCGGGTGATGCCGCAGAAGAGCACCTACTTCTATCCCAAGCTCCTCTCGGGGCTCGTCCTCTACGCCCTCTGATGCCCTGGCTCGAGATCTGCCGCGAGATCGTGGCGGACATCTACGGCGAGCTCGAGCGGCTGCCCACACGCCACGAGCGCGAGACCGTGCTCGGGAAGGGGCGTGGCGGCGACGAGACGACTCAGATCGACGCCGCGGCCGAGCAGGCTGCGGTGCGCCGGCTCGAGCAGCTAGACGGCATCGGCTTCACGCTCGTCTCGGAGGAGCTGGGCGAGAGGGTCTTCGGCGGTGGCGGGCCGACCCGGATCGTGATCGACCCGATCGACGGCTCGATCAACGCCAAGCGCGGCATCCCCTTCTTCTCCTTCTCGCTCGCGGTCGCCGAGGGCGACACGATGGCCGACGTCTTCTTCGGCTACGTGGTCGACTTCGGTAGCGGCGAGGAATGGACGGCCCGGCGTGGCGAGGGCGCCTGGCTGAACGGCGAGCCGATCGGCGCCGTCAGGCCCAAGGACGAGATCGAGCTGCTGGCCTTCGAGGCGACCGAGACGGCTCGCATCGCCGAGCGCGCGCCGAGCATGGTCGGACTGGCGAAGCGCCTGCGCATCATGGGCTCGCTCGCGCTTTCGCTCTGCCATCTCGCCGACGGGCGCCTGGACGCCGTCTGCTCGCTCAAGCCGGCGCGCTCGGTCGATGTGGCGGCCGGGCAGCTGCTGGTGCGAGAGGTCGGGCTGGCGGTGGAGTTCGTCGATCGGGACGTAGAGGGCGCGAGCTCATTTCTCGCCTCGGCGCTCGATCTCGAGTCGCGCTCGCGGATCGCGGCGGCCGGCACGCAGGAGCTGTGCCGGGCGCTGAGCGAGCGCCTCCGCAGCTGAAGCCGAGCACCGCGACCGCTCGAGCCGGCGCACCGCGATCGGCGACCGGTCAGGCAGGGACAGGCGTGGCGAAGGGCGAACCAGGTCTCGTCGAGCTTGGCAACGCCGAGCTCGCTCTAGAATGGCGACCCCAATGCGCATAGACGAGATCATCGAGCGGAGCGAGGAGCCCGTCTTCTCGTTCGAGTTCTTCCCGCCCAGGAGCGAGGAGGGCGAGCGCAACCTGCGCGAGGCGATCGAGAAGCTGGCCCCGCTCGAGCCCTCGTTCGTCTCGATCACCTACGGAGCCGGCGGCTCGACCCGCGAGCTGACGGTCGAGCTGACGCGCTGGATGAAGCACGAGCTGGGGCTGGAGGCGATGTCGCATCTCACCGGCTACGGGGCGACGCTGGACGAGCTCCGCGCCGTGCTCGACCGGATCGCGGCGGCCGGGATCGAGAACGTGCTCGCGCTCCGCGGCGATCCTCCCCGCGACCGGCCCGACTGGCGCGCGGAAGACGAGTCGATCCGCTTCGCCAGCGAGCTGATCGAATTGATCGCCGGCGAGTACTCGTTCTGCATCGGGGCCGCCTGCTATCCCGAGGTGCACGTCGAGGCGGCCGACCTCGCCAGCGAGATTCGCGCGCTCGAGTCCAAGGCCGGGGCCGGCGCCAGCTTCTTCATCACCCAGCTCTTCTTCGACAACGACGTCTACTTCAAGTTCGTCCAGGCGGCGCGGGCAGCCGGGATAGAGCAACCGATCATCCCGGGCCTGATGCCGATCACGAGTGCCGATCAGATCGCGCGCATGACCGCGCTCTCCGGCGCCGCCATTCCCACCGAGCTGATGAACCAGCTCGAGCTGCGCGCCCGCGATCCCGGCACCGTGCTCGAGCTAGGGGTCGCTCACGCCTCGCTCCAGGCCTCGGACCTGCTCGCCCGCGGCGCCCCGGGTATCCATTTCTACACGCTCAACCGCTCGCCCTCGACGCGCGCCATCCTCTCGGCGCTGAAGGTAAGCAGACCGTGGGAGAAGCGAACGCCGGGTAGGTAACGAGTCGCGAGGAGCCGTAAACGCTACCTCGCCGGCGCCTCTTCCGCTTGCTCGAATAAGCCGCCGTTACGTTCGTTTCACCGCTACGAGGATGTCCTGAAAGCCGGTCCCACTCTCGTGGCCGGACCAGGAGCCGCGATAGGACGACCGTAGAGTCAGCCCCGCGGAGGCGAGCATCCTGTCGATGCCCTCGCGAGTGTAGGCAACGGCTGCCTCTGGAGCAGCCGCGCTGATCGACCGGTAGCCGTCCCCCTCGATCCGGAAATCGAGCTGGGCGCCGTCGCCTGCCGGCTGCTCCTGATCGAGCAGGAAGAACGTCGCAAAGCAGGTCCCGCCCTTGCGCAGTACTCGGCCGACCTCGTTCAGATAGTTGCCCGCGTCCGCAGGAAGAAGATGCGTGAAAACGGAGGTCAGGAACGCGAAATCGAAACTGGCGTCGTCGTACGGAAAGCGGTAGTCGGATGCGCTGTGCCGACCGTTCGGGTTGTACAGCTCGTTCTTGATGTCGGCCAGCTGAAAACGAAAACTCGGATACCGCGGCGTGATCTGCTTCTGGCACCAGCGGATCCCGGGCCGGTAGACATCGAAACCCTCGTAGCGGCCGCTGAGGTAGCCGAGCAGTGGCACGGCCATACGACCGATACCGCTGCCGACGTCAAGCACGTCGTCTTCCGGCTTCAATCCACCGAGTTCGACGAAGAAGCGCTTGAAATCCTCGCCCATTTGCCGGAAGTCGCCCGCGCCGACGAACACGGTGAGCCGGCGCGGCGGAACAAGCGGATCATGGCGTCCGCGCACGGCGTTCCATGCATCGGTCAGCGTCGCGACGACCAGACTGCCGCGGCGCGACCGCGTGAGACGCTCCAGCATGGCCTCACATCCTATTCGGGATGCTACGGATGCACGTGTGACTACGCTTAGCCCATGGCTCTCTCCCGCGCACAGATAGAGATGGCGCTTCGCAACGTCGTCGACCCGGAGCTGGGCAAGCCGGTAACTATGCTCGGGATGGTGCGCCGGATCGAGATCGACGGCGGGACGGTGCGGATCACGCTGGCGCTGACGATCGCGGGCTGCCCGCTCAAGGACAACTTCAAGGAGCAGGTCGCACGGCACGTCGGCGAGCTGCCCGGGGTCGAGTCGGTCGAACTCAGCTTCGAGGAGATGACCCCTGAGCAGAAGCAGGCGCTGAAAAAGCGCCTGGGGATTCCCGACAAGAAGGGGATCTCGCTCTCCGAGCGCACGCGCGTGCTCGCCGTCACCTCCGGCAAGGGCGGGGTCGGCAAGTCCTCGATCAGCGTCAACCTGGCGTTCGCGCTGAGCGCCCTCGGCGAGCAAGTGGGTGTGCTCGACGCCGACATCTACGGGCACTCGGTGCCGCAGCTCCTCGGCGTCACGCAGCGCCCGGTGGCGGTGGACGAGATGATCGTGCCCCCGCTCGGTCACGGGCTCAAGCTGATGTCGATCGGCTTTTTCCTGGACGAGAACAAGCCGGTGATCTGGCGCGGGCCGATGCTGCACCGCGCGCTCGAGCAGTTCCTCTCCGAGGTGCACTGGGGCGAGATCGACACGCTGATCGTGGACATGCCGCCCGGTACCGGCGACGTTGCCCTTTCCCTCGCGCAGCTGCTTCCGAGCGCCGAGGCGATCGTCGTCACGACCCCGCAGCCGCTCGCCCAGGAGGTGGCCGCCCGCGCCGCCCTGATGGCGAACGAGACCGGCATGCGCCTACTCGGCGTGGTCGAGAACATGTCCTACCTGGTCGGGAGCGGCCAGGAGGTGTTCGGCTCGGGCGGCGGCGAGCGTTTGGCCGCCGAGCTCGGCGTGCCGCTACTCGGGCGGGTGCCGCTCGATCCGGTTCTACGCGAGTGCGGCGAACGCGGCGAGCCGGTCAACCTCGGCGCCCCGGATAGCGAGGCGGCCGCCGCTATTGCGTCGATCGCCGAGGCGGTTGCGGGCTCCCGGGTCTAGCGAGCACCCTCGGGGTCAGATCTTGCATTCGGGCATCATCGCCCGCCCTCGAGTCGACGAAGTCTCCGGCTAACGGTCGAGTAGTGACAGCCGAGATGATCTGCAAGTTCACCGATCCGGTAGCCATGCTCTCTGTAGGCGATGAGCATCGCCTGCTCGCCATGCGAATCGAAGAGTTCGGCGAGCGAGGGCGGCGCCGGATCTCGCTGAGGGAAAGGGATTTCTCGGTCTAGCCTGTCGCCGTTGCCGAGCCCGATCGCTTTCTGAGCAAAGTGTTCGCTACCGAGGTAGATCTGCCCGCGGAGCGAGGCCCAAGGATCTTCGACGATCGGTTCGAAGCAGGCGTGTTTGTAGTGCCGGCGCGCCGTGTCAGGCCTTGAGGCGAAGACTCTTAGCAACTCATCGGCGGCGAGGAAGGCTGGAGGCTTCTCGAGGCCCGCGGTCGCTCGGTAGCTCGACCAGCGATAGTCCTCCGGAAGCTTGCAGATTCCAGCCCGTACAGGATTCAGGACGACGTAGCGGGCGACCTCGACGAGATGAGCATCTCGCTCGATGAGGATCGAGTGAAAACGTCCACCGAATAGATGGCCGCTCCGTACGTGGCGCCGGTTGAAGCGCCGCGCATAGATGCCGTTCAGTTGCTGCATGCCGCGAACGAGCTCGGGGCGTGGCGTTTCCAACAGCAGGTGATAGTGGTTGGGCATGAGGCAGTAGGCGTATACACGCCAACCGAAGCGCCGAACGATCACCGAGAGTAGATCTAGAAAACGTCTCCGATCGAGACGGTCGAGGAAGATTTCTTTGCGCTCGTTTCCCCTGGAAGTGACGTGATAGAGCGCTCCCGGGTACTCGATTCGGAGTGGTCGTGACATGAGGTCGAGCCTAAGGTTCTGGGCGCTCTTGCTCAAGATGGCCGAATCGGACTCGTCTGTAGGAGCCGGATGACCGAATGCAAGATCTGACCCGCGCCCTGGCTTGGGTGGCGGAATGCAAGATCTGACCCCTGGGGGAAAGGGGGCGATCGCAGGACTAGCATCGCGCCGGGCGAAGGACATAGGTTGTGGTCGCTCGTACCTTCGCACTCTGTCTGGTGATCGCCGCCTCGCTGGTGGACAACTCCGGTGCCAGCTCGGCGGCCTTCTACTTCTTGCTTGCGGCCGTGCCGGCGATCGGAATAGGAGGGCTGATGGCCCTTGGAGAGCTCGCCGACGCACGAACGCTAATGGCGAAAGCGTTCGGTGCGACGCAGGCGTTTTTCTCCTTCGCTGCTCTGGCGCTGGCGATGATTGCGGTCGGCTCCAGCTCGGGAGCTCTGTTCGATGTCGTGGCGCCGGGGATCGGCCTCCCCGCGCTCGCGGTTTGCCTGGGGCTGCTTACTCTCCAGGCTGCTCTAGCCCCAACGGGCAGTCTCCTCCGAAGTACTCCCGAGCTCTACGCGCGCGCCGGCGAGGACTTCGCCACCGCCGAGCACATCGGACTCTAGGTTCTCCGGCGAGGCGGAGTAAGGAGTAGTCGACTGGACGGATGAGGGCACCATGTTCCGTCGCCCAGCAAGGCTTCCCGCGTCACGAATCTCCACGAGATGAGCCGGGCGATCGTTCCAACCCGAACGGCCCCAGGGGAAAGTCGGTCAGCGGCGTGAGACGAACGCATGCCCCCTGTCCCAGTCTGGGATTACGAACGCTTCCGCGTCTCGGAGTCAGTAGATCGTCCCGAGGGTCTCCTTACCTTGGGTCAAGTTCGCGGTATGGTTTTTCGTACCGAGGGCGCCAACAAAAAGCCGAGCACCTCGAGGCTTCAACGGCCGATATGCCTCGCCGCACAATGAGGAGCTGGTCAGATCACCGACTCGGATACAGTTTCGAAGAGCTTGGCACCTGTTGACTTGAGCAGTTGGTGTCATCGCTACACCCTCTGCATTACGCTCCGGTGCAATCTTGCGTGCAGCTATTGCTACGTCAGCAAGAACCCTGCGACGATGTCGCTATCGACCGCTCGTCAGGCACTCGACTTCATTTTTAGACACGCGCCTCCCCGAAGCGAAATCGCGATCGGGTTCTTTGGCGGCGAGCCCCTCTTAGAGTTCCGTCTTCTGCGAGAGATAACTGATCTTATCGAAGCGCATCCGTCCTTCGATCCGCTACGTGTGCGGTTTTCGCTCACGACCAACGGCACGGTGTTTTCGGACGCCATTGCGAGCTTTTTAAAAGCCCATGCTTTTGAGGTATGCGTTAGCTGCGACGGACCACCCGAGGTTCAAAATCACCTCCGCCGTACTCGAACCGGGAAAGACACGGCGCGCAGGGTCGAGCAAACGCTCATAGCCGCTCAGCAGGTTTTGTCGTCGGTCTTGGTCAACGCCGTTTATCACCCTCTGACGTTCCGGCGCCTTCCCGAGACCGTGGACTACCTTTCGGGGCTCGGCTTGCGACAAATCAATCTCGATCCTGATTTCTCAGCGCGATGGACACGTGAGGACGCCGATAGCCTGCCAGCGGTCTACAAAGCTATCGCTGACTTGTATATCGCGTGGTATCTCAACCAGGATCCTCATTACGTGAGCGTGATAGACAACAAGATCGCCGTCTTGATTCGCGGCGGCTTCAGTTTGTTGGAGCGATGCCATATGGGGAGAGCGGAACTGGCCATCACACCCGACGGAGGCCTGTATCCGTGCGAACGTCTGATTGGCTCGGGAGCGAACGGTGAACACCGTATTGGCTCTATAGAGCACGGTCTCGATCTCGAGCGGCTCACCAGGCACTGTGTCTCGGGAGGTCGGCTCAACCGAGAGTGTGAGTCCTGCGATATCAAGGACTACTGCGTGAATTGGTGCGGATGCGCGAACGCTTCAGTGAGCGGTTTCTATAACCGAGCAGGACCGTTTCTGTGCGCGTCCGAGCGCGCTGCGATGCGTACCGCGTTAGACGTTTTCGAAGCGCTTGAACATCGCAAAAGTACCGTTTTTACGCATCACTTAGCCGGAGTTCCGATTTGGAACAGCCAGGTTACATTATTAAAAGGAAGGAAGGTAGAGCATTGTGCCTACGCCAAGCGCATTATTTAAGAAGTGGTACCCCGGCCCGTACCCAGTGTTATGGGCAGAGAAAGATATTGCGGCGTTATCACGTGATATAATCAATCAAAGTAGTCTAAAAGCCACGGCCGTAACCGACTGTAGTAAGATCGGCGCTCATCTGCATTACGGCGGCAAAGTTTATCCTTTGACGGACCAACAATGGGCGCGCTTTTCGACGGCGATTATTAAGAAAAGCACAGCTAAACTCGCGAAGGTGAAAACGATTGGTTTTGAAGACGGTATAGCATTAGGCGAGATAATCTCCAGGTTGTAACCGTACTGATCTCTCGAGTGAGGTCACCTCACACGAGCAAGTCGCGCGATCTGTGTGACTTTGCGCAGCGTGCGTCGTCTACTTCCGCTCGATTTTCACGAGCCGCTGCTGCTCGACGGTGCCCGGCTCTTCTTAAAGGGGAAGCTGCCCGGCCGCATGCTTGGCCAGGTCGATCAGCGGCTGGGTGGCAAAGAACGACCCGACCGTAATGATGGTCGCCAGCAGCACGGCGGTTCCGAGCAGGCGCTCGGGCGGAGGGGGCGAGCCCCGATCCGTGCCCGGGCGCATGTAGATCGAGCGCACGACCGCCAGGTAGTAGCCGAGGCTGACCACCGTCGCCACGGCGGCGACGATCAAGAGCCAGGTCCAGCCCGCCTGCTGGGCGGCTGCGAAGACGTAGACCTTACCGACGAACCCGCCCGTGAGCGGGAAGCCCGCGAAGGAGAGCATGAAGATCCAGAGCGCGATCCCGTAGAGCGGTCGCTCCCAGCCGAAGCCGGCCAGGTTGTCGAGCGTGGTCGCCTCGCCCAGCTCACGCTCGCGCGCCGCCAGCACTGCGAAGGCTCCGATCGAGGCCGCGCCGTAAGGGATCAGGTAGTAGAGGAGCGCCCGGCCGCCGAGAGGGCTGGCCGCCGTCACCGCCAGCAGCAGGTAGCCGGCGTGCGAGATCGAGGAGTAGGCGAGCATCCGCTTCAGATCGCGCTGTACCAGCGCGGCCAGGTTGCCGAGCACGAGCGAGGCGACCGCCGACGCGGCCGCCGCCGTCGTCCAGAGGTGCTCCTGGCTGGGGAAGGAGACGGTGAGCACCCGCAGCGCCACCAGCAGCGAGGCGGCCTTGGTCGCCCCGGCCATGAAGCCCGACACGGGCGTCGAGGCGCCCTGGTAGACGTCGGGCGTCCAGGCGTGGAAGGGCGCCGCCGACGCCTTGAAGCCGAACCCGACCAGGATCAGCGCCAGCCCGGTGACCAGGAGCAGGTTTCCGCTCGCGGCCTTGCCGGCGATCTGAGCGAGGTTGAGCGTGCCGGTGGCGCCGTAGACGAAGGCCGAGCCGAAGACGAGAATCGCCGAGCTGAATCCGCCCACGATCAGGTACTTGAAGCCCGCCTCGACCGCCTCCGGCCGCTCGCGCTCGAGCGCGCAGAGGACGTAGAGCGAGATCGAGAACCACTCCAGGCCGAGGAAGAGAGTGAGCAGGTTCGCCGCCTGGGCGAAGAGGATCATGCCCCCGCCGGCCGCGGCCAGAAGCGCAAAGCGCTCGCCGACACGGTCGGGAGCCGCTCTCTCTCCGTAGAAGACAAGCGTCGTCAGCAGCCCGGCCCCGGCCACGATCATCGCCGCCAGAGCGCCGTAGCGGTCGCGGAAGAGGGAGCTCGCGATCACCGCCCGCGCCTGGCCGCTGCGGTCGAAGAGCAGGGCGGCGGTGCCGAACGCCGCTCCGTAGCCGGCCAGGCAGACGAACCAGGCGACCTGCTTCCGGGCTCGCGCCGGGACGAGCACGGCGACGAGCAGCGCGATCGTCGTCGCGGTGGCCAGGGCGAGCGAGGGCGCCAGCGTCAGCCAGTCGATCGTCGGCGTCTTGATCACGGCGCCGCTCCCGAATCCGCCGAAGATACCCCGCCCGTGTTCGACTGCTGGCCGGGCACGCAGAGGAGTCCAACCTGCGCCGGAGCCTTGGCCTGCACCGAGGTGGTCTGGGCCTGGTTGACGCAGGCGAACGAGCGCTTGCCGATGCCGGCCGGCCAGACCGATATGGAGAGCATGCCAGCCAAAAGAGCGCCCACGATGCAAAGCTCGGCCGGCCGAAGGTCGGGCGCTTGATCCGGCACCGCCTCGCCGTTTTCTCTGTGCAGGACAGCCGAGATCAGTCGCAGCATGTACATCGCCGCCAGCACGATCGCAACCAGTCCGGCAAGCGCCCAGCCCCAGCCGCGCTGGAAGACGCCGGCCAGGATCATGAGCTCACCGGCGAAGGCGTTCGAGCCTGGCACCGCCAGCGAGATGACGCCGATCGTGACGAGCAGACTGGCGAGGATCGGGCGTCCGTGCGCCAGGCCGCCCAGCCTCTCGAGAACTCCGGTCGAGGTGCGGCTCTCGATCGCCCCGGCGAGCAGGAAGAGCGCGGTTGAGATCAATCCGTGATTGACCATCTGCAGCACCGAGCCGCTCAGGGCGAGCTCGCCGCCCGAGAAGAGCCCGAGCCCGATCAGGCTCATCTGCGCCAGGCTCGAGTAGGCGACGACACCGCGAAAGTCGGGCGCCCGGAAGGCGAGCAGCGAGCCGTAGATGAGCCCGGTCGCCGAGAGCGCGAGGAAGAGAGTCCTAAGGTCGTGCAACGGCGTACCGGCTCCGGCGTCCGGGAACTTCGTGAAGACGATGCGCAGGAAGCCGAAGGCGGCGACCTTGGAGACCAAGCCCGAGAGCACCGCGGCGACCTCCGGCGGCGACTCGCGGTAGGCGTCCGGCAGCCAGCCATGGAGCGGGAACAGCGGCGCCTTGACGGTGAAGGCGACGGCGAAGCCGAGGAAGAGCCAGACGCTGCCCGAGGTCGAGGCGGTGGTCAGATCGAATCCGTGCGAGAGCCCGTAGACGACGATCGTGACGAGCATCAAGAGCGAGCCCGCCATCGTGTAGGCGACGAACTTGAAGGTCGCGGCCATTCTCCGCTCGCCGCCCCAGACGCCGATCAACAGGTAGAGCGGGATCATCATCGCCTCGAAGGCGACGTAGAAGAGGATCAGATCCTGGGCGCTGAAGACGCAGACGATCGCGCCGGTGAGGAAGAGCATCAGCGCGAAGTAGGCGTTCGCCCGCTCGCGCCCGGCCCAGAGCCCGTAGGCGATCGCCGCAGCCATCACCACGGTCGTCAGGCCCACGAGCCAAAACGAGAAGGTGAACAGGCCGACGTGGTAGCTGATGCCGAGATCGGAGATCCAGGCGTGCTTCTGCTCGAACTGGATCCTGGCGCTGCCGAAGTCGAAGCGCAGCACGCTCCAGATCCAGATCCCGAGCTCGGCCAAAGCGACGGCGAGTGCGAGCGAGCCCACCCACTTCTTGCTCGCGGGCAGCAGGAACACGGCCAGCGCGCCGGCGAGAGGAAGAGTGATGAGCGAGGTCGCGAGCATCAGCGGAAGATGAGGAAGAGCAGGAGGACGAGGGAAGCCCCGGCCGCGACCAGGAGGACGTAGCTGCGGGCGAGGCCGTTCTGAACGGCGGCGGCGACGCGGCCGCCGAGGAGGGTGCCGGTTCCGATCTCCTCTACGGAGCGCTCGATCACCGGCTTCTCGAACAGAGATCCGAGCCGCTGGGCGAGCGAGACGGCCGGGTAGTAGAAGAGCAGGTCGTAGACCCGGTCGAAGTAGAGCTTCTCGACCAGAGCCTTGGGCGCGCGCGGCGCCGTCTGGCTACGCGCCGAATAGATCATCCAGGCGATCCAGAGCCCGCCCAGCGCCACGAACACGGAGACGCCGCTCAGCATCCACTCGCGCGCCGGCGTCGAAACGGAGACGAGCGCGGCCGGCGCGATTCCCTCGAGGAAGCGCGAGAAGGGATCCCAGAGCCCCGCGACCTCGAGCCAGCCGCCCGCGAAGGCGAGCAGCGCAAGTACGGCCACCGGCCCGGTCATCCAGCGCGGGCCCTCTCTCCCCTTGTGCTTGGAGAGGTGCTCACGCACGAGCTCGCTCTCCTCGCCTGAGAAGACGAGGAAGAGCAGGCGGAAGGAGTAGAGCGCGGTCAGGAACACGCCGGCGAGCCCGGCCGCGAACAGCACCTTGCCGTAGACGCCTTCCGAGAAGGCGGCGGCCAGAATCGCGTCCTTGGAGAAGAAGCCCGCCAGCGGCGGCAAGCCCGCGAGCGCACCGGCGCCGACCAGCATCGCGATGTAGGTGCGCGGCATCCGCTTGCGCAGGCCGCCCATCTTGCGCATGTCCTGCTCACCGCCGAGGGCGTGGATGACAACACCGGCGGCGAGGAAGAGCAGCGCCTTGAAGAAGGCGTGCGTGACCAGGTGGAACATCGCCGCGCTGTAGGCGCCGATGCCCGCGGCCAGGAACATGTAGCCGATCTGGGACATGGTCGAGTAGGCGATCACGCGCTTGATGTCGGTCTGCACGAGCGCGATCAGCCCGGTCGCAAGCAGCGTCGCGGCACCGAGGCCGGCGGCCGTTTGCTGTACGTGTGGCGCCTGCTCGAAAAGCGGGTGCATGCGCACGATCAGGTAGACGCCGGCGGTCACCATCGTCGCCGCGTGGATCAGGGCGCTGACCGGGGTCGGGCCCTCCATCGCGTCGGGGAGCCAGGTGTGGAGCGGGATCTGAGCCGACTTGGCGATCGCGCCGACGAGCAGCCCGGCCGCGACGATGTTGATCACCCAGGCGTTGAAGCCGAGCAGCAGGGCCCTGGAGAAGACGGCATGGAACTCCAGCGTGCCCGTGTGCTGGATCAGCAGGAAGATCGCCAGCGCCATCGCGGCGTCGCCGATCGCGTTCATCACGAACGCCTTCTTGGCGGCCGCGACGGCGCTCGGTCGCCGGTGCCAGAAGCCGATCAACAGGTAGGACGAGAGGCCGACCAGGCCCCAGCCGGCGAGCAGGATCAGGAAGTTCGCCGCCTCGACCAGAAGCAGCATCGAGAAGACGAAGAAGGCGATGTAGGCGAAGTAGCGGCGCTCCTCGTCGTCGTCGTGCATGTAGCCGATCGAGTAACCGACGATCAGCGTGCCGACGCCGGAGACGACGAGCATCATCACGAGCGAGAGCGGGTCGACCAGGAGCGCGAGCTTGAAGCTGAGCGCGTGCGTCTCGACCCAGCCGAAAGCCGTGCTGACCGTCTCGCGATCGCCCGCGTGGCGGTCGAGCGTGGCGACGAAGGCGACGAGCGCAGCGATGAAGGAAACCGCAGTCGAGGTTGTGGCGAGATAGCCGGCGCCGCGGCGCGGCAGCCGGTTCCCGGCAAGCGCGATTGCGAGCGCTCCGCCTAGCGGAGCCAGCAGGCAGACCCAGGCAGCAGGCGCGATCACTTGCGCAACCTCGAGAGCAGGTCGACGTCGATCTCGATCTTCCGCCGCGCCATCGCCACCACCAACCCGAGCCCGACCACGGCCTCGGCGGCGGCGACCGCCATCACGGCGAGCGCGAACACCTGGCCGTCGAGCGACCCGTGCCCGCGCGCGAAGGCGATCAGCACGAGATTGGCGCCGTTCAGCATCAGCTCCAGCGCCAGCAGCATGATCAGCGGGTTGCGGCGCAGCATCACGCCGGCGGTCCCGATCGCGAAGACGGCGCTGCCGACGCCGAGATACCAGGCGATGCCCGGGCCCAGCATCAGCGTCTTCCTCCGGTTCGCCTGCGCCGGCTCTGGGCGCCCAGGATGACGCCGCCGATCGCCGCCACGAGCAGCACGATCGAGATCACCTCGAAGGCGAGCAGGTGATTGCTGAGGAAGAGCCGGCCGATCGAAGCGGGGTCGCCGAAGCTGGCCGAGACGTGCTTCGCATGCGCGAGCTGGTTCGTGGCCTCGAGCGCGATCACGACCAGGAGCTGGGCCAGAAGCGCGACCGCGGTGAGGACTCCGCCCAGCGTCTGCCAGCTCGGCCCGCCCGTCCAGGCGATGTCGCGGTCCCAGCCCACATACGCGATCACGAACAGGAACATCACCATCACGGCGCCGGCATAGACGAGCACCTGGGCGGCGGCCACGAACTCCGCCGACAGGAGCAGGTAGAAGACCGCCAGCGAGACCAGGTTGCCGATCAGCGCCAGTGCCGCGAAAAGGGCGTTTCGGAGCAAGACGACCGCCAGCGCCGATCCCAGGCAGCTGGCGGCGGCGGCGATCCAGACGATCCAGACGAGTATGTTTCCGGCGCTCAACTGTCTGTCTCGTAATAGGGGGTCGGGGTGTCGTACAGCTCCGGATCGGCGACCGGAGTGTGCTTGATCGGCTCGGCTAGGAGCATGTCCTTGGTGTAGATCAGATCGCTGCGCGAGTACTCGCTGAACTCGTAGTCGTTGCCGAGCGTGATCGCGTCGAAGGGGCAGGCGAGCTCGCAGTAGCCGCAGAGAATGCAGCGGCTGAGGTTGATCTCGTAGATGCGGGCGTAGCGCTCTCCGGCCGAGACGCGCTTGGAGGCGGTGTTCTCGGCCGCGACGACGCGGATGCAATCGACCGGGCAGGCGGCGGCGCAGAGCGAGCAGCCGACGCACTTCTCGAGCCCGTTGGAGTGCCTGTTCAAGCGATGGCGGCCGCGGAAGCGTGGATAGACCGGCCGCTTGTACTCGGGGTACTGCTCGGTCACGGTGCCGCGGAAGATCTGCTTCAGGGTGACCGCGAGGCCGCGCACAGTCCCGAACACGGTCGCCCCGATCATCTCAGCACCACGAAGAAGGCCGTGGCAACGGCGTTAACGGTCGCCACGGGCAAAAGGACCTTCCAACCCAGGTTCATCAGCTGGTCGTAGCGGAGTCGCGGCAGCGTCGCCCGCGCCCAGATGAAGCAGAAGAGCACGACCGCCAGCTTGAGCAGGAACCAGACCGGGCCGAAGCGGTCGTAAACCGGGAACAGCCAGCCGCCGAAGAAGAGGGTCACCATCAACGCCGAGATCGTGATCATGTGGACATACTCGGCGATCTGAAACAGGCCCCAGCGCATGCCCGAGTACTCGGTGTGGAAGCCGGCGACCAGCTCCTGCTCGGCCTCGGGTAGGTCGAAGGGCGCGCGTCCGACCTCGGCCACACCGGCCACGGCGAAGCAGGCAAAGCCGACTATCTGCGGCACGATGTACCAGATCGTGTCGTGCTGCGCGGCGACGATTCCGGTCAGCGAGAGCGATCTCGCCATCAGGACGACGCCCAGCACCGACAGCGCCAGCGCAACCTCGTAGGAGACGAGTTGGGCGCCCGTACGCATGGCGCCGAGGAGCGCGTACTTAGACTCCGAGACCCAGCCGCCGAGCATGACCCCGTAGCTCGAGATCGAGCCGATCGCGAAGATCACGATCAGCGAGATCGGGATGTCCACGACCTGCCCGTTGATCTGGTAGCCGTAGAGCTCCCAGCCGCCGCCCCAGGGAATGACCGAGAAGGCGAGGAAGGCCATCGTCGCCGAGAGCACCGGGGCGCCCAGGTAGAGCACGGGATGGATCAAACGGTCGGGCTGGAAGGGTGCCTTGCGCACCAGCTTGATCAGATCGGCGAAGGGCTGGATGATCCCGAACGGGCCGGCCCTGTTGGGGCCAAAGCGACGCTGAAAGCGACCCAACACCTTGCGCTCGATCAGGGTCATGAAGGCGAACGCGAGTAGCAGGATGAGCAGGACGACGAGCGCCTCGATGGCGCCGATCCACCAGACCTCGCTCCTGGCCGGCGGCAGGACGCTCATGGCTTGCCCACCTGTACGCCCAGCGCCAGCTCGGAACAGTGCTCCGCGGCGATCCTGACCGCCCCCGGCCGAAGAGCGGCGTTGATGCGCGCGCGCAGCCTCACCGAGTTGCCGTTCGAGCGAACGACCACCTCGTCGCCGTCTGCGATCGCGCGCCGGCCGGCGTCCTCGACCGAGATCTCGACCTCCGGGAGCGGCCGCTGAAAGGCGAGCTCGGGCACGTGCTCGACCACCGGGCCGGAGAAGAGCGCCCGGTAGCGGATCAGCTCGAGCGGCCCGCCGCGAACCGTCGACGGCGCCTCGGGCTCGGGAGCCTCGGTCGGCCCGGCCTGCGCGCGCGCCGGAAGTGGAGCCCGGTCGCCGAGCGAGGAAAGCGAGATGGTGTCGAGCGCCTTTGTGGACAGTTCCGCGAAGACGCCGGTGGCCGAGGCGGGAAGAGTCACGCCGAGGCGCTCGCCCAGCTCCGCCAGCCAGGACAGCTCGGGGCGAATGGGGGCCGCGGCGGCTCTGCGCAGGCGCTGCAAGCGGCCCTCGAGATTGCGCATCGTTCCCTCTCCCTCGAGGTAGCTGGTTGCGGGCAGCACCAGATCGGCCCAGACGGCGGTGTCGCCCGCAAACAGGGTCAGTGCCACAGTCCGGCGGGCGCGCCCGGCCAGCTCCCGGATAGCGGGGTCGTTCGCAGCCTCGTCGCCCGACACGAGTAGAAGACCGATCTGCTCGGGCTGGTGTGAGGGCTCGTCCGCGGCCGTCGCCCAGGCCTCGGCGACGCCGCGCGGGTTCGGGGTTGAGGGCAGGTAGAGGGCGCCCGATCCGTCCTTCTCGTGAAGGCCGAGCGCGTGCGCGAGTGCGGCGAGGTGAGCCCCGCCGGCACCGCCGCGCCCCGACCAGATCAGAATCACGCGCTCCGCCTTGCGCAGACGCTGCCCGAGCTCGTTCGTCTCGCCGGCCAGCTCGCGGCAGGCACGGGCGCCGTCGCCGGGGGCGCACTGAATCTCGCCCGCCGGACCGATCGTGGTGAGACGCGCCGCGTTTCGCCGCGCCAGCTTGAGCCAGAGATAGACAACCGGCGCCCGCTCGAGCACTGGGCTCTCCTCGAAGACGAGGATCTCCTCGGCGGCGGCGAGCGCCGAGAGTGGCACTCGGTAGGGATCGAGTGCGTCCAGCGCCGGCTCCGGAAGAACGACGCCGTCCGAGCGGGCGCCGCGGCGCACGACCGACGCGAGCGAGTACGCCACCTCCAGCGTCTCGGTGCCCGAGAGCGCCAGCACGACCTCGCCGTGTGCCTCGCCGATCAGCCGCTCGAGCTCGGCGAGCGCCTCGTCCCAGCCCAGCTCCTCGACCGCGCCCGCTTCGCCGCCGTACCGCCGCGGCGAGTGGATGCGCTCCTCGGCGTAGAGGTGGGGGGAGCTGAAGCGGCCCTTGTCGCAGAGCCAGCCGCGATCGACCTCGGGGTGGTTGCGCGAGAGCACGCGCTGGACGCGGCCTTCCCTGCTCTGCACGGTGATGTTGCAGCCGACCGGGCAAAGACCGCAGACGCTGGCGGCCCGCTCGTACTCCCAGGGGCGCGCCAGGAAGCGGTACTGGGTAGAGGTCAGCGCTCCCACCGGACAGAGCTCGACGACGTTGCCCGAGAACGGGCCCCGGTAGGGCTCGTCCTCGAAGGTGGCGATCATCGTCAGCGCGCCGCGATTGACGGCGACCAGCTCTTCGTCCTCGGCCACCTCCTGCGAGAAGCGCGTGCAGCGGTAGCAGAGGATGCAGCGCTCGCGGTCGAGGGCGATCGTGGGCGAGATCGGGATCGGCTTCTCGAGACTGCGCTTGCGGAAGGTCATGCGCGTCTTGCCGGGTCCGTAGCGGAAGCTCAGGTCCTGCAGCGGGCACTCGCCGCCCTTGTCGCAAACGGGGCAGTCGAGCGGATGATTGAGGAGCAGGAACTCGATCGTGGCGTTCTGGCCCTGGGCGGCCGTCTCGGAAGTTCGGGCCGTGTGCACGACCATGCCGTCCTGCGCCGGCGTGGTGCAGCCCGTCTGGAGCTTGGGCATGCCCTCGATCTCGACCAGGCACATGCGGCAGGCGCCGACCGCCGGGCCGATCCGGGGCTCGTAGCAGAAGACCGGGATCTCGATTCCGGCCGTTGCGGCGGCCTCGACCAGTCCCGTCCCCTTCGGAACCTGTACCTGGCGCCCGTCGACGGTGATCGTGATCAGCTCCGGCTCGCTCATCTGGCCGCCTCCTGATGGATGCGACCGCGATAGAGCTCGTCCACCGGAGAAAGCAAACCTTTGAGCGAGCTGGAGCCGCCGAAGGGGCAACCGCCCTGATCGATGTGAGCCTCGAACTCCTCGCGGAAATGGGTGACGTAGCTGGCCACGACCATCGCGTCCGAGTCGCCGAGCGGGCAGAGGCACTTGCCGAGAATGCGCTCGCAGACATCGACCAGGAGGTCGAGCTCGGCGTAGCTGGCGCGCCCTTCCTCGATCTTGCGCAGGAGCATCTCGATCCAGCGCGTGCCCTCGCGGCAGGGCGTGCACTTGCCGCACGACTCGAACATGTAAAACTGGCCGACGCGCAGCCCGAGCTGGACCATACAGGCGCGCTCGTCGATCGCGATCACCGAGGCCGAGCCGAGGAAGGTGCCCGCCTTCTGGAGCGTGTCGAAGTCCATCGACATGTCCACCTGGTCGGCGGTGAGGATCGGCGCCGAGGAGCCGCCCGGGATGATCGCCTTGAGCTTGCGCCCCTCGGCGATGCCGCCGCCGCATTCGTAGATCAGCTCACGGAAGCTGGTCCCGTGCGGCAGCTCGTAGTTGCCGCCGCGAACGACGTTGCCCGAGAGCGAGAAGAGCCTGGTGCCGGTCGAGCTCTCGACTCCGATCTTCGCGTAGGCGCCGCCGCCAATCTCGATGATCTTGGGTACGGTCGCCAGTGTCTCGACGTTGTTGATCAGCGTCGGCTCGTTGTAGAGGCCGACCAGGGCCGGGAAGGGCGGTCGCGGGCGGGGCATGCCGCGCTTGCCCTCGAGCGACTCGAGCAGGGCGGTCTCCTCGCCGCAGATGTAGGCGCCGGCGCCGCGGTGAACGACGATCGGGACGCTGACCAGGCCGGCGCTACCTGCCTCGGCGAGGGCGGCCATCAGGATCTCGTACTCGCTCAGATACTCGCCGCGGATGTAGACGAAGCACGCCCTGGCGCCGATCGCGGTGGCGGCGATCTGGATGCCCTCGATCAGGCGATGGGGCACGCGCACGATGATCTCGCGGTCCTTGAATGCGCCCGGCTCCGACTCGTCGGCGTTGACGACCAGGTAGATCGGACCGTGCGCCTGCTCGGGCGAGGGGAGGAAGGAAGCCTTCTGACCCATCGGGAAGCCGGCACCGCCGCGTCCGCGGAGGCTCGCCTTCTTGATCTCCTCGAGTACCGCCTCGCGTCCCATCTGCCGCGCCTTTTCGAGCGAGACATAACCGCCGACTCGCCGGTAGTCCTCGAGCGAGCGCAGGTCGCCGCCGTCGGTGCCGGCGAGCACGAATAGGGGCCGGTCGCTAGTGCTCACGGCGCAGCTCCTCGACAATGCCCGGCACGTCCGCGGGTGTAACGGGCTCGCGGTAACGGTGGTCGACCGCTACCACCGTGCCCCGGCCGCAGCCGCCCAGGCACTCGACCGTACGCAGCGTGATCAGCCCGTCGGGAGTGGTCTCGCCGGCGCCGATCCCCAGCTCGCGCTCGAAGGCCTCCAGCACCTTCCCGGCTCCGACCAGAGCGCAGGGGGCGTTGCTGCAGAGATCGATCGTGTGCCTGCCGGTCGGCTTCAGGTGGAACATGTCGTAGAAAGTGGCGATCTGGTGGCAGACGGCCGGAGTGGTATCGAGCGCGGCGGCCACTTCGCGGATGGCCTCCGGCGGCAGGTAGCCGTAGTGCTCCTGCGCCAGCCTCAGCGCCGGTATCACGGCCGACCTCCGATCCGGGTAGCGGTCCGCAACCGCTCGGATTTCGTCGTAGAGCTCAGCCATCGACGCTCCCCGTCCGCAGAAAGTGCGCAGCATTTTCCGCGGTTATCATCTGTCGGAGTCCCCGAGGAGCGTGTCGAGCGAGGCCGAGATCGTGATCAGATCGGCGATCAGGAGGCCCTGGCAGAGCGTGGGCGCAGCGGCGATGGAGACGAAGCTGGGCGCGCGGAAATGGACACGCCAGGGACTGGAGCCGCCGTTCGAGACCAGGTAGCAGCCCTGCTCGCCGCGCGACGACTCGATCGCGACGTAGACCTCACCCGCCGGCACCCGGTAGCCCTCGGTGACGAGCTTGAAGTGGTGGATGAGCGACTCCATCGAGGTGTGAAGCTCTTCGCGCGGCGGCAGCACGACCTTGCGGTCGTCCGAGATCCAGGGATCGCCGGCCAGCTCCTCGATCCGATCGAGGCACTGCTCGGCGATCCGCAGCGACTGGCGCATCTCGTCGATGCGGACGCGCGCCCGGGCGTAGGAGTCGCCCCCGTCGTAGACCGGTACCTCGAAGTCGACCTGGTCGTAGTAGAGGTATGGCTGGCGCTTGCGCAGGTCCCAGTTCACGCCCGAGCCGCGCAGAACCGGGCCCGAGAGCCCGAGCCTGATCGCGTCCTCGGCCGAGACGACGCCGATCCCCTTGCTGCGCTTGAGCCAGATCTTGTTCTTCTCGGTCATGTGCACGTACTCGTCGATCGCCTTGGACATGCGGCGGCAGAACTTGCGCGTATCCGGGACGAAGCCGGGCGGAATGTCCTCGGCCAATCCCCCCGCCTGGCAGTAGCGGCCGTGCACTCGGACGCCGGTCACCATCTCGAACAGGTCGAGCACCCGCTCGCGCTGATCGAAGCAGTAGAAGTAGATCGACTGGATGCCGAGCTCCAGCCCCATCGTTCCCAGCCAGATGAGGTGGGAATGGATGCGATTCAGCTCGGAGAGAGCCGTCCTGATCCAGGTCGCCTTGGGCGGAACCTCGATTCCGAGCAGCTTCTCGATCGCCAGCACGAACAAAAGCTCGTTCTGGAAGCTGGAGAGGTAGTCGATCCGGCTCGGGTAGTTGATCGCCTTCCACCAGCTCTTCTGCTCCATGCTCTTCTCGAAGCCGGTGTGGAGATAGCCGACCACCGCCCGCATGCCGACGATCTCCTCACCGTCGAGATCGACGACCAGGCGCAGAACGCCGTGGGTCGAGGGGTGGTTGGGCCCGAAGTTGACCTCGAGGACGTTCCCGTCTTCCAGGCGCGCGGGATCGACCTGCACCCAGCTCGGTACCGGCGAGGGAATCCGCGTTCCTCCGTAGAGAACCGAGCCGGTGAAGACCGGAGTACCTGTCTGGACGGTCTCGGTCATTACTCCTCCCCCGAGAAGCGCACCGGCTCGCCGCCGATCGGGTAGTCCTTGCGCAGCGGATGGCCCTCCCAGTCGTCGGGCATGAGCACGCGCACGAGATTGGGATGGCCCTCGAACACGATCCCCATCAGGTCGTAGGCCTCGCGCTCGAGCCAGTCGGCGACCGGCCAGACAGAGACGACGCTCGCAACCGGCTCACCCTCGTCGAGCCAGGTCTGGAGCCGCACGCGCACGGGATCGGCGCGCAGCGCCAGCAGGTGATAGCTGACCGAGAAGCGCTTCGGCTTGGGCTCCGGAACGAGATCGAGGCCGAGCGTGTAGGGAACGTTGAGATCGCGGCCGTCGGTCGATCCCCAGGAGCCGGCCGTCTCGCCGCCCCAGCCGAGGTAGTCGGTGGCGGCGATATCGGAGAGGAAGTTGAAGCCGAGCTCGTCGCGGAGATAGAGGGCGGCCTCGTTCAGGCGCTCCTTCTCGACCACCAGTGTTGTCTCGCCTCGATCCTCGACCTCGGAGATCAGTCCGGGGACTTGCCCGTAGCCGCTCAACAGATCTCCTCGCGCATCTCGTAAGCGGGCGGTATGCCGGCCATGACGCGCTCGTGCAGGCGCACGATCCCCTCCAGCAGTCCTTCCGGCCGCGGCGGGCAGCCGGGCACGTAGATGTCGACCGGGACGATCCTGTCAACGCCCTGAAGCACGGCGTAGTTGGCGAACATCCCGCCCGAGCTGGCGCAGACGCCCATCGCCATCACCCACTTCGGCTCCAGCATCTGGTCGTAGATCTGACGCAGCGGCGGCGCCATCTTGTGCGAGACGCGGCCCGAGACGATCAGCAGGTCGGCCTGGCGCGGCGAGTTGCGGAAGGCCTCCATGCCGAAGCGGGCGAGGTCGTAGCGCGGCCCGGCCACCGCCATCATCTCGATCGCGCAGCAGGCCAGCCCGAAGGTGTCGGGCCACATCGAGTGCGTCTGTGCCCAGGCGATCGCCTTGTCGAGCGTGGTCGCCAGTACGAGCTTCTCCATCCGGGCGATCTCCTGCTCGAAGGCGCCCGGGCCCTTGCCTTCCATCAGCAGGCGCTCGGACTTGAGCCCGTAGTCGGCGAGGCGCTTTCCGTCGGCTATTCCCACTCCAGCGCTCCCTTCCGCCAGACGTAGACGTAGGCGACGGCAAGCAGCCCGACGAAGACGACCAGCTCGACGAAGCCGAACCAGGCCAGCTCGTGCAGGATGACCGCCAGCGGGTACAGGAAGACGATCTCGATATCGAAGAGGATGAAGAGCATCGCCGTCAGGTAGAAGCCGATCGTGAAGCGCTGGTGCCGGGGCGGCCCGGTCGAAACGCCCGACTCGAACGGAAGGCCTCGCTGACCCGGCGCCGTCCGTGTTCGAGTCGATAAAGCGAAACTTATGAATAGCATCAAGCCTGATATGCCAAAGGCAAACAGGCCGAAGATCAGGAAGGGAAGCCAGTTTCTCAGCATTGATGCGCCTTCTCGCCCCGCCCGGGAACGGCTCCCGGACCTCGTGCTCGGCAACTTAACAGTTTCTACCGGGCGATCAGATGGGCTGAATCGGCTAGCGAGTCGCCGCGCGGCCAGAGCCATGCTCGCTGCTACCATGCGCGCCCATGGCAACGACCGAGACTCCCCTGCTGACGCTGACCGAAACCGCGGCCGCGAAGGTGGAGGTACTGATGGCCGAAGAGCCCGAGGGCGAAGTCGGCGTACTGCGCGTGGCGGTTCAGGGCGGGGGCTGCGCCGGCCTCGAATATGCGCTCGGCTTCGACGAGCGGGCTCTCGAAGGTGACGTGGTGGCCGAGCAGCACGGCGTCCAGATCGTGATCGATCCCTACAGCGCGCCCTATCTCGACGGCGCGATCATCGATCTAGTCACTTTCGGCGACGAGGAGGGGTTCTCGATCGAGAACCCGAACGCTCCCCAGTCCTGCGGTTGCGGCTCCTCCTTCCGCGCCGACGAAGAGAGTTGCTCTTCGTCCGCCTCGGGTTGTGGCGGCAGCTGCGGCTGCTAGGAACAACCTCCTTGCGGCAAACCACTGCTGTTCACCGCGCTCGAAGGCGTGATGCGAATTCGACACCGAATCGGCACATTCCCGTGTGCGTTTTGCCGATACCGTGCTACGCCCCGTGGGAGGGTTATTTCGATCGCCTAGCGAAACGAAGCACTCCACCGCCTGGCCGCGCTCGGCGGCGCGACGCGTTGTCCTCGGTCGCGCCCGTAGCCGCCGGCTACGAACGCGACACTGCGTCCTAGCCTCGCATCCACCGATCACACCCAGTCGGCGGGTCTTCATTCCGCTATGCGCTCCGGGAGGAGAGGTGGGTCCCGCCCGCGGAACTCGAGAAGAGCGATCGCAAACAGTCGAACGGGTCTGCGTTCCGCCTTGCGTTTGCGGGAGAGGAAGGAGGAGCGGTGATGCCTTCGCCTGGTGAGACCGATCGCTCCAGCCGGCGGGTTTTCATCCCGAAGCGGTTTTTGTCACCTCGCCTTTCTCCGAGCTCTCGGCCGGTGGGTTCTAGGATCTCAAGCGTGACCGCGTCGGAACGCAACGAGACGAGCGCAGGCGCCCCCGTCGATGTGACCATCCTCGGCGCAGGGCCGGCGGGACTGGCGGCCGCTTACTACGCCGGGCACCGGCACGCGACCGTGCGCATCGTCGAGGCGCTGGAGGAGGTCGGCGGCCAGCTGGTTGCTATCTACCCCGAGAAGCACATGGGCGACGTCGCCGGCTTTCCGAGCGTGATCGCGCATGAGCTCGCATCTCGCCTGGCCGAGCAGGCGCTCCAGTTCCAGCCCGACCTGCGCCTGGCCGAGGAGGCAAGCTCGCTGGAGACGATCGAGCTGGAAGGAGAGGAGCTGATCCGGCTCGGCACCGACGCCGGAAATACCTATCTGACCCGCAGCCTGATCGTCGGCACCGGTCACGGCGCCTTCGCGCCACGCAAGCTTCCGCTCGACGGTATCGACGAGTGGGAAGGGAACGGCCTTCATTACCTCGTGCGCGAGAAGGCGGAGTTCGCGGGCAAGCGCTGCCTGATCGTGGGCGGTGGCGACTCCGCTCTCGACTGGATGCTCGGTCTGGCCGAGGTCGTCGAGGCGCCGATCGTGCTCGTGCACCGGCGCGAGCGCTTCCGCGCGCTCGAGTCGACGCTCGCCAAGGCCCGGGCCTTGGAGCAGGCAGGCAAGGCGCGGATCATGACGCCGTGCGAGCTGCGCGAGATTCACGGCGCCACAAGCATCGAGGCGGTGACGATCGAGAACACCGAGACGGGCGAGCGCGAGCGGGTGCCCTGCGACGCTCTCGTCACGCTGCTCGGCTTCTCGTCCCATCTCGGCGCCATCGCCGATTGGGGCCTGGAGCATTTCAGCCGCCGGCAGCTCCTGGTCGACCCGGGCACGATGCGCACCTCCAGGCCGCGCATCTACGCCGCCGGCGACGTGGCCGGCTACGAGGGCAAGATCACCCTGATCACGATCGCGCTGGCCGAGGCCGCGATCGCGGCCAACAACGCGGTCGCCGAGATCCGGCACGAGAAGGCCCAGCCCGAGTACTCGAGCGAGTAGACGGCTTACGGGTTGAAGAAAAGCGAGGGGGCGGGCTCGAGAGCCCGCCCCTTTTTCTCAGGTATCCGCGTGACTAGACGAGGCCCTGGTCGATCATCGCGTCGGCGACCTTGACGAAGCCGCCGATGTTGGCGCCGCAGACGTAGTTGATGAAGTCGCCGTCCTTGCCGTACTCCACGCACTGCTCGTGGACGCGAACCATGATCTCGTGCAGCCGGCCCTCGACCTCTTCGCGGCCCCACTCCAGGCGCATGCTGTTCTGGCTCATCTCCAGGCCGCTGGTGGCGACACCGCCGGCATTGGCGGCCTTGCCGGGTCCGTAGAGGATCTTGGCGTCGAGGAAGACCTTGATTCCCTCGGGAGTGGTCGGCATGTTGGCGCCCTCGGTAACGCAGATGCAGCCGTTCGAGACGAGCGCCTTGGCGTCGTCCTCGCTGATCTCGTTCTGCACCGCCGAGGGGAAAGCCGCGTCACAGGGCACGCTCCAGGGCCGCTTGCCCGGGACGAACTCGCACTTGAACTCCTTTGCGTACTCCTCGATGCGGCCTCTCCGCTCGTTCTTCAGCTCCAGGACCCAGGCCAGCTTCTCGGCGTCGATGCCGGCGGGATCGTGGATGAAGCCGCCGGAGTCCGACAGCGTGACGCACTTGGCGCCGAGGGCGTTGCACTTCTCGACCGTGTACTGGGCGACGTTGCCCGAGCCGCTGACGGTGACGGTCTTGCCCTCGAGCGACTGGCCGCGTGTCTTAAGCATCTCCTGGGCGAAGTAGGTGGCGCCGTAGCCGGTCGCCTCGGGCCGGATCAGGCTGCCGCCCCAGGCGAGGCCCTTACCGGTCAGCACGCCTGTGAACTCGTTACGCAGGCGCTTGTACTGGCCGAACATGAAGCCGATCTCGCGGCCTCCGACGCCTATGTCGCCGGCGGGGACGTCGGTGTCCGGGCCGATGTGACGGAAGAGCTCCGTCATGAAGCTCTGGCAGAACTTCATCACCTCGTTGTCCGACTTGCCCTTGGGGTCGAAGTCCGCGCCGCCCTTGCCGCCGCCCATGGGCAGCGTGGTCAGAGCGTTCTTGAACACCTGCTCGAAGGCGAGGAACTTGAGGATCGAGAGCGTGACGGTCGGGTGGAAGCGCAGGCCGCCCTTGTAGGGACCGATCGCACTCGACATCTCTATCCGATAGCCCCTGTTGACCTGGATCTCGCCCTTGTCGTCCAGCCAGGGAACGCGGAACATGATCAGGCGCTCGGGCTCGATCATCCGCTCCAAGATCTTCGCTTCTTTGTACTTGGGGTTGGCTTTCAAGAAGGGCATCACCGAGGTGACGACCTCTTCGACCGCCTGGTGGAACTCCGGCTGGCCGGGGTTCTTATCGACGACCAGCTTCATGAACGTGTGGGGCACCGTGCCCTCCTGTCTATCGACTTGAGCGAAACTGAACGCGCTGCAGCCCTTTCGGCGCTGCCTCCCTTGACACTTACGGCTCGCCGCCGCGTGCATCGACACTTCCAGCGCCCTCTAGCGGACTGCCGGAGGCGATGCGGCCCGGACCCTAACAGGCTCGCGCGCGCGGCGCATCGTCGAGTTGAACTAGAACGCGGCGATCCGCGCCGATCGTCAAACTGAGCCTGTGAGCTCGGTCGATCTGGAATTCGCCGCCGGCCTGGCCGACCTGGCCGACGAGCTGGCGCTGGCACGCTTCGGGGCGCTCGACCTCCATGTCGAAACCAAGCCAGACCTCTCGCCGGTGACCGAGACCGATCGCGCGATCGAGAAGTCGCTGCGCGAGCGGATCGCCGCGGAGCGACCGGACGACTCGGTGCTGGGCGAGGAGGAGGGCCTGAGCGGCGAGAGCCGCTCAGGCGGCGAGGGCGGCCGGCGCTGGATCCTCGACCCGATCGACGGCACGCGCAACTACAGCCGCGGCATCCCCATCTTTGCGACTCTGATCGCGCTCGAGCTGGATGGCGAGGTCGAGCTCGGGCTGGTCTCGGCGCCGGCGCTCGGGCGCCGCTGGTGGGCCGAGCGCGGCAAGGGCGCGCTCCGCAATGACGCTCCGATCCGAGTTTCGGGCGTGAAGAAGCTCGAGGACGCAACGATGTCGATCGGGTTCGGTCACCGGATGGCCGTCTCGGGCATCTCGCGTCTCGAGGATGCGGTCGTCTCGTTCGAGCTGAGCGAGGGGATCGAGCGCCTGGCGCCGCTCGCAGCCAGGGCCTGGCACGCACGCTCCTTCGGAGATTTCTGGCAGCACATGCTCGTCGCCGAGGGCTCGGTGGACGTGGCGATCGACCCGGTGGCGAAGATCTGGGACTGCGCCCCGCTCAAGTTGATCGTCGAGGAGGCGGGCGGGAAGTTCACCGACCTGGCCGGGCGCCCAGTGATCGACGGAGGCAGCGGCATCTCCACGAATGGCCTGCTCCACGCCGAGGCGCTCGTCGCGCTCGGCGTGGGTTAGACCTGCTTCCGGGTACTTCGGGCGTTACGGCTCGGCGATGGGGCGCCACCAGGAGAAGCGACGCTCCATCCGCTCGTCGACTGTCCAGGCGGGCCTGGTGCTCAGAGCGGAATCGAGCCCGTACAGGGCGGCGAAGACGAGCGCGTAGATGATTCCCTGCGCGACGTCGGTCGAGCTCATCGAGTAGGGACCGCCAAACCCCTCAGGGACGGCCCAGATCGCCATGCTGAACAGAAAGCCGAGTATGTAGCCGGACCGTCTGGCGAAACCGAACACGAGCGAGAGGCCGAGGAGCGTTTCGAGCACGATCGTGATGTAGGCGAAGGTGGACGGGCTCGTGTTGATCACGTGAGTCCAGAAGCGAAACCACCAGTGGAGCCAGCCGGGCTGGCCGGCGGAGCCCTCGGTGAAGTCGGCCTTGAACTCGTTGACGAAGACGTGGTTCATCTTCAATCCGGCGTCGATCAACCAGATCACGCCGAAGACGATGCGAAGCGTCGCAACACGCTTGGAAAGATCGAATCTCTGGTTCATTCGCCGAAGTTACCCATTACTACTCGAAGCTCAAACTCCGCCGCCGGGCAGGAGTCAGCGGTTCGCGTCGGCGTTCAGACGCTGCTCTTCGGCCCGGTAGCTGGAGCGAACGAGAGGAGCGGAGAAGACAGAGCGGAAGCCGAGCTCGAGGCCGAGGTCGCGGAAGGAAGCGAACTCGTCCGGGTGCACCCAGCGGTCGATCGGCGTGTGCTTGGGAGTCGGCTGCAGGTACTGGCCGATGGTGACGATCTCGACGCCGTGATCGCGCAGGTCGCGGAGCGTCTCGGCGACCTCCTCGTTGGTCTCACCGAGGCCGACCATCAAGCCGGACTTGGTGGCAACGGGATAGCCTGCGACCTCTCTGGCGCGGGCGAGTAACTGCAGTGAGCCCGAGTAGCTGGCCTTGCCGCCGCGCATCCTGGCGTGCAGCCGTCGCACGGTCTCGATGTTGTGGTTGAAGACCTCGGGCCGCTCGGCCAGCACGAGCGCGAGCGCCTGCTCCTCGAAGCCGGCGAAGTCGGGTGTAAGCACCTCGACCGAGGCATCGGGAAGCTGCTCCTCGAGCGCGCGGATCGTGGCCGCGTAGTGAGCGGCGCCGCGGTCGGGGAGGTCGTCGCGGTCGACCGAGGTGACGACGACATGGCGGAGCTTCATCCGGGCGGCGGCCTTGGCCAGACGCCTCGGCTCGTCCGGGTCGGGCGGGCCTTGTGGCTTACCCGAGCGCACGTTGCAGTAGCGACAGGCGCGCGTACAGACATCGCCCAGGATCTGGAAGGCGGCCGTCCCTCTTCCCCAGCACTCGCCCACGTTCGGGCAGTGAGCCTCCTCGCAGACGGTGTGCAAGTGCTGGCCGTGCAGGAGCTTGCGCACGTCTCCGTAGAGCGAGTCCGCGCTCGGAGCGCGCACCTTCATCCACTCGGGGCGGCGCGGGCGGTCTCCGACGGGAAGCGACACGACTCAGCCTCCCTTCGCGCCCAGCTTGGCGTGGACAGGCTGCGGCCAGAGTCCGGTGCCGCCGTCCTCAACCGGCAGTTCCTCGAGCTCGAGCACGAACACCTCGGCGATCGCGGCTGCGGCGAGCGGACGGATCTCCTCGACCGTCACGGGGCGCCCCAGCTCGCGCGCGACGGTGGTGAAGGCCGCGTCCTCCAGCCCGCAGGCGGTGATCCAGTCGCTGAAGGGAGCCGGGTCGAGATCGACGTTGAGCGCGTAACCGTGCGTCGTGACCCAACGGCTGATGTGAACGCCTATCGAAGCGATCTTTCTCGGAGGGCTCTGGAGCCAGACGCCGGTAAGACCTTCGATCCGCAAGCCCTCGATACCGAGCGGCGCAAGCGTCTGGATGATCGCCTCCTCGAGCCGGCGCAGGTAGAGCTTCACGTCCTTGCCGTAGCGGTGCAGGTCGAGGATCGGGTAGCAGACGAGCTGCCCGGGGCCGTGGTAGGTGGACTTGCCGCCGCGGTCGGTCTCGACGATCTCGACCTCGGCGCCGGCGGGCACGTGCAGCTCGTTCTCCGCGGTGCGCCGCCCGACGGTGATCACCGGCGAGTGCTCGCAGAAGATGACCGTATCGGGAACGGCGCCCTGCAACACGGCGGCCGCGAGCGAGCGCTGCAGGTCCCAGACCTCGCCGTAGGGGACGACGCCGAGATTGAACAGGTAGGCGCGCATCGCCCTCAGATCCTGCCGCCGTGCTTTCCGCCGGCCGGTGCGCCGAAGGCTACGTAGCGTAGTCCGTCCGGGCCGGGAGCGATATGGCGTTTGGACTCCGGTGTGACGAAGACGTAGCGGCCGGGTACCAGCTCGAAGCTCTCGCCGTCGACCGTCATCGTTCCGCTTCCCTCGAGCACGACGAAGAGCTCGTCCTGCCCGGTCTTGAGCTCGTCGTGCTCCGGATAGGTGGTCGAGCCCGCCGCCAGCTCGAACTCGTTTACTCCGAAGGACTCGATCTCGAGCGCCTTTCGCACCGCTCGAACACGGCCATTGAACAAAGGTTCCAGCTCGCGAACGTCGATGAAGCGGTAGGTCATCCGTCTTTCCCCTCTCTCAACTGTCTTCAGCCTAGTTGCCGGACACGTTCTTGAGCGCCTCTCGCTTGCTGAGCGGGCTCAGCCGGCCCTCGTTCTCTCGCACGTAGCGAACGACCTCGTCCGGGTCGACGTGGGCGAGCGCCCGCAGTGCCCAGCCGATCGCCTTGCGGATAAAGAAGTCGTCGTCGGAGAGATTGGGCTCGATGCAAGCGAAGAGAAGCTCGCGGTCGGTCTTCGCTTTCAAAGTGACCTGGCAGATAATCGAGCTGCGCCGCTTCCAGAGCGATCGATCGCGGCTCCAGGCGAGCATCTTCGTTCGCATCTGCTCCGGGAAGTCGAGTAGAAGTGGCCCGAGCCGGTGCGTGGCAACGTCGTCGACGAGATCCCACCAGGCGCCGCGCACAATCAGCTCCTCGTAGAGCGGCAGAGCATCGAGCGTATGGAACGCCCGGTAGCGGCTCTGCCCGGCGAGGAAACCCGCGCAGCCGAGCTCCTCCCGATACTCGGCGCCGCGCCAGAGCTCGAGCACCGTATCGCGCCAGTCATCGAAGCTCTCGATCGGAAAGCTCTCGGCGGCCTGGGCGACCAGCTCACGCTGGAGCGGTACGGTCGCGCCACGGCAGGGCATGTCCGTTTTCAGGTAGGCCTGCATCTGGGGCGCTCGTACCGGGTCGGCAAGCCGCGAAAGCGCGCTGCGGATCGCCGAGACGAGCTCGAGGTTCGCGCTCACGCTTCCAGCCTCTTTTCGTACTGGAAGAGGACAAAGCCCTCGCCCGTATCTAGTTCGCCCATCTTCACGTAGCCGCCCTTCTCGTAGAAGTGCTGAGTCCTCAGGTTCCAGCTAGGTGTGTCGAGGACGAGGCGCTTGGTCTCGGGGAAGACACCCTCGGCGAAACGGAGCAGCTCCCCGCCGATGCCCCTGTTCTGGCACTCGGGCTCGAGGAAGGCGCGCCCGAACTCCACGCTTCCGTCCTCCAGCCGGAAGAGAACGAAGCCGCCGACGAGCCGATCCTGCTCGAGCACCTTGAAGAAGCGGCCGCTCCGGATCATCTGCCGCTGCCAGCCCGCGGAGTCGTAGCCGGGCGGGCCGCAAAGGCCGGGCGCGCCGTAGTTGACGTCGTGCTCGAAGGCCCGGCGCGAGATCTCGGCCAGAGCCTCGGCGTCGCCGTCCGCGGCTGGCTCGATCACGATCACGTCGCCGGCCACCTCTCGGGCTAGTAGCGCTCTTCGTTCCAGTTCTGCAGGTTGGCGCGCAGCTCGGCCATGAACTGCACCGCGTAGGCGCCGTCGATCAGGCGGTGATCGAAGGAGAGGCAGAGATTCATCATCGGGCGCACGGCGATAGCGTCAGCGCCGTTCGCGTCCGAGATCACAACCGGGCGCTTGACCAGCGCCTCGACGTCGAGGATCGCGACCTGAGGCTGGTTGATGATCGGCGTGCCGATGATCGAGCCGTAGCCGCCCGGGTTGGTGATCGTGAAGGTGCCACCCTGCACCTCGTCGGGGATCAGGCGCTTGGCGCGGGCCCGCTCGCTCAAATCCTGGATCGCCCGCGCGATCCCGAGCAGGTTCAGCCCCTCGGCGTTACGGATGACGGGCACGATCAGGCCCTTGCTCTCGTCGAGCGCGACCGCGATGCTGAGATTGACGAAACCGCGTGTGACGACCTCCTCGCCGCGCACCTCGCCGTTCAACCAGGGCCAGTTGCGCAGCGCCTCGACGGTGGCGCGGGCGACGAAGGAGAGGTAGGTGAGCCGGACGCCGTGCGTTCCCAGGTACTCCGGCTTGAGCCGCGTCCGGATCTCGACGACCCTCGACATGTCGACCTCGAACACGGTGGTGGCGTGGGCCGCCGTGTCGAGCGAGCGGCGCATGTGCTCGGCGATGCCGAGGCGCATCTGCGACATCCGCTCATACCGTTCGCCCGGCGTCTCGCGCTCTTGCCGCTCGCCGGGCGTCTCGAAATGCGGCGCGGAGCTTGGTTGCGACCGCGCTCCGGGCGCCGGCGCCGCCTGTGGCTGGGACTCGGTCTCCGCCGCCGCGCTCACCGTCCGCTCGATGTGGTCGAGGAGATCCTTCTTGGTCACGCGGCCGCCGCGCCCGCTACCCGGAACGAGCGAGAGATCGACCGATTGCTCGGCCGCGATCCGCGCCACCACGGGAGAGACAAACGTGCGGCCTCCTCCCGGTCCGTTCGGAACCGAAACGGCAGCTGCTTGCGTGCCGGCGCTCGAGGCGGCGCTCGCCGGCTCCGGCAGCAGGCCGCTCTTGCCGGCCGCTGCGTCCGTGGGCGTGATCAGCGCGATCGTGGTACCGACGGGAACGGTCTCGCCCTCGAGCTTGACGATGCGGTCGAGGATCCCGTCGGCGGGGCTCGGCACCTCGGTGTCGACCTTGTCGGTGGAGATCTCGAGCAGCGGCTCGTCGGCCTTGGTTGCCTCGCCCTCGCTCTTCAGCCACTTGACGATCGTCCCCTCCGAGACCGAGACGCCCATCTGCGGCATGACCACCTCGATATGGGTCTGAGCCACCATCAGTACGCGACCAGCTCTCGTAGCGCCGAGGCGACGTCGTCGACCTGGGGAATGAATGCCTTCTCGAGCGGCGGCGAGAAGGGAATCGGTGTGTCGGGCGCCGCGACCCGCTTGATTGGCGCATCGAGGTGCTCGAAGGCGTCCTCGGCCACCTGGGCGGCGATCTCGGCCCCGAAGCCCGAGGTGCGCGTGTCCTCGTGCAGGATCAGCAGCTTCGAGGTCTTGGCCACGCTTTCGAGCACCGCCTGCTTGTCCCAGGGCTGCAGGGTGCGCAGGTCGAGGATCTCGACCGAGATGCCTTCGCCTCGAAGCTCGCCGGCGGCCTCGGCGGCGGTGTAGACCATCGCTCCCCAGGTCACGACCGTGACGTCGTCGCCGGCGTGGTGCACGCGCGCCTTGCCGAAGGGGACGGTGTAGCGCTCTTCGGGCACGTCCGCCTTGATGCGCCGGTAGAGGTGCTTGTGCTCGAAGTAGAGCACGGGGTTGGGATCTTCTACCGCGGTCGCCAGTAGCCCCTTGGCGTCGCGCGGCGTGGCCGGGCAGACGATCTTGAGCCCGGGAATGTGTGTGAACGAGCTCTCGGGACTCTGTGAGTGGAAGGGGCCGCCCGAGAAGCCACCGCCGGAGGGCAGCCGTAGCACGAGCGGCACCGGCGTTCCGGCCCGGTAGTACTGCTTGGCGGCGACGGTGACGAGGTGATCCCAGGCGCAGGAGACGAAGTCGGCGAACTGGAGCTCGGCGACGGGACGCAGGCCCATCAGCGCGGCGCCGGTGGCGCTGCCGGCGATGGCGATCTCCGACAGCGGCGCATCGATCACCCGCCAGGGCCCGAACTCCTCGAGAAAGCCGACGGTCACCTTGAAGGCCCCGCCGTAGACGCCCACGTCCTCGCCCATCACGAACACGCGCTCGTCGCGGCGCATTTCCTGGCGAAGCCCGTCCGAGATCGCCTGCAGGTAGGTCATCTCAGGCATCGGTGCCTCCCGGCGCCTCGGTCGATTCGGCATAGACGCCCTGTTCGAGCTCGGCGGGATCGGGCATGGGCGAAGCCTCGGCCCGCTGCTGAGCCTCGCTCAGGAGCGCCTTCACCTCGTTCTCGATCTCGCTCTGCTCGGTCTCGTCCAGCTGCGCGTGCTCGCTCAGCCAGAGCCCGAAGCGTCCGATCGGGTCGCGTTTCGACCATTCCTGGAAAAGCTCGCTCGGCACGTAGAAGGCATCGTCGTGAACGGCATGGCCCTCCATCCTGAAGGTCACGCACTCGATCAGCGTCGGTCCGCCCCCTTCGCGCGCCTTCTCGATCGCCCGTTTCGCCTGCTCGTAGACGGCGAGGATATCGGTGCCGTCTACGACGATTCCTTCAAAGCCGTAACCGGCAGCGCGATCGGCGAGGTTGGCGCAGGCGTACTCGAACTGGGGCGGAGTCGAGTAGGCGTACTGGTTGTTGTCGCAGACGAAGACGACCGGAAGGCGGCGGACGCCGGCGAAGTTCATCGCCTCGTGCGCGTCGCCCCGGGCTGCGGCGCCGTCGCCGTACCAGCAAACCGAGACGCGCGGCTCGTTGCGAATACGAAAAGCGAGGCCGAGACCGACGGCCACCGGCATCATCGCCGGCAGGTGGCTGACCATGGCGATCAGGTTCTGCTCGACCAGAGCCAGGTGGACGTTTCCGTCGCGGCCGCGTGCGGGGCCGTCGACACGGCCCATGTACTGGGCGAAAATGCGCCAGGGCTCGACGCCACGGGTGACGTGGACGCCCATGTCGCGGTGTAGAGGCGTGCCGCCGTCCTCGGGGCGCATCGCCGTGGCCACCCCCACCGACGCCGCCTCGTTGCCGCGACCGGTGAAGAAAGAGCCGGGGATCTTGCCCTGCTTGTAGAGGATGTGGCCGCGCTCTTCGATCCCGCGCGTGATCAGCATGTTCCGGTACATGCCGAGGAGCTCAGCCCGGCCGAGCCCGAGCTCCCCGATCTCAAATGACGAGCCCAGTGGCTCTGTGTCTCTAGCGATCGCCACCAATACCTCCGTCGTTCGCTTACCGGAACGAGGGCACGCAGTCTAGACAAGCCTTGCTAGCATCGCCCACGCCGTGGAGACGATCTTCTCCGCCGATTGGTTGCTCCCTGTCGGACGAACGCCGATCGAGAACGGCGCGATAGCGATCGAGAACGGCCGCATTACGAAGGTTGGCACAAGCGAAGAGATCGGGCGCGGCCGCAACTTCCCACACGCCGTGATCATGCCCGGTTTCGTCAATGCCCACGCCCATCTCGAGTACGCGGGCTACACGGGCTTCGGCGACGGGCTCGATTTCGGCGGCTGGATCTCGCTTCACTTGAGGCGCAAGCAAGTTCTCTCCTATGACGAGGTCGTCGCGCTTGCGCGGCTCGGCGCCGCCCAGTGCCTGGCTTCAGGAATGACCACGGTTCTCGATGCCAGCTTCAGCGGCGCCTCCGCGCGCGCCTGCTCCGATCTGGGCCTGAAGGCGATCGTCTGCCTGGAGGTATTCGGAGACGACCCGGCCCAGGCACTTCGGCACTTCGAAGAGCTGAGGGAGGTCGCACGTCCGGCGCTTTCCGAGCGAGTGCGCCTGGGGATCTCGCCGCATGCCCCCTACACCGTCTCGACCGCCGTCTACGCGGCGGCCAGAGAGCTGGGAATACCTGTCGCCACCCATCTCTCCGAGAGCGAGGCGGAGCGAGCCTGGCTTTTACGCGGCGAAGGGCCGCTGATGGCGCTCAGCGACTACCTCCTGCCTCCCACCGGCGAAACCGGAATCCGGGCGCTGGCCCGCGCGGGCGCGATCGGCCCGGAGACCGTCGCCGCCCACTGCGTCGATCTCGACCGTATGGAGATCGAACTGCTCGCCTCGCTGGATGTGGCAGTCGCGCACTGCCCGCGCTCGAACGGCTACCTCGGTTGCGGTATCGCGCCGCTCTCAGACCTCCTCGAAGCGGGCGTTCGCGTGGGTATCGGAACCGACAGCCCGGCCTCGGCTCCGTCCTTCGACATGTTCGAAGAGCTTCGCTTCGCGGTCGCTTGCGCGCGTGCGCGCGAGCGCAGACCACAGGCGCTGACGGCGGTCCGGGCGCTCGAGCTGGCGACGCTTGGCTCCGCCCGGGCGCTCGGGATCGAGGACGAGGTCGGTTCGCTCCTCCCCGGTAAGCGTGCGGATATCGCTATCGTGGCACTTGATGGCACGTCGCTTTTACCATGGGAAGATCCGCAGGCTGCTGTTGTCCTCGGCGGTAGCCCGGAACGGGTTCAGCTAACCGTCGTCGACGGCGAGACGAAGTACGAGAAGGGAGAGTTTGAGTGGGCCGATCTCAGCAGCGCAAGCGCGGCCGCAAGAGGTCGAATGCTCGCCGGCAGCAGCGATCCAACTCGCGCAGCCGGAGCGTAGCCAGCCCCCCGGCTAAGACCAGGAGCGGCTACTCGCCGAAGATCGAAGGGACGATGTTTTTTATGCGCTTGCGCCGCGGCGCGAAGTGGGTGTTCTTTCTGCTCATCTTCGCGTTCGCCTTCGGCTTTCTGTTCTCGGGTGTCGGCGGCGGCGGCGGCGGCGACGTGATCCAGCAGCTGCTCGGCATGCGCGGCGGCAACCCGGTCAAGAGTGCCGAGAAGACGGTGAAGCAGCATCCGCGCGATGCTGAAGCCTGGAATTCGCTGGCACTGCTCTACGAGAGCAAAGGCAGGCAGACGGACGCCATCCGGGCCTACGAGACCTTTCTGAAGCTGAAGCCGAACGACCTGGTCGGGCTCTCGCAGCTCTCGGCGATCTGGAGAGATATCTCCACTCAGCACTGGAACGAGTACTCCGTGGTGGCCCAGGACCTCCAGGACGCGAGCGGGCCCTTCGGCTTGAATACCGACCCCGTGCAGGTCTTTATCGGATCATCCGGTTCCAATCCTTTGCTGACGGCGTATACCAACACTCTCAACACCAAGGCCAGCGCCGCCTACAGCGCCTATCTGAAGGCTGCGACGTCCTGGGAGAGCGTCAACCGGCGCTATCTGCAGGCGACACCCGTGAGCGACAAGCTGGCGCGAGCGCAGGCCGAGCTTCAGCTGGGCGAGGCCGCCGCGAATGCCAACGACCTGAAGACCACGATCACGTCATACAAGGAGTACCTGCGCTTGGTTCCCGGCAGCAAAGTGGCGCCTCAGGTCCGCAAAGCGCTCGCTGCAGCAGAAAAAGCCAACTCCAAGGGTTAGAGTGCATCTGAGTACGAAGAGCGCGGAGGAAAGGCGATCGGCATGAATTTCGACATAGCTACCGAGCGGCTCGACGGTGGGGTGTTCGTGATCGCGCTTAGCGGCGAGGTTGATCTCTATACCGCGCCCGAGTTCAAGCAGCAGTTGATCGACGCCGTCGCCAATGGCGCGCGCCACGTAATCGTCGATCTGACCGAGACGACCTTTATCGACTCGACCACACTCGGTGTGCTCGTGGGTGGGGTCAGGCGCCTGCGCGAGAAGGAGGGCGACCTCTCACTCGTCTGCAGCGATCGCAACGTCACCAAGATCTTCGAGATCACCGGGCTGAACCAGGTCTTCTCGATCGCGCCCAGCCGTAACGAGGCGCTCGAGCGCCTCTCGATCGGCTAGAGCCGCGGGCGCTGTAGACGGCGTTGACAAGGCGCCGGGCCGCTGTCAGAGTCGCGCGCATGAAGCGCCCCGCCGCCCTCTGCGCCGTTCTCCTTGTCTCTGCGGCGGGCTGCGGAGGTGCGAATCGAGCGAAGAGCATTCCCGTGAATACCACGCTGAAACCTGCGCCCTTTCAGCCTAAGGCGGGCGACATCAAGCTACCGGCGCTTCCCGACCGCGGACTGGTCGTCAACAGACCCGGGGGTGTCGAGCTGATCGGGCTCGACGGGAAGCGTTACGGATTTCTTACCGGCTTGACGCTTCCCATGTCCGGTTTCACGAGATCCTGCGGGAGCGATCCGAACCTTCCGAGAGTTGGGAAGAATGGCGCAAGCTACGTGATCGATGCCGTGAACGGGTACGCGGTCGGCTGCCGCTCCGCCGCCAATCGCCGGGAGCTTGGAAACGGATACGTGTACCGGCTGGTTTCCATGTGGAGCCAGACCGATCGCGACGATGCGCGAGCCGTTCACCTCAGCGATTGGAACGACGTAGAAGAGGAGTGGCGGGGAGAGATCTATCGCGGCGACAGGCTGGTCGTCTATCTCGGCGACTGGGACATCGTCTGGCTTACCCGTAGCGGAGGGATCGTCACCCTCAGCTCTCCGCAATCGCCGGCCTTCCAGCAGGGCATGCGCCGCATGCTCGATCTGAGTAGCGGCTCGATCGAGCCGCTTCCCGCCGGATGCACCGTCTACGGCCGCCGCGACGGCGTCCTGAACGCCCTCTGCACCGGGAACGGAGACAAGCACGGGCTCGTGACTCTGTCGCTCCGCCGCCAAGAGGGGAAGAGCTGGCCCGTCGTCTTCGCCTGGCGCCACGTCGAAGGCGAGTGGTTGGGCGGCGTTCTCTCTCCCGACGAGCGTTTCTTGCTTGTGACACGCTCGATCCCCTGCGACACCAACACTGTCGAGATCGTCGAGGCGCAAGGCCCCGGGCGCAGGACGTTCGGGGAGGGCACGGCCCTCGGCTGGTCTGCGTCGGGGAAGGCGATCGTCTATCTCGAGGGCAAGGTGAAGCCCGGCTGCGAGGCAAAGAAACGCCCGCTAGGTGCGGTCTACTCGATCGATCCGATCTCGCTCGAGCGAGAAACGATTGTCAAGACCAGCGCTGCGGCTTTCTGGAGCAAGACGCCCGGCGCCTAATCGCTAGCTCGTTCCGCGCCTGAAAGCGCAGAAGTGGCCGACCGGGTTGAAGCCGAGCTTGGCGTAGAGAGCCTTGGGCCAGTCGTCTTCTTCGGCCAGCAGCCAAACCAGGTCGTGGCCCGTACGGACGGCCTCCGCGACCGCACGCCTGATGACCGAGCTGGCGAGGCCGCGGTTCCGGTAGTCGGGCAAGGTGCCGATCGACTCAACCTGGGCGGTTGCACCGCGTGAGAAGACCTGGCAGGCGCTGACGACTCGTCCATCGAGCCGACGAGCGAAGTACTGGCTGTCGATGCGTCCCGCGATCAGCAGGTTCTGCTCGCCGAGCTGGCGCACGAGATCCGGGCTCTCGGGGTGATAGTGGCGGTTCTCCTCCTCCCAGAAGGGGAGCATCTCATCGATCTCAACCTCCGCCACCAGCGGCAGCGTCTCCTCCTCGACCTGGCCGTTGTAGATCATCACGAGCAGTTGCTGCGCTTTCCAGCCCAGGCTCTTGAACTGCGGCGCCAGTCGATCGGCGATCTCGGGCGAGTCGGTGAAGATGCGGCGGTGGCTGAGACCGGCGCCCCCGAGCACGCGGTCGGCCAGCGAGGCCAACTCGCTTGCGCTGGCGCCGCCGTCCTCGACTCGCAGGTAGTTGCGATCCCAGACGAGCGGAAGCGATTCGCACATCAGAACCGTGGCCAGGAACGAGGAGAAGATCCTCTCCGAGCAGCGCTCCTCCAGGTAGCGGCTGAAGCCGACGATGCGCTCCAGCTCGCCTCCCGGTCCCGTCACCTGATCGTTCTCGCGTTCCGGCATACCGCTCTTCTACCATCGCAAGAGCCTGTCCCGCCAGGCAGGCGGTGCAGGCTTGGAGGATAGGCTCTCAGGATGCGCGCGACGCAGGTCTCAGTGATCGGAAGCGGCGGCGAGTGGGAAGCGCAGGCCGAGGAGGTCGGTCGGCTGCTCGCCGAGCGCGGTTGCACGGTCGTCACCGGTGGCGGTGACGAGGTGATGGCAGCCGCGGCGCGGGGAGCGAAACAGGCCGGCGGTCCGACGATAGGAATCCTGCCCGGCGAGTCGCCAGGTGAGGCCAACGAGTGGATCGATCACGCTGTGGCGACCGGCACCGGGTATGCCCGCAACCTGGCGGTCGCCGCCTCGGGCGACGCCGTGATCGCCGTCGGCGGCAGCTGGGGGACGCTGAGCGAGATCGCCTTCGCGCGCCGGCTGGGCCGGCCGACCGTGGTGCTCGATCCGGGCTTGCCGGTCGAGGGCGAGGGAATCCTGCGCGCGGACACGCCTGAGCAGGCCGTCGAGCTGGCACTATCGGCTTTGGAGAGCTGAGCTCAAGTGCCCAAGCAAAGACCCGTGATCTGGAAGCGCAGCATCTCGACCCGGGCGCAGCGTGAGCGGGCCTGGGCCAGGCGCTCGCTGGAGCGCGAGCGGGCGCTGGCGAAGACCCGTGGGCCTTCTCTACGCGAGCGGTTGCGGCGGCTGCTCGGCCGCTCTAGCTAAGAGCCTCCAACGGAATGAAGACCCGCCGACTCGATCGGCGGATGCGAGACGGGGGAACTCGGTTGGAGACGGAGGACCACCCTGTTAGGCTCGAGCCGACAAGCGGCCCAAACCGAAACGAACAGCAAAAGGAGTGAGGACGATGCTGAATCTGGCTCACAAACTGTTTGGAGTGAGGGGTTTGCTCGCCGCCATAGGGCTGGTCGCGTTTGGGATCGGCATGGGAGCCTCGATAGCTCAGGCACAGCCGAGCGTAACTGCGACTGCCGGCGCCGTGATCGTGGCGGAGTCGGGGCGAATCGGTCCGATCTACGGCCACACGTTGCATATCGGCCGCTCGACTGCCAACGATGTGCGTAGGGCGGAAGGCCGCAAGCCGACCACGAACATGGGCGTGATGGGGCGGGCTGGGATTGCCGGTCGAGTACTGACATATCGCATCGGCAAAGGCAAGTCCTCCTGCAAGCGCGAGTACGGCTTCTCGTCTGGCAACCCGCGGCTCAGTAGCTTCGAGAGCACTTGCCGCGACACGCAAACGGCGACCGGCACGCGTTTTGGCATGAGCCCACGCCAGGTGCAGGGACACCAGTTTGCGTTCGGCGAGTACTCTCCTGCGCTGGGCCACGATTGCAACGTCCAAGGGTCCGCCGTCGCTACCGAATACGGCAACATCTGGCTCGTCGTCTGGATGAAAGGGGTTATCGGAACGGGGAAACTAGACACGCCGAACATGGTGCAGTCGATTGCTATTTACGGTGATAACGCCGTCTTCTTTGCGGCTGCATGCGCATAGAGAGGGCTCAGTTTCGCTAGAGGTTCCAAGACAGCATCCGCCCGAGCAGCTTGAGTGCGCCGGCCTTGTGCAGCGGCTCGTTCAGGTTGCCGCACTTGGGCGACTGTACGCAGGACGGGCAGCCGCGCTCGCAGGGGCAGCCTTCGAGCAGGCGAACGGTGTCGGCGACCCAGTCCTCGAACACCTCAAAGCCGCGCTCGCTGATGCCGATGCCGCCGGCGTGCCCGTCGTAGACGAAGATCGTCGGCCGCTCGGTCTGGGCGTGCAGGTTGGTGGAGAGGCCGCCGATGTCCCAGCGGTCGCACATCGCGCGCAGCGGCAGCAGCGCGATCAGGGTGTGCTCGGCGGCGTGCAGGGAGCCGAGCAGGAGGGGTAGCTCCTCCAGTCCTTCGAGCTGGTCGGGGGTGGGGCAGAACCAGATCGCCTCGGTCTCGAACGAGGTGGCCGGCAGCTGCAGCGGTGTGAGATCCATCGCCCGCTGGGTCTGGATCGAGCGGCGCTGATAGCCGACGACCTGCTCGGTCACCGAGACGCGTCCGAAACAGAGCTCGACTCCGAGCCGCTGCTCGCGCCTCAGCTCTTCCCGGATCTCGGTCTCGGTCTCGCGCTTGGCCTGCGTGTAGTAATCGCCCGAGAAGGGCTCGACCAGGGCGTGGGCGGCCTCCAGGTCGAGTGTTCGTACCAGGTAGGCCTCGCCGAGGTGCAGGTAGATCGCCCCCTCGTGGATGGTCGAGAAGGCGCGGGCGCTCTCGACCAGGCCGAGTACCGAGCCGGTCCCGGCCTCGATCACGGTGAAGCTTTCGCTGTCGGTCGAGCGCAACGGTACGCGCGCGGCGGGAAAGTCGCGGCCCTGCCAGACGAATCCGGCCGGGGTCTTACGCAGCTCGGGCACCGAGGCGGCGCGCTCCAGCGCCTCCGGTCCGAGCGTGCCGGCGTCCTCGGGCCCGATCGGCGCCTCGTAGGCGGCCGCGCGCAGGTGGCCGTCGAGGATGCGCGGGCTGGCGTGGTCGAGGATGGCCGCCTCGACATTGCGCCCGATCAGCGCCTCGGGGTCGCGCATGAAGAACTGGTCGAGCGCGTCTTCGCTCGCGATCATCAGCGCCAGGCCGTGCTCGCGGCGCCCGGCGCGGCCCCACTGCTGTCTGAGGCTGGCGATGGTGCCCGGGAAGCCCACCGAGATCGCGCAATCGAGCGTGCCGATGTCGATGCCGAGCTCGAGCGCGTCGGTCGCGGTCACCGCCAGCAGCTCGCCCTCGACCAGGCGCCGCTCGATCTCGCGCCGTTGTTCGGGCGTGTATCCCGCCCGGTAGGGCGCTATCCTCGCCGCCAGCTCGGAGGGGAGGCGCTCGCTGGTGAAGCGGTGGATCAGCTCGACGGCCTTGCGGCTCTTGGCGAAGCAGATCGTGCGCTCACCGCGCTCGACCAGCGAGGCGAGCAGCTTCGAGGCTTCGCCGAGCGGGCTTGCACGCAGTCCCAGCTCGGGTTCGATCAGCTCCGGATTCCAGAGCGCGAGCGTCCGCTCGGGCCGCGGTGCGCCGTCCTCGGCCACGACCTCGACATTGAGCCCGGTCAAGGCATGCGCCAGCTCGCCGGGGTTGGCGATCGTCGCCGAGGCGAGCAGGAACTGCGGCTCGGAGCCGTAGATCCGCGCCAGCCGGCGCAGGCGCCGCAAGACGTTGGCGACGTGCGAGCCGAAGACGCCCCGGTAGACGTGCGCCTCGTCTACGACCACGAAGCGCAGGTTGGCGAGCACGTCGCCCCAGCGGTCGTGGTGGGGCAGGACGCCGACGTGGAGCATGTCGGGGTTGGAGAGAATCACGTTCGCCCACTTGCGGATCTGCCAGCGCCGCTCGCTCGGCGTGTCGCCGTCGTAGATTGCGGAATGCACTTTCGGAACCCGCAGCGCTGCCAGCGCACGCGCTTGATCCTGCGCCAGCGCCTTGGTCGGGTAGAGATAGAGAGCCCGCTGCTTGGGCTCGCGGGCGAGCGCGTCGAGCACCGGCAGATTGAAGACGAGCGTCTTTCCGCTCGCGGTACCGGTGGTGACGATCAGGTGCGACCGCGCCTGTGCCAGCCGCCAGGCCTCGGCCTGGTGCGCGAAGAGAGAGCTGACGCCGAGCCCGATCAGCGCCTCGTGCAGGCGCGGCTCCAGCTCATCGGGGATCGGCTCGAGGTGGGGCTTCCGCGCCGGTTCCTCGCCGCGATAGGCGAGCTCCTCGCCGGCGAGGAGCGAATCCCAGCTCTTCTTCACCGATCGTGAGTTCAGGTCCTTTGGACGAGCCGATCTGGCTCGTTCTTACACCCCCGAGAGCGATGGTACCCTGTGCCCACCGGGGTGCCCTTGCGGGCTGAGAACAAACCCGCCGAACCTGATCTGGGTAATGCCAGCGAAGGGAGTTATCTTGGAACTCGCCTCGAAACGAAGCACTCCACCGTCTGGCCGCGCTCGGCGGCCCGATACTGCGTCCTCAGTCGCGCCCGTAGCGCTGCTACGAACGCTCCCTACTTCTGGAGCTCGGCTGGAAACAGAGAAGCACCGGCTGAG